>Ga0315910_10000830_pt1 | contig 29469 bp, 24 predicted proteins | sample EdamamesoilMG_FD_204470 | JGI IMG/M metagenome (GOLD analysis project Ga0315910, IMG submission 204470) | Garden soil microbial communities collected in Santa Monica, California, United States - Edamame soil | ecosystem: Environmental > Terrestrial > Soil > Garden | place: USA: California... | reverse complement strand
CTTGATGTCGGCGACCTTGGCGTAGCGATCCTGCTTCACCGTGATGCGATAGGCCTCGGACAACGCGGCCTGCGCATGGGCGGCAACGGCGGCGTCGAGCTCGGCGCTGGCGGCGTTCGGCTTCCAGTCCCACTTCGGTTTGCCAACGGCGGCGACCATCTCGTTGATGGTCTTGATGGCGATCTGCATCTGCTCGTGGCCGAACACCACGGCGCCGAGCATCTGTTCTTCGGACAGGCCGGCCGCTTCGGATTCGACCATCAGCACCGACTTCTGGGTGCCGGCGACCACGAGGTGAAGCTGCGACTCCTTGAGGTCATTGCGCGTCGGGTTCAGCAGGTACTGGCCATTCTTGTAGCCGACTCGCGCGGCGCCGATCGGGCCGGCAAACGGCACGCCCGACAGCGCGAGCGAGGCGGAGGCACCGATCATCGCCGGGATGTCGGCATCGATGTCGGGGTCCATGGAGACCACCTGCGCCACGACTTGGACTTCGTTGAAGAAGCCGTCGGGGAACAGCGGGCGAATCGGGCGATCGATCAGGCGCGAGTTCAGCGTTTCCTTTTCGGTCGGGCGGCCTTCGCGCTTGAAGAAGCCACCGGGAATGCGTCCCGCGGCGTAGGTCTTCTCGATGTAGTTGACCGTCAGCGGGAAGAAGTCCTTGCCCGGCACGGCCTTCTTGGCGGCGACAGCGGTGACGAGGACGACGGTGTCGCCCATCGAGACGACGACGGAAGCCGACGCCTGGCGGGCGACTTCACCGGTTTCGATGGAGACGGTGTGCTGACCAAATTGAAATGATTTCTTTAAAGCGCTCACGCTTTGATTCCTTGATGGGGCCCCATGCCCCAAGAGCTGGATAGATTTGACTTGGAGAAAACGAAAAAGGCCGCGCGAGGGCGCGGCCTTTGGAGTCGGGTATTAGCGGCGGAGTCCCAGCCGCTCGACGACCTCCTGATACTTCGCAGGCTTGGTGGCCTTGAGGTAGTCGAGGAGTTTGCGGCGCTGGTTCACGAGCTTCACGAGCCCGCGGCGCGAGGCATGGTCGCGCTTGTGCGCGCCGAAGTGATCGCCGAGCCCATTGATGCGCTCCGACAGCAGCGCGATCTGGACTTCGGGCGAGCCGGTGTCATTGGCGGCGCGACGAAATTGCGCGACAACACCGGTTTTCTTTTCAGTAGCAAGCGACATCTTGGGTTTGTCCTTAAATCGAAATTTTGGCCTGTATTTTGCGGGCGCGAATTCTACAGAAAAGCTTTCTCAAAGCATAGATTTACGACGTGCCTGCCGCGATCAGGCGACGCGGCTGCAGCCGCCCGTCCGGCATGGCCTCGGCGAGCCCGAGAAATGCCCCTGCGGGCCCGTAAACACGCACCTTGCGCCCTACGGGAGACACTGGCTCGGTGGTACAGCGAACCGCCTGGCCATGACGTAACGCCGTCTCCTGCTCCTCCGTGAGACGTGCCTGGGGCAGCCCCTGCAAAGCCGCGTCCGGCGGCATGAGGCCCTGTCCGCCGCTCTCCGCCCCTGCCAGCGCGGCTTCGAGGCTGATCATGGGCATGTCCCGGAACGGCTCGACCCAGGTGCGGCGCAGTCGCGTCAGGTGGCCCCGGGTGCCGAGCGCCAGGGCGATGTCCTCGCCGAGCACGCGGATGTAGGTGCCCTTGGCGCATTCACACACCAGGTCGAGGGAGTCGGTGCCGAGCGCGAGCAGCTCGAGTCGGCGGATCTCGATCTTGCGAGCGGCTCTCTCCACCTCGACCCCCTGGCGCGCCAGCTCGTAGAGCGGCCGGCCCTCGCGCTTGAGGGCGCTGTACATCGGCGGCACCTGCTGCTGCACCCCCAGGAATCGGGCCAGGACTGCCCGCACCTGTGCGGCATCGAGCGCCGGCACCGCACAGCGCTCCACCACCTCGCCTTCGGCGTCGCCCGTATCGGTGCGCGCGCCGAGCTGGACGGTGAACTCGTAGCATTTGCCGCCGGATTCGATTTCCGCGATGACCTTGGTGGCCTCGTCGAGGCACACCGGCAGCATTCCGGTCGCCATGGGATCGAGGGTTCCGACATGACCCGCACTGCGCGCCCCATAGGCCTTGCGCACGCGTTGCAGCGCGCCGTTCGACGAAAGGCCCGGCGGCTTGTCGAGCAGGAGGATGCCGTTCGGCATTCGACGGCTATTGCTTGCCCTGGTCGGACTTCACGGCACCGTCGATGAGGCGCGTGAGCTTGTCGGCGTGCTCGATCTGCTGGTCATAGACGAACTCGAGCCTGGGTGCATGGCGCAGCGCGAGGGCCCGGCCCACTTCGCCGCGCAGGAAGCCGGCGGCGCGGTTCAATCCCGCGCCCACTTCCTCGGGCGCGTGTTGATTGCCGAAGGGCACGAAGAACACGCGCGCGGTGGACAGATCCGGCGCCACGTTGACGGCGGTCACCGTGACGTTGCCGACCCGCGGGTCGCGCACTTCGCGCGTCACCAGCGTCGAGAGGACGCGCTGCATCTCGCCCTCGATTCGGGCGAGGCGCTGACTCTTTGAATTCATCGCGAACCTGCCTGCGCGCTACTGGATGCTGCGCGCGACCTCGACACGGGCGTAGCACTCGATCTGGTCGCCGACGCGCACGTCCTGGTAGTTCTTCACGCCGATGCCGCACTCGGTGCCGGCACGGACCTCGTTGGCGTCGTCCTTGAAGCGGCGCAGGGATTCCAGCGCGCCTTCGAAGATGACCACGCTGTCGCGCAGCACGCGGATCGGGTTGTTGCGCTTGACCGAGCCTTCGGTGACCAGGCAGCCGGCGACGACGCCGAACTTGCTCGAGCGGAACACCTCGCGGACCTGCGCGGTGCCGACGATGGATTCCTTGATTTCGGGCGCCAGCAAGCCGCTCATCAACTGCTTCACGTAGTCGATGGCCTCGTAAATGATGCTGAAGTACTGCGGCTCGAGGCCGGCATCCTTCATGGCATCTCGCGCCGCGCCGTCGGCGCGGACGTTGAAGCCGATGATGCGCGCCTGCGAGGCCGCGGCCAGCTGCACGTCGGAAATGGTGATGCCACCGACGCCACTGGCGATGATCTTCACCGCCACTTCGTCGGTGGACAGCTTGTTCAGCGCATCGCGCAACGCCTCGGCGCTGCCCTGCACGTCGGTCTTGAGCAGGATGGCGATGCTGCCGATCTTCTGCTCTTCCAGCTGGCCCATCACGTCCTGCATCTTCGAGGCCTGCTTCGCGAGTTTCACGTCGCGGTACTTGCCCTGCCGATACAGCGCCACTTCGCGCGCCTTGCGTTCGTTTTCGACGGCGAGGATTTCGTCGCCGGCGTTCGGCGTGCCCTGCAGGCCGAGCACCTGCACCGGCATGGAAGGCGCGGCGCTGTCCACCGGCTTGCCGTTCTCGTCGAACATGGCGCGCACGCGGCCGAACTCGTTGCCCGCGATGATCGGATCACCCAGCTTCAGCGTGCCCTTCTTCACCAGCACCGTGGCCACCGCGCCGCGACCCTTTTCGATGGACGCTTCGATGACGAAACCGGTGGCGAGACCGTCGGCCGCCGCCGTGAGCTCGAGTACTTCGGACTGCAGCAGGATGGCGTCGAGCAACGCATCGATGCCCTGACCGGTCTTGGCCGACACCTGCACGAACATGTTGCTGCCACCCCATTCTTCGGCGATGACTTCGTGCTTCGACAGCTCGGTACGCACGCGATCCGGATCGGCGTCGTGTTTGTCGATCTTGTTGACGGCTACAACAATGGGAACTCCAGCCGCCTTGGCGTGCTGGATGGCTTCGATGGTCTGCGGCATGACGCCGTCATCGGCGGCAACCACCAGCACCACCACGTCGGTGGCCTTGGCGCCGCGTGCGCGCATGGCCGTGAACGCGGCATGGCCCGGCGTGTCGAGGAAGGTGATCATGCCCTTCGGCGTTTCCACGTGGTACGCGCCGATGTGCTGCGTGATGCCACCCGCCTCGCCCGCGGCGACCTTGGCCTTGCGGATGTAGTCGAGCAGCGAGGTCTTGCCATGGTCGACGTGACCCATGACGGTGACGACCGGCGGACGCGAAGTTTCGGTTGCCGGCGCGCTCTCGCCCTGCAGGTCCTCTTCGACCTGGTCGGCCTTGAGCGCCTTCGCGGTATGACCCATCTCTTCGACGATCAGGATCGCGGTGTCCTGGTCGATGGGCTGGTTGATCGTGGCCATCACTCCCATGTTCAGCATGGTCTTGATGACTTCGGTGGCTTTGACCGCCATCTTCTGCGCGATTTCCTGCGGCGTGATCGTTTCGCCGATGGAAACTTCGCGCTTCACCGGCGCGGTCGGCATTTCGAAGGCGTGCTTCGTCTCCGAGCTCACGCTGCTGCTGCCCGCGCGCTCACGCACGCGCTTCTTCTTCTTGTAACGCGAGCTCACGTCGCCGGCGACGTGCAATTCCTGGCGGCCGTAGCGCGTGGCGTCCTTGGAAGGATCCGCGGCCGTCACCGTCGCGGGCGCCTTTTGCGGCGCGTGGCGCTCGGGACGCGCGGGTTGCGCGTGCGCGGCGGCCGCTTCGGCGGCGGCGCGACGCTGGGCTTCCAGTTCCTGCTTGGCGCGCGCCTCTTCCTGGGCGCGGCGCGATTCTTCCGCCTGCTTCTTGCGGGTGGCTTCGTCTTCGATGCGACGGCGGTTCTCCGCCTCCATGCGCTCGCTCTCGCGGCGCGCGGCTTCCTGGCGTTCGCGTTCGGCGGCCTCGGCGGCTTCGATTTCCTTGCGCTTGTGGTCGGCCTCGTCCTGGTGCTGCTTGTTCTGCTCCTCGAGGACGTCGCGCTTGATGTAGGTCTTCTTGTGGCGCACCTCGACATTGACGGTGCGCGCACGGCCCTGCGCGCTGGCCTGCTTGAGTTCGCTCTGCGTCTTGCGCGCCAGCGTGATCTTGCGAGGCGCGGCTGCACCGCCGACCTTGGAAGGTTCGGCGACACCGTGGGAACGGCGCAGATGCGTCAGCAACTCCAGCTTGGCCTCGTCGCTGATCAGGGCCTGCGGGCCTGCGACCTGGATGCCCGCGGACTCGAGCTGCACCAGCAGCCGGTCCACCGGGACTTTCAGGACTTCCGCAAATTGGGCAACAGTGACGTCAGACATTCAGTCTCCTCAAGCGCGGCCGGCCTCGAACCAGATTTCACGCGCCTTCATGATGAGCTTGCCGGCTTCGTCGGCCGACAGCCCTTCGATATCCAGCAGGTCGTCGACCGCCTGGTCGGCGAGATCCTCGCGGGTGCGCACGCCCCGGCGGGCGAGCGCCAACGCGAGGTCGGGCTTCATGCCCTCGAGCAGCAGCAGGTCATCCGCCGGCATGCCCGAATCGAGAGTCTCTTCGCTGGCGATGGCCTGCGTGAGCAGCACGTCGCGTGCGCGGTTGCGCAGCTCCTTGACCATCTCGTCGTCGAATTCTTCGATGTTGGCGAGCTCGGACTGCGGCAGGTAAGCCACTTCCTCGACGGTCGAGAAGCCTTCCTGCACCAGGATCGTCGCCACGTCCTCGTCGACGTCGAGCTGCTTCATGAACGCTTCGACCAGCGCCTTCGCTTCGGTCTCGCTTTTCGCCTCGGCGTCCGACTCCGTCATGACGTTGAGGTCCCAGCCGGTGAGCTGGCTCGCGAGGCGGATGTTCTGGCCGCCGCGGCCGATGGCCTGCGACAGCTTGTCCTCGGCCACCGCGATGTCCATCGAGTGCGAGTCTTCGTCGACCACGATCGACAGCACCTCGGCGGGCGACATCGAGTTGATGACGAACTGCGCGGCATTGTCGTCATGCGGAATGATGTCGACGCGTTCGCCGGCGATTTCGTTCGACACCGCCTGCACGCGCGAACCACGCATGCCGACGCAGGCGCCGACCGGATCGACGCGCGGCTCGAGGCTTTTGACCGCAATCTTGGCGCGCACGCCAGGATCACGGGCCGCACCCAGAATCTGAATCAGGCCCTGGCCGACTTCCGGAACCTCGAGTTTGAAAAGCTCGATGAGGAAATTGCGATCGGTGCGTGACAGGAACAGCAGCGGGCCCCGGGTCTGCTCGGTGGCGCTCTTCACTTCCTTGAGCAGGGCCTTGATGCGGTCCTGGCTCTTCACGATCTCGCGCGGAATCATGTCGGTGCGCGGCACGAAGCCCTCGGCATTGCCACCGAGATCCACGTAGATGCCGTTGCGGTCGACGCGCTTCACCACGCCCGAGACCAGCTGGCCCACGCGATCCTGGTAGGCATCGACGACCTGCGCACGCTCGGCCTCGCGCACCTTCTGCACGATGACCTGCTTGGCCTGCTGCGCGGCGATGCGTCCGAAGGCCACCGACTCCATCGGCTCCTCGACGAACCCACCCACCTGCGCGGTCTTGTCGAGATCGAGCGCGTCTTCCAGGCGCAGTTCGCGCTGCGGCACTTCCATCTCGCGCGAGTCGTCGGCGAACACCTTCCAGCGGCGGAACGTGTCGTAGTCGCCCGTCTTGCGGTTGATCGAGACGCGCACGTCCCATTCCTCGCCGTGTTTCTTGCGGGTAGCCGATGCCAGCGCGGCCTCGAGCGCGCCGAAGATGATTTCCTTGTCGACGGCCTTCTCGTTCGAAACCGCGTCGACCACCAGCAAGATCTCTTTATTCATGGCAATCAGCACCTCTAACTACAGCGGCGCGAGTCGCGCCCTCTGAATTTCCGCGAGCCTTATGCTCACGGAGAAATTGTCCACGTCCATCTCGATGCTCTCGCCGTCCGTACGGCGCAGCATCCCCGTATAACGCTTGCGGCCGTCGCGCGGCACCGCCAGCTCCACCTTCACGCGGCTGTCGACGAAGCGCGCGAAGTGCTCCGGCGTGCGCAACACGCGATCCAGGCCCGGCGAGGAAACTTCCAGCGAGTACTCACCCGGGAACGGATCCTCGGCGTCCAGCAACTCGGAGAGCGGATGGCTCGCCGCGGCGCAATCGTCGACATCGATGCCCTCGGGGCTGTCGATGTAGACACGCAACGTCGCACCACCCTGTCCGGTGACGAACTCGACTTCCACGAGTTCATAACCCGACTCCGCCAAAACCGGCTCGAACAAGGCGATGAGACGGTCATGCAGTGCCGTTTCCACTCGCCCTCCAACAAAAAAGGCCCTCACGGGCCTCCCACTACGTCCGGCCTGCGTCCTGTTTTTCAGGATCGGAGGTCGGGCCTAAAAAAACTAAAGCCCCATCGGGGCTTACTCACCAGTCGGGAAGCACTGCGGTCCAAAACCGCCCCACCCAGCGAGGGCGCGGATTGTACGGCAGAGCATCCGGTGATGACAGCCCTGTTGACACCCATTCGCTACTCAAGTACCTTGCGCGCCCAAGGTAGCTGTATTAACCATGGACCTCACCGAAAAACTCGTTCCACTGCGCAAGGGCCTGCTCGAGTTCGTGATCCTCAAGATCGTGGCCGGCGACAAGGTCTATGTCGCCGACATGCTCAAGTTGCTCGGACCCACGGAGTTCGCCACCCAGGAAGGCACGCTCTACCCGCTGCTCAGCAAGCTGCGCCGCGAAGAGCTGGTCGACTACGAGTGGCAGGAATCCGAGGCGGGCCCGCCGCGCAAGTATTACAAGCTGACGGCCAAGGGCCGCACGCAGCTTTCGACGCTCAACGATTACTGGAAAAACCTGAACCGTACCCTCGCCGATTTTGGGAATTAAGCCATGCAAAAAGTGGTCAGCATCAGTCTCAATGGGAACTCGTACCAGCTCGAAGAGCCCGGCTACGAGGAGTTGCGTGTCTACCTGGATCGCGCCGAAGCGCGCCTGGCGGACAGTCCGGATCGCTCCGAGGTCATGGCCGACCTCGAACAGGCCATCGGCGAGAAGTGCCGCGCCGTGCTCGGGCCGCACAAGTCGGTGGTGAGCGCCGCGGAGATCTCCGGGATCATCCGCGAGATGGGCCCGGTGGAATCGCCCGACGGCAAGCCGGCCGACGCCGGATTCGCCCCGGGCGAGGCGCCTGGCCCGACACCCGGACTGCACCCGCGCAAGCGCCTGTTCAAGATCCGCGAAGGCCAGATGTGGGCCGGCGTCTGCAACGGCGTCGCCGCGTACATCAACGTGGACGTGACCTGGGTACGCATCGCGGTCGCCCTGCTCACACTCTTCTCCGGCGGCGGTGTGCTGCTGGTCTACATCGTGCTCGCCTTCATCGTGCCGTACGCCGACACGGCCGAGGATCGCGCCGCGGCCTTCGGCATGCCCTTCAACACCGAAGAGCTGATCAAGAGCGCAAAAAAAAACTTTGAGGAGTTCGGCGACAAGTACCGCTGGCGGCGTGAATGGCGCCGCCAGCAGCGGCACTGGAACCGCCAGTTCCGGCATATGAACGAGCAACTGCGGGTGGCCACCGCCCAGGCCGCGCCGATTGCCAGCCAGACCGCGCGCGCCATCGGCAGCGTGTTCGTGCCCATCGCCGCGCTGGTCGGCGCGATCCTCTTCGTCGCGTGGATCCTCGCGATGTTTTCGCTGGTCACGCAGCACACGATCTTCGGCTGGCCGCTGCCGTACCACATCCCGATGTGGGTGGGCCTGCTCGCGCTGGTGATGCTCTACCTCGTGATCTCCGGTCCGCTGCGCATGATTCGCCACGGCGGGCAACAGGCCGGCGGCCATCACCCCGGCTGGGGACTGCTGCACGGGCTCATGTGGATCGGATTCACGGCGCTGCTGTTCTGGGCTGCTTACAACTTCTTCCCGGGCGTGCGCGAACTGATCGACCAGCTGATGTGGGCGGCGAACCTGACGGCCACGACGATCTCGGAGACCATTGTTTGAAAGCCCTCGAGACCGTCACCGTAGAAACCGGTCCTTCCCCAAAATTCGCGATCATCTGGATGCACGGCCTCGGCGCCGATGGCCACGACTTCGAGCCGCTGGTGCCGGAACTTCTGGACGAGGACATGCCGGCGTTGCGTTTCGTATTCCCGCACGCACCGGTGCGGCCGGTGACCGTCAACAACGGCTACCAGATGCGCGCCTGGTACGACATCGCCGGCATCGACCGGCGCTCGGTCGAGGACTTCAAGGGCATATCCGAAACCGCCGACTCCATCGGCGGACTCATCCATCGCGAACAAGCGCGTGGCATCGAAAGCGCGCACATCGTGCTGGCGGGTTTCTCGCAGGGCGGCGCCATGGCACTGCACCTCGCGACGCGCCATCCCGACAAGTTCGCCGGCGTGATCGCCCTCTCCTGCTATCTACCGCTGGCGCGCGAACTGTCGAAGCACCGCAGTGCCGCCAACCAGTCCACGCCCATCTTCATGGCGCATGGCACGTTGGACCCGGTGGTGCCCTACATGCTCGGCGATGAATCCCGCCAGTTGCTCGAAAGCGCGGGCTTCTCGATCGAGTGGCACGGCTATCCGATGCCGCACTCGCTTTGCGCGGAAGAAATCGCCGACCTGCGCTCCTGGCTCAGCCGCGTGTGCGCCCGCCGCAGTCCCGGACAGGTACGCGCGGGCTGAGCCTTGCGGACATCACCGGGGCGCCTCGCCCTGGATGATGGCGTTGTCGGGATTCGCGATCACTTTCATGACCACGCGCCGATTCTCCGCGCGACCTTCGGGCGTCGCGTTGTCGGCAATCGGTTGCGTCTCGCCATAACCGGTCGCCACCAGCCGCGTCGCGCTCACACCTTGCGAGACCAGGTAATCGCGCACGGAGTCGGCACGCCGCTGTGACAGGTCGAGGTTGAGGGCATCCGCGCCACGGCTGTCGGTATGGCCCTGCAACTCCACCTGGACGAGCGGATGAATCTTCAGGTCTTCCGCAACCGCGTTGAGCACCGGCAGCGAGGTTGGACGCAATGCCGCCGATGAGGTCTCGAACTCGACACCGCGCAGGATCACGGGCTCGATCGGACAACCCTTCTCGTCGACGCGGGTGCCCCGTGGAGTTCCCGGGCAACGATCGGCCGTGTCAGGCACTCCGTCGCCGTCGGAATCCATCGGCGGCGGGGGTGGCGGCGGCGGAGGTGCGGCTCGAGGCGGCGGCGGTGGAAGCACCGGCGCCGGCGGCGTGTTGGGCGCGCCGAAATTGAAGACGAAGCCGAGGTTCGCCAGCAGATCGCCATGCTCCTCCTCGATGAAACCTTCGGCCCAATCGTGGCGGTACTTGATCTCCGGACGGAGCTGGAAGAGGAAGGTGCCGGACTGGTTCTGGCCCACGTCGATCATCATGCCGAGGCCGATTTGCGCGAATGGGCCATATTCGCCGTCGAAACTGTATTTGTTCTCGATGTAGCCGCCGCCGAACGTCACGTACGGCGAGACGGAACTGCTGCGCGCAAGCACTCCGAGAAAGTCGAGTGAATACGCAGCCTGCTCGAGGTCATCGAACTCGCCCCACAGGCCGTTGAATTCGACACTCAGGTGTTCGGTCAGGTGTTTGCCAAGACCGAATGCGTAATGTTCACCCTCACTCGCCAGCCGGTCGGTGTCGGGCCAGGTGTAGCCGATTTGCGGATTGATGTAGGTCTTGCCGGTTTCGTCGGCGGCCGACGCCGGGACGGCAATCGCGAGGCCGATTGCGAGTGGCAATGGACCAATAAACACGCGGCGTGAATTCGGCATGACCTCTCCTTGGCTAGAGCACGAATAGCGGGGATGCACCGCAACCTAGAGGGCGGGCCGCACGGCTTCCATCGGACCTTCGTCCACGAAATCGTGCGCGCTGCTACGTATCCCTAGGTTTGCCGCAGTGCGAGTGGTTAGGCCCGCACGCGCTCAGCGCGCCCGGCGCGCTGGATGCCGCCGTTCAGTGCGCGTGTTTCACGCGCTTCACGATCTTAAGCAGCGAGTCGAGGTGCTGCTTCTCTCCGCCCTCGACGATGAAGACGTCGACACCCTTCTGCTCCAGCCGCGTGGACACGCCCGCATCGGCGGACTTGGCCGCCTGCACTTTTCGATAGACGTCGGCGAATTCCTTCGCCTCGGCCTCATCGTCCCAGGACGTGCGCAGCAACAACAGCGTCGCGTCGGAGTCCTTGCGCTTGAACACGGCGTAACGGTCGCCGCCCCAGCCGGACGCCGCGGACTCCGCTTCCTTGGCGAATCCCTGTTCCCGGAAGACGGTGCGCCACTGGAATTCGCCGAGCACGTCCACGTCCATCAATTCCCATTCGCGCAGCGGCTTCAGCTTCTCGAACTTCGGCCATTCGAAAGCCACGGGCGATTCATGCGCCAGCCACTTCTCCGGATGGAGAATGTGCTCGGTCGACAGCGGGGGATCTTCGCCGTAGAGCTTTTCCACTTCGCTCCAGCCCTCGTCCTGCACGGCAAACACGAAGGACATCCCCTTCAAGTACACGCCCATCATGGCGTCCATGATGAATGCCGGAATGGAGTCCGCCGCGTCGATGGCGCCTTTCATCTGCTCGCCCATCATCTTCACGGCCTGCGGATTCTTCAGCGTCGCGCGCAACTGATCCATGCTGGCGTTGGAAGTCTGCGCGACCACCTGGGCCAGCATGTCGCGCGGCGCCGGCTTGCCCGACGCCTTCTGGATCATCCAGAGCATCATCATGTACGTGGCTTCACCCTCCACCACCGCGCGGCGAGCCAGTTCGGCGTCGGAGTTGCAGGCGTGCGCATCTTTCTTCTTGCAGACGTCCATGAAGCGGTTCAGATCGAAGCGCTGGTCCTGCAGCGCGTGATACAGCTCGTGCGAGTACAGCGCCCCCTGCATCATGTCGGGCACGTCGTTCATCAGGACGAAGAAAGCCTGCTTCTTCGGGTCGTAGTAGGCACCCACCTGCGAGGTCATCACCGTGGTCATCATCGAAGAGAAATCTTCGATCGGCGGGCCCTTGTACAAGCCCAACGCGCTGACGATCCGGCCGTAGTTGCGCCGCAGCGGCTCCGGCACCGCCTCGTCGAGCTCGCGCGAAACGAATTGACCGAAACTCTCCACCGACTGCGACTCGACGCGCACGGGGTGCGTGTAGGTGACCCCGCGAATCTGCTCGATCTCCCGGGCGATCTTGTCGGCCGCCACCTGCGCATCGGTCGGCGCGGTCGCGGCGGGAGGCGCCGCGGCCGGAGTCTCGGAATGCGCGCCATGCGCGCCCAGCACGACCATCGCGACGGCGAGGCCGCGGAAAATGCTACCCAGCTTCATGGATCTCCCAGTGCTCACCCGCTTGGAAGCCTGCCTATCCACCGTGATGGACGGCCGGCAACGGGAGCATAGCGGGTTGCGGCGGAGGCAGGATTTGTCCTGCGACCGTCACTCACTGGCCTGGGAAAGTGGTAGCGGGGGCGTGCTTTGTGATGTCCCTACGATCGAACAGACGGCCCGTTTGAAGTAAATCAATGGAGATGACGATCAGGCGGCAGCGAGCTCGGCCAGGCGCTTCGATGGCAAGGGCTTGACGGCCGCGAGCTTGGCGGGGTCCTGGGTCACCTGCCACAGGTCGAGCGCCTCCTGCATGCGCAGCCAGCTCTCCGGCGTCGTCTTGAGCAGCGTCGCGATGCGCACGGCCATGTCGGCGGTGAGCGCGCGCTTCTCGAGCAGCAGCTCCGAGACAGTGACGCGGCTCATGTCCAGGAGCTTCGCGAACTCCGTCTGCGACATGTCGAGCGCGGGAAGCACGTCCTCGCGCAGGATCTCGCCCGGATGGTTCGGGCGACGGTTCGGATCGCGCTTCGTCGCAGTGTTCATCAGTGATAATCCTCCAGGTCCACATCGACGGCATCTTTCCCGTCGAAGGCGAAAGTCATCTCGACGACCTTGCTGTGGCCAGTTTCGTGCCCCTCTTGCGCGGAAGGGAGTTCGCCGCCTTGGCTATTGTCGGTGGAAACGACCTATTCCTCTCGTATCAGCTATGAGCCTTCGGGCAAGCAGCGCGTAGCCAGTGAAAATCATGCATGCGAAGACCCCTTCACCCTAAGGGTAAGATGTGCGCAAAGTCGCAGTTAGGGGCAAGAGCCTAACTAAAATTCCACCCCGCCCAGTTCACTGCGTGAAGATCATCACAACCAACATCACGGCCTGAGGCTAACTTCTCGGCGATGAACTCGCCGCCGTTTCAAGGCGAAAGAACCGGCCGATAGAAAGTTGATCCCACGCGGGGCCCCAGTTGATTCCAGCACTGACAGCTTCTGGCGTTCTTCCACCTTACACGGGCGCTGATCCGACGCTCATGTCCGGCATGTCGCCCTATCAGGTGACCACGCTGGAAATGGCGCAGCGCTTCTGCACTACCAGCGAACGAATCAAGATCTTTCGTGGGTTCCTCGTCCTGCGACAAATGCTTCGATCGCTCGGCTTTCAGGCTGCGTGGCAGTGGGTCGACGGAAGTTTCTGCGAGGATTGCGAGAGATTGCACTCGCGTCCGCCAAAGGACATCGATGTCGTTACGCTCTACCGCAGGCCCTCCGGAAAGCCTGACCCGAAGGCTGCCTTTCAGCTGCTCGTCGCAGCCAATCTCCATGATCGAGTCGTGACCAAGGCGACGTACCACTGTGATGCATACTGGGTAGACGGCGACCATCCGGCATGGCAACAGAACCGTCAGCTGACGTACTGGTTCGGGCTGTTGACGCATCAACGGGTTACACACCTCTGGAAGGGGCTGCTTTCGGTGGAACTGGGCCCAAATGATGATGACGCGGTCAAGTACTTAGATGGCATGATCCTTACCCCATGAAACGGCTCGAGCGGGAAATCTTGCTTGCTGACAGGGCAGCTGTGGCGAACCTCCTCCAGGAAGTTGCCGACGACGACCCCGCAGGCAAACATTCTTTTGGTAGTCGGCTCGAAGAGATCGACGAACAACTCAAGGGGTTGGCAGACCTCCACGAGACCGCTGGTGGTGTTGCCTTGATGTTTGGTGGCGGCCCTGTCCACGGGTCCCGTTCCATCGATGCGGAGTTCGCTGCAACGCTTATCAGCGTATTTCAGGATCTAGTTTCCAAGCGCGTGGCAGCTGACGAGGCCGGAACTCTAGGCGCAAGGGGGCCAATTCGCGGACACGCAGGATCGAATCTTGCAATCACGGAGATCATGCGTGGGTCCGTCGGCTTCTTGCTCGAAGAAGGTTCACCTCAGCAAGAGCTGGACGACACGCCACTGAAGAAGGCGATCGGCGACGTCACTCGCGTAATCGAGGGCACGGTCTCGAACCAGGACGAGGATTTTGAGCGCGCAATGGAGAATCTCGATCATCGCTCCCTTGTGTCGCTTAAGGCCTTCTTCAAAGCGCTCGATGATGCGCGCGCGACCATCCGGATTGTGGACGAGGAACGTGACCAATCTCTGGACACTCAGGCAATCGAACGCGGAAGACGACGTATCGAAGATACAGAAATAGAAGACACCGAGAGCGAGCAGCTTGTGGGAGAGCTGATCGGGTTGCTGCCGGGCCGCCGCTGGTTCGAGCTTCGGCTGCCTGGCACCGACGAGATTATCAGCGGAAGAGTTGCAGCGTCACTAGCCCCGCACTATTTGGCGATGATTGAGTCAACGAGCGAAGCAATTGTCGGCCGGTGGTGGCGGACGAAGATGAAGATCCGCGAGGTCCGCGAGCGAAACAAACCACCTCGCAAACTCTATACCCTCGTCGGACTGCTTGAACAAATCCAAAAGGGCGAGGGGCAGTGAGAGTCCCTGGATGGCGCGCTACGCCGCGCTCGGCGTCAAACCTCGCGGCATGGTGGCCGCAAAGTCGTCTCGCTAGTTCTTCATATTCGAGCTTCGGGCCCCAGTAAGGACTGAGGGGCAGGGAGAACCATATGAGTACGGAGCCCGATGACTATGAAGATCGCGGTGATGACCTTCGCGGCTACATTGACACGCACGGCCACTGGCTCGACTACACAATCACTCAAGAGTTTCAAAACGCAGCGCCGCCGCAGAGGATCATGCGCTTCATGCCTTTGGAGCAGTATCTCGCTGTCCTCTCCACTCGTGAACTCTACATCCCCAGAGCGACAGAGTATGACGACCCTTACGACTGCGCCTTTCCGGATTCTCTTGGCAATGAGATCCGCGAGGCGCTCGTGCAGTCTTGCAACGAACCAGAGTTCAGTCTACCCGGGCATGCCGATCACTCCGAGTTTGTTAGCCAAGCAGAGGATCTTCTTGATTGCGAACTACAGGAGGAACTTGCGAATGAGATCGCCGAACGCTGGTTTGTGTCCTGCTGGCATGCGGGGGAAGAACCCACGGATCTGATGTGGCGCTCATACGGTGGACACAAAGGCGTCTGTATCACTTGCGATGGACCAGGTTTGCTGAATCAACTTGAGCAGACCGTGTGGGTCAAGCAAGGCTATCGGGAACGCACGAGAGAGCGCGAGCACTTCAGTTTTCTGCATGGCTACATCGACTACGAAAATCCCCTATTTGAGATTGACGTCGATCATGAAGCGGGACCCACGGTGAAAGTCAGACATCCCGCGTTTCGCAAGCACCGCTTTTTTCATCTGGACCGAGAGTTCCGGTTTGCGATCAAGCTAACTGCCAAAGATCCGTCCCGCTATTCCGCGGGCGCGACGCTGGATCTGTCTGCATGCAACGCGTCGGTTCGCACTTCGCCCTTGTGCCCCCGATGGATCTCGAAGAGCGTGGAAGACGTGACTCGGAAGTACTATCCCAACGTGCCGTTCGAGCACATGTCCCTAGAGTCGGACCAACCGTAGCAGTTCTGCGCAGCGCCAGATCTACTTTGTTGGCTGCGCTCGGATATGAAGCGCGGCATCACAGGGCGTGCCATGGCCCAGTCAACCCGGTGGACCACTCTGCGCTCAGAGGCAAGGATACCGAGCCAACGAAGCACAGTTCTTTGACCTGCGAGGCTGGACCGGACGCGCACGTTACCGGCTGAAAGGTACCTGGCCCGCGGACAGCCGGGTGGCCCCCATGGTGACGAGCAGAGCCTGAATTGCAGAAGGTCACCTCAAGCTTCCGTTCTGGACTTGAGCTCATAAGCGAAGACAGCGGGGCACGCAAGACGCGAACGGCACCTTCACCGCGATAGCGCACGAAATGAGCGCGACCAGATTTACCAGGGCCGAGGCTGTTGCCCGGCCAGAGATAGACGCGCTGGTTCAGCAGCAAGAGGAATTGTTCAAGCGAACAGTGAGCTTCGAGTTGAAGACTTCCGATTCGTAGCGGGCGATTGTCCCGGACTTCTATCAGCCCCGAATCCAGCGCGATGACCGAAGAAGATTTTCGTCTGACCGTTAGCAGCGCACGTGGGGAGTTCCCAGTAGAAGCTCAGCAGGTGACTTCAGCTTGCGCACGCGCTTGATTGACTCGAAGTTCAGTGCGCTACACGTGTGATACGCGAATGGCCGGAGTTCGATCAAGCGCTGGAGCATTGGGTGGGCGGCTTCACGAGGCCATGCGTCAAAGTTTTGTCTTGCCTTGGCCGTTGGCTGTTTCAAGTTGAATGGCCGTTGTCCATCATCGCTTGGCAATAGGAACTACATCTCTTTCCAGGCCTCTGCAGAGAGCGGCAACTCGTTCAACTCAGCCCTAGCTTCTTGCCATGACGGGTAGTGCTTATTCAGGAGCAGCACAAAACGCTCACTATGGGTCGGCTCAAGCAGGTGAGTCATCTCGTGGACGATCACATACTCGAGTAAATCCTTGGGCTTCTTCACCAACTCGGTGTTCAAGCGGATGTTTTTCGTCCGCGGGCTGCAACCGCCCCATTTCGTCTTCATACGCTGAAGGAAGTAGCCGCCGACCTTCACGCCGAGCTTCGGCTCCCACTTGTGGATCAGTTCGGGCACTGCCTCATGCAACAGAGACTTGTGCCATTCGTGCATGACCTCCGCGCGCTTCGCGCAACTACTTCCCGGGCGCACAGTGAGGATGATGTTGCGGTGGGTCATGCGGACCGAAGGCTTGGATTCTTGCTCCCTTACGGAAAGCAGGTATCTCCTCCCCCAGAGACAATGGCTCTCGCGCTCGACGTACTGACGGGGCGTCTCGCGAGCTTGCCCACGGAGCCTCGCCTGCTGATCGCGAATCCATCCGAGCTTGGAGGCCGCGTAGGCGCGGGCCACTTCGGGGCGCGTGTCCTTCGGAGCCACCAGGGTGACGCGTCCACTCGGCGGGTGCACGGATAGGTGTACGTGCTTGATAGCCTTGCGCGTAACCGCGATGGAGATGTCGCCGAGTTGAATCGTATCGACCATCAGTAGCCCGGCTGGTGTTTGACAAGCTCGAAGAGCGCCAAGGTTGCTTCGCGATTGCGATCTAACAGCGGAAACAGCGCGTTCAGCACCTGAGCTTCGCGCGCTTGATCACCTTTCCAACCCGCTGGAGCCCGCTCGCGCATCACCCTATCAATCTCGAGCGCCAGCCGCAGGCGCTCATCTTCGGACCCCGCGGGGGGCTCTGCGACCCCCGGAGGCGGGGCAGGTGTACCCAGCGCAAGAATCCGCGGCAGATTGTTGTAGATCACCGTCGCTTCGCGTTTGCCGTGCAGCCCAGCGGGCACGGCCTCGTGTGGTTCCTTCGCTGCCAACCGCTTCGCCAGGGCCTCCGCGTTCCTTAGAAAAGCTTCGTACGCGACGGCATCGGCCCGACTTTGCTTGATTAGATCGTCGAGCAGGCGTGACATTTGCTCGTAGAACCGGGGGTCAGTGAGCTGCTCACGGATGATCGTCTTGCGAACGTTGTTGATAATCCCTTCCGCAATCGCGTTCCGCGACAGCTTTCCCTTCTCGTTGAGCTTCCTGGCGATGGCGTCATGGATGCCAGTCTCGATGATCAGTTCGGTCAATGACATCTCACCCAGGCCGCCGAGATCTGCGGCAGGCTCGGCCTGGACGTACGTATTGAGGAGGTGGCGCATGTCAGCCTCGTACGGCTTGATGTCGAGCTCCTCTCCCGAGTGCTTCTTGATGGCGGAACGGATCTCACTGTAAGACTCGACGTCATTCTGCAACGCGACCGCCTCGGCTTCGCTGTACCCGGCTTCTGTGAGGTCCTGCGCGACGGCGGCAAAGGCTCGCACGAACACAGCCACAGCCTTGTAGAACGACACACGCAGCGCCTCAGTCTCGTTCAGCGCGTTGGGGTTGGCAGCGCTGCCGCAGAAGTAATGGAGGAACTGCTCGACCTCACGCGGTAGAGCAACCGGTTCGCACAGGTAGCGCAACGCCTCGCGAGCTTCGTCGAGCTTCTTTTTGCTTTCAGCAAGCCAATCCTTGAGATGCACGTTGTTCTCGGCGTCGCTGCCGCCTTCAGTGTCGAGCTCGTCGGAGCTGTATACAGCGATCGCCTCCTGCACTTGGCCGAACAGCTCTTTGAAATCGACGATGTGGCCGTAGTCCTTGTCGTCACCATCTAGCCGGTTGGTACGGCAGATGGCCTGAAAAAGATTGTGGTCGCGCAGCTCATTGTCCAAGTAGATGTAGGTGCAGCTCGGCGCATCGAAGCCGGTCAAGAGCTTGCTGACGACAATGATCAACTTCAGGTTTGCAGGCTCCTTGATGAAGCGGCGCTTTGCTTCTTCCTCGTACTGCTTAGTGCTCTGCCCCGTCTTCAGCACATACTTTGTGTATGTGTCGAACTTGTAGCGCTCGTCGCTGTTCGAGGGCTCGCGCGAGATCGCGTTGTGGTTCGGCTCGTATGACGTGATGATCCCACAATACGTGCTGAAACTCGTGTTCTGGAAGAGTCGGTAATAGTGACAGGCGTCGTAGATCGACGAGGCAACGAGGATCGCCGTGCCGCGGTCGTTGTTGAGCCTCGGTTTGAGACTGAAGTCTTCGATGATGTCCGCGATGATGCGCTGCTTGCGCTCGCCTGCGCTCATCAGCTCTTCCATTGTCGCCCAGCGTCGGCGCAGCACTGCCTTCTGGAAGTTGCTGAGGCCTCTTGTCTTCTTCTCGAACCACTGGTCGATGGCAGCTCTGGTCGTGAGCTGCTGCGGCACATCGCGCGCCTCGTATTTCAGATCGAGGACGACGCCGTCGGCCACGGCCTCGTGGAACTTGTAGGTGTGGATGTAGCTGCCGAATACTTCTTGGGTCATCCGCTTGTCTTTGCGCAGGAGCGGCGTGCCCGTGAATCCAATGAAGATCGCACTTTCTAACCAGCGCTTCATCTGAGTGTTCATGTCACCGCCCTGCGTGCGGTGACACTCATCGACAAACACGTAGAAGCGCCCTTGCACCGGCGGGGGCGGACCTTTGAGATCTGCCGGGTCGAACTTGTGAACGAGAGCGCACAAGAGGCGCTGCGTGCTGTTCGCGAGCGTCTCAACGAATTCCGCTCGCGTCGTGATACGCGGCGACGGCGACTCCGGCCCAATGACCCCCGCGTTCTTCATCACCCCTTCGATCTGCTTATCCAGTTCGTCGCGATCGGTGACGACTAAGATGCGAGCATCAGCATCGTGTTCCAGTAGCCACTTTGCGATGAGCACCATCAGGATGCTTTTGCCGCTGCCCTGGGTGTGCCAGATAACGCCGCCTTCGCGCTTAGTAATTCGCTCCTGCGCAGCCTTCACGCCGAAGAACTGGTGCGGCCGCGGCACCTTCTTCTGCCCAGCGTCGAAAACGATGAAGTTCCGAATCAGGTCGAGCAACCGCACCTTGTTACACAGCTGTGCGAGCGGCCGATCAAGCAGCGCCCCAGCGGCGAGAGGTGCCCCGGTCGCGCCCTCGTCTTTCCACTCCACGAAGAACTGCTCCGGCGTGCCCGTCGTGCCATAGCGCAGACCCTGCGAGTCGCTGCCTGCCAGCACGAGCTGCACGGTGCTGAAGAAGCCCTTGTTGAATATCTCTTCCTGATTGGTGATGAGCTGGCGCACGCCGTCGGCCAGCTCCACCGAGCTGCGCTTGAGTTCAATAATCACGACGGCGAGGCCGTTCAGATAAAGCACGATGTCCGGCCGGCGCTGGTAGCCCCCTTTCAGCGTCACCTCCTCGGCCAGCGCAAAGACATTTTTGTCAGAGCGCTCCCAGTCGATCAGGTGCACCGTCTCATGCGCCTTGCCCGCGGCGATCTGAACCGGCACGCCGTATCTGAGGAGCTGATAAGTGCGAAGGTTCGCCTGATAGAGTGTGATGCCGGTCGAGTCGGCGGCGGTCTCGAGCTTCTGAAGGGCCGCAGAAACATGGGCAGCGGAGTAGCCGCGGGTCATCAGGTTGTTGCGTAGAAGCGTTGGCTCTATGCCGCGGTTGTTCTCCCGCTTGTGCCATTCGCCGAGGTAGTCATAGCCGAGGTTTTCGGGCCGCACCGCATCAGTGAAAAGCGCGATAACGCGGTTCTGCGTCGTGCGTTCGGAGCGGGGTTGCTCAGGCACGCGTAGCCTCACCGAGCACTTCCGCCGTGACGTAGCTCTTGAACGCCTTCGCCTCCGTGAAGCACCGGAATCCTGCCTCGCCGGCAACCCTGATCGTGCTCGCGTCTTCGTTGAGCAGGACCGCGACCGGCCGGCTCAACTCCTCCTGCAATCCGGTCGGCCAGGCCAGATCGAACACGGCCCGCTGCTCACCGGACTGCGAGTCGGCGAAGTCGTAAGAGACGACGCCGCGAGGTAGGCCCTGCGACTCAACCCAGTCGTTCAGCGCCTCGATCTCCGCTTCGTCGTCTTCGCTGGTGATGCCGCCACCAACAGAAATCGCAGGCGGAACCGCCGACGCCGGACCGGCAAGCCAGCGGTTGTCGCCGTGCAGCAGCTCCTCCATGCGGCGGTTGAGCTCGGCCGACAGCAGAACCTTGCGAGCTTCAAGAAAGTCGCGGAAACGCTCGACCTTCCACAGCGCTTGATCCGCCGGAATCCACTGCGACGCGAGCGCGCCAGGATGCGCCGCCTCCACTTCGGGAAAGTACTCCTCCGGAAGCCGGTCGGTGATGTCGAGGTTCGTGTCCTTGGTGAGGAAGCAGAAGTTGGCGAGCGCATTCACCTCCGGGCGCGGATGCTTGCGCTTGTAGAGCTGAGCCTTGGGGAAGATGTGGTGAACTTCCAGACGACTCATCTTACCGAGCAGACTCGCTTTGAGCGGGAGCCCGGTACCCCAGTCGCGCGCCTCACCCATGCGCGTCAGTAGATAGAGGACTGGGTAGAACCTCGCGCCCAGGCTCCAGCCGGTGAAGTGTCCTGGCTCGGCGCGAAGGCCGCCGTGCCACAAGCGCAGCTGTTCGAGCAATCGCTCCAGACGATCGCCATCGCCCTCGAGCGCGGCGAGGTCCTGGTCGATGAAGGACTCGGTGGAACCGGAGAACCGCCCCCACATCGCCGCCTGCACGAACCAGAAGAGCAGCTTGTCGCGCTCCTTCTCGCCCATCTGGGGCAGCTTGGCCTGGTGGCGCTGGTCGAGGTAGCGCGCCATCACTGGCACGCCGAAGCGGCCGAAGAACACGCGGTCGTGGTCCAGCCCCAGCCGGCCACTGATTAGGTTCAGGCTGGTGTCTATATGTTTGGTCGCCCGCGCCAGCGCATCCTGCACGTCCGCCGCGTTCTTCTCGTGCAGGTGCTGGAATTTGGCCTCCCCCGTCAGCACCGTGTTCACGGAGCGCAGCAGCCAGTCGAGGTTGAAGTGGAAGTCCGACCTCTCCCACTCCTTGAGCTTGGCCTTCATCGCCTCGCGGCCTTCGGGCCACTCGGCGCAAATCTTCGCCAGCGCTAGGTCGCCCTTGGAGAGCTTGGTGCCGCCGCTATTGACGCGGTTGAAAATGTCCACGACTACATCGAGCGACTTGTCAGCCCCGGTGACCTCCTCGATATGGAGGTCCACGTCGGTGACGGACAGCAGGCGACTCAGGCGTGCCACGTACTCACCCACCTTCGGCGCGAGCTCGGGTTGCGCCGCCAGCCGCGTGACGAACTCGCCCAGTCCCGCGGTGCCCTTAGCCATCAGCTCCGTTACGTCGATCCAGAGCGGGTCGTCCTTCATCTTCACCGGCTGGTAGAACTCGAAGCTCTCGCCATCGAGATGGAAGCGCAGTCCGAAGAACGCCTGTGCGTTGCCGTCGAAGAACTTGGGCGGCCTGCCGCGCACGACGCCGTAGAGCGACGTCATGCGCTGTTGGCCGTCGAGCAGCAGCTTCACCACGCCGGCAGCGAGTGCACCGTCGCCACGATGGATCGCCGTCTTCGACTCCGTCGCCCAGACCAGCAGGCCGCCGACCGGATGTCGGCGGTAGAGCGAATCGAAGAGTCCGCGCACCTGGTCGCGATTCCACACGTAGCCGCGCTGGAACTCGGGCAGCGCCATGTGCCCGCTGTCGATGTGATCGAGGATTGTGGAGATCTTCATATGAGGCGCGTCCTGCCGGTGAGCAGCTCCTGCATCATCGCCTGCTTAAGCGCGCGAGTCTTGTCGCGGCGGGCTTCGAGGGCGGCGAGTTCGGTGTCCATGTCGGAAATGACGGCAGCGATAGCAACTTGTTCCGGTACAGACGGCAGCAAAATGGCAAGTCCATTCAAAATGCGCGTGTTCAACGAAGCCATCGTCTGACCGACAGCCATACTTCGCACAGATGCTTTGAACGCCTCGCCATGGAACTGGCTGCTCAGGAAGGGAGCATGCACGCTCAGCACCTTGAGGCGCACGCGTAACAACCTACCCGAGAATAGCCAACCCGCCTCGGTCGACCTAATGAGTGCATTGCGATCAATGGAGCCGACGCGACTGAAGACGATGTCTCCTTCGATGAGCGAATAGGCTGACAACCTTCGTCGGTCGCTCTCTGACACGAGCGGAAGATTCACGTGCTCCACACCAAATTCGCCAAGATGTTCGACCGTGATGATCGGCGTACCATCTTCTACGTAGTCGCTTTCGTGCAGGGAGGATCCAAACGGGCCAGTCTTTATTTCAGCGACGTCCCCCAGCCGCTTCACCTCCCACTCCCCATGGAAGCCGGGGAGGCGGGTCTGGCCTGTGAGGAGTTGCTGCATGGCGGCCTGCTTGAGGTCGCGCTTCTTGGCGATGAGCCGGTCCAACCCGCCGAGCAGCGAATCCACATCGCTCAACGCTGACGCGATGGCGCGTTGTTCTGCCACAGGCGGAACGACAATCTCTAACGCCTTGAAGACGGGCATGTAGATCGTGTTGTGAATGCTGCCGGCCATGAGACGCTGCCACGTCCGCCCCATGCTGCGGAAGAGATACATCAGGAAGTGGTTGTGTAAGTTGGGCCCGCAGATGTAGTTGGCGAAGTCTTGGCTCGTTGCCATCGAAGTCGCCATTACCGTTGACTTTCCGACGGTAGCGGTCCGAGAGAAGACCACAGTTCCTGCCGGCAGCAGCCTTGCTGACGAGTTATTCAAACCATCTTCAGTAATCGTCTTCGCTGTCTCCGCGATTGCGTGGCCGTCAAGGGCCGCGGTGTCATGGAGAGACACCCACTGGATCGATCCCCCCCAATAACTTGGCTTTCGCTTGCTCGGAGTATGGCCACTCTCAAGACGAGCGACGCGCGCGATCGATACGCAATCCCAATCCTCCGGAATGACTCCTACCTCGGTCGGCTTATATCCCGGGCTCACTTCCATGACGCCCCCATCTTCGCGAGGTGTTCCTCTACCCGCGCGGCAAGCGTCGCCACCTCGTCGGTAAGCTGAGGCAGCGGCGTGGCGTAGCGTTCGGCCAGTTCGCGGATGCGGCCTGTAAGAGTCTGCGACACGCGCTCCAGTTCGCCCTGAACGTCGTCCGCAAGGTGCGCCATCCACTTGACGTCGATGACCAGCGACTTGATCTCGGCTTCGGTGAGCGCGGGGTACTTGTCGTAGGCGAGCTGGTCGAGCGCGGCGTCCTGTTCCTTCAGTGCGCGCTTCTGCACCGTCTCGCGTTCGGACAACTCCAGCCAACGTGTGAGCACGGCCGATTCGGCTTTGGCGTCCGCATCCTTTGTGACAAGGCCCTTGATCTCCTTGAGCCGGGCGCTGACCTCGGCCTTGGCGATCTTGTCGAGCCCACCGAGGCAACCTTCCTCGCCGCCGTGCTCCTCCTCCAGTTCGGCGAGGCTCGCAGCGGCCGCTTCGAGGTCTACCTGCGCCGCCTCGAAGGCTGCCTGTTCCTTCGCGACGTAGCGCGCGACGATAAAGGGCTTGGGGATCAGCTCGCATGTCCAGCCCTTGTCCTTCGTCCGGCCCTTCTTGTCGGTCTCGAGGATGCGTGAAGTCTTTGCCACCCAGCCGTCGGCCGCGATCAGGTACGCGTCGTCCTGCATCGTCTCCGCCCAGTAGTCCATAAGGTGCTGGTAGACGTCGTAGGCGTCTAGCAGCGGAGCCTCGCGGAAGGCGGCGAGCAGGTCTTCGGAGACGCGCTCGATCAGCGCCTTGGGGTGGCCGTCCTTGCCGAATGCAGAGAACAGCTTCGTTGCGGCAGCGCGCCAGCCGGCGAAGCGCTGGGTCACCGTCTGATTGAAGGCGGCGAACTCAGCGTGACCCAGGATGGCCGGCCGCACGTCGGGCAGCGGCAGTTTGAGACGCGCGTAACCGGGGCGCTCGGTTGCGTCAAACGGCTCGAACAGCACCTCGCGCACGCCGGGCAGGACGCGCCAGTAGTCCGCCAGCGCATCGAGGTCGCGCTCGGGGATGCCGCCGCGCAGGTGGCCTTCAATGTCGTGAAGGTCTTCGGGCTCAGTGCTGTCAATGTAGCGCGGCAGGTTGAGGTTGTAGTCGTTCTTCAGGTCCGCGATCTCGGCGAGCGGCACCATGCGGGCGTAGCGCGGCACGTCCACTTGGCGCGTGAAGGTATCGACGATTCGGTGGATGTCCTGCTCGCGCAGGCGGTTCTTGGGGCCGTCCTTGATGAAGCCCTTGCTGGCGTCGATCAGGAACACGCCCTTGCGGGCGGCGGCGTTCTCCTTGTCGAGCACCACAATGCAAGCGGGGATTCCAGTGCCGTAGAACAGGTTGGCCGGCAGGCCAATGATCCCCTTTAGGATGCCGGAGCGTACGAGCTGTTGGCGGATCACGCCTTCCGCGTTGCCGCGAAAAAGTACGCCGTGCGGCAGAATGCAGGCTGCCTTGCCGTTGCTCTTCATCGACCGGATGATGTGAAGAAGATAGGCGTAGTCGCCCTGCTTTGCCGGCGGCACACCCCAGGCGAAGCGCTGAAACGGATCGCGTTTGCCGCTCTCGCCGAGGGTAAGCCCCGTGCTCCATGTCTTATCGGAGAATGGTGGATTGGCGACAACGTAGTCGTACGTGCGCAGTTGTTCGCCGTCCTTGAACTTCGGCGCGGCCAGCGTGTTGCCCGAGAGAATGTTGGCCGTGGGGAAGTCGTGCAGGATCATGTTCATTCGGGCGAGGCCCGCCGTGGTCACGTCCTTCTCCTGCCCTTCGAGCGTGATGTGCTTGCCTGCCTGCGCCGCCACCTTGAGCAGCAGTGAGCCCGAACCGCAGGTCGGGTCGTATGCAGTAGTGGCGGCCTTGGTGTTTTGCGGCGAGATGCCGATCACCTGGGCGATAACGCGGCTCACCTCCGCCGGTGTGTAGAACTGACCCTTGCTCTTACCACTCTCGGTGGCGAAGTGGCGCATCAGGTACTCATAGGCATCGCCGAGGATATCGTCGTGCTCGGCGCGGTTCTGCGAGAAGTCGAGCCGCGTGCTGGCGAAAATGTTAATCAAGTTCGTCAGCCGATCGACTTTGGACTGCCCTTCACCAAGTTTGTTGGAGTCGTTGAAGTCTGGGAAGTCGCTGCGGGCCAACCGGGCGTTTGCGTTCACGAGCGGCGCGATGACCTGCGTGTTGATCTTGTCCCCGATGTCGCTCTTGCCGCGCAGGTTCAACATGTCCTTGAAACTTGCGCCATTAGGGATCGTGATCGACGGGGCGAAGTCCTTGCTGTTGCCGTACTTGTCGGTGATGTACTTGATGAACAGCATGAACAGGACGTAGTCCTTGTAGAGGCTGGCATCCATGCCACCGCGCAGTTCATCGCAAGATGCCCAGAGGGACGAATACAGATCTGATTTCTTTATAGCCATTGTTCGTCAACAATTCAGCATAAGATGGGGTCGTAGTTCATGCGGCTTGCCGCACTACTCGCTGGACGACACTCACTCCAACGCCCATCTCGCGTGCGATCTTCAAAATGCCGACACCTTTCGCGCGACGTTGTCGAATTGATTGCTCGACTTCTAAAGGTACTCGGGGACGTCCAAGGGGCTTACCGTTAGCTCGCGCGCGGCTGAGCCCTGCCCGTACGCGCTCCGCAATGATTCCTCGCTCGAACTCTGCAAACACACCGCACATCGACAGCATCGCCCTTCCCGAGGGAGTGGAGCTGTCAACTGCTTGTTGATGCAGATAGAGGTCGACGCCGAGCTGATTGAGCTCTGTCATGAAGGACACGACGTGCTGCAGGGAGCGCCCGAGCCGATCAATGCTCCAAGCCATCACGACATCAAGCTCACCGCGCGCAGCGTCGCGATTCAGACGATCAAAAGCCGGTCGGCCTTCACGACCCTTTGCGCCGCTAATTCCGCGGTCTTCATATATGTCGCTGATCTGCCAGCCACGCTGCGTGGCGACCTTGCGTAGCTCACGAAGTTGATTGTCCGTAGTCTGATTGGCTGTCGAGACCCGCAGATAGATAGCGGCTCGCTTCTTCTTGTTCATCCAGCTCTCCCCCGTTCAGTCGCAGGATAATCGCGCCCTATACCGGAAACAACTGGTTTTCGTATGTGGCCGACGGGTTTTGCAACTCTATGAATTGCCGGCATCCCCTGGGAACTCCGCAGTCCAGGATTTCGGTATGGCACCCGAACAGCAGGACGACTTCGGAGTTGTTAGTCGCGTATCTATCGTCAGCACGCTTTCCTAGCGTTCCCTGCAGATGCTTAAGACCTTTTCCGAGACGATCCCTTCTTCAATCACGATTGTCGAAGCTTCAGGTGGCAATCCATCGACGTGCGCCATCGCCGTGCGCAGCTCATTTGATTCTCGAAGCGGATTAAAGCTGCGCGAGTTCATCACCCGTTTAACCTCTGGAAGGAATCTCGTGTTTATCGACCATTCCTTCGGCGTCTTCCCCTGATTTCCACCCTTTGTGAGCAGCAAGGTGCCCCTGAGCATCTCGAGTAGCACGACAGCTTCGCGATACACATCTTGATGGGCTGGTCGGTAGACTGGTGCCTGCCCCATGAGATCTATTTCCTTGGTCCATTGATGGCCTTGCGTGTCCTTGTTCCATGATTTGTTCCTTACCAGCTTGGACAAGAGCGCAAGAAGTGCAGCTTGACGAGAGCTCACTCGCCAAGGGGGTTCGTGGAAGAGACCCGCGTCTTCTGAGACGAGCCAATCACAAAGCTCTTGAATCGTCGAGAGTTCAAGGGGTGCGCGGACTGGATCGGGACAGCTAACGAACAAGGAGTTGCGGTCTCGCCCATGAATGTTGCCTAACAGAACGACGAGCGGTTTTTCATCAACTGAGGTACGAAGTTCGTGAAGCAGCGGCTGGAAGAATTTCGGGGGCAGATTGAACGCGGCGCCTTCGGCCTGAATCCAGCTCCACTGAATATCTGGCCTGCGACGAGAGAGCTCGGCCAAGACCGTCTTTCGGTCGGGCCGATCAAATACATCACCTACGATGACAACGCGCCTTGTCACGCGAAGTGCCGCTCTCGGTGCGCAGCTACTTAGCTACAAAGTGCCGAAGAATGTACTTCAGAGGAAGCGATATCTCCTCGAGCTTTTCCAACGGCATTTCTTTGATCGCTTCGCAAAGCGCGTGCCTGGCTCTCGCAAGCTCTGAGCTGTCGTTCGCTTGCTCAACGCGGCGGTGTCGGTGGACGCCCTTCGGCACAAGGACTGCATCCTCGGGAATTCCGTTCTTCTTCGCCCACTCTCGGACTAGCTCGACGATTTTTCTCGTCCGAAGTACTCGCCAATCCCTAGCAGTTGCCGACCCTAGCTCGTCGATTTTTCCGAGGACCATATCAGCCAGGGTCTCGGGTCGATCTTGAAACGTCATTCCCCGCGCTGATAGAAGGTCCCGAAGCCAGTCAGCTTGAGTCTGAATCGGCACTCGATCTATCGGAACGAATGCCTTTCGAAACGCCGCCTCTTCTGTGACGTCCTGTGCATGCCGAACGGACAATTGTTGTGGATCGAAGAATGCCGCCCGCGCTCCAGAGCTCACGACCAGCTCTTTCCACAAATCTGGTCTAACTACGTAACTGGTCCGCGCGGATCCCTTCTGAGGACCCTCAGGAACATTTCCCGTTGATGCCTTAAGCGGTGAAACCTCAAGGTGAGACACTGCCGAATTTCGCGCCACGAGGCGGCGGTCTACAGCGATACGAATCGCGTCACCGAGCTTGGTCAACTGAAACTTTGTGAAATCTAGCCCCGGAAAATCCTGGCGGATGAGGTGCGCAAGCAGCGAACCTGGAAGGGGCTTACCTGTTCGCGAATGGTATTCGCGAGTGTGTTCGACGATGGAATTGAGCAGTTCGTCGATCGACGACGGCTCCTTCAAATGGGAACGTGAATTGCTAATCATTGAGGCACCTCAAAAGTTGAAAGGGCTAGAGTCCGAAATACGGACTCATAGCCCTCTAGGTACCTCAGCGCTTCACTCGGCTCTGCACTCCTGAAGCGGCATTGCGTGGAGGGCCGAGGGGCCCACGCCAATGCTCCATGCTCCGCAGATTCCAAATGGGCCTGGACGCTAGGGGTTCACTTAGAACCCTTCGGTCAGGTGACGCGATGATGGCTTCTAGAGACGAAAAGTCAAGGACTTACGCCGCTCAAGTTTCGAGGTCTTTAGTAACCTATTGATTGATAAAGAGCACTGAAAGCCATGGCAACCAGGAAACCACTTTCCAGCCACCCTCCACAATGGTCACTGTGCGTCAGCATCCAGCTGTTCAATTAGCCTGCGGAGCCGCTTTGTGGGCTTGGCCGGCCTCATACCGCCCAAGTTGCTGTTGGGGGCAAATAGTAGTTCTAGGGCGGTCAAGTCCGCGAGGGGCACCGAGCGAAGGTCCCACTTCCTTGGAGGGAATCTCTTCTCAAGCGCCTTAAGGCGCCGTTCGATCGACTTATCGGCGCTCATCTCGATCCGCATCCCGATGCGCAGCACGCTGCTCAAGACGTTCCAGGCGGCCAACAACATCCGCCGTATGCACGGCCCTTCGGTAGCCTTCCACCACCGCGGCGAGGTCGGCGGCCTCTTTGGTCGATAGCCGGCCATCAAGGGCCGCACTCGCGATCGCGGCGATCGCGGAGGTGGCGTCCGACGCGTTGGTGATCTCCTGCGCGACACCTTCTTCCACCGGCTGCGCATTGCATTTCGGGATGAGCCGCTCGATCACGAGCTTTGCAGCGTTCATGTCTCCGGCGATGGCCGCGTCAACAACGACGCGAATGACCTGCTCCGCCCTGCCTGCCAACAACTGCTGTAGATACAGCGTGTTCTTGTTCGGCCGGCCAAGCGGACGCCCAGAGGGGTTTCCGCTCGTGCCAGGAAGCCAGCGTCCTTGAGCGCGCTCAATTGCCTT
>Ga0315910_10000829_pt1 | contig 29487 bp, 23 predicted proteins | sample EdamamesoilMG_FD_204470 | JGI IMG/M metagenome (GOLD analysis project Ga0315910, IMG submission 204470) | Garden soil microbial communities collected in Santa Monica, California, United States - Edamame soil | ecosystem: Environmental > Terrestrial > Soil > Garden | place: USA: California... | reverse complement strand
CGAAACCGAAGCGTCCGCCGTGGGCCCTCGGTGCCATGGTGGCCGGCCTGGTCTTGCTCGCGGGTTCCGTGTGGGCACTGGCCGGCGGCGACGCCGCCGAGGCGGCGCCGCTGGTGCCGCAAGCGGCGGCGCGCCCGCCCGCTCCCCCCGCCGAGCAGGAGGCCCTTGCCCCCGCGGCAACGCCGCGCGCCCCCGCGTCGACACCAGCTTCTCCCGATGCAACAGCCGCCGATCCGGCGCCCGCCGCAGATCCGTCCGCTGCAAAAGCCGCGCTGCTCACCGATAACTCCGACCTGAAACCCAACGAAGGTGCGCTCTTGGTGCACAGTAAGGCGGGCCTGCGCGTGTTCATCCAAGGCGTCGAACGCGGGCACACCAATGAACGTGTGGTGCTTCCCTGTGGTTATCGCTTCGTGCGCTTGCAGGGCGACACACCAGGCGCCTGGGTCAGCGAGGGCTTGTCCGTGCTGGTCACCTGCAAGACCACCACCGAGGTCGAGTTGAAGGCGGAGCCCGCCGGCTGAGTTCCGCTCGGATCGAGAGTCTTCGCTCAGCCGCCCGTCAGCGCGAAACACTGCGCCGGAGCGCCGGAAAACGCAGGCCGAGGGTCACTGCCCGCGCGGCCACGTACAGCGTGAACGCGATCCAGAGTCCGGTGTTGCCGAAGCGTGGGGTCAGAGCAGCGGACGCGCTCAAGAACACCAGCAAGGCCTCGATGGCTGCGTTGCGCATGGCGCGTGTGCGGGTAGCGCCCACGAAGATACCATCGAGTTGGAACGCGGCGCTTCCGATGAAGACGTACGCGCCTGCCAGGGGCAGGTAGCGGCCAGCTTCCTGGCGCACGGCATCCACCGCCGTCAGTGCCTGGACCATGATTTCTCCGCCCCAGGCGATGCTCAGCGCAAGCGCGAGCGCTGTCCCCAGCGAGAGCTCCGTCGAACGGCGCACGACGGCGTCGAACTCAGGCCGCGCTCTCGCGCCAACCGCGGAGCCCACCAGGGATTCCGCGACGAACGCATAGCCGTCCAAGAAAAACGCGCTGAACGAGATAAACTGCAAGAGCACGTGGTTGGCGGCGAGCGGCGTGTCGCCGAACGCTGCGCTCTGATTGGTGAACCAGGCGAAGCTCGCGAGCAACGTTAGCGTGCGGAGCATGATGTCGGCGTTGGCGCTGAGCAGTTGCCTCAATTTCGCGGGTTCGAGCAGGCGCCCGAGGTTCCAAAAAGCGGCGTCAGCGTGTGATTGCCGAGAAAGTACGCTGCGAGCCAGCCACAGGGCGAGGCCGAGCGCCGACCACTCGGAGACGACCGTTCCCCAAGCGACGCCGCGCACGCCCCAATCGAGGTAGCCTGCGAACCACAGGTCGAGCGCCATGTTCAAGCTGTTCAGGAACAGCTGCGTGACGAGCAGCCGCCGGCTCAACCCGAGTCCGATGAACGAGCCGGTGAGTGCATACATACCGAGCGTGGCCGGCGCTCCCCAGATCCGCACGAAGAAGTAGTCTGCCGCCGAGGCTTCGACGCGCGGGCTCGCTCCGAGCAGCCCGAACGCTGCCCGTCCGATCAGCGGAGACAGCGCGATCAGCGCGACGCCGATCGTCAGGGCGAGCAAGAGCGAGCGGGCGACCACGGCGCGCACTTCGGCCGAGTCGCCTGCGCCTCGCGCCTGGGAGGTGAAGCCCGTGGTGCTCATGCGCAAGAATCCGAAGCTCCAGTAGACGAAGTTGAAGATCACGCTGCCGAGCGCGATGGCTCCGAGCTCCGCGCTTCCGCCGGTGTTGCCGAGCACCGCAGTGTCGCAGAGGCCGAGCAGCGGCGCCGCGGCATTGGCGAGCATGATCGGCCAAGCCATGCGGAAGATCGCCGCGCGAGTGGTGGGGGCAGGGGACACGCCGTGCCCTTACCACGGGCGCTCAGCGCACCCGCGTGCGGCGCACAGATAACGGGAACCTATCTAGAACATACAGAACATATATTGGTGATTATCAGTGGGGCAGCTAGAAACAAAGCCAGCGAAGCTACCAAGGAGTGCGAAAAAGCATGTCGAATCGACCCACCCTCACCACGGAAAACGGCGCCCCCGTCAGCAACAACCAGCATTCTCAAACGGTCGGCGCTGCGGGCCCGGTGCTGCTCCAAGACCACCACCTGATCGAAAAGCTCGCAAGGTTCAACCGAGAGCGCATCCCGGAGCGCATCGTGCACGCGGTGGGCATCGGCGCCTACGGCGAGTTCGAGGTCACGAGTGACCAAGTGCCGCGCTTTACCAAGATGAAGATGTTCGCGGAGCCCGGCAAGAAGACGCCGCTGTTCGTGCGCTTTTCGACCGTGGCCGGTTCGAAGGGCGCTGCCGACACCGCACGTGATCCGCGCGGGTTCGCCGTCAAGTTCTATACCGAGCAGGGTAACTGGGATTTGGTAGGCAACAACACGCCTGTCTTCTTCCTGCGCGACGGCATCAAGTTTCCCGACTTCATCCACTCGCAGAAGTACGACCCCCACACGAATCAGCAGGAGCCCAACAACATTTGGGACTTCTTCTCGCATTCGCCCGAAGCCACCCATCAGTTCATCTGGTTGTTCGGCGATCGCGGCATCCCGGCGTCGCTGCGCCACATGGATGGCTTCGGTTCCCACACGTATTCTTGGGTGAATCGCGATGGCGAACTGTTCTGGGTCAAGTTCCACTTCAAGACGGAGCAGGGTATTCGCTGCCTCACCAGTGACGAAGCCGCGCGCATCGGTGGCCAAAATCCGCAGTACCATCAGCAAGACCTGTATCAGGCGCTTGCTCGCGGTGAGCATCCAGCCTGGACCCTGAAGGTCCAAGTGATGCCCGAAGCAGAGGCGGCCCGCTACCGCTTCAATCCCTTCGACTTGACCAAGGTCTGGCCCTACGCCGACTACCCGCTGATCCCCGTGGGACGCATGCTGCTGAATCGGGCCCCCGACAACTACTTCGCGCACGTGGAGCAATCGGCATTCGACCCCGCACACTTCGTGCCAGGTGTCGGTCCGTCTCCCGATCGCATGTTGCAGGCTCGCTTGTTCGCATACGGTGACGCGCATCGCTACCGCCTCGGCATCAACCACACGCAGCTCCCCGTAAACGCGCCGCAGGGCGTGGCCGGGGGAGCGCGCAACTACGGGCGCGACGGAGCCATGGCCTTCGGTGACAACGGGGGTCGTTCGCCGAACTACGAACCCAATTCACACGACGGCCCGGCAGAAACCGGAGCCGCGTACGATCACGGCTACGATCTCGCGGGTCGCGTGGGTCGTTACCAGCCAGTCCTCCACTCCGAAGACAACGACTATGTCCAGGCCGGTGCCTTGTACCGCGTCATGGACGAGGCAGCTCGCGGACGCCTGGTCGACAACCTGGCCGGGAGCTTGGCGCAGGTGAGCAGGCGCGACGTCATCGAACGCAGCGTCGCGCACTTCGCCAAAGCAGACGCAGAGCTAGGAAGTCGGCTAACTCGCGCGATCGCCGAAAAGCGCGCAGGAGGCGCAGCATGATGGCCGACGAGAACACGCGCTCGCAGGGCGACGCGAGCACGAACACGGAGCAGCTGGCGCTTTCCTTGGTGCACGATGCGTTCGACGCGGCGCGCGTAGGCGACAGCGCTCTTTTGGCCCAGCTCTTGGCGCGCGGCGTGCCTGCCAACGTGCGGACCGACAAGGGTGACAGCCTGCTGATGCTGGCGACCTACCACGGGCATGCGCTAGCTGGTCGCGTGCTGCTCGAACACGGCGCCGACCCCGAGCTCGCCAACGATCGCGGCCAGACGCCGCTAGCTGGCGTGGCGTTCAAGGGCGACGTCGCGTGTGCTCGACTCTTGCTCGAAAACGGCGCTCGCGCCGACACGCCGATGGCCGATGGGAAAACCGCGGCAATGCTCGCGGCCATGTTCGACCAGGTCGCGGTGCTCGAGCTGCTTGCGGTGCAGGGAGCCAACCTGCACCAGCGCGGTCCGGGGCAGGCCACCGCGCTCGATCTCGCGCGCGCCATGGGCGCCACGCGAGCGGTGGCTTGGCTGGAGGCTCGGATCTGAGGCTGCTTGCAGCGTTCAGCGCGGTAGCACTCCCGCGAAGTGGAGCTCCGCGCCGCCTGGCAGCTCGGAAACAACCACAGCGTCGTTGCCCAAGAAGGCGCGCACGACCTCGATGTTCGTGCGCGTATGCTGCGATAGGGTGCCCGTTCGAAAGGCTCCGCCAAACAACGCAAACGGCACGATGAGCTGATCGGCCAGGTGCTCGCCCACCGGGTAGCCGCCCGCAAGGTAACGACAGGCTTGACCGATGGCGTCGCCAGCCACCTGCTCCGCACGACGGCCTCGTTCGCCGAACGCAGTGACGAGTTCGTGTGGGCCGACCTGGATGCAGAGCACATTGCCCGATCCGGGACCCTGGCCACGGCGAGCTTCGACTCGGGTATCACCCAGAGACAAGGCGTCCCGCACCAGCGAAAGTTCACGCTCCGCCACGTGCTCGGGCAGGTGCGCGGACCACGCCCATGCGCTCGGCGCGAGATCGGGCTGGCGTCCGAGGATCTCGATGCCCGAGAGCCACGACCCGATCTCGAGCTCTACGCGAAAGCTGCCGCCCCCGGCGGGATAGAACCCCAGCTTGTCGATGTGTGACGACAGCCGCGCCCCCATCTGACGCAGGACCGGAAAGTACACGAGATCGAGAAAGTCGTAGGGGGGCGCCATCGGGTTGTGCGTGCCGCCCGAAAACGCGAGCGAGCTCTTGCCCGGCACGCTGAGCAGCATACCGAGCACGGTCTGGCACACGAGAGTGCTGCTGCCCGCGGTACGCACGGCAAACTCGAACGCACCTGGACGGATCGCGCCCGGAACGAACTCGAGGCTCTGCGAGCCTTGCTCATCGCCGCGCACGTGCGCCCCCGCGACGTCGCGCGCCGCTCGGACGGCCGCCAGATGCTGCGCCAAGAGCCCCGGCTTGGCGCGGCCCGCCCGGATCCGCTGGATCCGAACGGGCTGCCCCGTCACGCCGGCCAAGGTCAAGCTCGAGCGGAGGATCTGCCCTCCGCCCTCGCCCTGCGATCCATCGATATCCAAGAACACGTGTCTAACCTCGTTCTAGCCCTTGACGCACAGAACTTGCTTCAAGGTGTGGACGATGTCGACCAAGTCTTGCTGGGCCGCCATCACGGCGTCGATGTCCTTGTATGCCATCGGCGTCTCGTCAATCACATCCGCGTCCTTACGACATTCGATACCCGCCGTCGCGCGCGCGTGGTCTTCGACAGAAAACCGCTTCTTTGCCTCGGTGCGGGTCATCACGCGTCCCGCACCGTGACTGCAGCTGCAGAAGCTTTCAAGGGCGCCCTTGCCACGTACGATGTACGAACGCGCTCCCATGCTTCCAGGAATGATACCCAGGTCGCCCGCGCGCGCGCGCACTGCACCCTTACGAGTTACCAACACGTTCTCGCCGTAGTGGTGCTCGCGTTCGACGTAGTTGTGATGGCAGTTCACGGCTGCGTCGGCGACCGAGAATTCCGGGAGATCTTTGCGAAAGCGCAGCGCCCGCAAGACGGTCTCGAGCATCAGCTCGCGGTTCTCGCGAGCGTACTCTTGAGCCCAGCCCACGGCCTCGAAATAGTCATCGAAGTGCGCGGTACCTTCGGGAAGATACGCCAGGTCTCGATCGGGCAAGTGGATATGCCAGCGTTCCATTTCTCGCTTCGCCACTTCGATGAAGTAGCTACCGATGCGGTTTCCAATACCGCGCGAACCGCTATGCAACATCACCCACACGCGCTCGGCTTCGTCGAGACAAAGCTCGATGAAGTGGTTACCCGTACCGAGCGTACCGAGGTGCTGCGCCGTGTTGGCTTGCTTCACCTTCGAGTGCTTGTCGGTGATTGCTTCGAAGCGCGGCGCGAGCCGAGCCCATGCCTCGGCGACTTCGCGGGGCACGTGCCGCCAAGCCCCTCGATCACCACGGCCGCCGTTGGCGGTACGGCCGTGAGGCACGGCGCGCTCGATGTCGCTGCGCACGCCCGCCAGGTTATCGGGCAGGTCGGACGCCGTGAGCGTGGTGCGCACCGCGATCATTCCACAACCGATGTCGACGCCGACCGCGGCAGGGATGATCGCGCGCTTGGTCGCGATCACGCTACCCACCGTCGCTCCCTTGCCGAGATGCACGTCGGGCATGACGGCTACCCACTTGTGGATGAACGGCAGCCCAGCGATATTCTCGAGCTGCGTCTTGGCCTTGGCGTCGATGGGCACTCCCCGGACCCAGGCCTTGATCGGGCGGTTTTCGGTTTCGAACACCTGAAAGTTCGTGTTTGCCATGCTGGCAGTCCTCGTTTCGAGAGCGCCCGTCGAGGGGACCCGGCGCTGATGGCGAACCTATTGCGAGCCGTATGCCAGTCCTTCCTGTACGAAATCTCGCGACAAAATTAGAAGAACGTCGGCCGGGGATTTATCCTTCAGTATAGTCGATTATACTGATAGCTAGTATGGCGCAGCGCACGGTCGTGTTCGGATTTTACGGGTCGACGCTCGACGCGGGTGCCTCGGACAAACGCTGGGACAAGTGGCGCCCCACGGTAGCCCTGTGTCAGCACGACGACCTGCGGGTCGACGAGCTCCAGCTGTTGCACACGCCGTCGTCGAAGAAGGGCGCCGAGCTGGTGGCCAAAGACATCGCCCGCGTCTCACCCGACACGCGCGTCCACTTGGCCGAAGTTCCCCTCGACGATCCCTGGGACTTCGAGGAGGTGTTCGCGGCACTCCACGGGTTCTCGCGAGGCTACGGCTTCGACAGCACGACGAATCGCTATCTGGTGCACATCTCGACCGGCAGCCACGTGATGCAAATCTGCTGGTTCTTGCTGACAGAGTCGCGCCATTTCCCGGCGCTGCTGCTGCAAACCTCGCCCGCGCGCGCGAAAGGTGCGCCTCCGGGCGAGTACCGTCTGATCGATCTCGACCTTTCGCGCTACGACCGCCTCGCGCGGCGCTTCGGCGAAGAGCGGCAGAGCGATCTGGCCTTCCTGAAGTCCGGTATCGACACCAAGAACGCCGCCTTCAACCAACTGATCGAACGCATCGAGATGGTCGCGCTGCGCTCGCGGGAACCGCTACTGCTCAGCGGACCGACGGGAGCGGGCAAGTCGCAGTTGTGTCAGCGCATCTATAGCCTGAAACGCGCGCGCGGTTTGCTCGAAGGACCCTTGGTCGAAGTGAATTGCGCCACGATTCGCGGCGACAGCGCCGCGAGCACGCTCTTCGGACACGTCAAGGGCGCCTTCACCGGGGCCATGACTGCTCGCAAGGGCCTCCTGCTGTCCGCAGACGCCGGGCTCTTGGTGTTGGACGAAATCGGGGAACTAGGAGGAGACGAGCAGGCGATGCTGCTCAGGGCCATCGAAGAAAAAAGGTTCTTCCCTTTGGGTGCCGACCGCGAGGTCATGAGCAGCTTCCAGCTCATCGCCGGCACGAACAAGGATCTGCGCGCACTGGTGAAACGCGGAACGTTTCGTGAAGACCTGTTGGCGCGCATCAACACCTGGACCTTCACCCTGCCTGGGCTCGTCGAGCGCCCCGAAGACTTCGCTCCGAATTTGCTGTTCGAGCTCGAGCGGGCAGGCAATCGGCTCGGCAAGCGTATCACCATGAACCAAGAGGCGCGCGATCGCTTCCTCGCCTTTGCGCGGAGTCCCGAGGCGAGTTGGACCGCGAACTTCCGAGATTTCACGGCGGCGGTGCTGCGCATGGCCACGCTCGCCCCAGCCGGGCGCATCGACGTGGAGACGGTAACAGGAGAACAGCAGCGGCTGCTGGCGGGTTGGCGAGATGCGGCGGCGCCCGCGCCGACTCCGCTGCAACACTTGCTCGGAGAGCGGCTGCGCGAAATCGATCCGTTCGATCAGGTGCAGCTCGCCGAGGTGGTGCGCGTGTGTCGCGCCTCGCCTTCGCTCTCTGCAGCCGGCCGCGTGCTGTTCTCCACGTCTCGTCAGAAGAAGCAGAAGCCCAACGATGCGGACCGTCTGACCAAGTACCTCGCGCGCTTCGGGCTGCATTGGTCGCTCGTGACCGCGGGCCGGTTTTAACGAGTTGGCTATTTTGCGGCTGAGCGCGAGCTTGGAACCGAAACCAGCCGCGGCAGGCGGGGCGTGACCCTCGCCCGTCGCGAATCCGACGCTAGGCTTGGGCACCCGTCGTTCTCAAACGGCAGATCGCTTGGCGAAGGAACGGGAATCAAGCCTTCGAGGAGACAGTCTGATGAAGTTGTGCCGTGTCGGTGAGCCTGGTGCAGAACGTCCCGCCGTGCTGGATGGCGATCAGCGTTTCGACGTGAGCGGCTTTGGGCAGGACTACGACGAAAGGTTCTTCGGCTCGGGGGGCATCGAAGGCTTGCGCGAATGGTTTCGAACCAATCGCGCAAACTGTCCGCGTGTGCCGGCGGACGTGCGCCACGCGCCAGCGCTGTGCCGCCCCAGCAAGCTCATCTGCATCGGGCTCAACTACAAGAAGCACGCCGAAGAGACCGGGGCCGAGCTTCCTACGGAGCCCATGTTCTTCTTCAAAGCCACGACCGCGATCTGCGGGGCCTACGACGACCTGGTGATGCCCCGCGGGTCGCGCAAGTCGGACTGGGAAATCGAACTCGCCCTCGTGATCGGGGCGCGGGCGACCTACGTCGACCAGGCGGACGCCATGAACCACGTGGCCGGTTACATGGTGCACAACGACTACTCCGAGCGCGAGTTTCAGCTCGAACGGGGCGGGCAATACGTCAAGGGCAAGAGCGCCGACACCTTCGCTCCACTGGGTCCCGTGTTGGTCACGCGCGACGAGGTGGCCGATCCAGGCCGGCTCGACCTATGGCTCAAGGTCAACGGTGAAACCGTACAAGAGAGCAACACCGCTGACATGACCTTCGGCGTCGCCGAGTTGGTGAGCTACCTGAGCCAGTTCATGACACTATTGCCGGGCGACGTTATCAGCACCGGCACGCCGAGCGGCGTGGGTAACGGCATGAACCCGAAGCGTTTTTTGAAGGCCGGCGATGTCGTCGAATGCGGCATCACCGGCCTGGGTATCTCGAAGCAACGCGTGGTCGCCTGGGAACGCCGCTAGCGAGCGGTGGTTACGCCGACGCTTTGCCGTCAGAGCGCGCCAGGGAGCGCGCCGTTGGCTGCGCTAAGGATTCGGGCTCGGACATCAGCGGCTTCAGCGGCCCGTACACCTTCCGCCCTCACAGAATGTGGTGTCGCCCTGCGAGCCTCCCACGTACCAAACCCAGATGAGATGCGAGTAGGTCTCGGTCGTCGGCGCGACCTCGTGGCAGACGACTCCGTTTGCCGCAACCTCGATCGTGTCCAAAAGCTCTCCGGCGGCTCCGCACTTCTCGGTGGCACCGTAGACCTCCCAGGTGCCAGGAGCAGAGTGCATTTCGGCAGAAAAGGCGTACGTCTGCCCGGGTCCCACCGGCGATGGCAGGGTCAGGTCGCGGAAACTGACGTCGTCCAGGTGTTCCAGCCCCACGATCTGGCCGCAGTTGTCGAAGGGGAAGGGATAGAGCGTGGCCACACCTGCGGTGTAGCCCGGTTCGCAGGTCTCTCCGCCGGAGGTCGAGGTGGTCGAGGTGGTCGAGGTGGTCCCGGTGGTCCCGGTGGTCCCGGTGGTCGAGGTGGTCGAGGAGGTCGAGGTGGTCCCGGTGGTTGCACTGCCGCCCGCGCCGTCCTCGGTCGAGCCGCCATTCCCGCTCGAACCCCCATTGCCATCATCGCCGTCGTCTCCACAGCCGAGGGCGCCCAGGGCTGCCAGAAGCAGAAGCAGGTTGATTGTTCTCATGCGCTCCACCCACGCTCACCATGCCACGAGACGCTGCCGCGGCGAAAGACTTCGCAACGCAGCTCACTGGCCGGTGGCCGGGCTGGCTCTCGACGACGTCAGCTACGCCGAGGCTTTGCTGTAAGAGCGCGCCAGGGCGTCGGCGGACTCGAACACACGCAGCCGGAGGCCGGTGCCGGCGCCTGGGTACTCGCGGCGGTTGGCGTTCGGGCAGCAGAAGCCGTTGATGAAGAGCCTCCGCGGCTGCCAGCCTCGGTTGCAATCGCTGCCGTGGATGGTGAATGGGCTGAGGAGCAGCGTGTCACCCGGCTCGAGCACGACCGGTACCGCGCTGGCCTCTTCGAAGCTGCCCGCGGGCAGTCGCCCGTCGAGGGTCGGAATGTGGCCGAGCCGATGGCTTTGGGGGATGAGCCAGAGGCCACCGTTGTCGGGGCCCATCGGGTCGACGGCGGTGAGCGCTTGCACGAAGCTGCCGCGCCCGTTGACGTCGTCGAAGAGATCGGTGCCGTAGCGGCGGTGGTAGCTGTCTTGGTGGTACGAGAACGCCACCTGATCGCCCGGGCGCTTGACGTGGGCTTGGTTGATGAGCTGATCCAACACCGGGGCTTCGAGCAGCTGCGCCATTGCCTGGAGCAGCTGCGGCGCACGCCCGAGCTCCGCCAGCGCGGGTTCGGCACCGCCGCACCACACGATGCGCTCGATGCTGAACAGATCTTGCTTCTTGTCGATGACGAACAGGGCGCCGTCGACCGTTTGTGTGTGCTCGAGCTGGCGCGCGCGCTGTTCGAGCCGCGAGAAAGCGAGCCGCAGCGCGAGCACGTCGGCTGCTGTGTAGAACGATGGTAAGATCAGAAAGCCATGCTCGAAGAACTCGGCTTTCGCGCGATGTGAGAGCATTGCCCTAAACTTACCACGCTGATTGGACCGAAGCCCGTGCTCGCGAGGCGCCGTATGCTTCCGTGACAGCGGCGTGAAACAGAACGAATGCACTTCAGTAAGGCGTGACGCAGCGCGTGCAACTTTTGTATGTGGGCGCCGCGGCGATAAGCTGACGAGGGTCGGCTTATTTGCGACAATGCTGCCCCCATGGACGTCCATCGTCAGACCTGTCAAAATTGTGGGTCGCGCGCTTTGCACAACATTCTCGTGCGTGAGCCGGGGCATCGCACCGTGGTTTTCGTCGGCTGCACCGCGTGCGAGAAGCTGGTGGCACGGTATGGACTCGAGACCTACTACCACCACGGCAAAGGGCTCGAGTCGTACCTGCGTTCGATCCAGGGCAGCGTCGAAAGCGGGCGCCGGGTGCTCTCGGAATTCGAGGCTACGCAGCAGGAGGCGGTGGATGGCTACGACCGAGTCGTGAAGGCGCTGCGTGCGCAGGGCAAGGAGCCCTGAGCGAGACCCGCGGAGACTTGGTGCCCGATGAGCGAAGCTGGTTACATTTTCGAGGACCGGGCGAGTACGGCTGAGCTCGAGCGACTGCGCGCACTCGAGGCGATCTTCGATCCCGCGACGCAAGCCTTGCTCGGCTCGGCGCTAGAGCTGAAAGGTCGTCGCGTGCTCGAGGTCGGTGCAGGGGCGGGTTCCATCGCTCACTGGCTCGGCGAACGCGTAGGCCCTTCTGGCCACGTCGTGGCACTCGACACCAATACGCGCTTTCTGGCTGAGGTGCCGGGGGTCGAGGTGATCGAAGCTTCGATCGTCGACGCATCGCTCGCTCCGTTCGATCTGGTGCACGCTCGCTACGTGGCGATCCACAACGCTGACCGGCCTGCTTTCTTCGCGGCGTTGCTGAAACTCGTCGCGCCGGGCGGTACGCTGGTGCTCGAGGAGCCGGACTTCCGCGTGTCACGCGCGCTGTCAGGACCGCCACACCTGTGCGAGTCGTTCGATCGAGTGCACCGCGCCGTGGTAGAGATGTTCATCGCGCGGGGCATGGATCCGGGGCTCGGATCGCGGCTCGGCTTCGAGCTGGGCGCTTCGTTCGAGGTCCGCTCCCTCGCGCTCACGGCGCATGTCGAGCGAGGTGGGGCAGCGCTCGGTCACATGATGTGGCTGTCCACCCATGCGCTCGCCGAAAAGTATGTCCAAACCGGGTGTGCCGACGGGTCGGACATCGCCCGCTACGAAGAGTTCAGCCATGCGCCGGACTGCTGGGGCCTCTATTACGCGACGGGCAGCGTCGTGGCGGGCCGGCGTTAGTGTCGGCCTTGAGTGCATAAATACATGAAATAATTAATATAAAATACAGAGAACCTTGGTGGCCTAGTTGCGTGGGCTCGGGGTACATACTCCTCGGACGCACCCCATTGCTTCGTCCAGCAGCCATGACCAGCGCCGCGCTTGCTCCCACCTTTCAGGAACCAACTCTGTCGAGCTGGTTCACAACCGGTCGCCAACAGACCGGATCTCAGGGCAAGGTCCATGGGGTGAAGCAGGTGGCGGCGACTGTGTCCGGCGCGGGGCCGACCGACGCGGCTCTGGTCATTGCCGCCCGCGGTGGAGAAGATTGGGCTTTCGAGGCTCTGTTCCGCCGGCATGCGAACCTGGTGTTTGGACTAGCGTATCGCCTGCTCCCCCGCGATGCCGACGTCGACGACGTCGTGCAAGACGTGTTCAGTGCGGCCTTCGAGCGACTAGGCACGCTGCAGAATCCGCAAGCGTTTGCGGCGTGGCTCGGATCGATCGTGGTCAACACGGTCTCCAAGCGGATCCGGAGACGGCGCTTGCTCGAACGGCTGGGGCTGCGCTCGGCGGAACCCTACGATCCGGACCAAGTGGTTTCGCCGGTGGCGCCTGTCGAAGCTTCGCTCGAGCTGAAGGCGATCTATGGGGTGCTAGAGCGGCTACCGGCCGAAGAGCGCGTCGCGCTGGTACTCCGGCGCGTCGAAGGTATGGAGGTCGCGCAGATCGCGGTCACCATGGGGCTTTCCGTTTCCACAGTCAAACGGCGGCTTACCGCCGCGGAGGCGCGTCTTGAGCGAGCACGACAGAGATAACGTGCTGCCCGACGTGGCGCGCTACGTGCAGCCGAAGGTGACGGAAGCGCGCCTGGCCCGCGTCTGGGCAGGCGTCGACGCGCGTTTGCCCGGGCGCCGGAGTTCGCGCCGCGTCTGGGGTTGGGTTGCTGGCGGCATGCTAGCGGCGGCGGCCGCTACCGGGGTGTTCTTTGCGGTGGGCCCGAGCTTTCAGAGCTCGCCCGAGGCCGAATCGCTGCTCGCCGGGGCGGTGCTCGAAACAGCCAGCGATTCGCTCAGCATGGGCCTCTTCGACGGCTCGTCACTCACGCTGGCCCAGAGCTCGCGCGTCGAGGTGCAGAGCAGCAGCGCGCGCGGTGTGCGTCTGCGGCTGAAGCGCGGCCGCATCGAGTGCGACGTCAAGCATCGCGATGATCAGAACTTCGTCGTGGTCGCCGATGGCGTCGAGGTGCGCGTCGTGGGCACCAAGTTTTCGGTGTCGGCCGAACGCGACGATGTTTCGCGGCGAGTCGTGGTGGAGGTTCAGCGCGGTGAGGTCGAAATCGTGAGCTCGACCGAACCGGGTGAGGTCGTGCGGCTGAAGGCCGGTCACTCGTGGTCGCAGCTGACCAAGACCGGACCTGCGCAATCGGCGGCGCCGCCACCGGCAAAAGCTGTCGAGTCAGCGCCCGCCCCGCCGAAGACGAAGACGCCCAGCGAGCCGGTAGATACGCCACCGGGAGCGCGTGAGCTCTTGGAAGAAGCCAACGAGCTCCGGCGCGCTGGCAACGCACGCGAAGCTGCCAAGCGCTACGAGACGCTGCTCAATAACTACGGTTCGGATGGGCGGGCGGGCCTGGCGGCGTTCGAGCTCGGGCGGCTTCGGATGGATCGCTTCGGAGACATGAAGGGCGCGATTTATGCGCTCGAGCGGGCGATGGCGCTGGCTCCCGGCTCGGGTTTTCGAGAGGATGCTCTGGCGCGCGTGGTCACGGCGCATGCCCGATCCGGAAATCTAACGGAATGCAAGCGAGCCAGGGAACGGTACCTCAAGAGCTATCCTCGCGGGGTTCACCGCGAGGCCGTGCTCGAGCAGTGCGGCGGTCCCTGACGCTCGCGCGAGTGCTCGTGGTCGCCGCTTTGCCGCTCTGCTCGCTGCTGCTGGCGCGATCGGCCGAGGCAGAAGCAGCCGCATGCGGCGTCGATCGTCCCTGGGTGCTGATGCAACTCTCGGAGCTCGACCCGGAATTCGGCGCGCGCATCATCAGCGACTTGCGCGCGGGCCTCGCACCGAGCCGGATCGACGCGTGTGTCGCCGAAGCGATCGAGCGCAAGGCACCGCTCGCCACGGTCAAAATCGCCAACTTGCCCGGGCGAGACCTGGTCTACAGCATCGATGTCTCCGACTCGGTCACCGAAAAGCGCATCGGGCGTGACATCGATCTCCGCCACGTGCCCGCCGACGGACGGGCGTTCGCGCTCGCCGTCGCTGCCGACGAGTTATTGCGGGCGAGCTGGGCCGAGCTTGCGCTCGCGAAGCAACGTGAACCGCGCGCGAAGCCCGCCGCACAGAAGCCTCCGCCACCCCCGCCTCCGCCAGCAGCGCCCCCTCCCGCACGGCCCGAGACCCAATTCACGGCGCTCGGTCTGGGGCTCGGGCTCGACTCGTACACCGGCGGGCAGCTGCACTTCGGGCTCGACGCGTTCTGGGTGCAGCCGCTGTGGATGGGGTTTCGCCTCGGCCTGAGCGCGGGTGTGCGGCGCGGCCTCACGGTGGATGCGCCGAGTGGCAGCATCGACTCGCGAGCCATCCACCTGGAGCTGTCGTTGCGTCCGGCGCTGGTGGGTTCCTCGATCTACCGTCTGGATGCGCTGCTCGGGTTGGGCGTGTCCGAAGTGTGGTTCGTGCCCGAGCCCAGCGCCGGCGCTGAGGGGACGGAGAGCAACTCGCAGGCCTTGTTCGGGCGCGTCGGTCTTGCCTTGACGCTGGGGCGCGTCGGATCGGTCCGATCGGTCAGCAGCGCGGGTGCGGGGGGCCCGCTGCGATCGTTTTCGGTCTCCGACGGTGGTGAGGTGGTCACGGGTGTGTCAGGGCTAGAGTTGTTCGCCACGAGCGGCGTGGCGCTGGAGTTCTGAGTCATGGACCGTCCGCATCGAACCCCGACCTCTTGCCGCTGGCGCTCGCTGCTGCCGGTCGCCGCGTGCATCGGCGGATTGCACTGCAGCGAGGTCTCGGAGGTGCTCACACCGGCTCCAGCCACGGGCGGCGGAGGCACCACGAGCACGCTCGAAGCCACGAACAGCGGCGGTTCGGTCTCGACGGACAGCACGAATGGTGGCGCCGGAGCTACGAGCTCTGCCACGCTCACCGGGGGCAGCGGAGGCAGTGCGGGCAGCGGAGCTAGCGGCGGTACTGGCGGGGGCGCGGGCGGCGCCGAGCCCGGCAATGGCGTCTCGATGGTCGACGCCGGCAGCTATCACAGCTGCGCCATCGCCGACGGCGCCTTGTACTGCTGGGGCGCCAATCAGCGAGGCCGCCTCGGCGTTGGTGATACCGACAACCGGGTGGCTCCCGCGCGCGTCGAATCGCTCTCGAGCTGGCTCGAAGTGACCGCCGGCGCGGATCACTCGTGCGCGCTCAGGGACGACGGCAGCGCCTGGTGTTTCGGTGCCAACGACGTCGGCCAGTTGGGTTCGCCCGACGTCAACGACGTGTTGAGTCCGTACCGGGTCACGTTGCCGAGCGCCGCCGCGAGCATCACGGCCGAGTCGGACTTCACCTGCACGGTGCTCGTCGACGGCAGCTCGTACTGCTGGGGCGACAACACGGAGGGCATGCTGGGGCAGGACGACACCTACCCGGGTGACCCCGCGTTCTTGCCGGTTCAGCTGGGCACGCAGGGCGACTGGGCGAGTGTCGACGCGGGGCAAGGGCACGCCTGCGGCTTGCGCGCGCCGGGCAGCCTGTGGTGTTGGGGGCGCAACTCGCAGTCTCAATGCGGATTGGGCGAGGATGCCTTCGAGCAGTATCGATCGCCGCAGCAGGTCGGTAGCGACGCGGACTGGCTTCAGGTAGAGGCGGGTCAGAACCATGCGTGCGGGCTAAGAGCTCCCGGCGATCTTTGGTGTTGGGGGACCGGCGAGTTTGGCAACCTCGGCACGGGCGACACCGACGATCGTCCAAGTCCCACACGCATCGACGATCGTCAGTACGCGCAGGTGTCGCTCGACACGTTCCACACCTGCGCCATCGACAGCGACGCCGATCTTTGGTGTTGGGGGCGGAATGTCGAGGGTCAGTTGGGCCTCGGCGACAACGAAGATCGTGTGCTCCCGACGCGCATCGCCAGTGGGGGCTGGGAGCAAGTGGCCGTTGGCCGCTTCTACACGTGCGCGAAGAAGCTCGACGACAGCGTGTGGTGTACCGGCGCCAACGAATCGGGCCAACTCGGTCTCGGTGACACCGAACGGCGGAACGAATTCACCCAGGTCGATCTTCCGTGACCGAGGCGAGCGCCCCGTCCCGGTGTGGGGAAAGTGCGGTGGCTGGGCCCCCGCATTTCTTCTGAGCCATCGCGTGGGTGCGGGGGTTCATACCCGCGTGCCCCCAGTTATTTTCGAGCGTTGTCGCGCTGTTGGTGTCGCGGTTTCGGGTGTCTCGCTCGCGCTCGCGCTGGGCCTCACCAGTGCGTGCACCAGCAACGTCGGTGGGGGCGACGGGTACGCGTCGGGAACGAGTGACGGCACGGGAGCTGACACGAGCTCGGGCACGGACTCGGGCTCGGGCACCGACGCGGGCTCGGGCACCGACGCGGGGACAGGAGGATCGACAGGCGGTTCAGGGGATGCGACGGCCACGACGGCGGGGGGCGGGAGCGGGGGTACGGTCGATCGCGGTGATGTGACCTTCGAGTGTGACCCCGATGCAGCTCTCAGCGTCAGCCCGCTCAGGCGCCTCACACGGCTCCAATACGAGAACTCACTCGCTGAGTTGTTCGGCTCCGTGGGGATGCCAAACGTGGTCGAGGTTGCCGAGAGCTCGTTCGCTCAGCTACCCCCGGACGGCGAAAACGACAGTGTGTACACGGGCAACGATGCACGGGTCACTCAGCGCCATGTCGACGCGTACTTCGGCATCGCTGACGCCATTGCCAGCGAAGTGACGGGGACCGAAGCGGCGCGTGCCGCGCTAGCAGGTGACTGTGCGAACGACGAAGCTCTGAGCGAAGGCTGCATGTCCGAGTTCGTGAGCACGTTTGGCGAGCGCGTGTTCCGGCGACCCCTCAGCGAAGCCGAGGTCGATCGCTACCTCGAGCTCAACGAGGCCGCCGAATCGAGCGCAGAAATCCTGCGCGGCGCGCTGTTTCAGTTGCTGATGTCGCCCCAGTTCTTGTACCACTTCGAGGTCGAGGGCACGGCCGTCGCGGACGACGAAGGTGAGCTCTTGCTCAGCCCCTGGGAGCTCGCTTCTCGCTTGTCGTTCCACTTTTGGCAGTCGATGCCCGACGACGAACTGTTCGAAGCTGCGCGCGATGGATCGCTCGGCACCGATGCTGGCTTCGAAGCGCAGGTCACGCGGCTCTTCGAGGACGAGCGCACCGAGCGTACCCTCACGAAGTTCTGGCACGAGTGGTATCAATTCGACGGCTTCGACGGCTTCGCCGCGACACCTGCTTTCGAGGCGTTCTCGAGCGGCGTAAACGCAGACGACAACCTGTACGGGGACATGTTGGACGAAGTCGACGCGCTCGTTCGGCACTACACCTACGAAACGGCCGGCAGCTACCGTGACGTACTCGCCTCGAACCTCATCCTCACGACTTCCCCAGAGCTCGCGGCGCTCTACGGTGTCGAGCCGTGGGATGGCGCAGGGGAGCCCCCGGAGTTTTCGGGCAGCGAACGCTCGGGCCTGCTCACGCGCGCGGCGATGTTGGTCGAAGGCAACGAGCTCACCAACCCTATCAAACGCGGCGCCTTCGTGCTCAAGTCGCTGTTGTGCGACGACCTGCACCCGCCCTCGGATCTGCCCGCCGAAGCTTTGGCGCTGCCCGAAGCCGATCCGGACATGAGCACGCGCGAGCGCTTCGAGGCGAAGACGGCCAATGTCACCTGCGCCGCCTGCCACTCGCATTTCAACCCCTTCGGATTCGTGCTCGAGTCCTTCGATGCCCTCGGACGTTTCCGTACCGAGGAGCGCATCTACGATGACAACGGGGAGCTTCAGAACACCGTACCCATCGACCCCGTCGTGGACGTAGAGCTCGGAGACGAGGAGTTTACGGTCACGAACCCGGTCGAGCTCAATGACCAGCTGGCGCAGAGCGGTCTGGTCGACGATTGCTTTGCCCGGCAGTATTTCCGGTTCACCTACCGCCGCGACGAGGCGTCGGGTGATTCGTGTGCACTCGCCGCCATCCGCGACGCGGTGGCGCCGGGCGGCAGCCTGAAAGAAGCGCTGCGCGACGTGGCTCTGGGACCCAGCTTTCGGCAGCGCGTGGTGGGCGAACTTTGAGTTTTCGAGGAGCAGCATGAAATACGACCGAGTTCGACGCCGCTTGTTCCTGCAAGGCCTCGGCGGCAGCGTACTGGCGCTGCCCTTGTTGCCCTCGCTCTTGCCGAAGCAGGCGGTCGCGCAAAATACGTCCCCGATCAAGCGATTCTTCGCCATCAAGTCGTACAGCACGCAGAACATCATCGATTGGTACCCCTCCCGCGAAGTGGGCGGTTACAGTCTGCGCCCGTATGGCGGCGACGGTGGCGGAAACGGCAAGGACGACGGCACCCTGGCCCTGAACACAGCGCTCTCCGAGTCGAGCGGGTCGCATTCCGAGGGCGGCGAGTACTTCGGCCATGAAGCTCCGCTCAGCGATTTCAGCGAGGGCATCTCGCGCATTCTCGGCGCTGGCCTCACCCCGTTCCTCAACAAGCTGTTGTTGCTGCGCGGCCTCGACTTCCTGCCGGACACCAATCACAACGACGGCGGCATGCTGGGTCACTACGCCGGCGGCTCGATCTCGGAAGAGAAGGACAACATCGAAGGCTGGCCCACCATCGACCAAGTGTTGGCCCAGTCGAGCAAGTTCTACCCGAGCACACCGCTCGGCGGGCGCAGTTTGCACCTATCTCCGGGGCGCTCTAACACCTTTTCGTTCACCGAGGAGGGCGACCAGGTCATCGCCGACACCGATCCGAAGGTCGCGTTCGACCGCCTCTTCGGTAACTTCACACCCGATGCCGGTGAGCCGGAGGTGAACCCAAATCTGAAGCTCGTCGACCGCGTGTATGAAGACTACGCCCGCGCTCGCGACGGCCGTGCCATGAGCTCCGACGACCGGCAGACCATGGAACGCCACATGACCTACCTCTCCGAGCTCCAAGATCGGCTGCAGGCCGGTGTGGTCACCGGCTGTACCGCCCCCGACGAACCGCCCTCGGTCCCTGCCGAAGGCACCGACGTAGGCGAGATCCAGTCGGCGTTCGAGCTCATGATAGACGTGGCCGTCGCCGCGCTTCAGTGCGACCTCACGCGCATCGTCACCCTCGACGTCTACAAGGCCGTCGGCAAGGCTGGCGACAACGACCAGGGCTTCGAACACAGCTGCGCCAGTTGCGAAGGCAACCCCAACCCCACCGATTGGCACCGGGCCGCCCACGACTGGGACCAGCTCGACCAGCGCGAAAAGGTCGTGAGCATCAACGAGTGGATCGCGCGCACCGTGTTCCAGCGCGTGCTCGAGCGCCTCGACGTCGAAGAAGACAGCGGCGAAACCTACCTCGACAGGTCCGTGGTGCTGTGGGGCAACGAGCTGGGGATGAACCACCTGAACTACAGCGTGCCCGTACTTTTGGCCGGCAGCGCCGGCGGCTATCTGAAGACCGGTCGCTACATCGACTACATCGATTGGGACCGCAACGTGAAGTTCTCGCAGCACAACGGCATGGTCATCGAAGGCGTCCCCTACAACCGCCTGATGGTGACGCTGCTACAGGCCATGGGGCTAGCCCCCGAGGACTACGAACGCGAGGCAGGCCAAGGCTTCGGCGAAACCCGCACGCTGGGCAAGAGCGCCGACGCCTTCGCCGTCGACTACGACTTCGGGCAGGTCGGCGCAGTGTTGCCGGGTATTCGGGCCTAACGCAGGCTCGAGGCGCGAGCGTGGATGGCGGTGGGGCGGATGCGTTTGAAACCAAGAATGAGCTTGTGCATGGGTCGATCTCCGGGTTGGTGAGCAACGCCCTCCGAAGGGGAAGGCGTTGCCGACGCGTCGTTGCTGGGCGATTCGAGTGGGTTCGGTCTCAGTGACTCACGAACCAGAGCACCTCGCCGTGGATCGAGGGCATGCTCCCGTTGTAGCGGAGCACCTGCGGGGGATTGTTGTGTGAGTGCACGACGTAGCGGTCGCCCCACACCAGCGGGTGCTGAGGGTTCGTTACCGGCGGCCAAGCGATCAACTGAACGGTTGGGTCTACCGACGTGAAGAAGCCGTCGGCTGCGCTGGCAAACACGGTGGTTCCACTCCAGTTCTTGACCACGACGTTCGTCGTGGGGCCGTTCGGGGACCGATTGAGTTGGTCAGGTGCTGGGCTGCGCGCAATCCGATGTGCGCGTGCGAACAACGGCGCCCCGTCGGCTGCCGGCACGAGCACCTGCGCCACCTTCATGGCATCGATCCTGACCGAATACGAGGTTCTGTCCTGCAGCGTTATCCAGAGCACCTTCTCGAACGCGACGTCGACCTCGATCAGCAGCGACATGGGCAGGCACAGCATGAAGCGACCGGTGAGGGCGTCCTGGATCGCGAACAAGAGCGTGTAAGAGTAGGTCGTCTTGTTTGCTGTCTTCTTTTGCCAAAAGATCCAAGCGTCACCCTCCTGCTCTTTCAGATCGGTGAACGCGTCGGTGATCGCGCCAGTGAGCTGCTCGGCGGAGGTCGTGCCCAGAGCGACGCCAATCGCGCTCTTGATGGCCTCCAAGACCTTGTCCACCATCGCCGAGACCACGTTGTTGCTTTGACTGAGCGTGGTCTGCAGCTCGTGCATGATGGCGAGCTTGTAGCGTGCGTCCTCCGGTGGCAGGTCGCGGTTGTACACGCCGATGATCTCTCGGGCCTTCGCCATGTCGAAAATGCCCGTTTTCAAGTCGAGCGCGTCGTTGAACAGAGCAGCCAGCGCGACGGCTTGTTCGACGTATTCGATCTTGTCGATGGCAAAGATGTCCGAGAAATTCTCGGGTAGGTCCTGGAGCGCGCGGATCAACACCGTGCGCCCGACGCGGTGCGTGCGAGTCACGATTGGGGCCGCGGCTGACGAAGCGTGGCCGTTGCCGGGCGTGCTGGCGGACTTGTCTGCAACTACGGATGTGCTGAGCATGGACGATCTCCTGGTTGTTGGGGCATGTGGGCCAGGGGAAGCGTTTCCCCTGGTGGCTTCCTCACGCATCGGAGCCTCGCAGTTCCACGTTCCGCGCGCTGTCAACCGCTTAACAATCTGGTCGTTTCCTAACTGAGCCAGTCGCGGGCCTGCGCCGCAGTTGGCCCGCACCCTATCTCGCGGCCGCGAAAGTTCGTTGACTCGGTTGAGTGCATAGAGTATGTAATGAGTGCATTCGATATGAAACTTCGGGAAAAGCAGCTGGTCGCAACGCGCACGGCGATTTTGGAGGCCGTTGCCGCGGAAATTGCCGAGTCGGGGCTGACGGGGTTTTCGATCCAGGGGGTTGCCGATCGTGCCGGCGTGACCCACCGCACGGTCTACAACCACTTTCCCACGCGCGAGGCGCTCAACGATGCTTTTGCCGAGCATGTCGAGCAGGTGCTGCAGGGGCGAGGGTTCAGCGGGGTGGAGCGAGGCGTCAACCTGGAAGGCCTGCCGGCGGTTGCAGGTTTGGTGCACAGACTGGGCGGTGATGACGCGGTCTACCTGCAAGCTTACGTCATGCTGACGATCGCCACCGGCAAGGCGGCGCGCGTGTTCCGCGACCGGTCGAAGAAGCTGGAGAAAACCGTCGAGGAGGAGCTCGGTCCGCTCGAGCCAGGGGTCGCAAAGCTGGTGACTTCCGCGATTCGCCTGTTCATCTCGTCCGCGGGCTGGTTCTTGCTGAGGCAGCACCACGGGCTCTCGCCCGCCGAAGCCGCGCGCATGAGCGAATGGGCTGTCAAGACACTGGTCGCGGCCGCGTGCCGTGGCGACCTTCCAAAACGCGTCGACAAGGGGAAGAAGTAAGATGCCTGAGGCCACTCGAACGAACGAAAACGCACTCGTCACGCTCAACTTGGACGACGCGCTCGACTCTGCGCGCTGTGGCCACAAGGCCGCCACGTTGGCCGCGCTCCGTAAGGCGGGGCACAACGTGCCCGACGGCTTCGTCATTCCGGTCGGCATGGCGTGGGATCGCGAGGCCCTGCTCGCGCCCTTGGCTGCGCTCGGCGCGGGGCCGTACGCGGTGCGATCGTCGGGTGTCGCCGAGGATCTGGCAAACGCCTCGTTCGCGGGGCAATACGAGAGCATCATCGGTGTCGAGAGCGTCGACGACGTGGTCGCGGCGGCCAAGCGCGTGCTCGCTTCGGGCCAGAGCGCACGCGTGGCTGCCTACCGCGCTGACGTCGACGCTGCCGGAGGACGCCTAGCCGTACTCGTGCAGCGACTCGTCGCTGCCGAAGCGGCTGGAGTGATGTTCACGAAGAATCCGGTCACTGGTGACGCCGAGCTCGTGCTCGAGGCGGTGCATGGGCTCGGCGACCAGCTCGTGGACGGAGCTGCGAAGGCGGAGCGCTGGATCCTGCGTGACGCCGAGCTCGTGGCGCCAGACTCGCCGAGCGTGCTGGACCAACGCGTGGTTCGGACGCTGATGGAGCTCGGGGCGCGCATCGAGCGCGAGCGCGGCAAGCCGCAGGACATCGAGTGGGCGTTCGCGGGCGGCGAAATCTTCATGCTGCAAGCTCGTCCGATCACTGGGCTGCCGCGTCAACCGCAGATCGAGATCCTGCCGGGACGCTGGACGAAGGACACGGGTCACTTCACGGGACCGGTCACGCCGGCCGCAGCGACGATCCTGTTGCCCGCCTACGAAGCCGCCCTCGAAGCGGCGTTCGCCGACTTCGGCGTGCCGATGAAGACGATGCGGCAGCGCGCGTTCGGGGGAGAGGTCTACACACAGGAGGTGGACCTAGACGGCAAGCACCACCCCGAAGCGCCGCCGCCGTGGTGGCTCCTGGCCCTGCTGGTGCGCGTGCTGCCGTCTTTGCGTCGTACCATGCGCGCCGCCGAGGCGGCGATGGACAAGCTCGAGGACTACCCGCGGCGCTGGGAGAGCGAGTGGCGCGCGCAGTGTGCAGCGCGGGTCGAGGCGGCGCTGGCACTCGATCTTACGGCACTCTCCGACGCGGAGCTGCAGCGGCACATCGACGAGCTTTGCGACATGCTCGTGACTCACATGACCATCCACTTTCAGCTCACCATCCCGAACATCGTCGGGGTGTACGAGCTCAAGCTGTGTACCGAAGAGCTCTTGGGCTGGGATCTCGGCAAGACGCTGGACCTGTTGACTGGCCTCTCCGGCGCGACCGTCGCCGCTACCCGCGAACTCGAGGAGCTTGCCCGCGATCTGGACGACGCCGTGATCGACGGGGGTCTCGGCGCGGTGCTCGCCTCCCCGCGGGGCAGCCGCATGCGCAAGTGGCTCGCGCACTGGGGCCTCAGGACGGTCGATGTGGATCCAGGGACGCCCATGCTGGCGGAGCGCGAGGAGCTCGTGCTGTCGCTGCTTCGCGAGGCGCGCAGGCGGGACGCAGCTGGCGCGGGTGCCGAGCGACCGGAGCGGCAGAAGGCGCTGGCAGAGGCGCGCTCGGCGTTGTCTGGCGCTGCTCGCGAGCGCTTCGAGGCCGCGCTGGCGTACGCCGAGCGCGTCTACGCTAACCGCGACGACAACGTCGTCTACACCGAGGGCCTGTCCAACGGTTTGATTCGCCGGGCGTCACTGGAAGTGGGGCGACGGCTCGCCCAGCGCGGCCTGTTGCGGCACGCAAACGACATCGGCTACCTGGAGCGCGCCGAGATGGCCGCGGCGCTTGCGGGCACGCTCAGCGGCGAGAGGTCGACGGACCGCGTGACCCAGCGCAGAGCGGAGGAAGCCTGGGTGCGCTGCCACCCCGGCCCGCTGCTGCACGGGCCCGCGCCCGTTCCTCCGCCGAGCTTGCGCGGCCTTCCGGCGGCGTGCCGGAGGCTGATGCAAGCGGCGCTCTGGGCGATGGAAACCGAGCTTGGAGCTCCGACCGCGCTGCATGGCGAGGACGGGGTTCTGCGTGGCGTCCCCGTATCACCCGGACACTACACCGGGCCCGTGCGGGTCATCCGCACCGAAGCCGAGCTCTGCGAGCTCAAGGCCGGCGAGGTGCTCGTGTGCCCGACGACGCATTCGAGCTGGACCGTCGCGTTCAGCAAGGTGGGGGCGCTGGTCGCCGACGGCGGCAGCATCCTCAGCCATCCGTCGATCATCGCCCGCGAGCACGCCATCCCCGCTGTCGTGGCCACCATCTCCGCTACCAGCTTGCTGCGCAACGGCGACCTCGTCACGGTCGACGGCACCACCGGTCGCGTCGCGCGGGCGTGAGCGCGCGCCGATCCTGACCGAAGTGGCAGGTTCGGGAGGCGCAGTCTGGCACACGCTCCGCGCAGACGCTGGATTTACTGCTCGCAACTCACTGGCGCGCAACTTGCTTACCGGTGACGGCGGTATCGTTGCTCATGGTCAAGTTGCGCTATGTCGTTTGGTTGGGGGGGCTCTTGGTTGCGTGTTCGGGAAGTGATGGCGGTACCCAGGCGTCGGAGTGCGATTGGTGCCCGCCCTGCGGCGCCGGAGAGCGTCGCTACGAATGCAACCTGATCTGCGTCTGTGATACCGTCGAAAACGTCAGGCGCGACGAGCAAGACAGACTACTGGCTTGCGGCTGGGAGCAACCGTGTGAGACTGCCTTGTTTGGCTACAACGCGAACGCGGGCGCGCCGATCTACAGTGCTCATCAGGCCGAATGTCTGTTTACGGCGCTTCGTGATCGCGCGCGGGGTCGCTTCGACTCGTCGTACGACGCAGCAACGGGGTTCGTGCTAAACGAGCACAGCGACTATACGTTCTTGCTCGATGGCAGCGAGACGCCGCTCGTCTTGCGCACGAGCTATGATGGTGCCCAAGGGCCGTGGAATGCGCTGCGAGATTTCCACGTCGAGCGCTGTACGCTGGCAGCCCCGGAAGTCTTCGATCAATGCTTGGCTGATCCGGAGAGCTGCACTCAGGCGCGGGACTGGCTTGGCAGCTGTCTAGAGACGACTGACGCAACCGCGCAATGCCCGCCGTAGCCAGCGCCCGAGCGGCAGCATGCCGTGGGCGCCAGCGTTAGCGCGGAGCGAGGGACGAGAACTCGATCAGCGAGCGCGCAGCATTTGGTAGGAGCTGCCTTCGATCTTGATGCGTTCGACGGCGTCACCGTCCACCATCTCGTGGGCCGTGGTCTCGGAATAGTCGGCGTTCGGGACCATCAGGAAGGTCCTGTCATCGACCTGGACGTCGGTGTAGCCACCCGCTTTGTAGTCGAAAGCCTCGACAGGACCGCCTGAGAGGTCCTTGAGGTCGACCGTCCAGAGCCGCCAGTTGGCTGTGTTGACGAGCTCTTGAGCGTCCGTGTCGTCGTCGATTTCGACGCGCTCATCGTGAAATACGTCGAGCAGAGCTTTGCCGTCGCCCAGGTAGCGCAGCATGCCGGCTTCGCGCCCGTCCGTGACTTCATCAGCGAAGTTGAGCTGCCACTCCGGGTCGAAGCTATCTTCGCCCGCGTTCACACGCAGGGCGCAGCTCTTCGGGTAGTCGCCGGTCAACGTCAGACCGGGGGTCCACACCCAGCCACTGAAGTAGATGTCGTCGTTCTCGTCGACGAACGGACGATTGTAAATCTGAGGGCAGCGCGTCTCTTCGACGAGGTCGAGCAGTTCATCGGCTTCGACATCGTAGACGGCCAGGTACTGGGGTTCTGTCAAAAACTCCCAAGTATCGTAGTTGAGGAAGGTGAAGATGCGGTACATCCGCTGGCCGCGAACCACCGCCACACTCTCGATGTTGTACCCTTCCTGAACGATATCTGGACCGGGGATCTCACCTGTAATCTTCATGGTGGTCGGGTTCCAGATCACATGGCTGCCGTTGCTGCCATTGAAGATGTAGGCTTTCTCTTCGTTGACGAACACGGCACCCCAGGCATCGATCGAGAAGTACTCGGGGAGACCATAGTTGCCAAAGTCGAGGCGGCCGTCTTCGTGCAACGCACCGTCCTCGTCGATGGTGTATCGAGTCAGCACGGGCTCGCTGGAACCCGCGATGAACAACCAGTCGCCGACCCTGCGAGCGCTGGCGCGTCCGTCGAGTTCCTTGGCATCGTCGAGCGGGATTCTGCTGACGTCGAGGGATGGGACGAGCGGGACGTAGCTGGTGGAGGTCAAGAACTCCGCTCCGTAAACCTGTGTGGGCACGGCAAACCACGCCTCGTCGCTACCACCGGTCGGACTTTCTCCACCCATGCCGGAAGAACCCGTTGCAGTTCCGCCTGAACCCCCCGAACCCTCCGAACCATGCGAGGTCTCCGACGAGTCGTCATCTCCGCTGCATCCGGTCAGCCACGGGGCGACTGCCAAAAGGCTTGCGATGGTCATCCCGGTCAACGCGCGTGTATTATTGAAAAAGTTCATATCGATCTTGCTTTCTGCTCTTCGTGAGTCTTCTGCTAGAGCGAAGCGGTCACCTTGAAGTAGGTGGAGCGCCCCGGTTTCGGAACTCCGAAGAAGTCATAGGTCTTGGCATCGGTGAGGTTGTGCACCTCGCCGGAGAAGCTCAGCTCGGCCTGATCTCCCCGAACGAAGTAGGACAACGAGAGCGAGTGGAGCAGCTGATCGGGAACCTCGAGCTTGTCGTCAGCGGCGCCGAGGCTTTCCCACGAGCGATAAAAGGAGTGCACGTAGCGACTGGTCCAGGTCAGGGAGAGCTCGTCCTCGCTGGCAGACACGTTGTGAGCGCGCAGGCGGACGTTCCCCGTGGCGAACAAGTAAGGACGATTGGGGATCCGATCACCTTCGTAGTCAGCAAGGCCCCCTGCGTCGGAAGTGTTGCGAAAATCGACGTAGGTTGCGTTGCCGTCGATCGCGACGAAGTCGTGCGGGTCCGTCCAACCGAGCGCGCTCTCGATGCCCAGAGCGCGCGCGCTGTAGACGTTCTGGTAGGACGCTGCCTGATCGTCGCCGACCAAACGAATCAACTCGTCCGCGTCGCGCGCGAAGCCGTTCACATCCGCGCGGACCTGGCCGATCGCGGTTTCCAGGGCGTCGATCGTGACGCCCAGGTTCGCGTTGTGACTCACCTCGGGTTTCAGCTCCAGATTGGGCTGCACCGGGAACGCGTCACCAAAGATTTCATCCGGTCGGGGCAGACGGGTTGCCCACTCGTAGGAGGCCTTTGCGTACAGCCACTCCAAGAAGCCGTACCTGAGTCCGTCGCCAAGCCCCACGCGATGGGTCGTGCGGTCCTCACGCCGGAAGTCCACGCCGTTCGACAGCGGGTCTTCTGAACGCAAAACCTGCAAGTAGTCTTTGAAGAACAAGCGGTTCTCCAAGCGACGCTCGAAGAGCTGCAGCTCATACTCGACGCCAGTCACCAAACCGGCGAGCCGTCGCTCGGCGGACAGTGGATCGCGCGCCTCGGGATTCGGTAAGCGATGCTCCTGCCCCGTCCGTTCGATATAGGTGGGTGAGAGAGAAAGGTGCAGCGCGTGGTCTGGGTGCGCCAACCAGTCGACGTTCACGCGCGCATAAATGTCGTGCTCCCAGTAGTCTTGCTCCTGCGCTCGGCCGACCCTCTCCCCGGGCTGAGCACGCTCGTCAATGCACTGACCGAACCAGTCGTAGACGCACTCTCCAACGTCCGAGTAGGAGATGGTTCGGTAGGCATAGCCAGCCACCGCGCTGACCGCGAGCTGCTGGAAGAAAGCTTGCTCGTAGCGCAACGTGCCCCCCGCGGTGAACTCTCCGAGCTCCACGTCGCCGTAGGGGTTGAACGTCATCATCAGGTTATGCGGGATTTCCTTGTCGTACTCGGTGACGAAGCCACGGAGCAGCAGGCGCTTGGCCCAGGGCTTGTTCAAGACGCCGGTTTCGAGGTTGGCGCCGAGAGCACCGTAGCCGTCATGAAAGCGGTAGACGCGCGCCGGCACTTGTTGACCCGATGCGTCGGGGACGACGTGGTCCATCGGGTAGTCGTTCTCCGCGAGATCGAGGAAAGCACCGACGCGGGTGAGCCAGCCGCTCTGCTCGCCCAGGTGATGCCCGTCCAAGGTGGCGCGATAGGTCCCGAACGACCCCGCTTGGAACGACGCCGCAGCGTGCCCCCCCGCTTCAATGTCGCGGTCGCTGACCAGATTGATGGCGCCGCCCAGGGCATCCGCACCGAAGCGCACCGGAACGACGCCGCGATAGATCTCGATTCGCTCCACCAAGTTCACGGGCACGTTGGCAATTCCGAACGGGTAGCCCATGAAGTCGAGCGGCACACCGTCCAGGAAGAAGCGGATTTGGTCGTCGGTCAGGCCATTGAGTGAGATGCGCGTGTCGGAGCCAAGCCCCGCGGAGCGTTGAACACCGACACCCTGAGTGCGGGCCAACACCTCACCCAAATCTTGGGTTTGACGCTTGGCCGTTTCTGTCGAAACGACGTGAACTGCCTCGGCTGAGCGCCTCAGTCGATCCGCCTCGGAATACCCCCGCACCGTCACTTCGACGGGTTCTGCTGGGCTGGTGTGCGTGTCCGTGATCGAACCGGTGGTTTCCGCGGGTGGACTTGGTTCAACAGCTGGGGGTGCTGGCGGGGGCACGGGAACCACCGCCGCCGCTGCCGTTGGCTCGGGGATCCGGAACTCGATCCGGATCAAGACTCTCGCTGCCACCGGCTCGCCATTACGCGTGGCCGGTTCGAACAGGTAGCTCAGAGCCGTCGCTTGGGCCCTCTCGTCAAAGCCATGCCCGGCACTCTCGAGCACGGTTGCCTCTTGGACCCTGCCGTCGACCCCGATCGTGACCCGCACGGTGACAGCAGCTTCGGTGAGGCCCTCCGCGAGGGCCGCTTCGGGGAAACTCGGTGCTGGAGCGACGAGTATTCGAGGAGCGGCCACGCTTGGGTCGGGTGCGTCCTGCCGAGTGCCACTCTCAGCGCCATCCGTCCCTGGCGCGGGCGGGGTTGCGTCCGCGGGTGGGGGAGCCTCCAGCTCTTGGGCGAAGGCCACGCCCGCAAGGCAGGGAGTCACCAAGAGAGGAAACAGAGCGGCTGCAAACGATGGGAAGCTGGGCAAGTCGCGGCGGAACCTGCCTTTATTGAAAATGATTGTCAATTGCAATAATGGCCAGTTGGCCAGATCGGATATCACGAGGCCTTGCGGCAACTGTCGCTAAAAATGTCAGGATTACTTGATATTGGCTAAGGAGACGGCGTGCACTTTCGTCTTGCATAAGTTGCAAATGACTTTCATATTCGATAGCATGCAGCTTGATCGAAACCAGGGCGCTCCCAGGGCGAACTGAATGGCAACCAGTGTCTCTGCCGGAGAATCCCCTCGCACGCCGACCGCGCTGCAAATCACGTCGCGCATCGGGGCCGCGTTGCTC
>Ga0315910_10000828_pt1 | contig 29491 bp, 17 predicted proteins | sample EdamamesoilMG_FD_204470 | JGI IMG/M metagenome (GOLD analysis project Ga0315910, IMG submission 204470) | Garden soil microbial communities collected in Santa Monica, California, United States - Edamame soil | ecosystem: Environmental > Terrestrial > Soil > Garden | place: USA: California... | reverse complement strand
TGACGGCGGTCGCTGCGGCGCCGGTGCCGCCCCCGCCCGAGAACGTAACCGTGGGCGCCGAGGTGTAGCTTGCGCCACCGTTGGTGACGATGACCGACGCGAGGCCGGCGGCCGGCTGGATGGGCACGAACCGATAGGGAATGCTTCCCCACGTACCCTGGTAGCCTGCCGGGTCCGTGGCCGGCGGCAGACTCGCCTCCAGCGTCAGGCTGAGACCGTCGATCGAGGACTGGTTCAGGTAAACGCCTTTCACGCCGCTGATCCCGAACGAGACGGGCATCGTGAAGCCGAACCGGACGTCGGTGAGCGCCTGGATGTCCATCTGCAGGCCCGGCATGATCAGGTCGAAATCCACCGGCATTTCGAGGGCCGTGGGCGGCATGGTCAGCACGAACGAGAAGGACACGTCGTTCGGCGTGTCCACGACGACGATGTCCTGAATGTTGACGAGCGAATCGAGGTCGTCGGTCCTGTCCTGCAGCCAGTTCAGCCCGCCCGGCCCGTAGGCATCGAACAGCGCCTGGCGCGCCTTGTCGGTGGTCAGGATGCCGGTGGTGAAGTCGAAGTTGTCCCCGACTTTGTCGCGCATCTGCGTGATGAAGTTGGCGGCCTCTATAAGCTGGTCACCGACGAAGGGTAGATCCTCGGAAAACACCGCCGCGTCGAATGCGAAGTCGAGCAGGCGGAACATTTCCTTGTATCCGGCGCGCAGCCCATCCAGGTTGCCGTTCAGCAGCTTCGAAGCGAGGATGGCATCGATGCTAGGCGTGGAGGACACCGACACTGCGGTCGTGATATTGGCAGGGTTCGATGCGTACCCCGTGTAGTCCACTGCCGCGGTGATGGCGCTGTTGGCGGGGTGCTCCATCTCGAGGCCCCACTTCACCGGCAGGTCGGCGTCCGCCTGGCCGTTCAGGCTGGCGCTCGTCGCCGTGAAAGCGGCGCTCGGCCCGGAAGTCGTTGCCAGCGACTGCCTGCCCGACGCGACGGTCACCGCATAGCTCGCGGGCGTGGTGCCGCTGCCGCTGCCGTCCATGTCGAACTCGTAGCTGCCCGCCTCGATCTCCACGGCGCGCGCGCCGAACAGGGCGCGGAAATTCAGGTCGTCGTTCGACGCACGCAGGCCCATCGTCATCGTCGTGGCGCTGCCGAACAGGAAGCTGTCGTGCGTCCCGACCAGCCCGACGCCCAGCTTCAGATTGATCGCGGCCGAAGCATTCACGGAGACCGGGTCGGTGCTTTCGGAATCCAGGACCATGCCGACATTCGAGATCCCCAGCGAAGTCAGCGTCGTACCGGAAGGCAGGCGCAGGTCGGCCAGGTCGAGATGGAAACGCTGCTGCGAGGCTTCCGCGGCGCTGAAGCTGAAGTTGACACCGAGCGCTTCCTGCCCCGATATCGAACCGTCGTAGCTCATCGCTACCGCACTCACGCCCGGCAGGGCGTCCAGGGCGCTGGCCAGAAGCTGCAGGGACCGGGGAGGCGTCTCGGCTAGCGTGGCGACCAGGGCATTGAACTGCGTGCCGAAATCCAGCAGTTGCCCAAAACTGCGGTTGAGTCCCGGAATCTGCTCGCCCAGCACGGTCGTCGGCGCGGATTTTTCCAGGTCCATCAGGTACTGCGCGGTGTCGGTCAACCCCTCGATCACGTCCTCCACGGTCAAGGTGGCGACTTTTTCGAGAAACGCGGTCTGCGCGCCACTGGACGTCAAGGTCGGCGCTCCGGCACCCGGATCGGCCAGATTGGCGTAGGTGAAGGTCTGGGTGGTGGTGCCGCTCAGCCCGCTCATCGCGGGAGTGATCTGCATCGGCAACGTCAGCACCAGCGGCGCCTGCGTCGTCTGGTTCCTTATCAGGACGGAGGTGTCCGCCAGGCCCGCGCGCAGCTCTCGCAGGCTCACGAACCCGTCGAAACCGTCGGTTCCGGGATCCGCAAACTTCATGCTGAGGTCCACGCTTCCGGTCGCGGTGCCGCCGCTGACAGCCACGCCCACCGGACCCCACAAGCCCGTAGCGGAGAACCCGGAGGCCGCGATGGCGACATTCGCGTCGATGCTCGCTGGCGCCCCGCTACCGACCGCACCCGCCGTCGGCCGTATGCCGAAGTGGCTGGAGCTCGTGTCGCCGTGCAGGGCCTCGCCCTCCAGGAAGCTGCGGCTGGAACTGAACGCAATGACGTAGGCCGCCGCCCCGTCCGCCGCGTTGCCCGCCTGCGCGGCAGCGATCAGGCCCAGGTCGGCCAGCGCAGTGGAGCCGTTGAGCGCACTCAGCGTGAACGATCCGCCCCCGCTGCTCAGGTCAAACAGCGCCGGCCTCGAGGTCGCGCCATTGATCCCGATGGAGAACAGATTGGCTCCGGCCGCCGACTGGAAACGATCCATGACCGCCTGTATCGTCGTCAGGCTGGAATCGAGGTCGACGTTGAACGTGTTCCCGTTCCTGAGCGTGACCTGCACGTCGTTTCCGGCTCCGCCAAGATTGATGCCGCTCTTGAGCAGGCCGACCGCGGAATCGGCCTTCAGGGTCGGCGCGCGGCCGGAGTCGATCAAGCCCAGGTCGCGAGCCGCGTCGGAATTGTTCAAGGCTTCCACTTCGAAGGTATTGGCCGACCCGTGCGTCTCGTCGATGAGGAGCAGCCGCTTGCCGTCCTCCGCGATGCGAACCTTGAATTGCGCCTCCGAAAGCGATGCGGCCGTCGCCGCAAGCCGGATCTTCTGCATCAGATCCCCGAGCGTGGCGAACGAGGACTCAACGACCAGCTCGGGCTTGCCGTCGAGCAGCGTGGTCTGAGCGCTGCTGTCCACGCCCAGCAGGGCAGCCACGTTCGACCCGGCCGACGAGCTCACGGTGAACGTCCCCGACCCGCCGCTGCGGTCGATCAGCAGGAGCGAGCCGCGCGCGGCATCGACCCGCGCCTCGAACTTGTCCGCGTCTGCCTCAGGCAGGGCGGAATTCAACAGATCGACCACGCTCGCGAGCGTGGGCGCACCGAGCGTCGCCGTGGCAGTGGCCGTTGCGCCGGCGGCGCGGGGAGGCCCGATCGTGATCGTCGGTGCCGAGGTATAGCCGTGGCCGACATTGGTGATGACGATTCCAGTGACCGCCCCGCCCGCAATCGTCGCCGTCGCCAGAGCACCCTCGCCCCCGCCGCCGGTGATGATCACCGAGGGAATGTCGGTGTAACCCGAACCGCCCGCCGTCACGCCGATCGAAGCCAGGTGCACCGGGAGCGGGCTTGCATCCAGATCGATGGTAAAGCTGGTGGCGCCGTCGCTCAGGCTGATCGTGAGGTCCGGCTGCCCCGCGGAAGAATTGGTAGATCCGCCGGGCAACAGGGTGGACAGCAGCGTGCCGGAGGGATCGTGGTCGAGATCGACGCTGAATTGACTGCCGTTGCTCAGCACGACCTTGATGTCTGCCCCCGCAACTGTGCGCACGCCTGTCCCGCGATTCAAGTCGCTCAATGCGAACGCCGACGTGGTCAGATCGCCCGGCGTCGTCTCCAGGTCGAAACCACCGCCAATTTCCGTCAGCCGTATTTCAAACGGCAGGCTCAGCGCGCTGCCCGTCGCGTCGTAGGTGACTCCGCTGAGGGGATTGGGGCTGGCCACCAGCCCGCGCAGCGCGCCCGCGTCGGCGAATACCAGCCCATCGGTCGTCGCGGAGGGCGTCAGGCCGATGTTGACGAGAAAACCGAGCGTCGGCACGCCGCCCGGCGTCTGATAGGCGAGACCCGTGACCTGGCCGGCGTTCACGAGGTTGGCGTTCGCCGCCATCGCCTGCACGGTGGTGAAACTCGGACCGGGATAGCCGATGTTCTGCGCCACCAGCCAGGGCGCGCCGATGGCGCCGCTGCTTGCGTTGATCTTGAGATCGGCGATGGTGTTCGCATTGCCGGTCACCGCCGCATTCACCGGCGATCCCCCCGACTTGTCGAGGATCTTCAGGCGGTGAGTGGTGGTATCGAGGCTGACCTCGAAAAAACTCGGATCCAGGGTGCTTGGCGCTGCGTCCCGGATGAGTTGCATCAGATCGGCGATCGTCCTCGTGTCGGGCGACGGCGCATTCAGGTCCAGATCCACGCCGAAGGTGACCGCGCTGCCGCCGGTGCCAATCGTGACCGAGAGATCGTTGCCGGCAACCGTACGGACCCCGACACCGTTGTTCAGGTCCCTCGCCAGCGTCTTCTCGTCGAAACTTTCCGCGCCCGGTTCCAGCAGCGCCAGATCGCGGGCCGCCATCGACTTGTTCAGTGCCGTCACCGTCAGCGCACTCGCGGTGCCGCCGGTCCGGTCCACGAGAGCGATTCCACCCGTGCGCGCGTCGATGCGCGCCTCGAAGGCTGCCGCGCTGACGCCGCCTGGTCTGGCGGCGTTGATCGCGTCGACGACATTCTTGACCGTCGTCGCCGTCCCCAGGTCCACGTCGAACGCAGTCCCGTTGCGCAGAGTGACGCGAATATCCTTCAGGTCGACGCCCGAGGCGTCGTTCCCGGCAACGGTACGGACGCCCAGCCCGCCATTCAGGGCGCTGAGCGGCGTGCTGTCCTGGAGGGGCTGGCGCTCCAGCTGGCTGAGGAATTCTTCCCTGAATCCCGCGTCCAGCTGCAGGACATCGTCAAGCGTCTTGCCATTCAGGCTGAGCGCGAGCGCGGAGGCGAATTCCTTGTCGCTGAAGATCTGCAGGAAATCCGCGAAGCTGGCGAGATGCGACCGTACCTCCCCGGCGGTGGTCAGGTAAAACGGCGCGAGCGCGGCGAAATTGCTGCTCGCCAGGGTGCCGGTGGCGCCGCTGAACAGCTCGAAGGTATTGGCGACGCTGCCATTGGCCAGGTTCGTCGCCGTCGAGCCGCCGGTCAGGCTCACCGTGGGCGCCGTGATGCCCGATACTGACACGCCGCTGACGGTGGCGCTGCCGGTCAGGTCCACCTTGCCGTAGGCGGTGCCGGTCTGCGTGAGCGTGGACCCGGTCGTCGCCAGCAGGTTCGCGTGCGTCCTGCCGACGAGGGTGCTGTCCGTTTCGATTGTCACGTCGGCATCCAGGAACACGATGCTCGGGCTGGCGAAGTGCAGGCCGAGGAATCCGGCGCGCCCGACGAAGTTGGTCTTCTCCAGGTTGACGTGAAGCTGCAGGTCGTTCAGCGCCGTCACCGAAACCGTGCCGCTCGTGTTCTCGACGACATTCAGCGACCATTGCAGGCGCGTGCTCAGGTCGCCGCGCAGGTCGTCGGTCTGGACGAGCGTCTCGACGTCGGCGCCGAGGCCGATATTGACGCTGGTCGAGGTCGTCACGTCGAGCGTGAGGGTGAGCGTCAGGGCGTCGCTGGCCGCCGCGTACGTCCCCGTCGCATTCGTGACGCCTGCCTGCCGCAGCGCGGCCAGGACTTCGTAGAGCGTCGGCGTGGACGACACGATGTCCAGCGGGGCGTCCAGCTTGCTCCTTAGCGTGCCGCCCAGGTCGACGACGTCGCCGAGCGACTGCCCGTCCAGCACGAGCAGCGCCTGGTCGAGCTTGCCCAGGTCCTCCACCCGGTCGCCGACGTTCGTGAGTTCGCCGATGACGTTGGCGAGGTTGGTCTTGCTCGAGAACGCGATGCCCGTGACATGCTGGATGTTCTCGGCGATCAGCAGCGTGACGTAGCCGCCGCCGCTGTCTTTTTCGATCATCACCTTGTTCGCGGCGAGGACCGTCATGCGCACACTGCCGCTCGAGGTGATGGCGCTGATGTCGAGCGTGTTGTTGCCACTGCTCGATGAGGCCTTGAGCACTTCGACGTCGTTGACCGTGATCTTTTTGTTGCCGCCGGTCGCGGTGGTGCCGTCATGCACGTCGAATTGCGTGCCGCTGGCGGCAAGCACGATGGTCATGGGCGACGTGATCGGCGACAGATCCAGCGTGTCGGTGTCGGCGCCGCCATTTACCGTGGTGGACTTGGCGTTGGCATAGGCGTTGCCGCTCGCCGTGACGGTATCGTTGCCCGCCGAGCCCGACGATCCGTTGATGAATATGTCGTCGCCCGAAGGGCCGGTGGAAAATGAAACCGCCCCGCCGCCATTGGTCGCGACCGTACTCGCGGTGAAGACGAACGAGTCAGTGCCGCCGGTACCGTTGAAGGGAACGTTTGCCAGCAGGTAGGCGTAGGACGCGAGGCCGGACGCCGCGAATGCCGGCTGTACGTCGATTACGCCGAAACTCGCCTCAAGGTCCCAGTCGCCACCGAGGAAGGCGGCGCCCGTCGGGTCGGTCGACGCCGCGACATCGGCGCCGATCAGCGCGCCCAGGTCCTGGATGAACTGGATGCCGGCTTCCCCCGCCGCCACGTCGCAACCGTAGAGCAGCAGGTCGCCGCCGGGAACGATGGACTCGCCCCATTTCTTCAGGCGCTCGGCAAGGGAATCGAGCCGCGCGCCGTTGATCGTGGTGTTGCCCAGCCGGATCGCGCCGCTCGAGCCGTGACTGACGACATGCACCGCCGCGATGCCCTGGAATGCCGCCAGAACCTGCGATATCTGCTCGGTCCCGTCCCAGTTCGGATCGAGAACGATCACCAGGATCTCGTCGCGCTGCACCGGCGCGGTGGGGACGGCGGCTTCCGGCGCCGCCGTGGTGGCCGGCGCGAGGTCGCCCGTCGCCGCAGTCGCGTCGCTGCTGCCCGCCGCCTGCGTCTGCGAACCCGACGATGCGAACAAGACCGGCAGCAACGACTGGTAATCCTGCACCGCCGAGTCGACGATCACGATCTGCTTTGGCGCGGGCTGCGTCGCGACATAGGCCGCGAGCGAGAGCCGCGCAGCCTCCGGCGAGAACACGCCGCCGCTGAGCGTGCCGGCGATCGTCGGCGCATGTTCCTCGACGAAGGTGTTGCGGCCCTGGCTGCCGGCCGTCGCGACTGCCCGGTCCACCGTGATCGCGCCGGCGCCGCCCGCGGCGCTGACGGTCACCGTGCCGTCGGCGTGCGTCACGTAGGTCAGGTCCGCAGCGAGCGCGGAAAAATCGAGCTTGTCGGTGCCGCGGCCGCCGGTTTCGATGGCGAGCGGTTGCGCGGGGAGTTTTTCGAAGCGGAAGCTGTCGTCGCCGGCGCCGCCGATCAGCTTCACGACGTTCGCGGCGCTCGCCTTGTTAACGCCGTCGGTGACGCTCACCGAGCCGTCTGCCTGAATGTCGAACGTCAGGTTCGCGCTGACCGCGCTCAAGTCGAGGATCAGCGGTCCATGGACGCTCTTCGTGAGATCGATCTCGCCCCAGCCATCCGTGAAACGGACCACCTGCGGCGCCTGCTGCGGGGCCTGCACGCTGCCCGTATCGTTGCCGAATTCAAGCGGTGCCGAGAGGACGGCGCCGTCCTGCAGGGGCGCCGGCGGAACGACCGGGACTTCGGCCGATAGCAGGATGCGCGGCTCGAGCTGCTCAAAGAGGGGCTTGCGCCGCTGCGGGCGCCGCGCCGGGGCGCCAAACGGAGCCCGAAACACCTTGCCGATGGCGTCGGTGATTGCGCGTTTGCTAAAGCGGGACACTCAGACCCTTTGCAATCCCCGCGGCAAAGCCAACCTGCCTCGCATCGAGTGCGATGGTTCGCTGAAACATCGCCTACTTACTCCCCCGACAAAAACCCGTTTAAACCCCGAAACCGGTGACTGGCGATCCGTACCCCGAAAGCGGCTGAAAACTGCTGCAAACTAGCACGGATTCAACGATCCGTTTGAGGGGCTAGTGCACGTTTTCAGACGCTTTCCAGCTTGCCTCCCGCGCACCTCCAAATTACCGGGCACGCCCTTTGTGAATTTGTGTCAGTTACATACCGCGCGCCCTACTGAAGCGCGCTGGCAACGGCTTTCAAATCGTCCTCCGCAAGGGTGCCGGCCGCCTGTTTCAGCTTCAGGCGGTTGACCAGGTATTCGTAGCGCGTCTGGTAGTAGTCGCGCTTGACCAGGTACAGGTCGCGTTGCGCATCCAGTACCGGCAGCAGCGTGAACAGCCCCGAGCGGTAGCCCTGCTCCTTGGCCGCCACCGCACCCTCCTGCGCCACCACCGATTCGCCCAGCGCGCGCACCAGCCCCACCCCGCTCAGGGTCGCGTCGTACGCCGCGCGCGTCACCCGGTCCACCGAGCGCGCCTCCTGCTCCATTTCCTCCTGCGACTTCTGGTAGCGGAACTGCGCCTCCTGCGTTGCCGCCACAACCAGCCCGCCCTCGTAGATCGGCACGGTCAGGCGCAGCATCACGTCCCGGGTCTCGATGTTGCTCCCGCCGCCAAACAGCGTGCTGCCGGTGTCGCGCTTGTTGTGCGTGAGCAGCAGGTTGACGCTGGGGAAGTGGCCCGCCCTCTGGCGCTCGACCTCCTGGCGCGCGACGATCACGGCCTCGCGCTTGGCGCGCAGCAGCAGGTTCTGCTCCAGCGCCGCTTCCACCCACCGCTCGGGCAGCTCCGGGTCCGGCGTCTCCAGCGGAAAATTCGCGCGCAGCGTCTGCATGGTGTCGATCGTCTTGCCGGTGATTTCGCGCAACCCCTGGCGCGCATCGCGCAGCTTGTTGCGCGCCTCGATCTCGCGCGCCTGCGCGACGGCAAAGCGCGCCGCCGCGTCGTACTGGTTGGTGATCGTCCCCAGCCCGCCCTTGAGCCGCTCGCGTGCGAGCTCCAGGGCCTTGCCCACCGCTTCGCGCTCGGCGACCGCGAGCGCCAGGTTGTCGGCCGCGGCCAGCGCCAGCAGGTAGGCCGAGGTGGTGCGCAGGATCAGGTCCTGCTCGGCCGCCAGCAGCGTGAACTCGGCCTGCCGCACCACCGCCTTGGCCTGCTCATAGCGCTCGATGACCTCCCTGCGGAAGATCGGCTGCGTCACGTACAGCGTCTTGTTGTCGGTCGGGAAGCTCGACGTCCCGGTGCTGAACACCGGGTTCTCGCTGCTCAGGATCCGCTGGCGCGACTGCGTGTGCTCGCGATCGAAGCGGATGGTGGGCAGGAAGCCTGCCTGCGCCTGGTCGGTGGCCGTGCCCGCCGCTCCCGACTCCGCCTTCGCGGCCTTGAACTTCGGGTCGCTCTTCAGGGCCAGCGCGTACACTTCCAGCAGCGTCTCGCCCCGCGCCGCCGGAGACACCGCCAACAGCGCAAGAACACATGCGGCCAAGATCCGCCTCGGCGTTTGCGCCGAAAACATTTCCCCCACGCGCCCCCTGCGCCGGCCTATTGCCATCTCGACCCCAAGTCCAGCTGCGTATTTTTACGAGGATTGGCGAAGCGTTCTCGACCCCGGAACGCGACCGCCAATTCAATACGGAATACCGCCGGAAGAAGCTACCACAGGACGACTGCAAAACCCACAAATTCACGCTCTATGACGCGTTCAATAGTGGATACCCGATAGCGGGCGCCGGTCAGCCGTACAGTTCGACGAGGCTGCGCCCCTTGCCATAGCCCGGGTTTCCCGGACGCGCGCCACCGTTGGTCACTTTTACCGCGCAATACTTGAACTCCGGGATCTTGCCGAACGGGTCGAGCTTGGAATTGGTCAGCAGGTTGGCCGCCGCCTCGTAGAAAGCGAACGGAATGAAGACCGCGCCGCGCGGGGTGCCCTCGTCCGCCCTCGCGTAAAGCGAGATGCTGCCGCGCCGGGATTGCACCGTGATGACATCGCCCGGCCGGGCCCCCAGCTTTTCGATGTCCAGCGGGTGCAGCGAAGCCACGGGTTCGGGCTCGATCGCATCCAGCACCCCCGCGCGCCGGGTCATGGCGCCGGTGTGCCAGTGCTCGAGCTGCCGCCCGGTGATCAGCACCACCGGGTACTCGTCGTCTGGCCGCTCGTCGGCCGGAATGATGTCCGCCGGGACGAACTTCGCGCGCCCAGTGGCCGTCGGGAACACTTCGGTAAAAACGACTGACGTTCCCGGATCGCCCTCGTTCTCACAGGGGTAAACGACCACGGAATCGCGCTCCAGGCGGTCCCAGGTGATGCCGGCGATGGAGTTCATGCCCATGCGCATCTCGTCGAACACCTGCTTTGGATGCGTGTAATCCCAGTCCAGCCCGATGCGGCGCGCAATCTCGTTGATGATCCACAGGTCCGGCTTCGCCTCGCCCGGCGGCTCGATCGCCTTGCGGCCGAGCTGCACCATGCGGTCCGTGTTCGTCACGGTGCCGTCCTTTTCGGGCCAGGCGGTGGCGGGCAGCACCACGTCGGCGAGATAGCAGGTTTCTGTGAGGAAGATGTCCTGCACCACGAGGTGCTCGAACTTCGCCATCGCCGCGCGCGCGTGCTCGACATCCGGGTCGGACATCGCGGGGTTCTCGCCCATGATGTACATGCCGCGCACCTGGCCGGCATCCGCCGCCCGGATCACTTCGACCACCGTGAGACCGGGCTTCTTCTCCAGCGACGTTCCCCAGAGCTTTTCGAAGCGCTGGTTGGCCTCCGGATTGTCCACGCGCTGGTAGTCCGGAAACATCATCGGGATCAAGCCGGAGTCGGAGGCGCCCTGCACGTTGTTCTGGCCGCGCAGCGGGTGCAGCCCGGTACCCGGCCGTCCGATCTGGCCCGTCATCAGCGTGAGCGCGATCAGGCAGCGCGCGTTGTCGGTGCCGTGGACGTGCTGGGAGATGCCCATGCCCCAGAGGATCATCGAGCCCCTGGAGGTGGCGAACAGCCGCGCCACCTCGCGCAGCGTCTGCGCCGGGATGCCGCAGATCGGCGCCATCTTCTCCGGGGAATAGTTCTTCGCGTTCTCCTTCAACGCTTCGAATCCGCTGGTCCTGTCCCTGACAAATGCCTCATTCACGAGGCCTTCATCGATGATCGTGTGAATGAGCGCGTTCAGCATCGCCACGTCGGTGTCGGCGTTGAACTGCAGCGTGTAGGCCGCGTGCCGCGACAACTCGGTGCGGCGCGGATCGGCGATGATCAGCTTGGTGCCGTTCTTCGCGGCGTTCTTCATCCAGGTCGCGGCCACCGGGTGGTTCACCGTCGGATTGGCGCCGATCACCAGCACCACTTCCGCGTTCATCACGTCGCTCACCTGGTTGGACACCGCGCCCGAGCCGACGCCTTCGAGCAGCGCGGCCACCGAGGAGGCATGGCACAGGCGCGTGCAATGGTCGACGTTGTTGGTTCCGAAGCCGGTGCGCACCAGCTTCTGGAACAGGTAGGCCTCTTCGTTGGAGCCCTTGGCCGAGCCGAAGCCGGCCAGCGCGAAGCGGTCCTGGTCGCGGATTTTCTTCAGGCCTGCGGCGGCGAAATCGAGCGCTTCCTCCCAGCTCGCTTCGCGGAATGCTTCCTTCCAGTTTGCAGGGTCGACTGTGAAATGTGCAGATTTTTTTACTTCTTTTTTTCTAATTAAAGGTTTCGTCAATCGTTGCGGATGCTGCACATAATCAAATCCGTAGCGGCCCTTCACGCACAGGCGGTTGTGGTTCGACGGACCGTCGCGGCCGGTGACGAACTTGATGACGTTCGTCTCCTTCTGCACGTGGTAGGTGAGCTGGCAGCCGACGCCGCAGAACGGGCAGACCGAATCCACTTTCTTGTCGACCACCTCGAGTCCCGCCGCGCGCGCCGGCATCAGCGCGCCGGTCGGGCAGGCCTGCACGCATTCGCCGCAGGCGACGCAGGTCGAGGCGCCCATGGGGTCGTCCTGGTCGAACACGATCTTCGAATGCTCGCCGCGAAACGCGTAACCGATGACGTCGTTCACCTGCTCCTCGCGGCAGGCGCGCAGGCAGCGCGTGCACTGGATGCAGGCGTCCAGGTTGACCGCGATCGCCGGGTGGGAAAGATCAGGTTTTGATTTTGCTCTTGAAGGAAATCTTGGTTTTCCAACATTGAGCTTGCGAGCCCAGACATCCACCTTGTTGTTCAAGGTGTATTGCGTCTCGGGCATGTCAGAGAGCAGCAGCTCGAGCACCATTTTTTGGGACGCCAGCGCGCGCGGGCTGTCGGTGGTGACCTCCATGCCCTGCGTCGGGAAACGGCAGCAGGAGGGTGCCAGCACGCGCTCGCCTTTCACCTCGACCACGCAGGCGCGGCAGTTGCCGTCGGGGCGCAGCGTGCGCGAGTAGCACAGGTGCGGGATCGGGATGCCGTTCTGGCGCGCGGTTTCGATGATCGGTTCGTCGGGACGGCCGATCACCGTCTTGCCGTTGAGTTTGAACTCGATCGGCAGCGTCGCCAGTTGTTTGGTGCTGATGCGGTCCATGATCTACCCCACTTCCTGCGGAAAGTATTTCATCACCGTGAGCGCCGGATTGGGCGCCGCCTGTCCTAGGCCGCAGATCGACGCATCCATCATGGCCTGTGAGAGTTCCTTGAGCAATGGTTGGTTCCATTGCTTCGCATCCATCAGCGTCAGCGCCTTGGCCGTGCCCACCCGGCAGGGCGTGCACTGGCCGCAGGACTCGTCCTTGAAGAACTTCATGAGGTTCCTGGCCGCGGCCGATGCCTTGTCCTTGTCGGAAAGGATGACGACCGCCGCGGAACCGATGAACGATCCGTGAGGCTGCAGCGTATCGAAGTCCAGCGGCACGTCGCCCAGGCTCGCGGGCAGGATTCCGCCGGAGGCTCCGCCCGGCAGGTAGCCGTAGAACCGGTGCCCATCGAGCATGCCGCCGCAGAATTCCTCGATCAGCTGCTTCACCGTGATGCCCGCGGGCGCGACGTGCATGCCAGGCTTCTTCACGCGGCCGGACACCGAAAACGAGCGCAGGCCCTTGCGGCCGTTCCGGCCCTGCGCGGCGAACCAGGCGCCGCCCTTCTCGACGATCTCGCGCACCCAGTACACGGTTTCCATGTTGTGTTCGAGCGTCGGATAGCCGAACAGGCCGACCTGCGCGACGTAGGGCGGGCGCAGGCGCGGCATGCCGCGCTTGCCCTCGATGGACTCGATCATTGCCGACTCTTCGCCGCAGATATAGGCGCCGGCGCCGCGGCGCAGGTGAATCGGGGGGAGCGCACAGGGTGGTTTTGCTTTTAGTTTTTGAATTTCATTCTCTAGAATTTTTCTGCACCCGGCATACTCATCGCGCAGATAGATATAGATCTCCCCAACCCCCGCGCACCATGCCGCGACCAGCATGCCCTCCAGGAAGCGGTGCGGGTCGCGCTCGAGGTACCAGCGGTCCTTGAAGGTGCCCGGTTCGCCTTCGTCGATATTCACCGCCATCACGCGCGGCGCGGGTTCGGCGGCGACGATTTTCCACTTGCGGCCGGTCGGAAAGCCGGCGCCACCGAGGCCGCGCAGCGCCGAATCTTCCATGATCCTGGTGATGTCCTCGCGCGTGCGCTTGCCGGCAAGGCAATCCGCGATCAGCTTGTACCCGCCCTCGCTTTCGTAGGCTTCGAAGTCTATGTATTGGGTTTCTGCACAGGAAAAAGATCCCTGGGCAACAACATCCAGAACCTTCCTTTGCGTCGCATTGCAGACCGGATTCCGCCCCACGACCGCCACCGGCGCAGACTCGCAGCGCCCGACGCAGGGCGCATGGAGCACACGAACCTCACTGCCGACGGCTTTGGACAGGTTCCGAATCAAATCCTCGGAACCGAAAAGCGCGCAGGAGAGCGAGTCGCAAACCCTGACCGTCAGCGCAGGCGGCGCCGTCTCGCCTTCCTTCACGACGTCGAAGTGGTGATAGAAGGTGGCGACTTCGTAGACTTCGGTCTGCGAGACATTCATCGCTTCGGCGAGCGCCGCGAGGTGCGCCGAGGAAAGATGTCCGTAGCGGTCCTGGATCCTGTGCAGGTATTCGATCAGCAGATCGCGCCGGCGCGGATCCCTGCCCAGCAGTGCGCGGACTTGCTCGCGCGCCTGCGGATCGATGCCGCGGCCTTTGAGCCCGAAGTTGCGCTTCTTTTTCACGCTTCGATTATCGGCTGGCGGCAGCGCGAAAATTCTTGACTGCGGTCAAGCCCCGCTACGCCGTCCGCCAGCGCCCGCCTTCCTCGATGATGCGGCCGGCTTGCTTGAGCGACGCCAGGTGCTGCTCGAGGGTGCGCCGCTCGGCTTCGTCGTACCAGGCGCCGCTGGATCCACGGGGATACAGAAAGCGGTGGGCGACGAGCTCCGCGAGCGTCGCGGGTGTTTCCGCCAGGCGAGCGGCGATGGCCTCTTCGCGCGCATCCAGCCTGCCAGCGAAGGCCCGCAGCAGCGACAGGAACGTCGCCCGATCGGTGATCACGCCCTTGTGATGCGACGTCACCCAGGCTCGCGCGGGAATTTCCTCCACCGCCGCCAGCGTGCGGCGGAAATCCGCCAGATTGGAGGTCGCGTCGCCGTAGTACGGACCGAACGAGGACAGCTCGATGTCGCCCATGAAGGCCACGCCGCCCGGCTCGACCAGGAGCACGCAATGGCCGGCGGTATGGCCCGGTGCATGAACTGCGCGCACCGTGACGCCGCCTCCCAGGTCCCACACCGCGCCGTCGCGATAAGGCTTGGCGTCGGGCCGGGGCGCGTAGTGGAAATCCCGCTTGATCATGGCGTGCATCTCGTCCAGAACCGGCTGGGAATAGCCGTAGTGCCGGGATAACCCTTCCCAGCTGCGCGCCGCCTCGACGTCGCGCTCATGCACGTGGACTTCGGCGCCCGGCAGGCGGTGCAGCCCGGCCATGTGGTCCTCGTGCACGTGGCCGAGCACCACGATATCGGCGGCCAGCAACTCGCCGCCGAGGCGATTGGCGACCAGCGGCGTGTCGAAGGCCGCGAGCGTGTCCGCGCCGCGCACCACGACCTGATTGCCGTCCGGATACTTGCCGGATTTCTCGCCGAGGTAGACCTCGACCGCTCCCAGCCGGATCACGGACAAGTCGCTCACCGTGGTCCGGCGCTAGTCGGACTTGATGCCGGCGGCCTTCACCACCTCCGGCCAGCGCTTCAGCTCTCCCTTGATGAAGGCGTCGAACTGCTGCGGTGTGCCGCCGACGATGTCGGCGGACTGGCCGTCGGCGATCGCGGTGCGCACCGTGGGCGCCTGCAGGACCTGGTTGAAGATGGCGTTGAGACGCGCCGCCAGTGCCGGATCCATCCCGGCCGGTCCGACGACGCCGTGCCAGACGCTGACGTCGAAGCCGGGGACGGTCAGGCTGGCCGGCGGCACGTCAGGCAACTGGCGCATCGGCCGGGCGGACGCGCCGGCGAGCGCGCGGATCTTGCCCTCGCGCACCTGGCCGAGCGAGGTGGAGACCGTGATGATGGCGGTGTCGGCGTCGCCGCGCAGCAGCGAGGTCAGCATCTCGGCGCCCGACTTGTACACCACGTTCACCTGCTCCATGCCGGCGCGGCTGTTGAGGTACGCCATGAACAGGTGCGTCCAGTTGCCCAGGCCCGCCGACGCGTAGTTGAACTTGCCCGGCTGCTGCTTTGCCGCCGCGACGAACTCCGCCAGGGTCTTGTAGGGCAGCGCGGGCCGGATCAGGATCACCGCCGGCAGGTTGGCGACATGGATGATGGGCGTGAACGCGGTGTGCGGGTCGTAGGGCAGCTTGGCGAGCGTATGCGACACCGCGTTGGGGCCGACCTCCGCGAGAAACAGGGTATAGCCGTCGGGCTTCTCGCGCGCCACCGAGGCCGCGGCGATGGTGCCGCCGGCGCCTGGACGGTTCTCCACCACCAGCGCCTGGCCGTTGGCGAACTGGGCGAAGCCGCTGGCGAGGTTGCGTGACAGCAGGTCGGCGGCGCCGCCCGCGCCCACCGAGACGACGAGCCGCACCGGCCGGTCGGGCCACTGCGCGAACTGCGGCGCGGCCGACTGGGCCGCCGCGGGAGCGGCCGTAAGCGCCGCCAGGCAGCCGGCGAAGGCAACGACGCGGCGAACGATCTGTTGGTGGAACGACGAAACGAAAACTCGCATGAGCTTGCTCCCCTGGTGAGACGGCACCGGATCGTACAGCGCCGAAGGTACGGACGCTACGCCGCCGCGACGGACAGCGGCAACGCCCGCATCCCGCGGAACACCATCGAATTCAGCCACTCGAGGCGCTGCTCGGGCACGGCAAGCGCGATTTCTTTCCAGCGGCGCAGCACTGCAGGCAGCGCGACCTGGCCTTCCATGCGCGCGAGCGGAAACCCCAGGCAGATGTGCATGCCGAAGCCGAACGTCAGGTGCGCGGGGCCGCCGCGCGCCAGGTGCAGCCGGTCGGGCTGCTCGTAGGCCTCCGGATCGCGATTGGCGGCATTCAGCATCAGGAACACCCGGTCGCCGGGCTGGAGCGGCTTGCCCCGCAGTTCCTGCGCCACCTTCACCACGCGTACCTGCGCGCCGCTTGGCCCGTCGTAGCGCAGCAGTTCCTCGATCGCGCGCGGCGCGAGCGCGGAATCCTCGCGCAGGGCCCGCAGCTCGTCCGGAAAGCGCAACAGCGCCAGCATGCCGTTCGCAATGTGGTTCGTCGTCGTCTCGTGGCCGGCGAACAGCAGCAGGATGCAGGTCGCAACGAGCTCGTCGTCCGTCAGGCGGTCGCCGTTGTCCTCGAGGCCGACCAGCTGGGAGAGGAGGTCCGGCTGCGCCTGGCGCTTTCTGTCCTGGATGAGCTCCAGGAAGAAGCCCGCCATCTCCTGCGTCGCTTTTTCCGCCACGTCGTACTTGTCCTGCGACATGCGCGAGCTGCCGATGAAGAGCGCCATGTCATCCGACATGCGCTTCACCTTCGCCAGATCCTCTTTCGGCACCCCGAGCATCGCCATGATCACCAGCGCCGGCAGAGGGCCGGCGAAGTCGGCGACAAAGTCGACTTCCCGCCGCGCGCCGATGCGCTCCAGCAGCCAGCGGGTCAGCTCTTCGGCAACCGGCCGCATGTCGTTCATCGATTGCAGGTGAAACACCTTGCTCGTGAGGCGCCGCAGCCGCGTGTGCTCCGGCGGGTCGCGGAATACCATCCAGTGCGTCAGGTAACGGATGATCTGGCCGATGCGCGCCGCCTCCTCCCCCGGCAGCGTGGCGAAGAACGGCCGCAGCCTGTCCGAGGACACTTCGCGGTCGAGCAGCACCTGGCGCACGTCGTCGTAGCGCGTCAGCACCCAGGATTTGAGGCGCGGGCTCCAGTGCACCGGGTCCTCATCGCGCAGCCTGCGGTAGATCGGGAACGGGTCGCGCAGGAATTCCGCGGAATCGGGACGGAAATCGATTGCCTGAACGACGGACATTCTGCAATTATCCGGCATACACTTACTGGAGGTAGCCATGAGTTCGCCTGTCGATCCGAACGACGTGATGATGACCGGGGAGAACTCGTTCATCCGCTACAGCGCCGATGGCGGCAAGACGCAGACCGACCGCGCCAGCCACTGGCGCGTGCTGTGGTGCCCGGCCGGCGCGGGGCACGCGCTTTTCCTGAAGAGCACGCTGACCGGCGGCGACGTGAAGATCTGGTCCGACAACCCGCCCGTGGCACGCTGGCTGCAGAAGGAGATCGAGTCGCTGCTGTTCCCGGCATTCGCGGATGCGGGTACGCCAGTGACGCCCGCTTCGTTCGTGCGATCGGGCGGCATCGACAGCAAGGCGGTGGAGCTGATCGTCGGGAAGGATGCTGAAATCGCGCTCAGCTGGGAGGATTTCCTCGCGCCGTTCGTGCTCAACATGCCGCCGGGCTCGGCCAACCGGCCGATCGGCGTTTTCAGCACCTTCTTCCCGGCGCGCGCCGCGCGCATCGCGCTGAACGGGCGCGTCGCCGCCGGATCGCCGTACCCGGAAACGCGCGGCGAACGCAGCTCCTCCAGCGCCTGCCTGGCGTGGTCGGAAACCTGGGTGAAACCAGCGCGCTAGCGACGCGCGGCGCGTTCGCGTCCGCGATTGCCGCGGCCCGTAAAAGCCGGTATCGTGGCCCGCCCTTTCTTCTCGATCCCGGAGCATCCATGATTCGCAGCTGCACCCTCGCGCTCGCCCTGGCGCTCGCCGCGGGCCCCGCGGCCGCGCAGGGCCTCGACGGCCGGCTGAAGAAGATCGCCGACTCGAAGACCATCACCATCGCCTACCGCGCGGACGCGACGCCGTTTTCCTTCGCCGACGAGAGGAAGGAAGTCGCCGGTTTCTCGGTCGACCTGTGCAGGCGCGTGGTCAACTCGCTCGAGGGCCTGCTCGACGTCAAGGAACTGAAGATCAATTGGCTGCCGGTGACCACGCAGAACCGGTTCGACGCGGTCGCGAAGGGGCAGGCCGACATGGAGTGCAGTTCCAGCACGGTGACCCTGTCGCGCCTGAAGCAGGTCGATTTCTCGAGCTACATCTTTCTCGAGACGACCGGGCTGATGACCAGGCGCGACTCCGGCCTGCGCTCGTTGCTGGACATGTCCGGCAAGAAAATCGCGGTGATCGGCGGCACCACCAACGAGCGCGCGGTCAACGCCCACCTCAAGGCGCGCCAGATGTCCGCCACCGTGGTGCCGTTCAAGTCGCGGGACGAAGCCTTCGCCGCGCTCGAGGACGGCAAGGTGGATGCGTTCGCCAGCGACCGCCTGCTGCTGGTGGGTTCCGCGGTCGGATCGAAGAATCCGCGCGCGATGGACCTGTTGCCCGACCAGCTGTCTTTCGAGCCCTACGGCATCGTGCTGCCGCGCGGCGACGCCAATTTCCGCCTCGCGGTCAATACGGGCCTCGCGCGCATCTACGCGTCCGGCGAGATCGTCGAGATCTTCAACCGCTGGTTCGGCGACCTGGGCGAACCGGGTCCGGTAGTGCAGGCGCTCTACCTGCTGGGCGCGATTCCCGAATAGCGCGCCATGAAAACCAAGCCGCTCGGGCGCACCGGCCTGCAGGTTTCCGAACTGTGCTTCGGCACGATGTCATTCGGCGGCGATGCCGATGAAGCGACTTCCGCGGCCATGTACAAAGCCACGCGCGACGCGGGCATCAACTTCTACGACTGCGCCAACCAATACAACAAGGGCAGGTCCGAGGAAATCCTCGGGCACCTGATGAAGGGTCATCGCGAAGACCTGGTGATTACCACCAAGTGCTTCAACCCGGTGACCGAGGACGTGAATGCGCGCGGCACGTCGCGCCGGCATGTGACGCGCGCGGTGGAAGCCAGCCTGAAGCGCCTGCAGACCGACCGCGTCGAAATCCTGTTCCTGCACCAGTTCGACAAGCGCACGCCCATCGACGAGTCGATGCGCGCGCTGGAAGACATGGTGCGCGCGGGCAAGGTCCTGTATCCCGCCGTCAGCAACTGGTCGGCGTGGCAGACGCAGCGCGCGGTGGACCTCCAGGAGCGCAACGACTGGGCGCGGCTGCAGGTGATCCAGCCGATGTACAACCTGGTCAAGCGCCAGGCCGAGGTCGAGATCCTGCCGATGGCCGAGGCCAACGGCATCGGCGTCATTCCTTACAGCCCGGCCGGCGCCGGCCTGCTGTCGGGAAAATACTCGGGCCAGGCGAGCGGGCGATTGAAGACGAACAAGATGTACGAGGCGCGCTACGGCGAAGCCTGGATGTTCGAAGTGGCCGACAAGTTCGTCGCCTTCTGCAAGCAGAAAGGCCTGCATCCGGTCAGCACCGCGGTCGCCTGGGTCGGCGCGCACCCTGCAATCACCGCGCCCATCGTCGGCGCGCGCAACCTCGAGCAACTGCAGGATTCGCTCAACGCGGTGAAGGTGGACATGACGCCCGCGCTGCGCGGCGAGATCACCGCGCTTTCCCGCACGCCGCCGCCCGCCACCGACCGGTTGGAAGAGATCAAGCCGCCTAAAGGCTGAAAGCGCGCCGGGGAAAATGGGCGCCCGGCCCTCTTCAGACCGGATGTTTTGCGCGCAATTCCGACGCCTGGGCGGGCGTAAGACAGCGGACTTTCTCGTGCCGCAGCAGCAGGTAGAGCTTCGCGGTCGCCTCGAGTTCCTCGACCGCGTCGGCGGCGGCCGACAGCGAAGAGCCCGCGACCACCGGGCCATGGTTGGCGAGCAGCACCGCGTGGTGCCTGCCCGCGAAGCCTCGCACCGCCTGCGCGAGCGCCATGTCGCCGGGCGCGTAGTAAGGCACGAGCGGCAGGCTGCCGATGCGCATCACGTAATAGGCGGTGAGCGGCGGCAGGACATCGGCGGGATTGACTTCCTCCAGCACCGAAACCGCAACCGAATGCGTCGAATGCAGATGCACCACCGCGGCATTCTTCGCGCGCTCCTCGTACATCGCGAGGTGCAGGAAGGCCTCCTTTGACGGCGCGTCGCCCGACAGCAGCTTGCCCTGCCAGTCGAGCTTGGAGAGGCGGGCCGGGTCGAGCCGGCCGAGGTTCGATCCCGTGGGCGTGAGCAGCCAGCCGTCAGCGCATTTGGCGCTGACGTTGCCGGTCGAGCCGTGCGTCAGCCCGCGCTCATAAATCGACGCGCCCAGGCGGCAGATCTCTTCCCGCAGCTTTGCTTCACTCATGCCTGCATCCCCAGCGCCTTGTCGAAGAAGTCGACCGCGCCGAAGTTACCCGATTTGAGGGCCAGCGCGAGCCGGGGCTCGCCGGTGGACCCCGTCCACGGTACGCCCGGATCGATCTGCGCGCCGATGCGCAACGCGCGCACCCCGAGCGCGTTCACCACCGCGCCTGACGTTTCGCCGCCCGCCACCACCAGGCGGCGCACGCCCTGGGCAACCAAGCCGCGCGCGACCTGCGCCAGGCAGTGCTCGACCAGTTGGCCGGCGCGCTGTACGCCCAGCCGCGCCTGTGCTTCGCGCACCGATGCAGGCTCCGCGGTCGCAAACACCAGCACTGGTCCGGCAGCCACGCGCGATTGCGCCCAGGCAAGCGCGGCCGCGGCGACATCCTCGCCCTCGGCGAGGCGCAGCGGATCGACGCGGAATCCGGCATGCGACTTGAGCCAGTGCGCCACCTGCGCGTTCGACTGCGCCGAGCAGCTTCCGGAGAGCACCGCCGCCAGCCCGCCGACCGCGGGAATTCCCTCGGCCGCACCCTCGCGAAAACCGAGGTTCGCCGGCAAGCCCATCGCGATCCCCGAACCACCGGTGAGCAGCGGCATCTGCGCGCAGGCGGCGCCCAGCGTCAGAAGGTCCTCGTCCGCCACCGCGTCGACGATCGCGTAGGCGTGGCCCGAGCGCTTGAGCGCCTCGAAGGCTTCACGCAGCGCGGCGGCGCCCTGCCTGACCGTGGTCAGCGCGACCAGGCCGACCTTGCGCTTCGTCTGCCGGCCGAGCACGCGCACCAGGTCGGCGTCGCGCATCGGCGTCAACGGATGGTCCTTCATCGGCGAATCGGACAACAGCTGCGCGCCGACGAACAGGTGGCCCTGGTAGATCGTGCGCTTGTTGGTCGGAAACGCCGGGCAGGCGACGGTGAAGCCGGCGCCCAGCGCATCCAGCAGGGCGTCCGCGACCGGGCCGATGTTGCCCGCGTCCGTCGAATCGAAAGTGGAGCAGTACTTGAACAGGATCTGCCCCGCGCCCTGGGCGCGCAGCCAGGCGAGCGCCGCCAGCGATTGCGCCACCGCTTCGGCGGGCGGGCTGGTGCGCGACTTGAGAGCCACCACCACGGCGTCCGCTTCCTGCGGGGCGATTCCATCGGGCACCCCGATCACCTGTACCGTGCGCATGCCGGCGTTCTGCAGCATCAGCGCGACGTCCGTCGCGCCGGTCAGGTCGTCCGCGATGCATCCGAAGCGCAGCGTCACTTCTTCTCCGGCAGCTGGACACCCGGGAAGATCTTGATCACCGCGCTGTCGTCTTCCTTGGCGTGCCCGGCGCTGGAGGCCTGCAGGAACATCTGGTGCGCGGTGGAGGCGAGCGGCAGCGGGAACTTGCTCGCGCGCGCGAGATCCAGCACCAGTCCCAGGTCCTTGACGAAAATGTCCACCGACGAAAGCGGCGTGTAGTCGCCCGCGAGCACATGCGCCATGCGGTTGCCGAACATCCAGCTGTTGCCGGCGCTGTTGGTGATCACCTCGTAGAGCGCCTGCGGGTCCACCCCCTCGCGCAGGCCGAGCGCCATCGCTTCGGCCGCGGCGGCAATGTGCACGCCGGCGAGCAGTTGATGGACCGTTTTCACCTTGCTGCCGGCCCCCGCGCGGCCGCCCAGCTTGAAGACGCGGGCCGCCATCGCATCCAGCACCGGTTGGCATTTCGCATAGGCCTGCGGGCGGCCCGAGGTCATCATCGTCAGTTCGCCCGTGGCCGCCTTGGCGGCGCCGCCGGACATGGGCGCGTCCAGGTACAGCAGGCCGCGCTCTTCCAGGCGAACTTCGAGCGCGCTCGACCAGTTCGCATCCACCGTCGAGCACATCATGAACGCGCTGCCCTTGTGCATGGCGTCGGCCGCGCCGCCTGCGCCGAAGAGCACCTCGTCGGTCTGCGCGGCGCTGACCACCACCGACACCACGACCTCGCAGGCCGCCGCCAGTTGCGCGGCCGTGGCGCAGGCGGTGCCGCCGTCCCGGGCGAAGGCCTGCGCCGCCTCGTGCCGCACGTCGAACACGCGGACATCGAATTTCGCGCGGCGCAGCGACTGCGCGATGCCGGCGCCCATCGCGCCGAGCCCGATTACCCCGACCGCCAATGTCTTCGCATCGCCGCCCATCGTCTCTCCCACGGTGCAAGCGTTCATGTTACCCGGGGTAAACTGGGACGTAACCCATGGCTCTCGACCTCCTCGTCAAGAACGGCCTGTTGATCGATGGCACCGGCGCGCCGGCAGAACGCGCCGACCTCGGGATCCTGGATGGCAAGATTGTTTCTATTGCGGAAAAGATTCAAGACAAGGCCGCGAGAACCATCGACGCCGACGGCCTGGCGGTTGCGCCCGGCTTCATCGATCCGCACACGCACTACGACGCGCAGATCTGCTGGGACGGGGCGCTGACGCCTTCCTCCTGGCACGGCGTCACGTCGGTGGTGATGGGCAATTGCGGCGTCGGCATCGCGCCGTGCCGCCCGGAAGCGCGCGAGATCGCCATGCGCGACCTGGTGAACGTGGAGGCGATTCCGTTCGAGGTGCTCGACCAGGGCATCACCTGGGACTGGGAGAGCTTCCCGCAATACATGGACGCCGCGGCGCGACGCAAGCCGGCGCTGAACCTCGCGTTCCTCGCGCCGCTCACGCCGTTCCGCCACTACGTGATGGGCGAGGCCTCGATGGAGCGCGCCGCTTCGGGCGCGGAGACCGCCGAAATCAAGAAATTGCTGGGCGAGGCGATGGACGCCGGCGCCTTCGGCTTCTCCAGCACGCTGCTCAACCAGCACATGGGCTACGCCGGCCGGCCGCTCGCCTGCCGCAACGCGAGCCGCGCAGAACTGAAAGCCTACTGCAACGTGCTGAAAGACCGCTCCAAGGGCTCCATCGAGATCGCCATGACCAAGCAGATCGGCGTCATGGAAGACCCGGAGCTGGAACTGCTCGACTACATGCTCACGGAAAGCGCGCGTCCGATCACCTTCATCGCCATGTTCGACCGCGACGACATCTCGGAAGCGGTGCGCACCTCGCTGCGCAGGGCCGCGCCCATGATCGCGCGCGGCGCGCGGCCGCAGACCTCGCCCTTGCCGCTGACGCGCGAAATCAACATGCGCAATCCCTTCTCGTTCGCCGCCTTCCCGTCGTGGAAGCGCGTGTTCGAGGACAAGTCGAAGCCCGCGCAGGCCGCCGTGTACAGGGATGCCGCTTTCAGGAATCAATTTCGCGAGGAACTGAAGCGCCCCGCGGCGTTTGGCAACTGGGAGCGCATTGCTGTACATGAAGTTAGAAATAAAAATCTAAAACAATTTGAAGGCAAGACCGTGGCTGAGCTCGCTGCCGAGCAGGGTAAGGACGGCGTCGACGCCTTCCTCGACCTGACGCTCGCCGACGACCTGGACAACGAGTTCACCATGACTTCGTTCAACAACCGCGTCGACCGGATGGCCGAGATCCTCAACAATCCGGCGATGCTGCTGGGTCTGGGCGACGGCGGCGCGCATCTCGACATGCTGTGCGACTCGGGCTACCCGAGCTACATGCTGGGCACCTGGGTGCGCGAAAAGAAGGTGCTCACGCTGGAGGAAGCGGTGCGGCGCATGACTTCGGACCCCGCCGATTTCTTCGGCATCAAGGACCGCGGACGGCTGAAACCCGGTCTTGCCGCGGACCTGGCGATCTTCAATCCCGACACGGTGGGCTCGCTCGGGCGCCCGGAGCGGCGCTACGACCTGCCCGGCGGCGCCAAACGCATGGTGATGCGCTCGCAGGGCATCGAATACACGGTCGTGAATGGCGCGGTCACGTGGGAAAACGGCAATCTGACGGGTGCGACTTCAGGAAAGGTTCTCAGATCATGAACTGCTTTTTTGCATAGAAATGGGGTCAGAGTCAATTTTCTTCAGATTGAACATCTGAATATGTTCCGTCCAAAGAAAACTGACTCCGAGCCTATTTTCCTTTGGGCTTGTTGATCGCGGAGACGCCGCCGCTCAGCGTGATGCGCAGGGCATCCTCGAGCGACATGTCGAGCGGCTCGACCAGCGTCTTGGGCAGGTAGACCGTGAAGCCGCCGATCCCGTAGCTCATCGGCAGGTAGACACCGATGAGCTTTTCGCCGGCCGTCCTGCCCGGCAGGCCCTTGAGGTCCTCCGTCGTCACGAATCCGATCAACAGCATCTCCTGGATGCGCACCGCGACGACCTTGCTGAATCCCTTCTGCGAATCGCCCGACATGAAGGTGGCGAGGTCGCGGATGCTGAGGTAGACGCTCTTGACTACCGGGATGCGCGCCATCAGGGAATCCGCGTATCCCAGCAGCAGCCGCGCGATGTGCGCGTTCACGAGGATGCCCGCGGCGAAGATCAGCGCGATGCCGAGCACGATGCCCAGCCCGCGCCAGTACTGCAGGTCCGGCAGCGCATAGCGGATGATCTCGCCGAGGTAGTCCTCGGTCGCCATGGCGAACCAGGCCAGCAACGCGACCGTGAGGCAGATGGGGAGAACCACCACCATGCCCCGGAGAAATATGCCGGAGAGAAACTTTCCCGCCCTCCGGAGCCCCTCGGTCATTCGATGACCCGGTCGGCGCGCAACAGCACGGATTGCGGCACGCTCACGCCGAGCGCACGCGCGGCCTTCTGGTTTACGACGAGTTCCACGCGGGTCGGCAGTTCGACCGGCAGGTCGCCGGGCTTCGCGCCCTTGAGGATCCGGTCGACGTAATACGCCAACCGCCGCGATGCGTCGGCGAGATTCGGCCCGTAGGACAGCAGGTTGCCGCCGTCGGCGAACTGCGCCCAGCCCGAAATCGTCGGCAGCTTCCTCTTCAGCGACCATTCGGCGATCGCGGTCCGGTTGGCGATGACCGTCTGCGTCGGGAAGAACATCACCGCGTCGCTGCGCGCATGCTCGATGGCGGTGAGCGCATCGGCGACCGTCTTGCCGCCGCCGATCTCGAAATAGTCGATCTCGATGCCGAGCCGCGCGGCCGCCGCCTGGGAGGCCCGTCGCTCGGACGAATCTCCGGGATGGGCGGGCGTCGCGACGACCGCGATGCGCTTCGCCTTCGGCAGGAGTTCCTTCAGCATCTCCATGCGCTTGCCCACCAGTTCCAGGGTCATGTAGGAAATGCCGGTCAGGTTCCGTCCGGGCCGCGGCAGGCTGTCCACCATGCCCGCTTCTATCGGATCCCCGCTGTAGCCGAACACGACCGGAATGACGGCCGTGGCCTTCATCGCCGCGGGGCCCATGGATCCCTGCGTGACGATGATCCTGGGCGCGGAGGCGACGATTTCCGCCATCAGCTTCGCGCCTCCTTGCGGCGTGCCGTCGCCCCACGCGGAGTCGAGCTGCAGGCTGCGCCCTTCCACCTGACCGACGTCCCGCAGGCCGCGCCGCAGTTCCTCGAAAAACGGGCCGCTCTGGCTGCTGGCCGTCGGCGACACCCAGACCACCCGCGGCGGCGGTACCTGCGCGCCGGCGGCCGCCGCAACGATCGCGAGTGCGGCGCACAACGCGAGCCTCAGGAATGGCGTCACGCGATTAGTCTACACTCGCCGCGACGCATGGATACGGGCCCAAAACAGATCGCGCCGGAGCGCCTGCTGGAGGTGGTGGTGTCGGTGGCGAAGGAGGCGCGCCCGCACGTCGAGCCGCACGCGGGGCTGGACACCTCGCTCGAGAAGGAACTCGGCCTCGACAGCCTCGCGCGCGTCGAATTGGTGCTGCGCCTGGAGAAAGAGTTCGGTGTCGCCCTGCCCGAACAGGCGCTGGCGACGAGCGAGACGCCGCGCGACCTGCTGCGCTTCCTGCTGGCAGGCGTCGGCCACGAAGCGAAGAGCGCCGACCGCACGGCGGCGGACGCGTCCGCCGCTTTCGCGGGCCTGGTGCAGGGCGAGGGTGTGCGCGCGCCCACCGACGCGCAGGCAGCGTCGCTCACGGAAGCGCTTGCGTACCACGTCGAGCGCCAGCCCGAGCGCCTCACCGCGTTCATGTACGAGGAACAGGCCGAGTTCCCGCTCTCCTACCAGGCGCTGTGGGACGGCGCGATGGGCTACGCCGCGCGCCTCGCGGAAGCCGGACTGCAGCCCGGGCAGATGGTGGCGATCATGCTGCCGACCTGCAAGGAGTACCTCTACTGCTTCTACGGCGTGATGCTCGCCGGCGGCGTGCCGGTGCCGCTCTACCCGCCGGCGCGGCTGACGACCATCGAAGACCACATGTCGCGCCACGTCGGCATCCTGAAAAGCGCCGGCGCGGCCATCATGGTCACCATCGCGGAGGCCAAGCCGCTCGCCTACCTGCTGCGCGCGCAGGTCGAGTCCTTGAACCTGATTTTGACGCCCCAGGATTTTGCTACATCTTCGGGAAAAAACTTTGTCCCCGTACACCGCAAGCCCGGCGACATGGGTTTTCTCCAGTACACCTCGGGTTCGACCGGCAATCCGAAGGGCGTGGTCCTTTCGCACGCCAACCTGATGGCCAACGTGCGCGCCATGGGCGCGGCGGTGAACGCCAATCCCGCGGATGTGTTCGTCTCCTGGCTGCCGCTGTACCACGACCTCGGCCTGATCGGCGCCAACTTCGCCTCCCTCGTGCTCGGCTTCCCGACGGTGCTGATGTCGCCGCTCGCCTTCCTGTCGCGGCCGGCGAGCTGGATGCGCGCCATCCACCGCCACCACGGCACCATGTCCGGCGGTCCCAACTTCTCCTTCGAGCTGTGCCTGCGCCGCATCCAGGACGAGGACATGGACGGCATCGACCTGTCCACCTGGCGCTTCGCCTTCAATGCCGCGGAACCGGTGAGCCCGGACACCATCGTCGAGTTCGAGAAGCGGTTTGCGAAATGGGGGCTGCGCAAGAACTGCCTGTCGCCCTCCTACGGCCTGGCGGAATCATCCGTGGGTGTAGCGATCACGGTGCCGGGCACGCCGTGGCGCGCCGACCGCCTGGATCGCGAGCGTTTTACCCGCACCGGCGAGGCGATCGATGCCCGCGCAGACGACGCATCGCCGCTCGTCGTCATCGGCTGCGGCACGCCGATCCCGGCGCACGACATCCGTGTCGTCGATGCCGCCGGGCTCGAATTGCCCGAGCGGCAGGAAGGGCAGCTGCAGTTCCGCGGGCCGTCGTCCACCTCGGGCTACTACCGCAATCCGGAGGCGACCAGGACGCTGTTCGGCGGCGGCGACTGGCTCAATACCGGCGACCGCGCCTACCTCTCGCAGGGCACGCTGTTCCTGACCGGACGCGAGAAGGACATCATCATCCGCGGCGGGCGCAACATCAGCCCCTACGAACTGGAACAGGCGGTGGGCGATCTTGCCGGCGTGCGGCGCGGCTGCGTTGCCGTATTCGGCAGCACCGATGCCGCTACCGGCACCGAACGCGTGGTGGTGCTGGCGGAGATGCGCGACAAGGACGCTTCGCGCCACGACGACCTGCGGCGCATGATCAACGACCTCGCCGTGGGCCTGATCGGCGCGCCGGCGGACGACATCGTGCTCGCGCCGCCGGCAACGGTCCCGAAAACTTCCAGCGGCAAGATCCGCCGCGTCGCCGCGCGCGAATTCTACGAGCGCGGACCGCAGGCGGTGGCGGGCGGCGCCGTGTGGCTGCAGTTCGCGCGCCTGGTGCTGGCCGGCGCCGCGCCGCAACTGCGCCGCTGGCTGCGCACGCTGACGGGGGCGCTGTTTGCGCTGCGCGCATATGCTGTTTTTGCAGCCCTGGTGCCTTTTGCGCTCCTGGGTTCGCTGCTGTTGCCTGTCAGGCAATGCTGGATCGTCGGCCGAACCGTATCGAAATGGTTCCTGGTCCTGTCCGGCATTCCGGTTGCCGTCGGAGGGCGGGAAAACCTGGCAACAGCGACACCCGTGGTGCTGGCGGTGAACCACACCAGCTACCTGGATGCGCTGGTGCTGCTCGCGATCCTCGAATACCGCGGCTATGCCTTTGTCGCCAAGCGCGAGTTCCAGGACAGCTTCCTGATGCGCGCGCTGCTGTCGGGTTTCGGCACGCAGTTCATCGAGCGCTTCGACGTCGCGAAAAGCACCGAGCACGCCGGCGAGCTCGCTGAAGCGGCCAGGCGCGGCGTGTCGCTGATCGTGTTTCCGGAGGGCACCCTCACGCGCAACACCGGCCTGATGGCGTTTCGCACCGGCGCCTTCCAGGCCGCAGCGCAGGCCGGCATCCCGGTGGTGCCGGTGGCGCTGCGCGGCGCGCGCTCGGCGCTGCGCGACGGTACCTGGTACTTGCGCCGCGCCGCGGTGTCGGTGGTCGTGGGCGCGCCCATCGCGCCCGCGGGCAGCGACTGGCCGGCCGCCGTCGAATTACGCGACCGGGTACGCGCCGAGATCCTGCGCCACTGCGGCGAGCCGGACCTGGCCTAGGCCTAGCGGACCACCAGCACCGGAATCTTCGAGTGCGTCAGCACCTTGTGCGTTTCGCTGCCGAGCACGAGTCCCTTTAGCCCGCGCCAACCGTGCGATGCCATGACGACGAGGTCGCAGCGATGCTTGCGCGCGGCGCTGATGATCGCCTCGTAGGGACGGTCGTTGAACTCGTAGGCCGCCTTGGTTACGGTACCGCCCGCTTTCCGCGCCGCCGCGTCGAGCAGGCGCTTCGCATGTGCGCGCACGCTGCGCTTGTAGCGCTCGGGGGTGACGAATTGCTGCAATACCGCGCCTTCATAGGACGCCGGCGGACGATAGGTCGGCGCTGCGTAGAACAGCGTCAGCGTAGCGCCAGCCGTGCGCGCCAGCATGGCGGCTTCCTTGACGGCACGCTCCGCGAGCCGGGAGCCATCGGTCGGTACGAGAATTCTGCTGTACATGGTCGCTCCGTTTTCAGATGAGACGAAGCAATCGTAGGCGCCGGGCGCCGACGCGTATTGACACAGATCAACACGGCTAGCGCGTGCCGGTTTTCTGCCAGCGGTCGCCGAGGCCGACTGGCGCGGGTGCGAGGTTGACGATGCGCTGGAACAGCGTGCGGAAGTCCTGATCGCGCAGGTCCGCGATCGGATCGTCGTTGCCGGCGAATCCGGCCTCGATCGCCTCCCAGTCCTCGGGCTTCAGGTACGCACGCGCGAGCGGCAGCAGCTCGCGCTCCTCCTGGCGCATGTGGTTCCAGTGGAATT
>Ga0315910_10000827_pt1 | contig 29499 bp, 20 predicted proteins | sample EdamamesoilMG_FD_204470 | JGI IMG/M metagenome (GOLD analysis project Ga0315910, IMG submission 204470) | Garden soil microbial communities collected in Santa Monica, California, United States - Edamame soil | ecosystem: Environmental > Terrestrial > Soil > Garden | place: USA: California... | reverse complement strand
CCTGTTCGCGTAGCCCCCATGCGCGCGGATGGCCTCGATGTCGCCGTCGTGCAGGCGCACGAGATGTTCGAGGTACCGCCGTGAGACCTCGCGTAGCATCTCGCTCTGGGGTAGTGCGAACTCGTCCATCGGGGACGCGTAGGCGCGGCGAATGCTGGAGACCGTCTCTGGGGCGAGCTCGGGGCCAAGCTGGCCGAGTAAGAGGTCCTGTTTGGTGATCACGCCCTGCGTACAGACGTGTGCCGCGGCCTCAACCATGTTGCGCAGCTGACGGACGTTGCCTGGCCATCGCTGCGTCTTGACCGTGAGGAAGTCGCGTGCTTGGGGCCCGAGCTTCGGGCGGATCCCCGTCAGGCGTGCGTGGGTATCGAGAAAACGCTCGGCCAGCAGCAAGGTGTCCTGCCCGCGTTCACGCAGTGGAGGCAAGACGAGGCGGACCTGAGCGATCCGCTGCAAGAGGTCGAGGCGAAACTCGCCCGATTGAGCGAGCTCGGGGAGGTCGACGTTCGCGGCCGCGACGATCCGGACATCCACGGGGCGGCGCTTGTTCTCGCCGACACGTTGGATCGTGTTGTCCTGGAGGACGCGCAGCAGCTTGGTCTGGAGCTCTGGCGGAAGTACGCCGATCTCATCGATGAGCAACGTTCCCCCGCTCGCTTGCTCGAACACCCCCGTGCGATCCTCGATGGCACCACTAAAGCTCCCGCGGCGGTGGCCGAACAACACGGACTCGAACAGCGCCGGAGGCTGGGCCGCGCAATCGAGGATCACGAACTCGCCCGTGCGCCCCGAGAACTCGTGGAGGGCTTGCGCCGCGCCCTCTTTGCCCGTGCCCGTCTCCCCCTGAAGCAGGATCCGGACGGGTGTGGGCGCGAGCTGCTGCAACCGCGCGAACAGTTCGCGCATCGATGGACTCGATCCCCACAGTGGGCCAAAGTGATCGGTCTCGAGGAGCTCGAAGTCGACGGCCTCGGCCGCGCTCACGCGGAGCCGGACCGCCCCCGCTTGAAACACCGTGGTTTGCTCAAGCTCCGCACGGGCCTCGAACAGGCGTGCATCCGAGAGTTTCGTACCGTTCTTGCTGCCGAGGTCGCGGAGGAACACACCGCGATCGTCAAAAGAGAGCTCGAAGTGGACGGTGCTGACCGAAGCGTCGGTGAGGGCAATGGGGTGGAGCGGACTGCGGCCGCCGATTGCCGGGGATTGTTCGAGGACGAACGAGCGTCCTTGGTCCTCGCCCGACAACGCCTCGATCACGATCTTGCCGAGGCGCCGGTGAGTCTTGCGGGGCAGCGGGTGGTGCCTCTCGGTGGGCGTGGGCGGGTGCGTCATCGCTTGTGATCCAGGGCGCCTCGCATGGTCATGCACGTTGGCGCCGCGGGCAAGAGCCGCCGCGGCTTCCTATGAATGCGGGACACGTTGACGTGGGTGAACCGAGAGGTTCGGTGTGAACCACTCGGTTCATCCTCGAACTCGGGTGCAATCGCGTGGCATCGCCGGCGAAACGAGTGCGACGGCGACGCGTATCGCCTGTCCGTCGTGAACCGTGCGGTTCACACGAGGGGTTTCATCGAGCGCATCTCGCTGAACTTCTCGCCGATGGACGTGGCCCGGGTTTTGCTCCGAGTGACCCCGATGCTGGCCGGATACGTCTCTATCGCCGTTCTGCGAGTCGTTCGCGGGGAGCCGCAACTTTTCTGCAAGTCCCCGGCCGGGTGGTCGACTCAGGGATTGGCGGGCGGAGCCCCAGGCAGGGAGACACGGTGAACGTTCCTGGATTTACGTTCAAACACCATGGCCGGACCTACCGGATCGTCCACGGGCGGGACCTCGAAGAGGGGATGTTCCTTTCGAGCGCTCACGAAACCGCGTATCACCCCGTGGAGGTCGGCGAGGCGCGTGCAGTGCTCGAAGGCCTCCTGCACGAGTCTCCGTGGCGGATCCGCGACCTCGGGATGATGATCGACGGCATGCCGTCGCCGACGCCGTGCCGCGAGACCGCAAGCATCGTCGCCCGGGTTCGAGACGAAGTGAGACGTCCGGTCTCGGCGCTGCAGGTGTTCGTGCGTGTCGACGTGGGGCGCTCTCTGCCGCGGTCGATCTCCGGCGTGCCCATCGAGGACTTGCTCCCGTCGGTTCCGGAGGAACCGCGCGATGGAAGAATGGTCGTCAGTGTCAAGCGCCGAGACACGCGCGTGTCCGTTCCGGGGGTCATCGTGCGTGTTAGCCAAGGTGCGACGCGCCTGGCAGAGAAGTCGAGCCTCGAGGACGCGGAGCTCGTCGACTTCGGGATGTATGCGGCAGGGGCCTATGAGATCGAGGTCGTGCTGCGCGATGAGCAGGAGGAGACCTTCGAGGTGCCCGCCCCGATGCACATCGAGCTCGCGGCGGGGGAGCGTAGGCGCGTGGAGATCTTGCTCGAGCCGGATACCACGTTCGAGGTTCTCTTCCATGATCGCGAGCAAGACACGATCCCCGGCGCGCCGTTCCGCGTGCTGGACGATGGCGCCGAGCTGCTGACCGGGAAAGCGGACGATCGCGCGGTTGGGCGCTTCAGGGTTCCGAGTGCGTCAACGACGGAGTTGATCCTCGAGTGGTCGGAGACTTGCGAGGACGGCGAGACGTACGTCCAGGAGATCTTCACCGACACCACGACCGTGCGCGAGGATCTCGAACGCGCGCGGCTCCAGAACCTTGGCTATCCGTGGGGGGCGAAGCTCGACCACGCTCTTGGCGCCTTCGCGAAGAACCAAGGCGTGGGCTCCGAGCAAGGGTCGAGCAAGTTGGACGAGGTCTTCCAATCGAAGGGGTTGGGCTAATGGTACGGTGGACGATGGTGGCTCCCGTGCCGGGAGGGGATGAGGTGACGCTCGTGTGCGACTACCCCAAGCCGGAGGAGTGGAAGCGACCGGCGGACGAGGCTCGGGTGAACCGCGAAGGGCGGTGGGACCCGGACACGGAGAGCTTCATGGCGGTCGCGGAGACGCCAAAGACGAAAAAGGGGAAGGCTGTCACGGAGATCATCAAGATCCGGACTCTCGGAGATTTCGTGGCCGCGGTGCTCGGTGTGTCGGTGAAAGAGTTGGCGCGGGCGGGAAACTACGACATCGTTCCGACCCGCGCAGAGGGGTCGATCCGGCGGCTGAACATCATCGGCCATGGGCGAGCCTCATTGGTGGGGCTCTCTGGCACCATCGAGCCCCTCGGGGCGGGTCGACCGCGCGTGTTGTTCAACTCCGAACTCGCGGAGTTTGTGCACGGCGAGGCAACCATTGAAGGCGGAACGCAGACCGGGACGTGGCGGTATGGTGGGTACAATGAGAACAAGCAGTTCTTGCAGTTCCGGAGAGCGGTGCTCGACTCGGCTCATCTCGGAGGTGTCGCCATCGACTGGTTGATGGGCCCGCTCGTGGATCAACACGGAAACCCCGCTCCCCTGGAGCGTGCCGCCGATGGCTCGGCAGGATACTCGGGGCGTCCTCTTGGGGAGACGGATCCGGATCACTACGAAGGTGAGGAGCGGCGCCGAATCGAAGAGTTGTACGAAGGCGTCCGTCGTTTCGGTCGCTTCGTCCGTGACCTGATGCGCACGCGATTCCACCCGCTGGGGGAGATCGCGCTCATCACCTGCAAGACTGGATCAACATCCACGTTTGCGCACGATCTATCTGTTGTGTTCGACACGTCCATCGTCGCATATCGTGGTGAGGTTGGGTACAGTCTCGAGTTGTCGGGCGAGCAAATCGTTCAACGCGGAGTGACCAAGTATCCGGCACGCAAGTCCGAGACGCGGACGCCTTTGAGCTCGAACGACGAGGTCTGGGAGCAAGAGCCGGACGTGCATGCCCGAGAGGGAGCCTCTGGTGGGCATCTTCCGGGGTATCTCGTGCACGACGTGACCAAGCCTCGCGTTCCACGCGATCTTCAAGGGCTACACCTTGCGTTCGATCGTTTCGTGCCAAGGCCGAGCTCGCTTGGCCCCGTGACGAATGACCACATTGGCGCTTCGCAGCTCCGTGTGACGATCCTCCGCGGTCCGGATGGTGTCTTCGAGGTGGAGGTGGACGCCTTGGACGAGCGCGATCGTCCGCCGACGGCCTACGACGAGGACGCCAAGCTAGAGATCATACGCGGCGGAGAGTATAGCGAAGAGTCGAAGCAGGGGGTGGAGTTCCTTGATCCGCCGTCTTGGCGATACGGTACCGATGAACATGGGCGCCACACGGTCCAGCTGCGTGTCCATGAGATCGATACGTTCCAACTTAGGGCCAGTTCCGGCGCGCTGACGGCCAGCTCCGAGGTCATCACCGTGAAGAACGACGCTGCTTCTACGGTTCGCTTTCACGTGACCCTCGTGCCACCCAGGTTGGTTGTGCGCGGTGAGCCGTTCGAGATCCACATCCAGGCCGAGGACGCTCGCGACGGGACAGTGAAGACCGACTTCGTCGGGGGCGTCGTAGTCAAGCTCGCGCGAGAGGGGAATCGGGTCCGAAACTTCGTGCCTCGGTTGGAGCACGAGTTCACAGAAGCCGATCGTGGCAAGCACGTGTTCACGAGCAAGCTGCGGTTGCAAGGCAGGTATGTTGTCCACGTGCTCGGCGAAGGGCTCGAGAACGCAGGTCGACGGACGTTTGAGGTCCTCAAATCCAAGAGGTAGGATGATGTCGAAAGGCGTCGACGTTGCGTGTTGGTTCGTGGGTCTTCACGGGCTTGTGTTGGTTCTTGGGGGCTGTCCAGCGAGGTGGACCATCCTCAGTGACCCCGTCGTCATCGAAGTCTCCTCTTCTGTGAAGGACAAGCGCGCGCGAGTGGATGAAGGCCGAGACGAGCATCCGGCGCCTCCTGAGGGGGTGGAGAGGGAGGAGCCTACGTTCTCCCCCCCGGATGGCATGGCCGATGCCTTTCTAGAGAGGAAAGTTCCGGAGGTCTGTTTCGGAGCTCGAATCAACTTGCATTGGACTCCAGAATGCCGCTGCCAGGGGTTCAAATTGGACGCCAGACGCAGAATGAGAATCGAGTACTGCGGTGACGCATTCTACGACGAGGTGGATCTCACGAACGCTATCGACGTGAGTCTCGTTCCCCGCGCCACCGTGGTTGCAGTCGGAGATACCGTCCGGATCGATCTGGTCATCAGGAATAAGACCGATGCGGTGCTACCGATCATGCTTGGCTTTGCGCTCATCTATACCTTGGACTATGACCAAATCCGTGTCGTGAACGCTGACGGCATGGACGTGACGCGGCAAGCGGATCACGGCCGCGGAAGTCGAGGCGGAGAGGTTCTGTTCGCGCTTCATCCGGGAGGCGAAGCAAGGCTCTCTATGCCCTGGTCGCCCGTGACGATCGTGGGAGAGAATAGCGGCCCAGGCTTGTGGTGGCGGACAGAAAAGCTCCCGCCAGGGGAGTACACGCTCAGCTTCAAGGTGCCCTTCATCTCGGCCAAAGTGACAGAGGCGCAACGGTTCCCCTCGGCGAAGATCATCGCTCTCCCTGAGAAGAGCGCAGCTGCAAACGACTGACCGACGTTTCCCCGCGGATGCTGCGCCTGCGGACGCCTCCGCGAGCCCTCCTCCCAGACGTTCTTGTCCGCCGGCCACCCGAGCGAAAGAACACCGCGTCCTTCTCAAGTCGAAGAAAGCTTCGTGTCTGGGAGCGGGTGGAGGCATGAGTGTTCGTCAGGGGGTGTCGGCTCCGGCGGCATCAACGGCGTTGGCTGTGGTTGGACGATCGTCACCGTCGATGTCGGTGGTCGGGTCGCCGTCTTGCCAACGGGCGGCAGTCAGGAGTTCTGCGGGTGGGCTCGTGAGCGAGAAATCTCCCGCATTGAAGTTTTGAAACCACGTTGCCGAGAAGGCCGGTTCGGAGTCCTGGTCCGCAAGGAAGCTCGTCTCGAGGTCGAGCGAGACGCAGTCAAGCGGAGTCGTGCTTCTCGAAACCACGGCCGAGTTGCGAACGGCAACAGAAGCGCCGCCTTCGCAGGCAATCGAGTGGGCACCTCCGAAGGTCGTGACGCCGACGGTTGAGTACAAGACTTCGACCCTTCCTTCATGAGCCGCAATGGCGGTCGCATCGACGTCCGCGTTCACGAAGCAGTTCACGAGGCGCAGGTTGGGGCTGTCGAGGACGCGCATGCCGAAGCCAGCGCCCGAGGACGAGCTGCCGGATCCGCTGCCGGTTTCCTCGACGGGGCCCCCGTCGTCGCCGACGACGATGCCACCTTCGGTGTTGCCGATGATGCGGCATGAGGAAGCGTGGAAGGTGCTGTCGGCGGAAACGACGACTCCGACGCCTCCGTTGTCGTTGATCCAGACGTTATGGGCGTGGACGCGTGCGCTTCCACTGATCTCAACGCCGTTGTGGGCCAGGCGGCCTCGGATGGATACGCCGTCCAAGTATACCTCGGCTGCATCTGTGATGCGTATCGTCGTGCCATCGATGGTGCCCTGGAGGGAGGGGCGTGGCTCCTGTGGCGCCGAAAGAAGAGCGAGGGTGATCGAGCGATCGATGGTGATGGGATCCTGGTAGTTGTAGCCGTCGCGCAGGGCGTGGATGACTAGGGTGCCTTGGGAGTCGACCAAGTCGATAGCGGCTTGCGGGGTGCAGAGAGGCTCCGCTTGCGTGCCTTGGTTGGTGTCGCTGCACCCTGGGTCGCCGTCGATGTGCCAGATTGCGTTGTCTGGCATGCAGGCGCCGGTTTCGAGGTCGCAGGCTGCTTCGCACTGGTCGTGCGCCGTGCAGGGGACGCAGGTGTTCGAGGTATCGTCGCACAGCGGTGTTGTGCCTTGGCAGGCGACGGGGTTCTCGGCGGTGCACTGGACGCAGGTGTTGTCGGGGCCGCAGGCGGGCTCTTCCGCGGTGCAGGCGTCGAGGACTTCGGACGTGCACTGGACGCACGTGTTCTCGACGCACGCGGGGGTTTCTCCCGCGCACGCGCCAGCGTGTCGTTCGTGCACGCGACGCAGGCGTCTTCGAAGCAGACGGGGGTTTCGGGGTCGAAGGTCTCGCAGGAGGCGTCCGGAGTTCCGGAGGCGGAGCAGGGGACGCAGGTGCCGGTGTCTGGGTCACACGCCGGAGCAGCAGCGTTTGGGCAGTCTTCATCGGCGAGGCAGCCGGCCGGGCCTGTGCTCTCGGACGAGCTCTCCGAGCCATCAGTTGTCGAGGTCGCGTCCGTCTCGACCGCGGTCGTTTCGTCACCCGTCGTCGAGGTGGAGTCGGTGCCTGTGGTCGATGCCGTTGACGTGGACGTGTCTGCGGCGGTGGTTGTCGAGGTCGACGGATACCCTTCGCACCTTGGGTCGGGGTCGGCGCTCGCACAATGATTTTCGGGCGTCGAGTCATCCGAAGGGCAGCCGAGGAACACGCTCGCCAGGAAGGGCACAGAAAGCGGGCTGACGCTCAAGCGGTTTCCTGGGACTCCAACCCCTGGGGACGCTCGGCGGCCGGCGGACAAAGAACCTCTGTGAGCGTGTGCAGGCATGAGTGTTCGTCAGGGGATGTCGGCGCCGGCGACATCAACGGCGTCGGCTGTGGTCGGACGATCGTCGCCGTCGATGTCGGTGGTCGGGTCGCCAGACTGCCAACGAGCGGCGCTCAGGAGCGATTGCGGAGGAGCGTTGAGGTGAAGGTCGCCACTGGCGAAGTTGGCAAACCATGCAGTTTCACCACCCAGCACCAGGTTGCCGAGCGCAACGTTGTCCCCTCCCAGGTTCATCTCGGCCGCGCTTCTCGTGGCGGTGAGACTCGGACATTGGACCTCGTCGTAGCCAGTGTCGGCGGCCGCGAAGATGCTGTTTCTGGCCGCCACGGTCGCACCTGCCTCGCAGAAGAGCGCTCGAGACGGTGCTCCTTCGAGAAAGCGTCCACCGAGCGTCGAGTAGACGATCTCCACCTCTCCTTCAGCGACCGCCACTGCGTCCCAGTTGTTGGCGCCATTCACAAAACAGTTTACCAACCGGAGGTTGGGAGAATCGAGGACGCGCATGCCAAAGCCCGCGCCCGAGGACGAACTGCCGGAGCCGCTGCCGGTTTCCTCGACGGGCCCCCCGTTGTCGCCGACGACGATGCCGCCTTCGGCGTTGCCGATGATGCGGCATGCGGAGGCGTGGAAGGTGCTGTCGGCAGAAACGACGACTCCGACGCCTCCGTTGAGCTCGACCGAAACATTCTCCGCTTGAACGCGGGCGTCAGACACAGTGATGCCGTCCTGGCTGCCGCTGCGGAACGCGAGGCCTTCCAGGTAGACGACGGCTCCACCCGTGGCGGAGAGGCCGGCAGATGCCGTGCCCAGAATGGCAGGGCGGGGCGTCTCGCCTTCGGCGGCGAGAATGGCGACGACGATGGCGCTGTCGATGCTGACCGAGCCTTGATACGTTAGGCCGCCATCGAGGGCGTGCACGATGACCGTACCGCGGTCAACGACGCGGTCGATGGCGGCTTGCACGGTGCAGACCGGTTGCGCGAGAGAGCCCGGGTTGCCGTCGCTGCAGTCGTCATCACCGTCGACGTGCAACACCGAGTCCTCGGGGAAGCACTCGCCGGTCTCGAGGTCGCAGGCGGCTTCGCACTGGTCGTGCGCCGTGCAGGGGACGCAGGTGTTCGAGGTGTCGTCGCACAGCGGCGTCGTGCCTTGGCAGGCGACGGGGTTCTCGGCGGTGCACTGGACGCAGGAGTTCTGGGGGCCGCAGGCGGGCTCATCCGCTGTGCACGCGTCGAGGACTTCGGGCGTGCATTCGACGCACGTGTTCTCGACGCACGCGGGGGTTTCTCCCGCGCACGCGCCAGCGTTGTCGTTCGTGCACGCGACGCAGGCGTCTTCGAAGCAGACGGGGGTTTCGGGGTCGAAGGTCTCGCAGGAGGCGTCCGGAGTTCCGGAGGCGGAGCAGGGGACGCAGGTGCCGGTGCCTGGGTCACACGCCGGAGCTGCAGCGCTTGGGCAGTCTTCGTCGGCGAGGCAGCCGGTCGGGCCCGTGCTCTCCGAGGAGCTCTCGGCGAGCTCCGTCGTGTTTGACGCTTCGGGGTCTCCGTCCGTTGTTTCTCCTTCGGCGGTGCTTGTGGTGGTGTCACCCGTCGAGCTCGAGGTGTTGCTTGTCGTGGTGCTCTCGGCGACCGTCGTGGTGCCCACGGTCGTCGGAGGGAACTGTTCGCAAGTTTGGTCGGGATCGTCGTGGAGGTTCTGCCTGCCACCGCAGGGGCTGTAGCATTCGTCTTCTTCCGGCTGGAACTCTAGGCACCCATCGCCGGCGCCGGGCAGTCGAGGGTAGCATCCTTCGAGACCCACACCGCAGTAGGGCCGTGTCGCCTCGTACTCGCCAATGCAGTACGCGTTTCCGGTTAGATTCGCGCAGTGGTTTGGGTTGGGGATGACGTCCACATCGAGCGGTTGACATGCACCGAGAAGAGACGCAATCGAGATCGCGTTGGTGAGAAAGATTTGCCGAGGGAGCGCCATGTGGGTCTTTCCTGCCGGGAACGGTGTCGTCGCCTCGTATGGTGGGTTTAGAAGTGTCCGGACGCGCCGCGAAGAAGCGCGCGGGCTACGGGCTTACGACAGCCTCGAGGTCGTGTTCGACAGACGAACAGATCGACGAACACCATCGTGATTCCTGCTGCAAGAGCGACGCCTCCGACGATGGTCATCGCATCGGTACCCGGAGAATGGTAACGCCGCACGACGCTCTCCTGGTCGAGCGTGTCGGTTTCTTCTCCCAGGCCCCACCGCACGGCGCCTACCGTGAGCATTGTAGCGCCGCCTGCAGCGATCACGGCCCCCGTGATGCCGAGTGCTCCAAATCCACCACGCGCCGGCGCTGAGTCGTTGCGCGGAGTCGTGGTGTTCGCACGGGTGGGCGCTTGAGGAGAGGGCGTGGGTTCGCTCGGGCGCGCTTGCGGGGGAGGCTCGGCCGCGGTTTCGAGCGCCGAGGCGGTGGGAGCAGGTTCCGGTGCCTTCATGGCGTCCTCACGTGCTGCATTGAGTGCGACCCACATGGCCTCCTCGACGGTGTCGACGAGCGCCTTGGTATCGCATTGGCAGGTGATGCGCGTGGTGTCCGGTGTGTTGTCGCCGCGAACAACGACCACGCTCCACGAATAGGTGAATGGATGGCCCACGATCTCCGTGCGGAGGGTCCATGCATCGGCGTCTGCGATGTCCCGCGCGAGTTCCTCGATGAGCGAATTTATGCGGGGCTCCATGCTGTTCCTCAGACGAGTCTCCATCACATCGGGCAGGAGTGCTTCGCTAAGCACGAACTCTACGCGAGGTTTTTCGTTGGGTTCTGTTGCTGCGGCCGTTGTTGGCGGCCCTGAAATCAGGGCCGTGACGACGTAGACGGAAGAGAACGGGTCAGGCATGAGTCATCTCGACTGTGCTAGGGCATCCCGGCAAGTCTTGGCGGTCTCGCGAGCCCGCGCCGAAGACGAGTTCTTCGCTTCGGCGACGCAGCGATCGAGTTGGCCGAGGTTGAGGAATGCCTCCACTCGCAAGTCCGTCCGCTGGGTCCGCGTGGATTTCCAGCATGCGGCGGTTCTTGTCGCGTCTATGACGGCGCTCCACTCGTAGGAGTCCGCCGACTGCTTCGCTCGCTTGCGTATCGCGGCGCACTCGGGCGAATCGTGAACAGCAGAGAAGCTCGTCGACAACCGGGGAGCGGGATGTTCCTTCGAGTGCGTGGGGCTGGTGCCGGCCGTGTGCTCACGAGAGTCTTCGGCGTGGCGTTCCGAGTTTTCTGCCAGAGGAGGAATCCCCGACGAAACAGGAACGGCTCGTGGAGTCTGGTCAAGACCGGAAGCGGTTTCTCGAGGAGAGTCTGAAAGAGGAACCGCCGTGTTGGGGCGGGCAACGGAGCGTGAAAGGGTTACAGAAGGTTCTGAGAGTCGAGCGAGCAGGAAAGGCGACGCAACCAGGCTTGCCGCGAGGAGAGCTGCGGCCCCGAGGAGGATCTTGCTCCGGTTCGAGGATCCGGCTGCGGAGGGGGCAGGCGCACGTTCCGTGGAGTTAGACGCACGCAGCTCCGGGCTTGGTGTCGAGGGGGCAGGCGCACGTTCCGTGGAGTCAGACGCACGCAGCTCCGGGCTTGGTGGCTTTACCGCGGGCGTCGGCGGCGCGGGGCGGACTTCAACGGGTGCGGATGCGGGGATGTTGTGATCGATCTCCCATCCCGCGGCTCTCATGGCCTCGCAGAGCCGGCGCGTGAAGGTGGCCTCGTCGGCGATGCGATTCGCCGGATCCGGGGCAAGGCACGCTACGACAAAAGTTTGAAGCGGCAGCGGAAGGCGATCGAACTGAAGCGAGAAGTCCGGCGTTCCTCGTCGTTTGGCATAGAGCATTCCCTCGCGGGTTGCCGGTCCGAAAGGTCGGCTCCCGACGAGCCACTCGAACAGCGTTGCCCCCAGGGAGTAGAAATCCGAAGCGGGATCCACGATGGAAAACTGAAACTGCTCGGGTGGCATGTACTCGAGCGTGCCGACGCCGTTGTCGTGTTGGGTGATCCTTTGGTCAAGAGCTTCATCCAGTGCGACAGCGATTCCAAAGTCGATGAGCTTTGGCCCGTCGGGGGTGGAAACGATGTTGCTTGGCTTGACGTCACGGTGAACCACCCCGCATCGGTGGATGTGACCCAGGGCTGACGCCACAGCAATCGCGTCGTTGCACGCGACCGACGCATCGGGGCGTTCTCGCCCGTGTCCGATGTGCCGAAGGAGCTCCATGACACAATACGATCGTTCACTCACGAGCTGGCCGTGGTCGAGGAGCTCCACGACCCCAGGGTGGCCCCGGACAGCATGAAGGATGCGGATCTCGTTCTCGAAGCGCAGGACGTCTTGGTGGCGCCGGGATCGGCGACGTGTGAGCACTTTCAGGGCCCGCATTTCCTCCGTCTGCGTGTCGATGACGCGATAAAGCTCCCCCATGCCGCCGCGGCACATCGGTGTGTGCACTCTGTAGCGACCTGCGAGAATCGCATCTTCCGGAAACTCCGGAGGATCGGAGTTGAAGGACGGGTGGTAGGGCGACAACCCCGCAGGAATCGGAAGCTCCAGTTCGCTGAGACGGGGCATCGCGAGGTCACAAGGGTACCACGGAAGCTGGTGAGTCCTCGATTGTGCCCGGTAAACGGCGATGCGATGCTCGAGGGGATGGCCAAGCCTCCGAAGAGGATCGCCCACTACGAGCTCGGCGAGGAGATCGGTCGAGGGGGTATGGGCGTTGTCTACCAGGCGCGAAGCGTCCATCATGGTGGACTGTTCCGCGGCTGCGTGGTCAAGTTGATCCGCGCGGATGAAATCTCCGAACAGATTCTCCGTGAAGCGCGAGTCGGGATGTCTCTCAGTGGCCACGCCAACATCGTGGCCACCAACGACGTTGGCGAAGAAAAAGGCTTCATCTACATCGCGATGGATCACGTGTCGGGACTCGGTCTCGATCGATTCCTCTGGTCTCTCGATGTTCTTCCCGCCGTGTCCGGCCAGCAGAGTGCCCGTGTGGCGCAAGCCCACGCTCTAACCCTGGACATGGTGCTGTACGTGATTCTCGAAGCCGCCGATGGACTTGGGTACGCCCACGAGATGACTCACCGGGGCAAGTGCATGGGGATTGTCCACCGTGACATCAAGCCCAGCAATATCATGGTCTCGGTGGCAGGTGAGGTAAAAATCCTAGACTTCGGCATCGCGAAGATACGGCAGTCACCGATCTCGACGAGCATCCCAGGCACGCTACTCTACATGGCGCCCGAGCACGCCCGAGGTGAACCCGTCACTCCTGCAAGCGACTTCTATTCCCTCGGTTTGGTGCTCTTCGAGATGCTCGCGGGTAGCCACCCGCGCCGTGGGTGGGGGCAGGGGCAGGCGATGGTGGCCGCTGTTTCTACGCTGCGGGAGGTCCCTACGTTGCCCGAGAACCTCAATGTTTGGATGCCCGAAGGGCAAGACGCCAAGGGAGAGCGCCTTTATCGGCGTTTGCGCCGTTCCGAGCTTCCGACCGTGGTCGAGGATGCAATCGCGGGCCTACTACATCCGGATCCAGCTCGGCGTCTCACGAAATACATCGATCTCATCACACTCTTGAGCGAGCTTGTCGATGTCAAGATGCAGCGCTGGCAGGCTGCCAAGGCGATCCGATACATCGCGGATATCGTGCCGAGTACGCGAACGACCATGTGCGATGGAGATGATCCCGATGAAGACTCGGATGACACCGCGGGGCGAGATGACGTCCCTGTCTTGAGGGGGCGCTCGACGAAATCGTTTGGGGGCGGCGCAGGGTGGTGGACCCTGGCGCGTTCAGCCTCGCGTTCGCGTGATGCCGTGGTGGACGGCGGTCCTCCCGTTGGGAGGACGGAGCGAGCTCTGCCGCCGATGCACATGGCATCTCCTGCGACATTGCGGCCGGAACCGGAGATGCCAAAGATGGCGCCTCTGTGGTTGGACGTGTCGGGTGCGCTCGTCGAGGCGGTGGGCGGTCCACCTCCCAGCACGTTGCCCATGCGACGGGTTCGTCGACGATTCTCCTCGCTTGGGCTTGCGGTTGCAGGACTTGGGTGCGTGGTTGCAACCGTTTTGCTTGTGAGTCTGATGACGACCGAGCGCCTTCTCGGTGCAGGCGAGGCCTCGCTCACGTCGGAGCCATCGGTTCCGGAAATGGAAGAGCCTCAGCAGAAATCGCATGCAAGTGTGCTCTCCGATCAACCGCATGACGCTCGTGCGGGGGTCGAGGTCGAATCGCCCGTGGCGCCCTCGCTGGAAATACCCGGCGTTCCTCCGGAGCCGAGACCGCCGCTCCAAACCGACGAGCAGCCCCCCGAGGAAACGAATGTACAGGTCGATTCTCCGAAGCTTCGAAGGGTGTCGCGAGACCCGAGCAGCGCATTCTGCCTCGCTAGACGCCAGCAGGTCGAAACGGCGAGTTCTTCCCACTCGTGGTCAGACGTCCTGACCTACGCTCGAGCCCAGGAGTGCTGGGCTGAAGACAAGGTCGAACGCCGACGCTTGGTCGTTCGGGCCCTCTTGGAGTTGGGTCGCTTCGAGGAATGCGAGAAGGCCGCGGCGCGATGGCGGGCTGACGGGCATATCGCCCAATTCCACGGGATTTGTCAGAGGCAGCGACGGGCCGCCGCGGTGGTGGCAAGCGCTTCTGGCTCAGGGTCTCCGGCGGAGGCCAATGCTCGGTAATCGGCACGTTCTGAGGTTGCCTGTGGAGACGGGGCAGCTTTCGTGCAGTCGAACCGCCGAGCGCGAGCATGCGCTTTGCAGTCAACACGTGCGCCAGTGTCTGGACGTCGCGCTGAGAGCGTCGAGCGGTGAGCCGACCGCGGCTTCGGCGTTCGCCGTTGCGCTTCTGAAGGCCGCGGGAAGTCGCCTTGGCGTCGCCAAGCGCGACGACCACTAGCGCTGAGCCTCGATGCGGTACCCTACTCGTCCCTCGGCGAGCAGGTCTGTGGTCGACGTGTTTCTCCCGTCGGACGCTACCGGTCTCGCGATGAGAACGCCTGGACGCGATCTCCGGGTCTTCGCATCCAACGTGCCGCAGGGCACCGATTGCCCGGAGCTCATGTCGCGGTACAAATCGCAGTATGAGCCTGCGTGCTGTGGTTCGGGCAGGACAGATTGTCCGCGACGACGACGCCAAACTTCCCGACGGAACCGTGCTGAGGCTCGAAATCGACGATGAAGGCCTCGCTCTCACGCCGGAGGACAAAGCCAACCTCGACGCTGCGATCTGTGAGGCGCTCGACGAGGCCGATGCCGGCCAGACGATTCCCGCGAGCGAGATCCTGAGTGAGCTACGTACGCACGGGCGATGAGCAAGCCTGTCGTCACGACGCCGAAGGCGAAGCGTCCGATCGTCGAACGGGGGGTTCGAAAACGGCGAGAAGGCTCCGCATCTGTTCGAAGAGGATATGTGGCTCATGGTCGCGACTTCGGGGTCCATCGTGGACCGCCGTCGTTGACGGGGAGGGCGGGATCGGCCAGGGTCGCTGGGATGGCGTCGCGCGGGAGGGGGAGCTGGCTGCTCGTGGGATGCCTCGGACTCGCGTGCGCGGTCGAAGATGCGGAGGTCCCCGAGGGCATGCTCGCGCGGGTGCGGGGCACCGTGTTCGGGCCGCAGGACCTGGCGGTCGTCCAAGGTCAGCTCGGGGCCTATGCCCAGCAGCGGTTTCGCGGCCCCGAGGGGCAGCGCGCGCTGCTGGACGCGCTCATCGAGACGGAGATCCTCGCGCAGGAGGCGGTGAGGGCGGGGTTGCGCGACGATCCCCGGGTGGAGTTCGCGGTGCTCGAGGAGATTGCGGCGATCCACGCGTCGGCGGAGCTCCAGCGCCGGGTGCCGCGGGAGCCCATCGCCGCGGATGAAGCCGCGTTGCGTGCGGAGTACGAGCGCCTGCGCGAAGAGTTCGTGATCCCCGAGCGTCGTGGGGCCCGCGGCCTCGTCTACTTCTCGTTTGCCGAGGCCGAGGCCGCGCTCGCGCGCTTCCAGAGCGGGGCAGAGCCGTTCGACGAGCGCAAGGACCTCGTCAGCACACCCCTGCAGCCGCGCGACGATGCCCGGTTTCCCGCCTTCCATCCGATCTTGTTCGAGGCGGGTCTGACCCCCGGCGACTGGCTGCCCGATCCGGTGTTCATCGGGGAGCGGCTGCTCGTCGGCAAGCTCGCGGCGGTCGAACCCGAGGGCGCGACGCCGTTCGAAGACCCGGCGGTGCAGGAACGGCTGGTCACCGCGCTTAGAGCGCCCAAGGTCGAGGAAGCGCGACGCGCTTGGATGGCCGAGCTGGCGCAGCGGTCTGCCTTTTGACGCTGCGAGCGCGCGTCGACCGTGGTAACCCCGACGCGCATGCGACGAGTCTCTCCGCCGGTGCTCGCCTTGGGAATGGCGCTGTGTGTGTCGTCGGCGTGGGGTCGGCCGGCATGGGCGGCTGCGCCGAGCACTTCGGGCCGCGTGGTGCTCGACCGCGTCGTCGCGGTGGTGGGGGACCAGATCATTTTGTGGAGCGAGCTCGAGCGGGCGACCGAGCGCTATCCCCCGTTCCAAGAAGCGGTGATGAACCTGCCCAAGGACGCGAGCGCGGCCGATGTGCGTGCGCGGCGGGAGGCGGTGCAGGGCGAGGTGCTCGACGAGCTCATCGACGTCGCCTTGATCCGGGCCGAGGCCAAGAAGTTCGACATCACCGTCACCGAGGAGGACGTCGACCGCGCCTCTGCCGATGTGGCGCGCCAGTATGGCCTCTCGCTCGAGGAGCTGCGCGAACAGGTCGAGCAGAGCGATGAGTACGCGTCGTGGGGGGAGTACCGCAACGAGCTGCGCGATCAGATCCTGCAGTTCAAGGTCCCGCACTACCTCACGACGTGGTCGGTGAGCGATGCGCAGGTGCGGGAGCACTACCGCAAACTCACCAAGGACGAGACCGCGAAGGTCAAGGTGCTGCAGTTCGCGTTCCCGCCGGCTTCCGCCGGCGATGCGGACCGCGACAAGGCGATCGCGCAGGCGCAAGCGTTCGCCAAGCAGCTGCGCGAGGGTGCAGACCCGCAAGCCATCGCGCAGGAGGAGCGTTGGCAGGACGCGGAGCGCTCCATCGGTCGCGGTGACCTCGCACCGGCGCTCGAGGACACCTTGTTCGCGGCGGAGGCGGGTGCCATCGTTGGACCGCTGCCGGGTGCTTCGGGCTATCTCGTGTTCGCCGTCTTGGAACACCAAGAGTCCGCGGCGCGCAGCTACGACGAAGCCAAGGAGCAGATCCGGGCTCAGCTCGAGAACGAGGCGTTCGCCAAGGCGAACATCGAGATGCGACAGCAGCTGCGCGCCAAGGCCCACATCGACGTTCGACTCTGACGCTTGGCGGCTTGCGCCCGAGGTCGGATCGCACAGACTTTCCAGAAGTGCGTGCTGCGTTCGGTTGGGTAGGCGCCGCTGCCGTCGCCCTATCGGTGCCCCTTTGGGTACCGATGTCGGTGCCCCTGTCGTTCGCCGAGTCGCTGCCCCGATCGTTGCCCCAATCCTTGCCGTGGCTCGGTGCGCTGCCGGAGTCGCGGGAGCTCCACCTCGCGGAGATGGAGACGCCCGAGCCTCTGCGCTATCGGGTGCTGCCCGAGGTCGAGGTTGCGCCGAGTCTGCTGGAGCTGCGCCTCGCGGCCCTCGTCGCGGACCGGGCACAGGAGCGAGAGCGGGACGGTCTGGTCGAGTTCGATGTCGAGGGCTTGGTGAGTACGCTCGAGGGCGTGCTCGCGGACCTGAGGCAGATCGCACAGGTGTCCGTGCATGTGCGCGACCTCGAGACGCAGCACGTGCTGTTCGACTCGGAAGGCGACATTCCGCTGATCCCCGCGAGCAACCAGAAGATCCTGACCACGTCCGCGGCGCTGGATCTGTTGGGTCCCGAGTACACGTTCCGGACGGTCGTGTCGTATGCGCCGTCGCAGTTGTGTCTGCGCGGCGAAGGGGATCCCGTGCTCCATGCCGACGACCTCTCCGAGCTCGCCCACCAGGTCGTCTCGACCATCGATCTCGGGACGGTCACTGCGCTCGTCATCGATGACGGGGCGTTCAGCTCCACGGTGTTTGGCCCCGGGTATTCCAGCGACGGCGACGGGGTGGCCTACGAGGCTCCGAGCGGGGCGTTGTCGGTGGACTTCAATTCGGTCGAGGTGGTGATCTGGCCGGGTCGGAGGGGTGCGCGACCCCATGTGCGCATGGTCCCAGAGAGCACGCAGATCGAGCTCGTGAACGCGGCCCGTACGGGACGTCGCACGGGCCTGCACGTCCGAAGCCGCGCGGAGGGGGGCGCAACGATCGTGGAGGTCTCGGGGGGCATCGCGGTCGGGGCGCGCCCGTGGAGCACGCGGCGACGCACCGGCGATCCCGGTCTCTTCACCGGTGGGGTGTTTGCGCAGCTGCTCGCGCAGCGCAGCGCGAGCGAGCCGCTGCCGGTGACGCGCGGGCGTTGTCCGGATGGCGACGAGGGTTGGGAACCGGTGGCCGAGCACGAGTCGCCGGCGCTGGTGGAGGTGCTCGATCGCGGGATGGCGTACTCCAACAACTTCATCTCGGAGCAGGTGCTGCGCACGATGGCGTGGCAGATGACGGGAGGACCGGGGGACTGGGACGTCGGCCGCGACATCCTCCACGACTATTGGTCCTCGGTGCTCGCGCGGTCGTACGACGTCGTCATCGAGAATGGTTCGGGGCTCGGCCACGGGGGGCGCCTCACGACCCAGGGACTCGTCGATCTGATCTCCATGGCGCATCGCCATGCCGCGTCGGGCCATGCAGGGTCGGGGCGAGGGTTGCTCGATACGCTCCCCGTCGCTGGCGACCCAGGGACGCTTCGTTCACGGTTGCGACGCAGCGGTCACCGCGTGCGAGCGAAGACGGGCACGCTCGCTGGCGTCAGCGCGCTTACCGGAGTCATCACGCGTGAAGACGGGACGCCTCAACTGGCGTTCAGCATGTTGACCAATGTTCAGGTCCCGGGGACGCTCTATGCGGAGGGGCGGCGCCGGATCGAGGATCGCGTGGTCATGGCGCTCCTGGCCGCCCTCGATGATCATGAGTCGAGGAGGACGGCCTCCTCACCCGGCGGGATCGGGTAGGCGTCCGATCGAGGTGTCCTCTGGATCACTCGTCGGGCCGCTGAGGCTGGGCTCCGTCGAGCAGGCGCAAAAGACGTTCGCGGAGGGCCGAGGTGTCATACGGTTTGGTGACATACGCGTAGGCACCGCTGCGAAGGCCCCAGTAGCGGTCGCTCTCGCGTGCGAGAGCCGTGACGAACACGACGCGGGGGCTGATTCGCTCCGCGATGAGTTGGCGCAGCAAGGCGAGCCCGCTATGGCCCTCGAGCAGAATCTCACTGATGAGGACCTGGGGCTTCTGCTCGCGGCAGAGGGCGAGGGCGTGGGTTCCATCCCCGGCCTCGAACACGAGCGGCGGCGCCGGTGTGAGCTCCGCAACTGTGTCGAGCACGCGCTTTCGCTCGGCCGGGTCGGCGTCGGCGATGACCACCCGGAGGCGGTCGACGGGCAGCGCGGGGTGCAGCGACATGGGGAGGAGCCGAACCTGAGCATAGCGGATCGGTCTACGCTACGGATCCGCCCTGTGAGACGCTCGGGACGGGCCTCCAGAGGTCGCGACGGCGAAAAACCCCCCGCGCCGGGGAGTGGTGCGCCGGCGTTTTTTTGGGGCGGTGCCGAGCCGGCCGCGCAACATCCAGGATACTCAACCGCGCGTCCGCCGTGGTAGCGTGCGCCATGGTCTTGGAGTCGCTCCAGCGGCTCGACCCTCCGCGCCCGCTCGGAAAGATGCGGCTTCTGGCTCGGCTCGGCGAGGGAGGGATGGCGAGCGTGTACTTGGCCGGCGTAGGCCAGGGCTCCCTTGCGCGTATGAGCGCCGTCAAGTTGCTGCGCGCGGACGTGGCCGATGCCGACTACCGCAGCCGCTTCTTGGACGAAGCCAAGATCGTCGTCCGGTTGCATCACAACAACCTCGTCGACGTCCGCGAAGCCGGCGAGCTGGACGATCAGCTCTACATCGCGATGGAGCTCGTCGAGGGCCGCGACCTCGCCGATGTTTGGGACCGCTGCGCGGACGTGGGCCGGGCGTTTCCGGTGCCGCTGGCCGTGTATCTGGTCCGCGAGGTGCTGCGAGGGCTGCACTACGCCCACACCTTCCCGGGCCTTGGGCTCGTGCACCGCGACGTCTCTCCGTCGAACGTGCTCCTCGATTGGGCGGGCGCGGTGCGGCTGGCGGATTTCGGCTTGGCCACGTCGACCCTCAAGGCCACGACCACGGTGCCCGGCCTCGTCTACGGCAAGGTCGGCTACATGGCGCCGGAGCAGGCGCTTCGCGTCCCGCTCGATGGCCGCGCGGATGCGTACTCGTGCGGCGTGGTCCTGTGGGAGCTCGTCACCGGCAGGCCGCTGCGCTCGGCCCAGGTCGACACGCGCACGGTGGCCAAGTTCGCCGCGCGGCCGGCGGGTGAGCTCAGCCGCCGCGTCGATGCGACGCTCGAAGGGATCATCGGTCGCGCGCTCGCCAATCGACGCGAGGACCGCTACCCCGACGCGCAGACGTTCATGACGGCGCTCAGCGAGTGGCTCGCCCTCAACGCGCCCACGACCACCCAAGAGACGCTCGCGGAGTTCATGGCCGACCTGTTCGGCGAGGCGCGCGACGAGGATCGCAAGCTCTACGAAGGGTTGCTGGAGACGGCCGCACCCGCGGCGCCGGCCAGGCCTGCGGGGCCCGCCGACGATATCGTCCGCGACCTCGAGGGCGCGCCGTTTGGTCTCACGCCCGGGCAGGAGTTCATCCCCGCGGGGACCGTCATCGCCGATCGCTACCGGGTGGAGCGCAAGATCGGTCGGGGCGGCATGGGGATCGTCTACCTCGGAGAGCACCTCACGGTCGGGCGCAAGGTCGCGATCAAGGTCCTCACGCACGAGTGGAGCGCGAGCACGGTGGTGGCCTCGCGGTTCCGCGAGGAGGCCCGGGCCGCGAGCGCGGTGGGTCATCCCAACATCATCGAGGTGTTCGATGCCGGCGAGCTGTCCGACGGCCGCCTCTTCCTCGTGATGGAGTACCTGACGGGGAAGTCGCTCTATCACGAGATCGAGGACCGCGGCGTGCTCTCCGTCGAGCGCGCCGTCACGATCGCTCGCGAGGTCACCCGCGCGATCGCGGCGGCTCACGCCGTCGGGATCATCCATCGCGACCTCAAGCCCGACAACGTGATGCTGGTCCCCAAGCTCGACGGCGAGCTCGTCAAAGTCCTCGACTTCGGGATCGCCGCGAGCACGGAGCGTCCGGAGCTCGAGCGCCGCTTGACGCGGCCCGGCCGGAGCCTCGGGACGCCCGAATACATGGCGCCCGAACAAGCGCGCGGCGAGGAGCCCACGCCCGCGTTCGATATCTACGCCATCGGCGTGATGCTCTACGAATCCCTCGTGGGCGAGCCGCCGTTCATGTCCGAGAACCTGACCGACGTGCTCAAGCGGAAGGCGATCAACTGCGCGCCGCGGGTCCGGGACGCTCGGGGCGACGCGCCGCCGGCGTTGTGCAGCTTGATCGCGTCCTGCCTCGAGATCGAGCCCGCGAGCCGGCCACGGACGGCGACCGAGGTGCTCGAGCGCCTCAACGCGATCGCCGAGGGCATGCTCGGGCGTCTCGCGGGGGCGAGCCATAGCCGCGGTGCCACGTTCGATGACGGCGCGGCGGACCTCGACCCGTCCGGGCGATCCGCATCGATGCAGCGCCCGCGCGCGAGCCGACCCGTGGGGCGGCAAGGTCGAACGGTCAGCGACGCCGTCCCGGCGCAGCGCCGTCAGCGGTTGCTCGTCGGGTTGATCGCTGGGGCGTTTGCCGTGCTCGTGGCCGGCGGGCTGTGGTGGCCTTGGCCAATGTTGCGGGACGGGCGGGACGGCGCCGTGGGGGTGGATGTTCGCCTCGCCCACGCGCAAAGCGAGGCTCGCGAAGCGGCGGTGCTGCCGGGCGTCGTCTCCCCGCTCTTGCCCACATCCGTGCCGGTCGTCGAGCGTCCCGAGAGCGGAGAGGACTTGGTCGTCGTGATCGAGGAAGACGAGGCTCCGGCGCCTTCGAGCGCGGCCAAGCCCCCCGCGTCGAGCTGCAAGCAACATCGCGAGAAAACCGAGCAGGCGTTCGGCCAGCATCGGTACAAAGAGACCTTGCGGCTGGCCCTGGGCCGCAGCGCTTGCTGGTCCCGTGCGGAGCGGGCCGACTACGAGCTCAAGCTGGTCCGCTCGTACTTCGAGACCAAGCAGCTCGACCGATGTGCCGAGGTCGCGCGCAAGTCGAGCGATCCCAGGGTCAAGAGGTTCGTCGCGCTATGTTCTGGACGCGGTTCATTGCCCTAATCCTCGCTACGACAGCCACCCAGACGTCCATCGCTGCTTCGCCGCCCCAAGCCGAGCGCGCGCCGGCGGAGTCGGAGAGGCAGACCGCGGGCGCGCGCTGTCCCACCGTCGTCCATGCGGGCTTGGGCGTCGACGGGGGCAACCTCGGAGGTGAGGGGAGAGACGTCACGGCCGATCGCGTTCGCCAGCGTTTGACGTCGATGTTGCGGCAGTGGGACGTGCGTCCGCCTCGCGACGACCACGACCCCGTGCTGCAGGTCGCCCTCTCGAGCCTGCCGAACTACGCGGGCTATCGGCTCACCATCCGGGTTTCGCGTGGCGACGAGGAGCTCACCGCGCTCGCGGGCTCGGCCGAGTGCCGGTTGTGCACGGAAGACGAGTTCGTCGATCAGGTCGAAGAGCGGGTCGAAGGGACGCTGGAGCGCTTGCTCGGTGCCATGGCACCGGAACCCGAACCGGCCGAACCGGTGGCGCCTACGGAAGCCGTGGCTCTCGTGCCGACGCCTCCACCGCCCGTCGTCGTGTCGCCGCCGCGATGGGAGCTGCAGGCGCGCAAAGACGTGGTGATGTTGCATCGCGCGGGCCTCGGCCTCGGGATCGCCGGGGCCGCGCTCGTGGGACTCGGCGTCGCATGGATCGGAACCTATCCGCTGTTGCCCGACGACGGCGACACCTCGGCCCGCCAGCTTTGGGTCGCGGGTACAGCGACGGCAGCGGCGGGGACGGCGGCCTTGGTCTCGGGGATCGTTCTCTTGGTCGTCGCGCGCCGCCGTGGCTTCATGCGTCCGTCGTCTTCGACGGCGCATCGCTCGTCACAGCGCTAGACCCAAGTGCACCGCGCGACGATCGGTTGCTCCGACTCACCCGATGAACAGCGTCAAAACGTCGCCTGGACATTGTTCGGGATGCCCGGGCGTGCGGCGGTGGGGTAGCGTGGGCGCTCGTGATCGGCGGGCGTTGGACAACGTGGGTGTGCGGCTTGGGGATGAGTCTCGCGGCGGTCGGATGTGGCCCGGGGCCGGCCCAGGCGAGCGCAGACGCAGGGGATCCCAGCGAGGACGGTAGCAGCGAGTCCAAAGCAAGCGAGAGCGGTGGGACGAGCGGAGGGACCTCGCAGGGGGAGTCGACGTCGGACTCGGGCGAGGAAGTCGCAACGCTCGAAGCTTCGACGGCCGGGGATGAAACGGCCGACGGCAGCACGGGCGAGGACACCGGGACGAGCGGCCCGCCCGGCGAGGAGGTCCGCCCGGACCAGCAGATGACCTGCGAAGGCGGGTCCGGTTCGGGCACGTCCGGGGGGCGCTTCGAGGTCGAGTGCGGTCATGGGGTCGGGTGCCCGACGGGCGTCACGGGATCGCAATCGGGGACCGAACTCGAGAACGACGCGACGACGATCGGCTACTTCGAGCCGGGCGATTGGATCGCGTTCGAGCCGGTCGAACTCGATGGCGTTCGCCGGGCCATCGTGCGCTACGCCAAGGCCGATGGGGCGGGGGAGATCGAGATCCGGTTGGGATCCCCCGAAGGGACCGTGCTCGGCCGCTTTGCGCCGGCCACCACGGGGGGGTGGTCGACCTGGAACGAAGCCGAGGTGCCGCTGCCCGAGACGACGGGAGCCCATGCGGTCGTGCTCGTGGCGGTCGGCGACAGCGGGGGCATCGCGAATCTGGATTGGGTGGAGCTCGCGTCGGACACGGCGGCCTTGGTGACCGCGACGGCGACCCAGGTGTTCGTCAACCATCTCGGATATGCGCAGACGGGGCCCAAGCACGCCGTGATTCGCGGTGAAGGGGGACCGCTGCGCTATGTGGTCTCGGACGCTTCGGGTGCCGGCCGCTGGTGCGGAGACCTCGAGCCGGTGGGCTTCGATGCGTGGGGCGGCGGGACCTACTACGTCGCAGATTTCAGCGGGCTTTCGGTCGCGGGGAGCTACCGCGTGTCCGCCGGCGACGTCACTTCGGAGCCGTTCGAGATCGGACGCGACCACGTGTTCACGGCCACGGTCGATGCGGTGGTCGGGTACTTTCGTGGAGCGCGGGCCGACGACGAGGCGGTCTGGAGCTTCGATGGCGCTGCGCCGCTTACCGGAGCCGATCGGACGGCCGATGTCCGCGGCGGGTGGTACGACGCGTCCGGGGACATCTCGAAGTACCTCTCGCACTTGAGCTACGCGAACTTCATGAACCCGCAGCAGATCCCGCTCGTCGCGTGGGCGCTGGCCTTCGCCCACGACGAGGCGCCGGAGCGACTGGGCGGAGCCCTGGAGGCGGTGGAGAGCGAAGCGCTGTGGGGCGCGGACTACCTCATGCGCGCGCTCGATCCCGAGGGCTACTTCTACATCAACGTGTTCGATGGCTGGAGCGGCAACGTGGAGGCGCGCCAGGTCTGCGCCTTCGTCGGGTCTTCGGGGGCCGTGACGCCGGAATTCCAAGCGGCGTTCCGTGAGGGCGCCGGCATGGCGATCGCCGCGTTGGCGAGGATTGGACGTTGGGGCGTGGGCGGGAGCTTTTCGTCCGCGGAGTACATCGCGGCTGCCGAGCGGGCGTTCAGCCATGTGGGCGCCATGGGGCCGACCTATGCGGACGACGGTCGCGAGAACATCATCGATGACTACACGGCGCTGCTCGCTGCGGCGGAGCTCTACGCCGCCAACACGAACAGTGCCTATCTCGACGCCGCTCGAGCGCGGGTGTCGGCGTTGGTGGAGCGTCTGCATCCGGACGGCTACTTCATCGCGGATGATGGGACACGGCCGTTCTGGCACGCCTCGGACGCAGGCTTGCCGGTGGTTGCATTGGCGCGCTACGTGGAGATCGAGCCCAGCGAAGAGCGGCGGGACCTCGCACGCGCCACGATCGCGGCGCACCTCGGCTACCTCGCCCGGGTCACGCAGGCCACTGCGAACCCGTTCGGCTATGCGCGGCAACACTTCGTGAGCGAGGGCAGCATTCGCGAGGGCTTCTTCATGCCGCACGACAACGAGACCGAGTATTGGTGGCAAGGCGAGAACGCGCGGCTCGCCTCGCTGGCGGCCGCGGCATTCCTCGGTGGGCGGAAGATCGTCGACCCCGAGCGCCTGACGATGATGGGGATCGATCCCGCGCTCGCCCGCTTCGGCGGGCGGCAGCTCGATTGGATCCTCGGCGAGAACCCTTACGACATCAGCTTCCTGCACGGCTACGGTCGCAACAACCCTCCGGAATACGCCGCGGCGAAACCGGAGATCGACACCCACGTCGGCGGGATCTCCAACGGGATCACGGGGGCCGAGATCGACGGCTCCGGGATCCAGTGGCTCAATGGAGAACCGGATGCGGTGTGGGAGGATTGGCGTTGGGTGGAGCAGTGGCTACCCCACGCGGCGTGGTACCTGGTCGCGATCGCGGCGATGGAGGAGGCGGCGTGAGGGCTCGGCGGGATACGCGAGCTCCGTGGCGGCTCGAGCTCAATGCTCGATGATCGCCGGGAAGGGGCCCGCACGGCTTTGGCGGGCCTGGGGCGTTTGCCCCTCGGCGAAAGTCGGTCAAATAGGAGCCGTCCCCGGATCCAGCGTGACCCATGGGTAGATTGGACTTCTCTCCGACCGCCGGTTGAGGTAGGTGGGGGCACCGAAAGCAACGCCAGTCTCGCGATGCAGCGCACAGAGCCCATAGCCGCGTGTCGTCCTCGGTGGAGTCGTTGGCGGATGTTCGTGTGTGTCGGTTGGCTCGCCGCGGCTTGTGCGGCGAAGACGAACCAGCCCCCGGACGTTCCCATGCACGCCCAGCCGGCGGCGCCGCGGCCGAAGGCGGCCCCTGTGCCCCCGCCGGCACCGGTCGCCTTGCCGCAGCTCCCGGGCAGCGAGCTCGATGCGCTCCGCAGCCGCGCGCCGCAGCTCGCGCGAGACGTCGAACGCGTGTACGCAGCCGCGCAGCGGAGCGCTTTGGATGGCGATGCGGTCGAGGCCCGCGAACTCGCCGCCATCGCCGATCATTTGATGTACGCGGCCAACGCGGCGCTCGCGGGCCAAACGAGCGGGTTGGCGGAGGCCGAGGACGCGGACGAGACGCGGGCCAAGGTCGCGCGCAGGAAACCGCGGGATCCCAAGACCGACGATCCCATCGCGTATCCCATGATCGGTGCGCCGCCCGTGGTCGCGGACGAGACGTTGCCGGTTCGCCAGCGCCTGTCCGAGCTCGCCAATGAGCTCGCGCGAGTGCGGACCGAGATTCCCGCGGACAAGAAGGTCGCCCTCGAGGGTGTCCAGTCGACCCTCATCGAGGCCGACCGCGCGCTCGGGGAGGGGCTCATCCGCCGGGCGGAGGAGCTCGCTTCGCAAGCCGAGCTCCTGCTGCGCGGGCTCGAGGGCAAGCCCGCGCCCGCGCCCGAACCCGTCGTGGAACCCGAGGTCGCCGCCGAGCAGGGCAAGGGCTTCCTCGCCGATGCCCGCGACACGCTCGGCAAGCGCGCGATCGTTCGCGGCGGCGTCGTGGCGGTGCGGCTCGACAGCCTCGTCCACTTCCGTGAAGCCGAATGGACGATCCCCCCGAGTTCACCGCTCGATGGCGTGCGCTCGCTCGTTCGTTCCTATCGCGAGGTGGGACTCGGCGTCGTGACGGTGGGATCACCGAGCCAAGGCGAGTTTTCCAAGCACAAGACCGAGCTGCTCGAGCAGCTCTCGGTGCACTTCCGGATCTCGCCAGGCCGAGTCTCTTGGCTCGCGTCCACCGACCTGCGGCTCGAGCCTGGCACGTACCTCATCCTGGATCACGGCGCGACCGAGTCATGAGCAGCTTGACGAGCGCACAAACGCTGACGGCCTTGACGCTGTTCGTGATCGGATGGCTCGTGGTGGAGCTCCTGCGCCACCGTGTCCACATGGCTCGCGTCCCCGTCCGTGTGCACGTCAATGGCACGCGCGGCAAGAGCAGCGTGACACGCCTCATCGCCGCGGGCCTGCGCGGTGGCGGCAAGCGGGTGGTCGCGAAGACGACCGGGACGCTCGCCCGCGTGCTCTTGCCCAATGAGCGCGAGCTGCCGGTGTTTCGCCCGCTCGGCGCGAATGTTCGCGAGCAGGTCCGGGTCGTCCGCTTCGCGTCGCTCATCGACGCGGAGATCCTCGTCGTGGAGTGCATGGCCTTGCAGCCCATCCTGCAGTGGCTGAGCGAGCGCATGTTCGTGCGGGCCACGCACGGCGTCATCACCAACGCGCGCGAGGACCACCTGGACGTCATGGGTCCCACGGGGGACGACGTCGCGCGTGCGCTGTGCGGGATGATGCCTCGCAAGCAGAAGTGCTTCACGACCGAGCACGGGCGGCTTCCGATCTTGGCGATCGCGGCCAAAGACCGCGAGACGGAGCTCGTCGCCGTCGGTCGCGAGGAGATCGATGACGTCTCCGACGAAGACATGACCGGCTTCCGCTACTTCGAGCACAAAGAGAACGTCGCGCTGGCCTTGCGCGTGTGCGGATCCCTGGGGGTCGAGCGCGATGCCGCGTTGCGGGGCATGCGGAAGGCCTCGCCCGACCCGGGCGCGCTGTCGTTTTTCCACCTCGACTACTTTGGTCGGGAGCTCGTCTTCGTCAACGCATTTGCCGCCAACGATCCGGTCTCGAGCCGTCAGATCTGGGAGTTGTGCGTCAAGCGGTATCCCGCTCATCTCAAGGTCTGCGTGTTCAACTGTCGCGTCGATCGTTCCGATCGCTCGCGACAGCTCGGGGAGAGCCTCAAGACGTGGACGCCCCCCGATCGCATCATCACGGTGGGTTCGGGGACCGGGTTCTTTGGGCGCGCCGCCGCGAATGCGGGTATCGATGTGAGCGCCGTGGTGAACGCCGAGGGTATCGCGGCGAGAGCCGCCTTCGAACGTATCGTGGAGCTTTGCGGGTCACGCACACTCATCGTCGGCCTGGGCAACATTGGCGGCCTAGGCCTCGATCTCGTGCGTTTGTTCCGCAACCGCGCCCGTCTCCAACCGCAGGAGCCGACATGAGTCCCCCCGATTTGCTCGTCTTGTCGATCGCGATCGGCATCGTCGTGAGTTTCGTGTTTTCGGAGGTCTACGGGCTCGCCGCGGGCGGGGTCGTGGTGCCCGGGTACATCGCGCTCTACATGCACCGCCCCATGGCGATCGTGCTGACGCTCTCGATTGCGCTCGGGACGTATGCGCTGGTCAAGGTGCTGTCTTCGTTCCTCATCATCTATGGTCGGCGGCGCACGTCCCTCATGATCTTGGTCGGGTTCTCGGCGGGTGCATGGGTCTCCCATCTCGAGCTGTTCTCGGGGCTGCCGCAGTTCGGTGAAGTCGAGTTGACCGTGATCGGGTACATCATCCCCGGCCTCGTCGCGATCTGGTTCGATCGTCAAGGCATCGCACCGACCGCGGCGTCGTTGGCGATCGCCGCGTGCGTGGTGCGGCTCAGCCTGCTGCTCATCGCGGGCCCGCTCGCGCTCCAGGGGGCCGTGCAGTGAAGTCGCTCTACTGGCGCACGAACTCGGTCTCGACGCCGCAGCTCGTCGTGGTGGCCGTACTCTCCCTGCTCGGCGCGATCGGGATCGAGTACAACCCTGCCGAGGTCCGCGACGAGATGTACGAGCAGAAGCTAGAGTCTGCGCGTCTGGCGAAGCAGGCGTTCCAGGCGATCTACCTCGAGCGCATCCGCCTCCAGCTCCCCGTCGATCCGGAGTTCGATCCGGCGGGCTCGGGGCTGATTGGGTCGCCCCACACGGAGATCACCTCGAACGAGGGGCACCTCGAGTCCAAGCTCACGACCGCGAACCCCAACTTCGCCGCCGCGTTCCTCGACATGTTGGTGGAGGCGGGCGTTGGCGCCGGGGACCTCGTCGCGGTCAACTGCACGGGGTCGTTTCCGGCGATCAACGTGACGCTCTATGCCGCGCTCGAGACGCTCGAAGCCGAGCCCATCGTGATCTCGAGCGCCTCGTCCTCGGAGTACGGCGCGACCTATCCGGAGCTCACGTGGCTCGACATGGAGCGCATCTTGTTCGAGCAAGACCTCGTCTCGTTCAAGAGCATCGCGGCCTCCATGGGGGGCACGCTCGACATCGGGCGCAGCCACTCGGAGAAGGGGCGCGAGCTGCTGCGCGCCGCCATCGAGCGCAACCGCTTGCCCTTGCTCTACCCCAACGATTTCACGCAAGCGGTCCAGATGCGCGTGGATCTGTACGACGAGTGGGCCGGGGATCGCCCGATCAAGGTCTACATCAACGTCGGCGGGGGCACGGCATCGGTCGGGACCTCCGACGACAAGAGTGACTTCAAGCCCGGTCTCAATCGGCGGCTGCCCAAGGGCCTCGATCGTCCTTCGGTGATGCGGACGTTCCTCGAGCGCGAGGTCCCGGTCATCCACGTGAGCAAGGTGCGGACGATCGCGCGCCGCTATGGGCTGCCCGACACGCCCGTCGAGATGCCCGAGCCCGGGGAAGGCGCGGTCTTCCAGGAAGCCGGCAGCAACCGCCTCACCATCGTCGGCCTGCTGACCCTCATCTTCGCCGCGATGTTTGCGGCGACGCGGTACGATATGTCGTCCCTGTTCGCGCGCGGCAAACACGAGGGCCAAGGCCCCGAGCAGATGGTCTGAGCCCGCGCCGGCGCGGATGCGCGCTTCTCACCGCCCCTGAAAGAGGAACGGAGCCGCCG
>Ga0315910_10000826_pt1 | contig 29544 bp, 16 predicted proteins | sample EdamamesoilMG_FD_204470 | JGI IMG/M metagenome (GOLD analysis project Ga0315910, IMG submission 204470) | Garden soil microbial communities collected in Santa Monica, California, United States - Edamame soil | ecosystem: Environmental > Terrestrial > Soil > Garden | place: USA: California... | reverse complement strand
CCGTTGATCTCGATCTTGAGCCCGCGCTGCAGGAACATCGTGAAGTGGTGTGAGACCGCGGTCTCCACTTCATTGATGAAAGCGGCGTTCTCGAAGTGTTTGGAGACACCCGGGTAGAGGTCCTTGACAACGATCGCCGTGCCAGGGGTCGAAAGTTCCTCGCTGGGACTGCTCGGCACCTTGATCGGCAGCTCGCTCCAGTTCTTGTCGTCGAGCCATTCGGAGGTAATCGGGACCTCGAACGTATCGTTGCCGCACCGCGTTCTCACGAGCGTGTCCCTACCCATCTTGAAGACGGCGCGCTTCATGCCGACGCCGTACATGCCAATCGTCTCGGTGTCGTTGTCGCGAGTATCATCCGCGTCGCGTCCCATCTTGAACGCGTATTTGATGGCTATCTCTCGAGGGATGCCGCCGCAGTTGTCTTCGATGGAGAACTTGTCCTTCGAGAGCGTGATTCTTACGAAGTGCTTTCCGTACTCGACTTCCTTACCGTCGGCCAGGCGCAGCGCACCGTCGAGGCAGTTGTCAACCAGGTCAAGAATCGCGTCGTCAAGTTTGATGTCGCGCGTGAGCATCGACACAAAAAACTGCTTGGTAGGACTGGCTTGCGCTTTGTCTTTGCTCTGCTTCATCGGATGGTCTTTCGTCTGCTGCGTTGTTCGCCGGTCAGCGGCCTTGCACCTTGGCATTCGCAATCGCCACACATGTCCTGCGTAGCGACACCAGCCAAGTTGGATGCGAAACTCCCTTGCGTTGCATCACGCTGTCGTGTTGTCACGGACCTCCAGGATTGTGCCGGACGCGACGAGCCATGCGACACTGTCGGCCAGTCGCCGTGGGTGCGGGCCACCACGTATCACTACGCCAAGTTCGATGTTCGTCTCGAACGCCGCCTCTGTCAGATTGGCGCTAGTTACGAACAGCGTCGAAGCGTCGGCGAGAGCAAACTTCGCATGGAGGGAGCCTGGGCTGCCCCGCCCGTTCGTCGGACGGCGGTCGAGTGGCCACTCGTAGACGATCGCTCCGAGATCGACGACGGGCCGAAGAGCGGCGATGCCGTCGTGCGTGATCCGTCCACCACCGGACTCGCGTGACTCGAGCAGGAGGCGCACGCGGACTCCACGTCGTAGCGCATCGGCGAGTGCGTCGCGAAGTCCGCTCACGGAGTACGCGACGTAGGAGACGATCCACAGCTCGCTTCGGGCGATCTGCACCAGCTCGGTCAGGGCCTGCTCGGTCCGGCGCAGGGCGGTGCCGGGCTTCGCCGGGCCTGACCAGACGAGTTCGACGCGCTCGCCGAGGCGCTCCGCTTCAGAGGCTCGCGACGCACTCAGGATCGCCAAGCCGAGTGCCTGAGCCGACACGGAGCTGCCGCTCGAGCGCCAGGCGGTGACGAGGGCGTCGACTCCGTCCCGGCGGTCTGCAGGGAAGCCAGGCGGCGTCGGCTCAGTCCCGACGCGATCGCCGGGCGTCGTCCCGAGCGACTGCAGATGCCCTACGAGTTCCTCGGCGACGGACGCCGGTAGGTCGGCAACCATCTCAGCGATCCGCTGGGCGATCAATTCAGCGCGCGGGTCCATGTGGGCTCGGGGCGTCCGCCATCCAGGGCGTGAGCGGCTTGCGGACCGTGATTGCGAGGACCGCGCGGTCGAGGTACTTGTTCCCCCGCTCGCACGAGGTCTCGGAGACGAACAGGCACGAGTGGCATGCGGTGCCGTGGAGCACCCCACGAATAGGCTCGGGGCTATGCTGGGCGCACAGCGGGTCCGACGAGCAGAGCTGTAGCCGTTGGAGCCCGATCGTGAGGTGTCGGCGCAACGAGTCCGGTTCGCCGAGCGCCACGAGACCACCCAGCGTCCCTTCGCTGTCCGCCGCAGCGGTGAAGAGCAGGATGCCCGCCATCGGTCCGCCTTCGTCGCCGGGCGCGGCCGAGTAGATCCGCTCTTCGATGCTGGCCGCCGAGTACCCGCACTCGATCGAGAACTGCCGCAGCAGAGTGTGCGAGAGCGTGTGCAGGACGACGTAGCGCAGACCCGGATACTGGTCCTCGGGGTTGGGGATGTTGCGGACGCGGCGGAACGTGACGTGGGCGCGCCGGAACTCGTCGTCGAGCTTCTTCGCCTCGTCGCCGTCGAGCCACGCGGACAACGTGTCTTCGCGCAAGCGGAGGAACACGCCCTCGCCCCTCACCTCGGTCGAAGGGACCCACGTCGGGGCACCTCGCGAGAGCGGCGCGCGCTGGATCTTCGGGATCTGCGCCGGGTCGCCGAAGTCTCCCGGCGAATCGACGCGAGTGAATCCGACGCACGCGCGCACGACGCGCAACCGCTCCACGAGGGCGACGTCCGCGATGAACTTCTCGAAGCCCTTCGGGACCTTGACGGACCGCACGCGGAAGTCGTCGGTCTTCGGCGCAGCAGCGGGGTTCGTCAGCACGGCCCACTCCTCACGACGTAGGTCGGCGACAGAGCGGACGGTCACGCCGCCTCCGGTCGCGCGGCGTCGCTCCTCGATCGCCGCCCACACATCGGCCTGCGACCACGCGCTGAACTGCGTCAGTACCATGAGCAGGGGCCGGAGCTGATCGGCGCTCGTGACTTCCTTGAGGACGGTCCAGCTCTCGTCGACCTTCTGTCGCAGCTTGCCCTTGTCCGTCGGCAGCGACAGCGCGGACAGTTGGATCGAGAACCACAGGTTCGACGCGCCGATGAGCATGACGCGCGGCTCCTCGGTGCAGCCCTTGTCCTCGTAGTCGCGCCCGAGGTGCGGGTGCCTGCCCGTGCATTGCTGCGGGAGGTGCTTCAGCGCGTTGTCGCCGAACGCGAGCGTCATCGGCTTGCCCGCGCCGCATCCCTTGCAGAACACGCGCAGGTCCGCGACCTCAGACGACAGCCCGCTCTCCTGGAACTCGAGCGGCCCACGACACCCCGGCGTCTTGTGCGAGATGAACTCGTCCCACGGGAAGTCGTCGAGGTGCCCGTTCCGGCACGCCATGACGAACCTCGCGGGCACGACCTGCGGCGGCCTGCCGACCTTGCAGTTGGCGTGCACGTAGCAGGTGCGGTCCTGACGGTAGAACTCCTTCTTGAGCTCGAAGATGCCGAGGTCGAGCGGCGCGAGCGTCTGGCAGCGTGGACAACGCACCCAGCGCGGGAACGTGACGACCGGCACGCCGATGCGCGCGTCGTCGCTGAACGGATCGCTGCCGTCGCGATAGATCGGAGCCACGAGCCGTTGCACCTGGCTCCCGAGATGGCTCTGCACCAGCGCGAGAAGCCGATCCTCCGTGATCTCGTTGAGCGGTGAAGGTGCAGGCCACTGCTGCAGCCCCGACGGCATCACGGACATGCGGGGCAGGTCGACGATCGACCCTACGCCGTAGGTGTGGAGGACCTGACTCCTCCGAACCTGGCCGACCCTGAAAGGAAAAGGTGTCGACGTCATGGTTCAGACGCCTCCCTTCGTCGCGTCCTCTTGGAGGACGAGGCCGGGCGACGGCTCGACGTCACGCAGCGAGTTCAGACAGGTGAAGGTCTCCCAGTCCTGCTCCTCGGGCTTCTGCAGGAGCCACGGCGAGCCGCCCTTCATCTTCTTGAACGTCATGCCCGGCTTCTTCCGCGCGAGGTTCACCCAGTCGTCGAGGACCCGCTTGAGGCGCGCAGCGATCTCGTCGGCGAGTGGCTGATTCCCAGAGACGCCCGCGATGCGCGTGCGCACTTCCTCGATCGCAGCGAGAGCCGAGGGATTGGTGAGCTGGATCTGCGAGGCGCTGTCGTTCGGCGACAGGTTGCTCGAACGCAAGCGAGACAGGGACACCAGCAGCGCCGTGATCCCGCGATCGAGAGCACGGGCCGAGAACGGCGTGACCGACAGCGGTTCGACCTGCTCGTAGAACGTCGCGTGGTAGTGCTCGAAACGCTCGTAGTGCGACAGGTCACGCGGTCGCGCCCAGTTGTAGACCGTGCAGACGATGCCCGGATGGCGACGACCGACACGGCTCGTCGCCTGGATGTACTCGGCCGTGCTCTTCGGCTGACCGGCGACGACCATCAACCCGAGTCGGCCGATGTCGACGCCGACCGAGATCATGTTCGTCGACAGCAGCACGTCGATCGGCTTCTGCGACGTGAACGTCTTCCCCGTCTTCCTCTCGGCCTCGCGCTGCTTCTCCAGCGCCGGATCGAACACGGCCTCCATCAGGTCGAGCAGTCCGGGAATCTCAGTCGAGTTCCGCCGTGACGTCAGCTCCTCGACCAACGGCCTCGGCCGCCGCGCCAGGCCGCGATCGTTCATGCGCAGCAATCGGTTGGCGACGTCGTCGTCCACAAGTCGCCGCATGCCACCGAGCTCGCGGAGCGAGTTGAAGTAGCCGACGAGCGTGCACCACGGATCGGTGTGCTTGCCGTACTGCTTCTCGTACAGGAGCCACGTCGCGGCGAGGTACGCCGTGTACGTGCGGATCAGCACGCCCTTGAGACGACGACCCGGCGCACAGACTCCGACGTACAACCGCCCCGGCGTGTCCTCGCTCGACTTCCGCCGGATGGAGAAGAAGTTGTCGGCGATGTCCGTACCGGGCGGCGGGAACACCGCGACCTTGCGCAGGAACAGCGACCGCACCTGGTGCGCCGCATTGCGGATCGTCGCCGTCGACACGACGACCTTCGGCCGCACCGTCTTGCCGCCGACCTTCCACGTACACATCGCGTCGACGGCAGTCTCGTACAGTCCGACTAAGCTCCCGAGCGGGCCGGAGATCAGGTGCAGCTCGTCCTGGATGACTAGATCCGGCGGCCGTAGCGGCGGGTGGTCGATCGTCTTCGTGGCCGGATGAGAGCCCTTCGCCGGATGCGAGTCGGCATCGTCGAGATCCGGTGCGCGGAACCCGTGCCGTGGACAGAGCCGCGACACGCGGCCGAACAGGTTCTGCGTCGCACCGTTCCACGGCATCTGCGCGAACTTGTCGACGGTCGCGATCAGGAGCGACGGCGGGCGTCGGTAGATCTCCTCGTCGACGACGAGGACGGGCAGTCCTTCGTCCTTCGACTTGGCCTTGCTGAACAGGCACTGGCCGTAGGTGTCGCCGCAGTATGTGATCGTGCGACAGCGCCCCTGCGCCACCGTCTCCACGTCGATGTCGCGTCCCTCCTTGATCTCGGAGCCACACCACGGGCATGAAGTGAGCTGAGCAGGTGATCCACTCGCGCCCGTCTTGTGGAAGCCCTTGGAGCCGCCGCCGCGCGCCTCCTGGATGTATTCGTGTGCCTCCTCGGTCCAGTTCGGCGTCGTGCGCGCGCCGACCCAGATGCCGATGCGGAACGGCTCCTCGCCCCAACGCTTGTCGCCCTTCTCGAGCGCCTCGCGGCGGATCGCCTCGCACGCGCACACGAGGACGGACGCGCGCTGGAACTGCTGCAGCGTCAGCAGGCGCAGCGTGTACCGCATCAAGACGGCGATGCCCTTCTCGCCGGAATGCCCTTCGATCATCCCCTGGAGACGGCGCAGGCCCATCACGTACGCGGACAGGCCGAGGTAAGCCTCTGTCTTGCCGCCGCCTGTCGGGAACCACAGGAGGTCCGCGATCGCCTCGCTCGCATGGCTGCGCTCGGGGTGATGCAGATCCGTGCAGCTCGGCAGGTTGAGCAAGATGAACGCGAGCTGGAACGGTCTCCACAGGTGGTTCGCCGGATCGGCGTCGATGGCATCGAGGTCGGGCTTGCGACCACGCCTGAATTCCTCGGCGAACTTGGAGTGGATGCGCTGCTTCCACATCGCATGGTTCGCGAAGCGGAACGACTCGGCCGCCTGCTCGTCTCGCTCCAGCAGCGCGATGCCCGCCTCGACTCGACGTAGCGCCGCGCGGCAACTCGTGATCGCATCACGCGCGGGCGATTGGTACTCGTCGAGTCTCGCCGCCGGATCGGTGATCTCGCCCTCTCGCAGCTCGATCCACCGTTGGTACGCCTGAACGAGCGGCCGGAGCTCGGGTCCGAGTTCTGCCCGCGACTTGAAGGCCAGGACCTTCATGTCGAGTTCGAGGCCCTTGAGTCCCTCGAAGCCCTTGTCGTTCTCGGTGGGCGCGTCGACGCGCTCGACCTCGGACGTTGGCATCGCGATGGTCGTCAGCCGCCGCGCCTTCCAAGCATCCTTCGGGTCGACGTCGGCGTGCGTTGCCGTCCCGTGCCCGACAGCGAACTCACCGTAGCGGCGGTACAGCATCGCCATCTCCCGCTCTTCGCGAGACAGGTCGGTGCCGTCGTCGAACTTGCCGCGCATCGACGGTCGTCGCTCGAACACTGAGGACCCATCGACACCCTCGACGGCCAACTCGACCTGGAAGAGCCACGCGCTGCCCGCCTTCTCGTCCTGCACTTCCTCCTGCTCGTTGACCAGGAAGAGCGTCACGACCCACTGGTCGTTCAGCGTTCGGACGATGCCCTCAACGTGGACTTTCGGCTTGCGTCGATCAGGGCTGACCTTCGCGATAGGTCCTTCGCGCAACGCGACCGTGAACGGCTCGCATCCGTAGGGCGTCCGCTTCCAGACCTTCTGCGGGTTGCCGCTCTTGGTCTCCAGCGAGCCGCTGTCTGTGCGCTCGTACTGGCCCCAGGTCGCGGTGACACGAACCTGGGCAACGCGCTTCGCGACGACGAAGCTGATGCCGAGCGACGACGGGAACATCGTCCCCTTGCGAATGCCGGAACGGTCGCTGTCGTTGTTCTCATCGGCGCTGCGCTCGTTGACGGCCAGATCGTCGTCTTGGTCCGCGCCGACTTCGGCGTCGCGTGGCGCGAGCATCCCGACGAGGTAGCGGTCCTTGATCGACGACTCGTCGACTTCTTCGTCGGGGCCACCAGCGGGTCCTTGGAGTTCGAGCCGCACGAGGCGATCGACGTCCGACCGGATCGTCGGGAGGCTCGGTGCGCGCGGAGTCGCGAGCGGCGCGGCGGTCTGTGTGGAGCGGGCAACCTCCATCGCTCGCCCCTCAGCCTCAGCAGGAGACCGAACCGCTTCCTCGGGATCAGGATCGGGCACTCGATTCCTCCTCTACTTCAGCAGCGTGACGGGCGTGATTCAGGGCCAGCAGACGGTCGAGGATCTCCGCGCGCAGCGAGTCCTGCATCGAAAACCGCACGCCCTCGACGAGCTGGTGGAACCCGTGCTCGGGCACGAGGTCGGACCAGCCGTAGGCGGCGAGCGTCGCGCGGTCGATGCGCGCCTTGATCGACCGCAGTCGAACGATGTCGTCGTCGTTGCACGCGGGGTCGTGCATCAGGTTGTAGAGCGACGTCAGACCTATGTTCCGGCGCGTGCAGCTCTCGCGGCGCGATTCGTCCAACTCCCGACCGACGACGTCGAGGCTCGTCCGATCGACGGGGAGCGGGAACGTCTCGAAGCAATCCGACGGGGTGTAGCGTCCTCGCGTCTCGAGGTTCGACTGGTACTTCCGCACCCACTCGAAGTGCAGCCCCGACTCTAGTAGCGCGAGGACGCCATCGTCCTCGACCGCGAAGACAACCGTCGCCTCGCTCGCGACCAGGCCATGCTCATTGGGAATCCACGGGAACACCAAGTGCTTGCTGACTCGCGCGATGGCAATGACCCGCGAGTGGCCGGCAATGGCCTCCCTCAACTCCGGGCGCAAGCGGCAGAAGCGCCACCAGTATTTCTTGAGCCGGACTCCGTCAGCGGTGTCTCTGAGAAGCAAACGTTCCGGCAGCACCCGCTCTGTCACAATTCTTAGACATTCTGAATAGTCGGATGCAACCGGGTAGGGATAGTCGGATGGCGCGTGCACGGCTCGTCGCATGCGAGCCTTCGCTTCTTCGCCCGCTTCTTCCCAGGAGCCTTCGCCTCTTCGGTCGAGCGGCCAGTCGAAGAGGTTGATGACCCAGCGACTCGGGCTCTGATCCGGTCGGGAGTTCAGGTCCTCGCCGTTGAGGTACGGGAACAACACGTCTCGATTGCGCGGATCGCGGTCAATGAGGCGTGCCGCCTCCTCGGAAGTGTGTACGAAACCCGACCCAAGGACGATGGAGCCCTGAAACGAGATGTCCGCGTTCACCTCTAGACGATGCGGCTTGCCGCTGACGGATCCTGGCACGGCAAGATGCGACGTGATTCCAGGGACCACCGCCTCATCGAGTACGAATTGACCACGCCACGCGCCACGGTGAATCCAAGTATGTGAGACCTCAAGCGAAGCTGCGCCAGGCCAAGGGCTGCTCTTGACCGCACGGTAAACGCTGAACCCGCCTTCCAACATCCTGTCCAACCCAACGTCGCGGGTGTCTCCCTGTGCGATCGTGTTGGTGGCGATCAGCCCGAGGTTGCCGAGCGCTTGAAGTAAGCTCCCTGCTCGCAGATACATGTAGGCGACTAGGTCTGCGCTTCCGGTTGCGCCCTCGGCGATGACCTCAACGAGGTAGGTTCGGTAGTCGGTCCCAAGTGACCCGGTGAGCCGCTGTCCTCCTGCGAAGGGTGGGTTCCCCACGAACGCCGAGAAGCCGCGCACGTCGTCGGCTCCGTCGAGGATATCGGGGTACTCCAGCAACCAGTGGAACGGACGCCGTATTGACGATCCGTTCGGCGCACCACGCTGCGCCATCTCGCGGCCGCGCAGTGAGCAAGCCCTTGCAGTGAGCGTCCTCTCGTCGCCGCTATGTGACGGGTCGAGGATCCCGAGCGCCTCCGACGAAAGGTCCTGCTCTAGGTTCGCCTTTAGTTTTCGGGCGCGTCGGCCTGTAGGTTGTTGGTAGGCATCGAGGTACGCCGCGACGAGAGCGTCGGCGATCGCGCGCAATGACGGGAGCTCGGACTCGGCTTCCAACAAGAGCTGAGCCTTGCTCTCGACGTCTCGAACGGTCTCCGTGGTGATCGCCTCAAGCTGGCGACGGCGATTGCTCGCGCGCCGAATAGCCGCGCCTATCGTCTCCGAACCGAGGACCAACTGCGCGTTGGGGTCGGTGAGATTGAGACGCTCGAGCTGCCAAGCATCCGTCACGCCGAGCAGCGCGTCGCCCCATCGAATCGAGTGATCCAGGAAGCCGAACGGCTTGTCTCGCTGGAGGGTCGTCAACCACAACGAGAGCTTCGCCATCTCGACGGCCATCGGGTTGATGTCGACGCCGTAGAGGCAGCGGTCCGCGACGACGCGACGCGCGATCGCCTGTCGCTCGACGTCGTCCTTCGGGATGATCCGTTCCCCTTGCGCACCCGTCGATAGGTCGCCCTCGGGCGTAACGAGCAGCCGCCCAGGGTTCGCGGCTTCGAGCAGCTCCCACGCCTCGACGAGTCGCTCGGCAAGGTAGCGGCACGCCTGCACGAGGAACGCGCCCGACCCGCAGGCGAGGTCGCACACGCGGAGCGCGAGGATCTCCCTCGGGGTCTTCAACTTCCACTCGGCCTCGGGTAGCCCTTCGGCGGGTCCGACGTACACGAGCGGCTCGAGCGCGTACCGAACGACCGGCTCGGTCAGGCTCGGTGGCGTATAGTGCGTGCCCGTGCTGCGTCGATCCGCGCCCGCTGTGACGTACACGCTGTCCTTCGGGTACACGGCCGGTTGCTGCCGACGGTCCTCGCGCACGAGCCCAGCAACGGGCTTGACGCGTCCGTACAGCTCGCGGTCGTTGCCGCACGCGACCAGCCAGCGCGCTGAGTCGTCCTCGATCTCGTACTCAAGGTCCTTCGTGATCGAAGGCTCGGAGCGTCCGGTCTTCTCCTTCACGAACGAGACGAGCTTCGATGGGTTGCCCGCGTCGTAGCACTGCTCCAGCTCGCGCAACTCGATCTCGGGCTCCTCGCCCTTTGGCCCCTTGAGGCTGACCACGGCGTCGGCTGCGCGCTTGGCCGTGTGATCGAGCAGGCTCTCGTAGACGTTGCCGATCTGCTCGACGCCCAGCTCGCGGAACGAGAGGCGGCGCGTCTCGGCTCCGTTCGCACCTGTGTCGCGTACGCGCAAGACCTGCAACGCCTCGAGCACGAAGAGCACCGTCGCATCGTCGACACCGAGCGGCGACGCCTGGACGGTGCGCCATCTCTCGCCAGGCTTGCGTCCTTCGAGGAACGGAAATCGGTCGGGATCGAAGAGGTGCCCGCCGTACGCGGGCAGGCGCATGTCCTCGTGGACGACTCCGCCGTGAATCGCTCGGAAGCAGGCCAGCAGGCGACACCACGCGGACGAGCGACGCTCAAGCACGTCGGGGCCGAGACGATCGGCTTCGGCGCGCAGCGTCGCACCGAGCGGCGAGAGCGCGTAGTGCCGCTGGTAGAAGGTCGACTTCGCGACCGGGAAGTACAGGTCCGCCTGTTCCTCCAGGTAGAAAACGAAGACGAGGCGCATCATCACCGTGACTGCGGCCTCGTACACCTGCTTCTCCGAGACTCCGGCCAGTACCGCGCGGTTGGAGCGGCGGTCGAGTTCGTCTATGCGGCGCACGAGCAGCTCGATCGCTTCGCGCACCTGCAAGCCGAGCTGGATCGTGACGTCGTGCTGGTGCTCGGCGCTGCGCTCGATCAGACGCTCGAGCGTGTCGTCGGCGGCTCCGAGCGTCCGGCGGACACCGAGCAACGTGCGGAACGCCTGCAGCGTGATCTTCTCCTCGAACCACAGGGAGGCGTGCCAGGTCACGAACGTCGTCGTGCCCTTGCGCGGTGCGGAGACGAGCACCCACTGCTCGCCGTTCGTCACGAGGCCGAGCGACAGACCGGAGTCGCAGGAGCCGCGTAGCAGCTCGACCATCCGTGTCAACGGCGACGCCTTCCACTTGGCTCCTTCCAACGCACGCTCGAGGTCGGTGCCGGGCTCGTGGACCTGGATCACGATGCGGGCGGGGCGCTCGCCCTCGGCGGCCATTCCGAGCACGGCGAAGTCGGGTTGCAGCGTCTCGTTGTGCAGCGCGGCGCGCACGCGCAGCTTGGCCGGGATCGCCTGACCATCGACGAGGACTTCGGGGCCGTACTCCAGGGCACGGGCGAGCACGAAGCAGATCCATTGAGAGTGGTAGGCGCGATCATCGCTGTGCGCGTTCCACTCCGCGTGGGCGGCCTTCAGCTCGGCGCGCACGTCGCGGTCGTCGGCTTCTAGTCCCTGCGGGAGAGCCTCCTTCAGAACCGGCAGCGACAGGAACGGACCCGACACCTCGACGAGGCGCAACCACTCGAGGTGGTTGGCTCCGGCGGTCGGGGGTCGTTGCGTGCGGCGTGCCATGTGGGTCGGTCGTGCGCTCACCAGGACTCGGGGACGAGGAACGCGACGGCCACGGGGAAACTCCACGGCTTCGGATCACGGAAGCGACGGCGTAGCTCGGCTTGCTCGGCGCGCAGGCGTTCGGGGATTCGCTTCAGCTCGTCGTGCAGGCTCTCGGCGTCGCGATCCCACTGCGCCTGCTCGGGCGAGGTGAACATTTCGAGTTGGACGCTCTTGCGTTCATCGAGTTCGGTCTCGATCTGCTTCTTCAGCTCCGCGAAGATCGCCTCGACCTTCTTGCACTCGTCCTCGGCGCGGTCCTCGAGCATCGAGTACAGGTTCTTGGTGCGCTGCTGTTCGCGAGCATGGAGCGCCTCGCCGAGCGGCTTCTCGATGCGCGACCATTGTGCGCGGATGCGTTCGCGCTGAGCTTCTGTCGCGGCGCGATCGGAGAGCGCGCGCTCGATGCGCGTGGATTCCTCGACGGTCTCGAAGCGCCGGAAGCGGCCGTCGTTCACGTAGCCGCCAGACACGATGACTTGCTCGTGCAGGCGATGGCCGTCGGCTCCGAGGACGAGGATGCGCGACCAGGCCAGCACAGCGAGGTCTTTGGTCACGCTCGCTGGAACGGTGCAGGCGACGACGCGGTGGATCTGACGCGCGTCCTGCGCGGCGGAGACCTCGGCGCGCAGGAGGCGCTGCGACATGTCCACGAGCCGGTGGTTGAGGTGGACGAGCACCACGTCATCGCGACCCTTCGCGGCGTCGTGGTCGAACGTGATCGGGCGTTCCTTCTTCGTGTGCGGGTGCGGCAGTCCGGCCAAGCATCCGACCCACGCGCCGGTGAGTTTCGGCATCACGAAAGACGACGTGTGCAGGCCGAAGGGCCGTAGCGGCGGTTGCTTCGCGAGGCGCAGGCCGACATCGACGACGCGGCGTACGGACGCGGGCGTGACGTGCAGCTCTTCACGCGACTCGTCCAGCGTGCGGCGCAGCTTCGCGATCTCGTCGGCGAGCTTGCGTTGGAACGAGAGCAGGCGGCGAACCGGTTCGGCTTCCTTCTCGGTGCGCGATGTGTCGATCTCGCGTCGCTTGCCGAGCATCGCTTCCACGACCTGCTTCGCCACGACGGGGCTGACCTTGCCGAGCAGGTCGCTGCCGATGCGCTCGATCTTCTTCACCGCGACCATCAGGAACTCGAGGTCGCCTTCGAGATCGCCGGGGCGGGTCTCCGTGTCGCCCGCGTCCTGGCGGTAGTTGGAACCGACGAAGTGCAGGATCTCGGGCGCGAACCGCTGACCGTGACGGTCGATGCGGCCGTTGCGCTGCTCGAGCACGTTCGGGTTCCAAGGGATCTCGAAGTGGACGAGACGGTGGCAGTGGTTCTGGAGGTCGATGCCCTCGGACGCCATGTCCGTAGCGAGGAGGACGCGGACCTTCGACTGCGACGGGTGGGCTTGGAACGCGGCCTTGATGCGCTCGCGGTCGTCTTCCTTCATCCCGCCGTAGAGGAGTTCGAGGCGTTCTTCGGTGGCGAACTGATGCGTCGCTAGGATTCCCTGGAGCCACTTCTGCGTGGCGCGGAATTCGGTGAAGACGATCACGCGCTCGTCGTTCCACTTGCCGCCGGGGCGCAGCGTGGCTTCGAGCCAGCGTAGAAGTTCGGTTGTCTTTGAGTCGGGACGGTTCGCGGATTGGCGGGCGCGTGTGCTCAGCGTTTGGAGCAGGCGCTTCTCTTCGGCACCCAGCTCGTCGAACGTGTTCGTGGCGGCGGCAACAGCGTCGTTCAGCTCCTCTTCGTGTTCGTCGTCCGTCGTCTCTTCGGGTTCCTCGGCTGCTTCGAGCTGGCGACGGAGCACACCTTCGGGAACGGCTCGACGGGACGACGTCTTCTCTTCGATACCGCGCAACGTCTTGACGTGCTTGTCGAGCGTGTCGGCGAACGCTTGCGGCGACGAGAAGAGGCGCTTCTTCAGGAGCTTCAGGACGAAGTCGGTGCCGAGCGAGCGTGCGCCGGTCGCTTCGCGTTCGGCTGCACGGCGCAGGTCGCCGTACTGCTTCAGGTCCTGGTAAAGCGCCTTCTCTTCGTCGGTGTAGCGGACCGGGATGGCTTCGAGCTGCCGCTCGAGGAAGACGCGCTTGCCTTGCTCGTCGACGAGTTCCGTCTTCAGGCGGCGGACCATCACGGCTTGGACTTGCTTCGGGTCTTGGCGACGAACGCCGCGTGTGAACCGCTGGTCGTCGAGCAGGTTGAGCAGCGCCGAGAAGCTTTCCGGGAACCCGTTATGAGGAGTCGCTGACAAGAACAGCTTGTGTTCGAAGTGCGGCGCGATCGTGCGAATGGCGTCGGTGCGCTGCGACTCGATTGCGTAGCGTCCACTTCCCGAAGGGGCGATGTTGTGCGCCTCGTCGACGATCAGCAGGCCGTGCCGGCGCGGGTACGTCGGCTCGTTCGGACCCGGCAGAGTCTCGCGGAACAGCCGCAGCGGTGCCTCGCGCTTCAGGTAGTCCATCGACGTGATGAGGCGCGGGAAGTGCGTCCACGGGTTGACGTGGAGACCGCGCTCGCGGCGCAGGCGTTTCATCGCCTCTGAGTCGATGATCACGAAGTCGAGCCCGAACTTCTCGCGCATCTCGTCCTGCCACTTCGTGTTCAGCGAAGCGGGACAGACCACGAGCACGTTCTGGATGCGGTGACGTAGCAGGAGTTCCTGCAGGACGAGACCGGCTTCGATCGTCTTGCCGAGACCGACGTCGTCGGCGATCAGCAGGTTGACGCGCGGCATCTTGATCGCGCGCACGACGGGCTCGAGCTGGTAGTTCTCGATCGTCACGCCGCTGCGGAAGGGCGACTGCAGCGAGCTCGAGTCGGCGGAGGAGATCGCACCCCAGCGGACCGCGTCCAGGAATGCCGCGAAGCTCTCGGGCTCGTCGAAGCCGTCGGGGCGCGGGAGCTCGGGTCGCCCGCGATGCACGACGCGAGCGCCGGGCTCGATCTCCCAGATCACTTCGAGTTCCTCGCCCCAGCCGTCGTCGTCCATCGACGACAGGCGGACGACGTGACTGGCGTGGTTCGTCTCCTGCCGTAGCGGGTCCTTCGGCAGAGAGGAGCGGACGACCTCGCGAACCACCCATTGTCGGCGACGGACCTCGACGGCGTCGGCGGTCTGCGGAACGGCTGTGGTCGTCATCGACACCCTCGCTGCGGCGCGAGCGCGCGTCGCACGCGCGGGGCATCGGCGACAAGGAGATCGGCGAGGTCGAGTCGCCTGATCCGGCTGGCCCTGGCGGAGGTCCCTGGGGTGGCGCGGTGGTCGGAGGGTTGCTGCGGCACGTCGTCAGGGAGCATCCCGAAGCTCAGCCGGTCCTGGGCATGCGCGTTCCCCAACCCGCCCTCGAACGGGGCGGGGATGGCTTGAAGGGGTGCCTTACGAGCGGGCGTCTCGGGCATGGCTTACCAGCGGCCCGGTGCGGGACGTGGGGAGGTTCACACTCTACCGGCGAGTGGCGGCTGGGTCTGCCCGGAGACCGACGTAGACGGGCCCAGCCAGGGAGTTTGCGTCGGCGAGGCGGGAAGGTCTGGATGGGGGTCTGGAACCTCGGACGTGTCGCTGGATGTTCGGCCGGCATTGCCGATCGTGTCGTCGATGGAGATCGCATCCTATCGGGCGGGCGACGGGGATCGAACCCGCGACATTCAGCATGGGAAGCTGGACATCTACCCTCCGACCACCACCGCCCGCATCGCCGGCACCGCCTCCACCAGCAACCTCGCCACGCTCTCCGCCGCCGCCTCCCCTTCCGCCAGCACTTCCGCGTGATCCAACTTCGTCGGGCTGATGCCCGCAGCCTGGTTGGTCACCAGCGAAAGGCCCGCGACCTGCATGCCGGCCGCGCAGGCGGCGCTGGCTTCGGCGACGGTGCTCATGCCGACGAGGTCCGCGCCGAGCTTCGCCAGCATGCGGATCTCCGCCGGCGTTTCATAACTCGGCCCCAGCAGCCCGCAATACACGCCGCGTTCCAATCGCACTCCCACCTCCGCCGCCGCGCGATCCAACGCCGCACCCAGCTTCACCGAGTAGATCAGCCCCGACGAACGCTCGCTCGCGAGCAGCGCGCTGCGGCCCTGCATGTTGATGTGGTCGCTGATGCGCACCAACGTCCCCGCCGGCCATTCGCGGCGCAGCGCGCCCGCGGCGTTGGTCAAGAGCAGCGCGCGGCAGCCCAGCTTCGCGAAGGCGCGCACGGCGCGCGTCGATTCGTGCGCGCTCCAGCCTTCGTACAAGTGCGCGCGGCCCTGTTGCACGAGCACGCGCACGCCCGCGACTTTCCCGATCACAAAACGTCCGGCGTGTCCGGCGACCGCGGAGCGCGGCATGCCTTCGAGCTGCTCGTAGGCGACGGCGTGCTTCTCGCTCAGCGCTTCGGCGAAGGCTCCCAGGCCCGAACCGAGCACGACGGCGAGCTCGAACTCCTTCAAGTCCGCCGCGGCCATCGAGGTCGCGAGGATCTCCACGTCGTGCTTCGTGTCGGTGTCCTGCATGTTGCGCGCGCCGCTCACGCGGGCACTGTAGCGCAGAGCACACGTTCGGCGATCAGCGGACCGGCGCGCGGGGCCTTGTCGACGATGCTGCCGCAATGCCGCAGGCATTCCAGCGCGCGCTCCAGGCCATGTCCGTCGTGGTGCACCTCGAACAGCGGCGCGCCGCGCACCACGCTGCCGGCGTGCGCGACCGGGAAGACCAGCCCGACCGTGGGGTTGATCTCGTCGTCGACCTTCTGTCGGCCGCCCCCGAGCAAGAGGATCGCGTCGCCGATCGCGCGCACGTTGCTGCAGTTCCAGAAGCCGTCGCGTTCGGCCGCGACCACGTGCACCTGCGGCGCGCGGGGCAGGCGCGCGGGATCGTCGATCGCGCGCACGTCGCCCCCCTGTGCCTCGACCACGCGGCGAAAAGCCTGCAGCGCGCTTCCGTCGTCGAGCACGGCGCAGATGCGCGCCTTGGCGTCCTGTTCGTCGCGCGCCGCGCCGGCGAGGCGCAGCATCTCCGCACCGAGTGCCACGACGAGTTCGCGCAGGTCCGCCGGGCCCCCGCCGCGCAGGCACTCGATCGACTCCTCGATCTCCAGCGTGTGGCCGGCGCTGCGCCCCAGCGGGCGTTCCATCGACGTCAAGAAGACGCTGGCGCGCAGGTCCATCGCCGCGGCGAGCTCCAGCATCGTCGCGGCGAGCTCGCGGCCGCGCTCGAGCTCCGGCAGGAAGGCGCCCGAACCGAACTTGACGTCGAGCACCAGGCCGTCGAGGCCCTCGGCGAGCTTCTTGGACAGGATCGAGCTGGCGATCAGCGGAATCGACTCGACCAGGCCCGTGGCGTCGCGCAGCGCGTAGAACTTGCGGTCGGCGGGCACGAGCTGCGGCGTCTGGCCGCCGAGCGCGAGTCCGCAGCGCTCGAGCACGCGCGAGAATTCGCGCGGCGAGAGCTGCGTTCGGAAACCTGGGATCGCCTCGAGCTTGTCGAGCGTGCCGCCGGTGTGCCCCAGGCCGCGGCCGGAGATCATCGGCACGGCGACTCCGCAGGCGGCGACCGCGGGCGCCAGCGGGATCGAGGCCTTGTCGCCGACGCCGCCGGTCGAGTGCTTGTCGATCTTCTTCGCGCGCACGTTGTCGAAGCTCAGCGTGATGCCGCTGTCCAACATCGCGCGCGTCCAGGCAGCGAGCTCGCGCTTCGAGAAGCCGTGGCGGAAGATCGAGGCCAGCAGCACGCTGGTCTGGTAGTCGGCGATGCTGCCGTCGACCGCGCCGGCGACGAATGCCTCGATCTCCTCGTCGGTGAGTTCGTGGCCGTCGCGCTTCTTGAGCAGCACGGCGCGCGCGTTCAGCGCCATGCGGCCTCCTTCGCGTCCAGGATCTCGCGCAGGAAGGAGCGCCCCGGCCCCTGCGGCTCGAGCCCCAGCGCTTCCTCGACCGTCGCGCCGATGTCGGCGAAGCTCGCGCGCGTGCCCAGGTCCACGCCGGGCTTGACGCGCGCGCCGGCGGCCAGGATCGGCACGTACTCGCGCGTGTGGTCGGTCGTGGCGGTGAACGTCGGATCGTTGCCGTGGTCAGCGGTGAGCAGCAGCAGGTCCTCGGGCCCGAGCGCGCGCTCCAGCTCGACCAAAGCGCGATCGAATTCCTCCAGCGCGCGTCGATAGCCCTGCGCGTCGCGCCGGTGGCCGTAGAGCATGTCGAAGTCGACCAGGTTGACGAAGACCAGACCGCGCTCCTGCGTGCGCGCGAGCTCGATCGTCGCGCGCATGCCGTCGGCGTTGCCCTCGGTGTGCACGTCGCGGCTCAGGCCCTGGCCGGCGAAGATGTCGCGGATCTTGCCCACGCCGACCACGGGCACGCCCGCGGCCTTCAGGCGGTCGAGCGCGGTCGGCCGGAACGGCAGCAGCGAATAGTCGCGGCGGTTGTAGGTGCGCTGGAACGAGCCCGGCTCGCCGACGAAGGGCCGCGCGATCACGCGCCCGACGCCGTGGGGCTCGAGGATCTCGCGCGCGATCTCGCAGATCGAGTACAGGCGCTGCAGGCCGAAATGCTCTTCGTGGCAGGCGACCTGAAACACCGAGTCGGCGCTGGTGTAGACGATCGGCTTGCCGCTGGCGATGTGCTCCACGCCCAGCTCGTCGATCACCGCGGTGCCCGACGCGGGAGCGTTGCACAGCACGCCGGGCAGCTTCGCGCGCGCGATGAAGGGCTCGAGGATCCCGGGCGGGAAGCCCTCGGGGAAGACCGGGAAGCGGCGCTCGAGCACCAGGCCCATCATCTCCCAGTGGCCGGTCGAGGTGTCCTTGCCCGGCGAGCGTTCCGCACAGCGCCCGAAGGCTCCCGCGGGCTGCGCGACGCGCGGCAGGGAGCTCACCCCGGCCACGTGGCCCAGGCCCAAGGCCACCAGGCGCGGCACCTCGAGGCCGCCCGCGCCGGAGACGATGTGGTCGAGCGTGTGCGCGCCGCTGTCGCCAAACTCTGACGCGTCCGGAAGAGATCCGCAGCCGAGCGAGTCCAGGACGATCAGGAAGACGCGTCGCATGGGTCGTGGATGCGCGGCGCGCGGCGGGGCGCTCAGCTAGGGGCGCGAGGAGACCGCGCGCTCGATCGCCTTGCGCACGGCCTCGTCCATCTCCTCGACCCACTCGCTGCCGAAGTCGCGCTCGAGCAGGTCGCGCTCGGAGAACTCGTAGCGACCCGAGCGCGGGTCGAAGTCGAACTGGTAGTCGTGTTCGCTGCCGTCGTCCTCGGTCACCATGACCAGGACGATATTGTTGGGTGCGTCGAGCTCGAGTCGGAAACTGGGCATGGTGGTCGCGGGCAGGGTTCTCCGGGCAGCCACGATACGCTCCCGCGCCGACGCGTCGAGGGTCTTTCCTGCAGCCCCCGCGCGGCGCGACGGGCGCGCAGTAGGGGCTTCTTGGGCCGGCTGCTAGCATACGGGGAGGCCCCTACCGCCCGAGATACCCTCGGGGAATGCGGGTCCGGAGGAATCAGACTTGGATCCGACCGACATCGGGAACCCGGACTACTTCCACAGGGTGGTCGACTGCCAGTGGGCCTGCCCGGCGCACACGCCCGTGCCGGAGTACATCCGCATGATCGCCGCCGGCCAGTACGCCGACGCGTACATGGTCAACTGGAAGTCGAACGTCTTCCCGGGAATCCTCGGGCGCACCTGCGACCGACCCTGCGAACCGGCCTGCCGCCGCGTGCGCGTGGAGAAGGAGCCGGTGGCGATCTGCAGGCTCAAGCGCGTCGCCGCCGATTACAAGGGCGACATCAGCGCGCGCATGCCGGTGGTACCGACGCAGAAGAACGGCAGGCGCATCGCCTGCATCGGCGCGGGGCCGGCGTCGCTGACCGTGGCGCGCGACCTGCTGCCGCAGGGCTACGAGGTCGTGATCTTCGAGTCCGATCCCTTCGCGGGCGGCATGATGCGCACGCAGATCCCGAAGTTCCGGCTTCCCGAGAGCGTGCTCGACGAGGAAGTGGACCTGGTGCTCGACCTCGGCGCCGATTTGCGCGCCGGAAAGAAGATCGAGAGCCTCAAGGCGCTGCTGGCCGAGAAGTTCGACGCGATCTTCGTCGGCTGCGGCGCCCCGCGCGGCCGCGAACTCGCGCTGCCCGGCCGTCAGGAGGCCGCCGCGAACATCCACATCGGCATCGACTGGCTCTCCAGCGTGTCCTTCGGGCACACCACGAAGATCGGCAAGCGCGTGATCGTGCTCGGAGGCGGCAACACGGCGATGGACTGCTGCCGCTCCTCGCGGCGCCTGGGCGGCGAGAGCGTGACCGTCGTCGTGCGCTCGGGTTTCGAGGAGATGAAGGCCTCGCCCTGGGAGAAGGAGGACGCGATGCACGAAGGCATCCCGATCCTCAACTACATGGTTCCCAAGGAGTTCCTGCACGATGCCGGCCGGCTGCGCGGCGTGCGCTTCGAGAAGGTGCACGCGCAGAAGGACGCCAAGGGCCGTCGCCAGCTGGTGCCCACCGGCGAGCCGGACAGCGTGATCGAATGCGACGACGTGCTGGTCGCTGTCGGCCAGGAGAACTCCTTCCCCTGGATCGAGCGCGACATCGGCCTGGAGTTCGACGAGTGGGACATGCCCAAGGTCGACCCGAAGACCATGCGCTCGACGCACCCGCGCGTGTTCTTCGGCGGCGACGCGGCCTTCGGGCCCAAGAACATCATCTGGGCCGTGGCCCACGGACACGAGGCCGCGGTCTCGATCGACAAGCTGTGCAACGGCGAGGACCTCGCGCATCGCCCGCTGCCGGCGGTCACCGTCGTCAGCCAGAAGATGGGCATCCACGAGTGGAGCTACGACAACTCGCCCTCGAACGACGCGCGCAAGAAGGTTCCGCTGCGCGACAAGGAAGTCGCGCTCAAGGACATCCGCATGGAGGTCGAGCTGGGCTTCGACGACAAGCTCGCCTTCGCCGAGGCGCAGCGCTGCCTGAACTGCGACGTGCAAACGGTCTTCACCGGCAAGCTGTGCATCGAGTGCGACGCCTGCGTCGACATCTGCCCGATGGACTGCATCACGTTCACGAAGAACGGGCCGGAGCCGGAGCTGCGCAATCGTCTGCGCGCGCCGGCGCTCGAATTGACGCAGGCGATCTACGTCTCCGGCGAGCTGAAGACCACGAGGATCATGGCCAAGGACGAGGACGTCTGCCTGCACTGCGGCCTGTGCGCCGAGCGCTGCCCCACAGGGGCCTGGGACATGCAAAAGTACCTGTTGGAGATGACGCACGCGGGGTCGGCATGCCGAAGCTGAATCGAGTCAACGATTTCGTCGTCAAGTTCGCCAACGTCAACGGCTCGGGCTCGGCGTCGGCGAACACGCTGTTCGCCAAGTCGATCCTGCGCATGGGCGTGCCGGTCTCGCCGCGCAACATCTTCCCCTCGAACATCCAGGGCTTGCCGACGTGGTACGAGGTGCGCGTCAGCGAGCAGGGCTGGCTCGGCCGCCGCGGCGGAGTCGACCTGATGGTGGCGATGAACCAGCAGACCTGGGACGTCGACGTGGCCGAGATCGAGCCGGGCGGCTTCCTGTTCTACGACAACACGCGCCCGATGCCCGCTTCCAAGCTGCGCTCGGACGTGACCGTGCTGGGCATGCCGCTGACCGCGATGTGCAACGAGCGCTACAAGGACGCACGCCAGCGGCAGGTGTTCAAGAACATCATCTACGTCGGCGCGCTCTCGCAGCTGCTCGGCATCGAGCGCGAGGTGGTCGTCAAGCTGATCGGCGAGCAGTACAAGGGCAAGGAGAAGCTGCTGCAGCCCAACCTCGACTCGCTCGACCTCGGTCGCGCCTGGGCGGCGGAGCACCTGCCCGCGAACTTCGCGCTCAAGGTCGAACGCCGCGACAAGGTCGGCGAGCGCATCTTCGTCGACGGCAACGCAGCCTCGGCGCTGGGCGCGCTCTACGGTGGAGCGAGCGTGGCGGCCTGGTACCCGATCACGCCCTCGTCCTCGCTGGCCGAGGCCTTCCAGAAGTACTGCAACAAGTACCGCACCAATCCCGACGGCACCAAGCGCTTCGCGATCATCCAGGCCGAGGACGAGCTGGCCTCGATCGGCATGGTGATCGGCGCGGCCTGGAACGGCGCGCGCGCGTTCACGGCGACCTCGGGGCCAGGCATCTCGCTGATGCAGGAGTTCCTCGGGCTGGCCTACTTCGCCGAGATTCCCGCGGTGATCTTCGACGTGCAGCGCGGCGGGCCTTCGACCGGCATGCCCACGCGCACGCAGCAGGCCGACCTGCTCTCCTGCGCGCTGGCCTCGCACGGCGACACGCAGCACGTGCTGCTCTTGCCCGAGGACCCGCGCGAATGCTTCGAGTTCGGCGCGCTGTCCTTCGACCTCGCCGACCGGCTGCAGACGCCGGTGTTCGTGATGCTCGACCTCGACATCGGCATGAACGAGCGCCTGTGCGAGCCCTTCGCCTGGGACGACAAGAAGACCATGGACCGCGGCAAGCTCATGACCACCGAGCAGCTCGAAGCCGGCCGCCCCTTCGGCCGCTACCGCGACGTCGACGGCGACGGGATCACCACGCGCACCTGGCCGGGCACGCACCCCACGCGCGGCTCGTTCTTCACGCGCGGCACCACCAAGGACCGCGACGCGAAGTACAGCGAGACCGGTCCCGACTACATGGAGAACATGACGCGCCTGCAACGCAAGTTCCAGACAGCCGCGAACCTGCTGCCCGCGCCGGTGCTGCGCCGCGCCAAGCAGCCGACCAGCGCCGGCGTGCTCTACTTCGGCTCGACCAGCCCGGCGATGGACGAGGCGCTGGCGCTGCTGGCCGCCGACGGCCTGCACCTCGACGCGCTGCGTCTGCGCGGATTCCCCTTCCCCGCCAGCGTGCCGGAGTTCATCGCCGAGCACGAGACCGTGTTCCTGGTCGAGCAGAACCGCGACGCGCAGATGAAGATGCTCCTGGTGCACGAGTGCCAGATCGATCCCAACCACGTGACCAGCGTGCGCCACTACGACGGCACGCCGATCACCGCACGTTTCATCGTCCAGGCGATTCGCGAGCTGTGCGGCAGCGAAGCGCTCGCCTCCAACGGGAGGTCCGCCCGATGACCTGGATCGCTCGACCGAAGTTCCACCACGCCTCGCTGGCCAAGAACGAGCAGGGCTGCACGCGCCGCGACTACGAGGGCGCGATCTCGACCCTGTGCGCGGGCTGCGGGCACGACTCGATCAGCGCCGCGATCGTGCAGGCCTTCTACGAATTGTCGATCGCGCCGCATCGCGTCGCCAAGCTCTCCGGCATCGGTTGCTCCTCCAAGACGCCGACCTATTTCCTGGGCGCCTCGCACGGCTTCAACAGCGTGCACGGCCGCATGCCCTCGGTGCTGACCGGCGCCAACCTCGCCAACCGCGAATTGATCTACCTCGGCGTTTCCGGCGACGGCGACTCGGCCTCGATCGGCTTCGGCCAGTTCGCGCACTCGATCCGGCGCGGCGTCGACATGCTCTACATCGTCGAGAACAACGGCGTGTACGGCCTGACCAAGGGCCAGCGCTCGGCGACCGCGGACGAGGGATCGACGCTCAAGAAGGGCGAGGTCAACACCGACAAGCCGATCGACATGGTTTCGATGGCGATCAAGCTCGGCGCGAGCTTCGTCGGCCGCAGCTTCTCCGGCGACAAGGAGCAGCTGATCCCCTTGATCAAGGGCGCGCTCGAACATCGCGGCGCCGCCTTCCTCGACGTGATCAGCCCCTGCGTGGCGTTCAACAACCACGCCGGCTCGACCAAGAGCTACGACTGGGTGCGCGAGCACAACGAGGCGGTCAACCAGCTCGACGTCATGGTCGACCACGAGGAGATGGTCCTGGAGCAAGCGCCGGGCACGGTCGAGGAGATCGCGTCCCCGGACGGGACGATCCTGCGCCTACGCAAGCTCGCCTCCGACTTCGACCCGACGGACAAGGCGGGCGCTCTCGACTACCTGGAACGCCACGGCGCGCAGGGCGAATTGGTGACCGGCCTCTTGTTCGTCGACCGCGCGCCCAAGGACCTGCACCAGCACCTGGGCACGGTTGCCGCGCCGCTCAACTCGCTCGACGAGGGTCAGCTCTGCCCCGGCTCGGCCACGCTCGCGGCGATCAACGCCAGCCTGCGCTGAATCGTCGGATGCGGTCGCCGCGCGAGCCTGCGGCGTAATTCTCGTGTCAACCCGCGCCTCTGCGGGGCTATGCCTTTACAGATCCGCGCGCGCGGACGAACATCGAATGGGCATGAAGCTCCTCGCCAGGCTGCTGACGCTCGTCGCGCTCTTGGGCCTCGCGAGTTCGTGCTCGAGCTGGCGGCGCATCGAGACGCGCGAGCAGTGGACCCTGTACGCCAAGGATGGCGAGAGCCTGGACGCCGAGCCCTTCGAACGCGCGCTCGAGCCGGCCTTCGTCGCGGTGCAGGCGAAACTGGGCCCCTTCGAGGACCGCGTGCGCGTGCACGCCTGGAACGACGACGCGCTCGACGAGGACGCGCCGCAGCTCATGGGGCCGGGCGTCGAACGCATCGAGGACGTGCCCGGCATCGGCAAGGCGCGAGTGCGCGCCTACCACGTCACCGGCGGCGCGACCTTGTTCTCTCCCACCGGCGTGTTCCTGGGCACGTCCGACGTCGGCACGGCGGTGCATGAACTGGTGCACGCACGGCTGGCCGAGATGCCCAAGCGCGTGCCGCTGTGGTTCGAGGAGGGGCTGGCCTCGCTGTGGGGCGACGGCGCGCTGTTCGAGGAGCGCTGGGTCATCGACGGCTTCGCCTGCTGGCCGGCGCGCGTGCTGCGCGAAGAATCGATCAGCGACGAGGAACTCCAGCGCGTGATGCGCCTCTCCGCTTCGCAGACCTATTCCTCGCGCGACAACCTGCTGGTGCACTTCGTGGGTTGGGCGCTGGTCTTCGACCTCGCGCGCGAGCTGCCCGACGCGAGCTGGGAGAAGTGGCTCGCGCACTTCGAGACCGACGCCCTGCGCCGCACGCTCCTCGTGGCGACGCGCGAGCGCATCGCGCGCTCCACCTCGAAGGCGACGATCACGGAATGGCTCGAGCGCCTCGAGCACGACGATCCTGGCGTGCGCCTCGCCGCGGCCAAGGGCATGTGGAAGCTGCGCAGCCAGATCGCGGTCGACGCCCTCGTCGCGCGGCTGCGCGACGAGACCAACGCCCAGGTGAGCCTGAGCTTGGGGCTCAATGCGCTGCTGGCCGTCGGCGAGATGCGCCTCTCGCGCCGCAGCTGGCGCGACCTGTGGCGCGTGGTCGTGCCCAACTTGGGAGATCTGGAGATCCACGACGACGCCGAGCGCAGTTCGCTGCGCCAGTTCCTGGGCGGCATGCGCGGTCGCGGCGGGAACACGCAGCAGGGCCTGGACGGCCTTTCGCGCTACTGGGAGGAGTGAGCGCGCAGTGCTCGCCTGCGTGCGGTTCGGGGCTCAGTCACCGCACAACGCCCTGAAGTCGGGATGCTCGCGCAGCGCGGTGAATTCGGCGGCGACCGCCAGGGCCGAGCGCTCGATCGCGCCGGCTTCGAGCGCGGCGCGCAGGCAGTCGATGGCACGCAGCGCGGCCGACTCGGATGAGGACGCCTCGCCCTGCGACTTCGCGGCGGCCAGTCGCGTCCAGACGCGGGCCATTTCCACGCGCAGCGGCGGCGGCAAGGTCTCGAGGGCCTCGGCGCGTTCGAGTTCCGCGGCGGCTTCGGCTTCGCGTCCCAGCCGCGCGAGCACGTCGGCGTGCAGGATGCGCGTCGCGGTGTGGTTGAAGAGCTCGTAGGTCGAGTGCTCCGACGACGCGCCGATCGTCCCGAACAATTCCAAGGCGCGGCCGGAGTGCGCCAACGCCTGCTCCAGCTGGCCCTGATCCATCTCGAACTGTCCGAAGTTCGAGAGCGTAGCCGCCAGCCCGACGCGGCAGCTGCGATCGGCGGGGAAGCGTCGCACCAGGTCCTCGCGCAGCGCACGCGCTTGCTCCAGCAGTTCGCGCGCCTCGGGGTGACGCTGGGTCATGATCGCGGCGAAGGCGCGGCCGAACAGCACCTCGGCCAGATGGTTGGCCCAGGTCGGAGCGCCGGGCAGCTCGGCGTCGAGCTCGCGCAGCAGTTCGGCCGCGCGCAAGAGAACGGGCTCGGCATCGTCGAAGCGCTGCGAGCGCGCGAGCAGCGTGCCGAACTCCATCGTCACCGCGCTCAGCTGCTCGCGCAGCGGCGAGGGCTGCACGTCGTCGGCGACTGCCTGCTCCAGCAAGTCGATCGCGCGCCGGAAGCGCGGCTCGCAGGCCTCGAGGCCCTCGCGCTCGAAGGCGAATCGCCCGCGCTGGGCCAGCGCCACGGCGGCGCGCATGCGCTGCAAGGGCTCGCGCGTTTCGCGCAGCACCAGCTCGGCCGTCGCCAGCGCCTCGTCCGCGGCGCGGATCGCCTCCTCGGCCTGTCCCATGTCGTTGAGCGTGCGCGCCAGGTTGTGGTGCGCGACCACGCGCGTGCTGCGCGCGACCGCGACCCAGGCGGGATCTGCTTCCGCCGTACGCAGCAATTCGATCGCTTCCGCGTGCGCGCGCGCTGCCTCTTGACGCTCGCCCCGATCCTGCAGCACGCTGCCCAGGTTGTTCCGGCCCAGCGCACGAGCGTAGCTCCACATCGCATCGCCGGGACGAGCCGCGAGCTTGGCGACGAACAACGCATCCATGCGCGCATAGAGCGCGACCGCCTCGTCGGGCTTCGCGTTGCTGCGCAGCGTGTCGCCCAGCAGGTGCATCAGTCGCACGCGGTACAGATCGACGCCCTCGTCGCCGACGTCCACGGAGTCGAGCGACTCCAGCGTCTGCAGCGAGCGCTCGAACAGGGTGGCCAGGTCCGAGGCGCTGCGCACGTTGCCGCGGCGCGCCAGCAGCTCGGCGGACTCCATCGCCACGCGCAAGTGCGCTTGCGCGCGCTCGGAGGCCCGTCGCGCTTCATTGCGTTCCTTGCCGATCACCGCGTTGGTGCGCGCCTCGTTCCAGGCCCAGACCGAGGGCCCCACGCCGAACACCAGGGTGGCCAGCACCGCGCTCGCCGCGCCCCCGGGATGGCGGCGGCACCAGCGCGCTGCGCGGCCCATAGGGCCGATGCGGCGGGCAGACACAGGCCGATGCGCGAGCACACGCTCGAGGTCCTGGCCGAACTCCTCGATGCCGGCGTAGCGCCGCGCGCGATCGCCGTCGATCGCGCACAGGACCACCGTTTCCAGGTCGCGCGAGACCGCGGAATTCAACTCGCGCATCGCGCGCGGACTTCCGGCGCCGATTTCGCGCTCGAGCACCGGCGAACTCTCGCCCTGGTAGGGCAGGGTCAAGGTCAGCATCTCGTACAGCGTCACGCCGAGCGCATACACGTCGGTGCGCGCGTCGATGCGCGCCACGTCGCCGCGCAACTGCTCGGGCGCCATGTAGGGCAAGGAACCCAGCTGCGAACCCGTACGCGTCACGCGTCCCGAGCCCGCGACCGCCGCGAGGCCGAAGTCCACCACCACCACGCGGCCTGAGGGCGTGAGCAGCACGTTCGAGGGCTTGAGATCGCGGTGCAACACGCCTTGCGCGTGCGCGTAGGCCATGATCGCCGCGACTTCGCGCGCGACGCGCACGCAACTGTCCACCCACGAGCTCGAGAACAAGGACTGCGGGCGCGACCCGTGGCTGCTATCACGGGGGGCACGCCGTGCCACCGCCGCATGCAGGTCGGCGCCGCCGAGGGCCGAGGGCGCGCGCGTGCGCAGTTCGGTGAGCACGTCGCCCAGCGAGGCGCCGGCCACCAGTTCCATCGCGAAGTAGGGCAGCCCCTGCTCTTCGCCCACGGCGTGAATCTGCGCGATGCCCGGGTGCGAGAGCTTGGCGACCGCGTCGACTTCGCGCCGGAAGCGCGCGCGCGCACCGTCGAAGTAGAGCATGTCCGGCCGCACGAGCTTGAGCGCGACACGCCGGCCCAGCGATGCCTGCTCCGCCTCATAGACCACGCCCATGCCGCCCGAGGCGAGGCGCCGCACGAGACGGAACTCGCCCAGGCGCTCGGGGATCGCGTTCGCGGGGGAGAGCTCTTCCAGCAGGCCCAGTTCGCGCAGGCGCTCCACGCGCGCGCGCAGCGCGACAGCAAGCGCGGGCTCGCGCGCGCACAGTTGTTCGACGACGGCGGCGCCTTCGTCCTCGAGGCGCGCCAGGCACTCGCTGACGAGTTCGACGAGGCGCGGGTCGCCGGTCGGATTGTCGGGGGTCGACATCGAGGCCATTGTATTGCGGCGCGCGCGGGGGCCGACGGATCGCTCCGCCGGACCCCGCCGCCGCATTCTCAGTTCAGGATCGTGAAGCTGATCGCGTTGCTCAAGCCGAGGTTCCCCGGCGCGGGGAAACCCGGATCGCGGTGGTAGAACTGGCCGCAGACCGTCGCGCCGGGCAGCAGGCCGGCCTGCTGCATGGCGGCGTGCGAGAAGTAGAACGTGTACGAGCCCGTGCAATCGATGCCGGAACTCGAGCCCCCGCTGATCTGGCCCGGCGTGCGCACGATCGGCGTGGCCACCAGCAAGGTGCCGCCGCCGAAAGGCAGATTCGCCGGATTGGCACCCCAGAAGAACAGCCCCACGCGCTGGTTGAGCACGTCGTGGGCGCGCACGCGGAAGTCGTTGGCCAGCGTGCGGCTGGGGGTGCCGCTCCACGACACGTAGGGCACGCAGCCGGCGCTGTTCTGCTTCCCGCTGCCATAGACCGTCGGTTCGGCCGCGCCGGGCAGGTAGACACGCGCGATGCCGCTGTCGACACCGTTCTGATCGTGCATCGGCCCTCCCGCGAGCACGTCGTCGAGCCCGTCGCCGTTGAGGTCGCCCAGCGAGGCCAACGCGAAGCCCATTTCGCTGTCAGCCGGTCCATGGATCGTGCGCACGGTCGAGCCGTCGACGCCCGAGAACAGGCGAACCGAGCCGACGGTCTGGTTGAAGTACGAGTCGTACAGCGAGCCGGCCAGGTAGTCCGGGAATCCGTCGCCGTCGGCGCGCTCGATCGCGGCGACCGCGCTGCCGAACCGATCGCCCACGCCGCCCGCGTGCGTGCGCATCGGCACGAACTGCGTGGGCGTCCAGATCTCGATGCGGCCGCTGTCGGTGCCGCCCGCGTTCGAGAAGGGCGCGCCGATCGCGATCTCGCTGCGCGCATCGCCGAAGAAACTGCCCAGGCCGGTGAGCGACGCGCCGAAGTACTCGCCGTCCTCGCTGCCCAGGAAATGAGTCAGCAGGCCGCCGGTCAAGCCGTTGTACACGTCGACGCGACCGGAGTTGAGCATCCCGCCAAGGTCGGCGGCCGGGCAGCCGACGAGCAGGTCGCCGCGCCCGTCCCCGTTCCAGTCGCAGTTCCCGCCCAGGGCCAGGCCGAAGCTCGCGTCGGCGCCGCCCCAAGACGGCGTGTGCGTGCGCAGCAGCGAGCCGTTGAAGCCCGAGTAGATCCGCACCGCGCCGCGATTGACGATGCCTCCGGAGTTCTCGAAGGGCGAGGAAACCGCGAAGTCGTCGCGACCGTCGCCGTTGACGTCGCCCAGTTGGGCCAGCGCGTAGCCGAACATCGCGCCGACCTCGTTGGAGCTCCACTCGCCCAGCTGCGATCCGTTCAGGCCCGAGACGCAGACGACGCGGCCACGGCTCTGGTTCCAGTTGGGCGCGCCGATCAGCAGATCCGCGCGGCCGTCGGCGTCGAAGTCGCCCGCGGGCGCGAGCGCGAAACCGAAGCGCTCGCCCGATTGCGCGCCGGCGAGGACGAAGAGCGTGCCGCCGGTCTTGCCCGAGTGGATGCGGACCAGACCCTGCGTGCCGCCAAAGCCCGCGCCGGTCGCGGCCACGGCGAAGTCGTCGACGCCGTCGAGGTCGCAGTCGCCGACGCGCGCGACCGCGCGGCCGAGTTGATGCCCGGCGGCCGTACCCTGCTGCTGGTAGACGGGCGCGGGAGTGTCGGCGAGGGCCAGGGAGGAACAGAGAACGGACGCGAGTGCGGCCGCGAGAACGTGCTGGTTCATGGTGGTCGTGCGGACGCGTGTCCGCGGGGTTGTCGTGAGTCGAGCGTCGGCGCGGAACGTTCCGCGCGCTCGCCCTTCCCATCCGATCCGCGCCGCTCGCGTCACGCACGGCGCGAAGAAAAAATGGCCGGCCCCGGCTTCGCTCGCGCGCGCGCCGGGGCCGGCCGTGTCGAGGAGTCGCTCGCGGAACGCTCAGGGGATCGCGCGGAACTCGATCGCGTTGCTGAGCGCGAGGTTGTTCGGCGCCGCGAAGCCCGGATCGCGGTGGTAGAACTGC
>Ga0315910_10000825_pt1 | contig 29547 bp, 20 predicted proteins | sample EdamamesoilMG_FD_204470 | JGI IMG/M metagenome (GOLD analysis project Ga0315910, IMG submission 204470) | Garden soil microbial communities collected in Santa Monica, California, United States - Edamame soil | ecosystem: Environmental > Terrestrial > Soil > Garden | place: USA: California... | reverse complement strand
AAAGAGAGACAGAAGTCGGCGGCGCGAGCCGCCGACTTCCTTTCCAGGTACGGCCGTGCGCCGGGCCTCGCGGTGGTCAAGGTCGGTGACGACCCGGCGTCCGCGGTGTACGTGCGCAACAAGCGCAGGGCCTGCGAAGAGTGCGGTATTGCCTCGTTCGCGCACGACCTGCCAGCTGACACCACGCGCCAAGAGTTGTTTGGAATCATCGAGCGGCTCAACCGGGACGATGCGGTCGATGGCATCCTGCTGCAGCTGCCGCTGCCCAAGGGACTCGACAGCACCGAGATCATGGACACCATCGATCCGGCCAAGGACGTGGACGGTTTCCATCCGACCAACACCGGGCTGCTCGCGCAGAAGCGCCCGGGCCTGCGTCCCTGCACGCCGTGGGGCGTGATGCGACTGCTGCAGGACGCCGCCATCGACGTCACCGGCCTGCGCGCCGTGGTGGTGGGCGCGTCCAACATCGTCGGCCGGCCGATGGCGCTCGAGCTGCTGCTGGCGCGCGCCACGGTCACGGTTTGTCATACCGGAACACGTGACCTGCGGGGTGAAGTGGAACGCGCCGAACTGGTGGTCGCCGCGGTCGGGAAACCCGCGTACATCCCAGGTATATGGATTCGTGATGGCGCCGTGGTCATCGATGTCGGAATCAACCGGCTGCCGGACGGGAAACTCGCCGGCGACGTGGAATACGCGCCCGCAGCGGCGCGCGCATCGTGGATTACGCCCGTTCCCGGCGGCGTGGGCCCGATGACCATTGCCATGCTTCTGTCCAATACGGTCGACGCGGCGCTCGCCCGGAAAATTCGTTAAGCGAAACCGGCAGGCAACGGCCTGGCTTGCCGGCCGTTTCGGCGCCAGTCGCTCAGCCCGGAGACGGGTGGGAGTAAACTCCCCGGCATGAAAAGCCCTGTAGCAGAGCTACAGATCGACGCATTGCGCGACGCGGGCAACGCGCGCCGCAACGACGTGATCGCGGTCGAGGAGCCGCTGGAAATCCGCCTGATGCGCGACGGCCTGCCCGAGGCCGACGAGAACGGCGGCACCGGCCGTTCGATCTCCGTGACGATGCGCTCCCCCGGCCACGACGCCGAGCTCGCGGTCGGATTCCTGCACGGCGAAGGCCTGCTGCGCGAATCGCGCGATGTCATCGGCACCGGCCATTGCGGGACCACGGGCAACATCCTGCGCGTCACCGTGCGCGCCGACCTGCCGCTGGACCTCGCGCGCCTGGCGCGCAACTTCTATTCCACCTCCAGTTGCGGCGTCTGCGGCAAGGCATCGATCGACGCGGTGACCGCGAGCGCCGGCGAGCGGCGCATCGGCAACTGGCTGGTAGTTAGGGAGTCCGTGTTGCGGGGATTGCCCGACACGCTGCGCGCGGCGCAGGCCGGGTTTGCCGAGACCGGCGGCATGCACGCGGTCGGGCTGTTCGACACGCAGGGGCGGCTCATCGCGAGCCGCGAAGACGTGGGCCGCCACAATGCCATGGACAAGCTCGTCGGCGCGGCGCTGCTCGCCGGCGAATTGCCGTGGAGCGAGCGCATCCTGCTGCTGTCGGGCCGCGCGAGTTTCGAGCTGCTGCAAAAAGCCATGATGGCCGGCTGTCCCATCGTTGCCGCCATAGGCGCACCCTCGACGCTCGCAGTCGAGTTGGCGCAATCCGCGGGCATCACACTCGTAGCTTTCCTGCGCCCGGGTGGCTGCAACGTATACAGCCACGCGGGACGCGTGATCCAGCTGCGGAAAGATTCATGAACGACGAAGCCGAAAACATTCGCCGCTGCGTGGCCGGTGCCGTGCGGAAATTCGCGGGCGAACCGGGCCCGTTGCTCGAGATCCTGCACGCCATCCAGGACGAACTGGGCTTCGTGCCCGCCGCGGCCGTGCCGCAACTCGCCGAGGCGCTGAACCTGTCGCGCGCCGAGATCCACGGCGTGATCAGTTTCTATCATCACTTCCGCGAGCAGGCGCCGGGCCGCTACCTGGTGCAGTTGTGCCGCGCCGAGGCCTGCCAGTCGATGAATGCGCGTGCGCTCGAGGAATTCGTGCGCGGCAAGCTGCGCCTGGATTTCGGCGAGACCACGCCCGACGGCCGCATCACGCTCGAGCCGGTGTACTGCCTCGGCAACTGCGCCTGCGCGCCGGCCATGATGGTGAACGGCGAACTGCACGGGCGCGTGACCCCCGAGCGTGCCGCCGAAATCGTCAGGGAATGGGGCGTGCCGGCATGAGCGCCCCGGTCACGGTCTACGTGCCGGCCGATGCCAGCGCCCTGTCGCTGGGCGCCGAGCAGGTGGCGGTCGCGCTCGCAGCCGAAGCGGCCAGGCGCGGCCGCGAGCTGCGCATCGTGCGCAACGGCTCGCGCGGCCTGTACTGGCTGGAGCCGCTGGTCGAGGTGGTCACGCCCGCCGGGCGCATCGCCTACGGTCCCGTGAGCGCGGCGCAGGTGCCCAAACTACTCGACGCGGGACTGCTGGAGGGCGGGGCGCACGAGCTCAGGCTGGGCGACATCGCCACGCATCCCTGGCTCGCGAGCCAGCAGCGCCTGACCGGCGCGCGCCTGGGCATCGTGGATCCGCAGAGTCTCGACGACTACCTCGCGCACGGCGGTTACGCCGGGCTGCGCAATGCGCTCGCCATGCAGCCGCGCGACATCGTGCGCGCCATCACCGACTCGGGCCTGCGCGGCCGCGGCGGGGCGGCGTTTCCCACCGGCATCAAGTGGCAGACGGTGCACGACCAGCCCGCCGTCCAGAAATTCATCGCCTGCAATGCCGACGAGGGCGACTCGGGCACGTTCTCCGACCGCATGCTCATGGAAGGCGACCCGTTCGCGCTCATCGAGGGCATGACCATCGCGGGCATCGCGACCGGCGCGACCCAGGGCTACATCTACCTGCGCATCGAGTATCCACACGCCGCGCGGGCGCTCGCGCGCGCGCTCACCGTGGCGCGCGCGCGCGGCTACCTCGGCGCGGACCTGCTCGGCAGCGGCAAACGCTTCGACATTGCGGTGCGCATGGGCGCCGGCGCGTACATCTGCGGCGAAGAGACCTCGATGCTCGAGAGCCTGGAGGGCCGCCGCGGCGAGGTGCGCGTGCGTCCACCGCTGCCGGCCATCAAGGGCCTGTTCGGCCAGCCCACGGTGGTCAACAACGTGGTGACGTTGTGCAGCGTGCCCATCGTGCTGGCGCGCGGCGCGCAGTTCTACCAGGACTTCGGCACCGGCAAGTCGCGCGGCACCATCCCGCTGCAGCTGGCCGGCAACGTGAAGCACGGCGGCCTCATCGAACGTGCCTTCGGGCTGACGGTCAGGGAACTGGTGTACGGGTACGGCGGCGGCTCGGCCACCGGTCGGCCGGTGCGCGCGGTGCAGATCGGCGGACCGCTCGGTGCCTATCTACCGGCGTCCGAATTCGACACGCCGCTGGAATACGAGGCGCTGGCGGCCCGGAACGCGCTGCTGGGTCATGGCGGCGTGGTGGTGTTCGACGACCACGTCGACATGGCGCGCATGGCGCGTTACGCGCTGGAGTTCTGCGCGGTGGAGTCCTGCGGCAAGTGCACGCCGTGCCGCATCGGTTCGTCGCGCGGCGTGGAGCTGGTCGACCGCATCATCGCGGGCCGCACCGATGCCACACGAAATGGCGCGCAGCAGGCGGATCTCGCGCTGCTCGACGAGCTCTGCGACACCCTGTTCAACGGCTCGCTCTGCGGCCTGGGCGGCCTGACGCCGTTCCCGGTGCGCAGCGCGCTGAAACACTTTCGAGAGGACTTCCAGCGGCCTCACTGCCCGCAGGAGCACTGACATGTACGCCAAGGACTATCACGATTTGGGCACGCCTGCGGCGGGCGGGGGCACGCCGGCGGCGACGGGAGACAACGTCACGCTGGAAATAGACGGCGCGACGATCTCCGTGCCGGCCGGTACTTCCATCATGCGCGCCGCGGCACTCGCGGATCGCGACGTTCCCAAGCTCTGCGCCACCGACACGCTGAAACACTTCGGCTCCTGCCGCGTGTGCCTGGTGGAAATCGAGGGCCGCAAGGGTTTTCCGGCTTCGTGCACCACCGAAGTCGCCGCGGGCATGAAGGTGCGCACGCAGAGCGAGGCGCTGACCAGTCTGCGCCGCGGCGTGCTCGAGCTGTACGTATCCGAGCACCCGATGGGCAGCTGCCCGGATTCCAGCCGCTGCGAGCTCGAACACCTGGCGGAGGAACACGGCCTCGGCGAGTCGCGGTTCGCGGGTGCGAAGACCGCGCGGCATGCGCATACGCCGAAACCGGTCGATCACAGCAACCCGTATTTCCGCTTCGACAACGACCTGTGCATCGTCTGCTCGCGCTGCGTGCGCGCCTGCGAGGAGACGCAGGGCACCTATGCGCTGACCATCGAAGGCCGCGGCCTCGAATCGCGCGTGTCCGCTTCCCAGAACGAACCCTTCCTCGAATCCGAATGTGTCTCCTGCGGCGCCTGCGTCGAGGCCTGTCCGACGGGCGCGCTGATGGAGAAGTCCGTGCTGACGGCGGGGCTGCCGCAGAAAGCCGTCACCACCACCTGCGCCTATTGCGGCGTGGGCTGCACGCTGGTGGCCGAGGTCACCGACGGCGCGGTGTCGCGCATGGTCCCGAGCCGTGACGGCCGCGCCAACCAGGGTCACGCCTGCGTCAAGGGCCGTTTCGCCTACGGCTACGCGACCCACGAGGATCGCGTGACGAAGCCACTCATCCGCAAGAGCATCACCGACGAGTGGACCGAGGTGAGCTGGGACGAGGCGATCGATTACGCGGCTTCCGAGTTCAAGCGCATCCAGGCGAAGTACGGCAAGGATTCCGTCGGCGGCATCACGTCTTCACGCTGCACCAACGAGGAGACCTTCCTCGTGCAGAAACTGGTGCGGGCGGCGTTCAAGACCAACAACGTCGACACCTGCGCGAGGGTGTGCCACTCCCCGACGGGGTATGGGCTCAAACACACGCTGGGAGAGTCCGCCGGCACGCAGGAGTTCGTGTCGGTGCAGCAGGCCGACGTGATCATGGTCATCGGCGCGAGCCCCACCGAGGCGCACCCGGTGTTCGCCTCGCAGATGAAGCGGCGCCTGCGGCAGGGCGCGCGCCTCATCGTGGTGGATCCGCGCGCCATCCCGCTGGTCAAGTCGGCGCACGTCGAGGCCGACTACCACCTGCGACTGCTGCCCGGAACCAACGTCGCCATCATCAACGCGCTGGCGCACGTCGTGGTCACGGAAGGGCTCACCAAGGACGACTACGTCGCCGAACGCTGCGAGCGCGACTCGTACGAGAAGTGGAAGAAATTCGTCGCCGATCCCGTCAATTCTCCCGAGGCCATGGAAAAGGTCACCGGCGTCGAGGCCGGGCTGATCCGTGGCGCGGCGCGCCTGTATGCCAGGGGCCCGAACTCGGCTATCTACTACGGCCTCGGCGTGACCGAACACAGCCAGGGCAGCACCATGGTCATGGGCATCGCGAACCTCGCCATGGCCACGGGCAACCTGGGCCGCGAGGGCGTGGGCGTGAGCCCGCTGCGCGGCCAGAACAACGTGCAGGGTTCCTGCGACATGGGCTCGTTCCCGCACGAGTTCTCGGGTTATCGACACGTCTCCGACGATTCGGTACGCGGCGCGTTCGAATCGATGTGGAAGGTGCAGCTGAGCGGCGAGCAGGGCCTGCGCATCCCCAACATGTTCGAAGCGGCGCTCGACGGCAGCTTCAAGGGCATGTACATCCAGGGCGAGGACCTGGCGCAGTCCGATCCCAATACCTCGCACGTCACCGCGGCGTTGTCCTCGCTCGAGTGCCTGGTCATCCAGGACATCTTCCACAACGAGACGGCGCGTTACGCGCACGTATTCCTGCCGGGCACCTCGTTCCTGGAGAAGGACGGCACGTTCACCAACGCCGAGCGGAGAATTTCCCGCGTCCGCAAGGTCATCGAGCCGCTGTGCGGGCTCGCCGACTGGGAAGTCACCATGCGCCTGTCGACCGCGCTGGGTTATCCCATGAACTACGCGCATCCGTCGCAGATCATGGACGAGATCGCCGCGCTCACGCCCACGTTCACCGGCGTGACCTACGAGAAGATAGACCGGCTCGGATCCATCCAGTGGCCCTGCAACGAGCAGGCGCCGGATGGCACACCCACCATGCACGTGGGCGCATTCGTGCGCGGCAAGGGCAAGTTCTACGTCACGGCCTACGTGCCGACCCACGAGCGCACCTCGAGCAGGTACCCGCTGCTGCTCACCACCGGCCGGATCCTCTCGCAGTACAACGTGGGCGCGCAGACACGCCGTACCTCGAACGTGGCCTGGCACAGCGAGGATCGCCTCGAGATCCATCCGCACGATGCCGAGGCGCGGGGCATCGAGCACGGCGACTGGGTGGGTATCACCAGCCGTGCCGGCGACACCGTGCTGCGCGTGGAGATCACCGAGAGAGTCGCGGTGGGCGTGGTGTACACCACGTTCCATTTCCCCGAGTCCGGCGCGAACCTGATCACCACCGACAACTCCGACTGGGCCACCAACTGTCCCGAATACAAGGTGACGGCGGTCCAGGTCGTGAAGGTGGCACAGCCGGCCGCGTGGCAGCGCCGCCGCCAGGCCGCCGTGCCGGCGGCACCGCGCAAGCGCCGCGCGCCGACGGAAACCGTGGGTAACTGAGCCTTGGACGTCGAGCACCTGGTCGCGATGGCCAATGACATCGCCGCCTTCTTCGATGCCGAATCGGGCAAGGAGAAGGCGCCGGAAAGCGTGCGCTTCCACATCTCGCGTTTCTGGGAGTCGCGCATGCGGCGCGCGATCATCGAACACGTGCAGCAGAAGGGCGGCGCGGGCCTCTCGGATACCGCTCGGGCCGCGGTTTCGCTGCTGAAACCGCCTGCCTAGGGAAATAGCTGCCCCAACTACCGGGACCTTGGGTACAGTGCCCACCGGGGAGTACGGCGTGGGCGAATTCACTCAGGCGCTATCGGATCTGCGCTCCGGAAACTCGCGGAGCGATGCGGTCAACCTGTTGTTCGAGGAAACCTACGCGGACCTGAAACGCCTGGCCCATGAACGACTGAGCCGCGGCCGGCCGGTGACCGCGCTGCATACCACCTCGCTGGTGCACGAGTCGTACATGCGCTTCGTCGGCGCGGCGCGCCTGGAGCTCCAGGATCGCGGTCACTTCATGGTGTACGCCGCCAAGGTGATGCGCTCGGTGGTGATCGACCTGGTGAGGCGCAAGTCGGCGGATCGGCGTGGCGGCGGGTTCAAGCTCACGCTCGGTACCGAAATCGAAAACATCGTGGCGCAGGAGGAGCAGGTCCTGCAGGTGCACGAAGCGCTCGCGGATCTCGGCAAGGTGGACCCGCAACTCGTGGAGATCGTCGAGATGCGCTATTTCGCCGGCCTGTCCGTCGACGAGGTCGCGCAACATCTCGGCGTTTCACCGCGAACCGTGTTCAGGCAATGGGACAAGGCCCGCATCGTATTGCTCGATGCGCTCCAGGAGGTTTGAGTGCGCGAAGACGTACGTGAACACTGGCCCGCCATCTCGAGATTGCTCGATGAAGCCCTCGAGCTCGATGTATCCAGGCGCGCCGCCTGGCTGGACTCGCTGCCGGCGGAACACGCAAAGCTGCGACCGGTGCTCGCGCGCCTGCTCGACAAGCACGTAGAGGCGCTGCAGAAGATCCGCACCGGGCCGCACGCGACCAACGGTGCGATGGCACAGGGAGCGACGCCGGATTCGCAGGGTCCTGGCGTGGGTGCGCAGGTGGGCGCATACCGGCTTCGCAGCCTCATCGGCCGCGGTGGCATGGGCACGGTATGGCTGGCGGAGAAGGTGAATGCCGGGGGCGCCGCGCTGCCGGTGGCCATCAAACTACCGACGCTCCAAGGGCAGAGCGCGCAGGTCATCGCGGAACGATTCGAGCGCGAGCGGCAAATCCTCGCGGCGCTGAATCATCCCAATATCGCGCGCCTGTACGAAGCCGGCGTGAGCGAGAACGGCTCACCTTACCTGGCATTGGAATACGTCGAGGGCGAGACCCTGCCGGTGTACTGCGCGCAGCACTCGTTGACAGTGCGCAAACGCCTCGAGCTGTTCCTGCAGGTGCTGAAGGCCGTGCAATACGCACATGCCAGCCTGGTGATCCATCGCGATCTCAAGCCAACCAATATCATTGTTACGTCCACCGGGGATGTGAAGCTGCTCGACTTTGGCATCGCGAAGCTGCTCGATCCCGAGACGCGACATGCCGCCGAGACACACTTGACGCTGGCCTACGGCAAGTTGATGACGCTCGACTATGCGTCGCCGGAGCAGGTACTCGGCGAGCCGCTGGGCACCGCGAGTGACGTGTACTCTCTGGGCGTCCTGCTCTACGAGCTGCTGACCGGCACGCGGCCGTACAAGCTCAAGCGCGGCAGCCGCGCCGAGCTCGAAGAAGCCATCCTGACCAGCGACACGCGGCGGCCCAGTCTGGCGCCGGACGCGCAGTTCGCGACCAGCGCGTCGAGTTCGGTCACGCGACTGCGCCGTACTCTGCGCGGCGACCTCGACACCATCGTGCTCAAGGCGCTCGACAAGGACCGCGCGCAGCGTTACCAGACCGCGGAGGCGTTCGCGCGGGACTGCGAGCGATACCTCGAGCGCCGCCCGGTGCTCGCCAGGCCGCAAAGCCGCTGGTATCGGTTGCGCAAGTTCGCGGCGCGTAACCGCGTCATGCTGACCGCGGGAAGCGCGGTGGCGGTGGCGCTGGTCGTGGGACTCGGCATGGCGCTGTGGCAGGCACGCGTTGCCACCGAGCAGTCGCGGCTCGCACGCGAGGAAGCGCTCAAGCAGCAGGCCGTGCAGTCATTCATGACTTCGCTGTTCGACCGTAATACCCGGTTGCAGCCCGATGCGGCGAAGGCGCGCAACATGACAGTGCGCGAGTTGCTGCTCGACGCGAGCACCCGCGTAAAGGCGAAGAGCAGTTTCACGGGCGCGCCGGGGGTGAAGCTGGAACTGCTGAACACCGTGGCCAGCCTGCTGCGCGATATAGATGAGTACGAGCAGGCAGCGGCGCTGAGCGACGAGGCCGTGGCGCTTGCGACGGCGCATTCACTCACGGGCACCGACGCGTACGTCGAGGCGCTGATGGGCCAGACGGCGACGGCACGGCTGCTCGGCCGCGGCGACCTCGCGGTGAGCTCGCGAAACGCGGCGCTCGCGGCGCTCGATGCCCGCGGTGACACGACCTCCCTGTTACGCGCCCGCGCCAGCATCAATACCGTGGCGCAATTCGCCACGGATGCCGATCGGGAGATCCAGCTCGTTTCGCAGGGCGTGAAGCTGTTCGAGCAGCGCTACGCGACGCATCCCGCCTATTTCCAGTCGCTGTACTACCTCGGCAACCTGTATCGCACCCAGCAACATCCGGTCGAGGCAGAAGCGAATTTCCGCCGCGCGATCGCCATCTTCGATGGCACGGGCTCGCAGGACTTCACCAATCTGGGCGCCAGTTATGCGTTCGCCGGTGAGTGCAATTTCGCGCGCGGCCACATCAAGGCGGCGCTGGCCGACTTTGCCCGGGGAATGGAAATCCTCGAGCGACATGCCGGCGCTTCGGCCCTCGTGGTGCGATTCCAGCGTGCGCAGTACATCCAGGTGCTGGGACAAGCCGGCCGGCCGGCCGAAGCGCAGCAGGTGATGGATGCCCTTGCGAAATCGCTGCCCGCCGGGATGCCGCCTTCAATCGCCGACTTCGACGCGTCTATCTACCAGGCGCTGATGCGCGTCGAGGGGGGCAATGGCCGCGATGCGCAGCAGTTGTTGCTGCCGTACGAAAAGAACTGGCTGGAGTTCGGCCGCCGGTTCGTCCCCAACGGTGGCAAGTGGGTGGTCTTCCTGGCGCACGCCCAGGCGTTGGAGGGGCAGGGCACCCGCGCGCACGGGACTTTGCAGCGCATCGGCGAGTTGCCTCCGTTCTACGGTGTCCAGTCCGTGGACACGCCGGAGTACGCGGGCGAAGCGGCGCTCATCGACATGTTGTCGGGCGATTCCGCCGGCGCCGTCGCGAAGCTGGAGAAGGCGCGCGACAAGCTCGCGGGGAATCCAACGGAATTTGACTGGACGTTCGCGCGGCTGCAGGCCATTGCTGCGCACGTGACCCTGGCCGATGGCGATCCGAAAGCCGCGCTGGAGCACGCCGATCGTTCGCTCGAGCATCTGCGAACGCGAGCGGATGCCGGTGGGTTCCCGTACCTCGAGATTCGCGCGCAACTCGCGCGCGGAGAGGCGTTGCTTGCATTGGGCCGCGCGCCGGAGGCCATTGAAAGTCTCGGCGCGGCCCGCGTGCTCGCGCAGCAATTACACGCGCCGCAAAGTCCCTGGCGGCTGGCGATCGCCGCGTCTCTGGCGCAGGCGCATGCGGCGCAGGGCCAGTTGGCCCCGGCAAGGACGCAGTTCGCGGAGGCGCAGGCCATTGCCCGGCGCAGCGCGTCGCTCCCTGCCTACTTCCAGAAGAGCCTCGTCCAAGCCGAGCAGGCCCTGCGCACCCAACGCAGCTGAGCTGCGTCCCTCGCAGCGCGGCGCTGCCGCGCCACTCCGCCCGTCGTTGGCAGAGTTTCCATCCGTACTGCGTATTCAAAGGTAAAGGCGAAATGCGCGGATCGGAGCGCGTCGCAGGGAGGAAGGGTGCGCAGGTTCGATTCCCAGGCACGTGCGGGCATTGCCGCGGTCGCGGCGATCATTTTCGCGGCTGTTGCAATGGCGCGCGCGCCACGTGCCCGACCGCCGCAGGACTCAGCCCCACCCGAGAGGCCTGCCTACGAGGATGACCGCGATCTCCAGGAACAGGACGACGGCAAGGTAGCGCCCCCTGAAAGACAGGCGGTCGATGGCGTCGAGGTGGTCTTCCAGACCGGCCACTCCGAGGGCATTTCCTCGGTGGCCGCGAGCGCGGACGGACGCTACATCCTGTCGGGATCGTGGGATGACACGGTGAAATTGTGGGACGTGGCCAGCGGTCGGCAGTTGCGGACGTTCACGACTGACGGGGCGAGCGAGCTGCGCTTCGTGCAGGGAGCGGACCGCTTCATCATCAAATCCTCCGAGCACACATCTCTGTTCGATCTCGTCACCGGCCGAAAGCTGCGTGACATCGGGGTTACATCCTCCGGTCACTCGATCAGCGCGATCAGCGCGAACGGGCGTTTTGTCGCGACCTTGGGGGACACGAAGATTTCGAACCTTACGTTTTCCATGAAGACGTCGTTGAACATCGTGGACCTGTCCAACGACAAGGTGGTCGGAACGCAATTCTTCAATGGGTCGGTCTATCCCACTGCGGTGAGCGACGACGGAAAGGTCGTCGTCGTGAGCGGCACGCAGTTCAAGATGGCTGGCCAATCGGTCGAGATGCAGACCCAGGTCTGGGATCTTGCGGAAAAGAAGTTGCGCTTCGCATTGCCGCTCGATTACGCAGGCGGTCACTTCACCGAACTGGATCTGAGTCCGGACGGAAGCCTGTTTGCGGTTCTCGGGGCGAAAAAGATGCAGGTCTCCAGGACCGCGGATGGGCATCGCCTGTTCGAGGTCATCCGGGGAAGCGAGGACTACTGGCGCTCGGCCGTGTTCAGTCCTGACGGGTCGAAGCTGGCAGCCGGGAACGACATCTGGGAGGTTCCGAGCGGCCGGAAGCTCATGCACGTGGATGGGGAGGCTTTCGCGTTCGGTGGCGACAATCGTTCGCTCGTCGTGGGACCGCGGAACAGTGGCGCGCCGGAGTTGTACGACCTGGAAACCGGCACGGCTACTCCCGTCGCGAATAGCGCCTCGAGCATCATCGAGATCGCTGTTGTTGGCGGCGGGGCCTATGTCGCGACTTCTTCGATGCACGGAGGCTTGCGCCTCTGGGACCTGAGAACCGGGCAGCTGGTGCGCAGTTTTTCCTGCCCCGGAGGACTCGGCGCTACGTCTCTCGACGGCGACCAGCAGGGATTGTTCCTGGTGGGGTCTTGTGTTGGCGGTGCCCGGCTCTGGAGCCTGCGCAGCGGCGAGCTGATCCGCACGCTCAATCCCGCTGCCGACAACGACAACAGCATGCCGGGGCCCGTGCGCTTCGATCCGGCTGGCAAGCGCATCGTGCTTGCAACGAGGGAGGAACTGCTGGTGTTCGATGCGGCCGAAGGCCGCGAACTTCGCCGCATGACACTTCCGCGCAATGCCTCGATGGTCGACATGGCGGGCAAATTCCCCGTACCGGGGTCCGAGGAGCTTTCGGACGAAGCAAGTGCCGAGCGCCTGGAGAATCTTGCTGCCAGTTCGGAGCTGGCTCACTCGACGATGGCGCTCGAATTCCATCCCGACGGCCGGCGCGTCGCTGCGGTCAAGGATAACGGCGTCCTGCTGGTCGACATCGAAAGCGGAACCGTCGAGCGGCGCATCGCACGGGCAGCGCCCGACTTTGCGGCCATGCAGAAGTACTTGCAGGACCAGGTGGCCGCCGCCAGCGCGGCGCAGAAAAAACCTTCGACGACACAGCGTCTGTTGGGCGGCTTGTTAGGTGTAACACCTGCGCTTCCAGGCCGGAAAAACAGAGATGCCGACGTTCCGACCAGCGAGGAGATGGCGGCCGCTTTCGATGCCGCTGCCAACGTCATCAGACAGGTGGTCTTCAGTGCCGATGGCCGGCGGCTGTACACGCTGGAAGCCGCAGGCACCGGTGAGTGGGATGTGCAATCCGGCAATGAGATCCCGGGGGCAACCAAGTCGCCGTTACAGGCCTCGGTCTTCACCTCGGGGGGCCTGGCAATCGCCTCCGGTGGAATCGCGGCCCAGGGTTTTGGAAACCAGGTCAGGGTGTGGAATCTGTCCACCCAACAGGAAGTCGCGCGCCTCGCCGGCCACACGAGTGACGTGACATCGGTGGCCTACGTCCCCGGGGAACGGCTGCTGCTCAGCGGCAGTCGCGACGGCACCGTGATCGTGTGGAGCGTGGCCGAACGCAAACAGCTGGCGCAGTTGATCGGGCTCGGAGCCAGCGACTATTTCACCGTGACGCCCGATTCCTACTACCGCACCTCACGAAGGGGAATCAGCGGCGTGGCGTTCCGCTCGGAGGATCGCTTCTATCCGTTCGAGCAATTCGACCTGCGGTTCAACCGGCCCGACATCATCCTTGAACGGCTCGGAATGACTCCGCCCGAAGTCGTGCGCAGCTACCGCATGGCCTACGAGAGGCGATTGAAGAAGATGGGCCTCACCGAGCAGATGCTGGGCGGCCAGCTGCAACTGCCGGAAGTGGCCTTTCTCGGCGCCAAACCACCCGTCAAGACCGACGCCACGAGCCTTGTGCTGCGAGTGCGTGCGCAGGACAGGCAATTCCCCCTGAATCGCCTCAACATCTTCGTGAATGACGTACCGGTGTACGGTAGCACCGGATTGCCGGTGGCAGAGCCGACCTCGCGATCGTTCGAACGGGACATCGACGTGCCCCTCATCCCCGGCCGCAACAAGCTGCAGGTGTCGGTGCTGAACCAGAAGGGCGTCGAGTCACTGCGTCAAACCGTGTACACCACGTCGACCGCGAAGCCGACGCCGCCCGATGTCTACATCGTTTCGGTGGGCGTCAGCCGCTATCAGCATTCGCAATACAACTTGCGCTTTGCAGCCAAGGATGCCGCCGACCTGGCCAATGCCTATCGCGGCCTTGCCGCTGGCGCCACTCCGGGGCACGCGGCCTACGGCCAGGTCCACGTTCTCGATCTTTCCAACGAGAAAGCAACGCGCGAGGACATCCGCCGCGCGAAGGAGTGGCTGGCGCAGGCGCGCGTGAACGATCTCGTGGTGGTGTTCGCCGCGGGGCACGGCATGACCGATGCGCGCCAGGACTATTTCTTCGGAACCTACGACATTGATCCGGAGCACCCGAATCTGCGTGGACTGCCTTACGAGGACTTCGAGGCACTGCTCGATGGCATCCCCGCGTTGAAAAAGGTGTTGCTGATCGACACCTGCTTCTCGGGCGAAATCGAGAAAGACGAGTCCACGATCGTTGCGCAGACGCAGGTCAGCGGCGCCGGCACCGTGAGCATGCGTTCGTTCAAGGCGGCGCGCGCCGTGAATGTGGTCGCAGATGAGAACGCGCCGGCCGCGGCGGCCGGCGGCGAAATCACACCGGCGGATGCGATGCGCTTCCAGCAGGAACTGTTCGCGGACCTGCGCCGTGGCACCGGCGCCGTGGTGATTTCCAGCGCCAGCGGCAACGAGTACGCGCTCGAGGGTGAGCAATGGAGCAACGGCGTGTTCACCTATGCGCTGCTCAACGGCCTGCGCAACGCGCGTGCCGATGCGAACAAGGACGGCACCGTCACCGTGAGCGAGCTGCAGGCCTTCGTCATCGACGAGGTCCGCAAGCTCACCGCCGGCGGCCAGAACCCCACGGTGCGTCGCGAGAACCTGGAATACGACTTCGCGGTTTACTAGCCGCGCTTTGAACCTCGCGTGCTCGTTGATCGACTCAGGACTGCGTTGCACTTATTCACAACAACAATCGGGTGTTCCATGACCAGGATTTGCCGTTCGATCGTCCTGTGTGTCGGCGTGTTGGCTGTTACCACACTGTCCGCAGCTGCACCCGCGCAGGAACGGGTGTTGCGGCCCGGAAGTCCCGGCGTGCCAACGCCCGGCACCCAGCCACCGGGAACCCTGCAACCGGAGTTGCAACCGGGAGCCATACAACTTCCGCCACGCCAGATTGAGCCGCGCGTAGCGACCTGCGCTGCAGCCGATGGCAAGGCGCTTCCGTTCGTCATGGATCTCAATCTGGTGGCCACACCCGTCGATTCATTTTCTGTGCAGCTGAGCTGGTCAGGCCCGGGAGGCACCTATCGTGTGACCGGGCCTGGCTTCATTGCCGACGTGCTGTCGAATGCCAGCATCGGGACGGCCAGCCCCGGCCCCACGTTGCAGCCGGCGCCGGGGGTCAAGCTGGGCAGAAACCTTCCCGTCGCACAACCGACGACATTCAACCTCGGCTACTCGTTTGCGCGTCCGCAATACACGGTGATGCCGGACACCAGCTACGGATTCGAGGTGCGCACGACGCTGCCCGACGGCCGAGTGGTGTGCGACGCAGCGGCAGGTAAGACGCCGCCAGCCAACATCACGCCACTACCGTCGGCGTTCATATCGCCCGACGAGATCCGGCTCGGCTTCGAGCTCCCGCCCTACGTGCAGGAGCTCAACATCTATCGCGAGGCCTACACGGATGGCAGGGCCTCACCGGGTCCCAGGCTGCTGTCGAAAGAGCCCGTGATCGGTTCCGGGCTGCGGCTGAGATACGACGCCAAGAGCGTCAATCCGGGCCTGCCGCCGCTGCCGACTGACTACAACCAGCCGCCTGTGTATGCGTTGACCGTCGAGGGGATCTGGCGCGATGCGGCTGGCAATGCCATCGCAACCCGGACCACCATCCCGGTCAATGGCCCAATGCCACTGAGGGGATGGGCGGACCTGCACACTCATCCGATGTCGAACCTGGCATTCGGCGGCAAGGTGTTCCACGGCGCCCCCGATGCCAATTCGTTACTGCCGGCGCTCTCGGTTCCAGCCAGGGATCCGCTGGGCAGGGACGACTGCGTGGTTGCCAGGGGATTGCGCGCCACCAGCATGCTTGACGCACTGGGCAGCGACTCCGCGACCCATGGAGATCCAGTGCAGTCCGTGTGTGGTGACGGGATCCGCAAACTGCTGATCACCGCGTTGGAGGCCGCGAACCACGCCAACATGCCGCAGCCCGGCCGGAGAATGGGCGCGCCGGTATTCGACGCGTGGCCGGTATGGCACGACATCTCGCATCAGAAAATGTGGGTGGACTGGATTCGTCGCGCATACGACGGTGGCCTGCGCGTGATGGTGGGGCTGTCGCACAACAACAGACTGCTGGCGGACATTGCTCGCGGCAACTGTTCGAATCCCGTCAACTGCTGGATCCCGGGCGACGACATGCAGTCATCGGATCTGCAGATCATGGAAATGAAGGAGTTCGTCAGGCGCAACGCTTCCTTCATGGAGGTCGCGCTGAGTCCGGCGGATATCTACCGAATCGTGCGCGCGAACAAGCTGGCAGTTGTTCTCGGCGTGGAGATCGACAATATCGGGAATTTCTGCATTGACCCGGCGCCGCCGTACCAGCTGCAGACGAGAAGATGCCGACGGGCCGATGCAAATGCCATCAGGTCGGAACTGGCGCGGCTGCACAACCAGGGCGTGCGGTACATCTTCCCGGTTCACGTCACCGACAACCTGTTTGGCGGAGCTGCGCCTTACGAACAGATTTTCAATGCCGCCAATTTCGTCGAGACCGGCAATTTCTGGAGGTTCGAATGTGCCGGCACCGCGCCCTTGCCGAATGATGATATCGGCTTCAGGGTTACGGACTTCTCGATGATCAACCAGTTCCTGGGATGGTTCTCGAGCGTCACACGGCACCCGATCACGAACTTCAGTCCTGTGCCGCAACAGGTTCCGGTGCCTACCGGCGCCAGCGGCTGCGCCCAGGATTCCGGCTTTCGCAGCAAGGGCACGCTCACCGCGCAAGGAACGTTCGCCATCACGGAAATGATGAAGATGGGCTTCATCATCGATGTCGATCACATGTCCCATCGCACGGTGGAGAAAGTTCTCGAACTCGCCGAGTCGATACCCGACGGCGGATATCCGCTGATGTCGGGGCACAGTGGAATTCGCGATCGCGGGAAAGACCATTTCAACGCGGAAAATTCGCGCACCCGATCGCAGCTCGACCGGATTGGCTGCCTGGGCGGCATGTTCGGACTGGGAACCAGCGCCGCTGATGCACGTGACTGGGCTAACCAGTACCGGGATGCCTTGAACGTCATCCGGCACCGATCGCCCGGTTGTCTGAACAAGGAACTGGGGGCTGGCGCCATTGCCCTCGGTACGGACGTAAATTCGATGGTCAGGACTCCAAAGCCGCTGCTGGAATCGAACGACCAGGCTGATCCGATTCGCAATCTCGATATTTATTCCGTGCAGTTCAATGGCCGCTTCCCGGCGGCACGCGCTCCTCGATTCGCGAGTTCTCCCACGGGTCCGTCCTGGGATCTTCGAACGGACGGCGTCGTGCACTACGGCATGTTTGCCGACTTCCTCAAGGCAGTCTGGACTCTCGATGCGCCCCGAGGTTCTGGACTCACCGGCAAGGAACTGGTCGAGGCCAACCTCGAGCGCAATGCCGACAACTTCTGGCGCATGTGGGTCAAGGTCGATCAACAGAAGGGCAAGGTCAGGTAGCAAGGCGTGAATGTCGAACCGTCCACCCGGACGGTTCGACCAACGACTCGAAATACCGACACGGGAGATCGCCATGCATTCGCCTCGCCTGACCTCAACACTGGCTGCAACCTGTTCCATGGCGTGGGCGCTATTGATGCCGGCGCCGTGTCCGGCTGCCGACAAAGGCGCGTTCAAGACCGATCCGCGTGAAGTCCCGTTGACTCTCAAGACCCCGCCTACCCTGGAGGCGCTACAGCCGGCCCCGGCTGCTCCGGCCGTGAACATGAGTCTCACGCCCGTCAGCGCGACAAACGTTCGCATCGAGTGGCAGCCGTTGCCTGGCGCGGTTCGCTACGTCATCAGCCGCAACGGCGCAGCAGATATCCCGATCGATTCGGATTCCGGATACCAGCAGGGCGACAAGTTCGTGTACACGGATGTGGGGCGCAGGCCGGCGACCCTGCAGTCGTATGGTGTCATGGCACTTTTTCCGGCGCCGACGACGCCACGTCGCAGTGCGCTGACCCAGGTCCTGATGCCTGCCGCGCTGGCGCCCCAGGGATTCAGGGCAGCGATATCCGGTCCGGGCGCCATCGCACTGAATTGGGCGGGCAGGCCAGAGGCGGCGCGCTATCAGCTCATCCGCAATGGCGGAAACCTTCCAGCGACCGTACTGAATGTTTCCGGATTGAATGTCGTCGACCAGAATCTTCCGCCCGGCGACTACACGTACGTACTGTATTCGATCGTCAGGCTGGCGAGCGGCGAAGAAGTGGCCGGCGAAATGAGCAGCCCGGTGAGCGTCAGGCTCCGTCCATTCAACATCCTCGCGATTGGCGATTCGGTGATGTGGGGGCAGGGGCTCTTGAAGGAGAACAAGTTCGCCGACAAGACGCGCGAATGGATTCGCAGCCAGATCGGCGGGGATGTCATCCTCAAGATGCGCGCGCACTCCGGTGCCGTTACCTATCCGGAAACGGATGGCCCTAACTACGAGAACCGTTCCTACGATGGCGAGGTGCCCGCAGACTGGCCGACCATCTCCCGCCAGCTCACGCTGGCAAGCATTCCGGCGCCAGGAGATCCGCCGGCGAATGAGGTCGACCTGCTGCTCATCGACGGATGTGCCAACAATCTCGGGATTGTCACGGTGTTGAATCCGCTTCCCATTGCGGGCAACGACGACGAGTCCTTGCGCAACGATACGCGTGCCTACTGTGGCGCCGGCATAACGAACATCCTGCGTGATGCGGTCCGCAGGTTCCCGAATGCGGAAATCGTGGTGACTGGATACTTTCCCTACGCCTCGCGCGAAAGCGACCTCGGTTCATTGCTGCCGGTGGTGCAACTGATCAGCGCGGTTCATCCGGCGGCTGCGCCGATATTGCCGCCGGACCCCGTCGTAGGCGGATTGATTGTCACGACCGCCTACCGCGAACGCGTTGCCACGCGTTCGGAGATCTTCTACCAGGAATCGAACAACAGCCTGCAGGGCGCCGTCGACCTGGTGAATCGCGAAGCTCTCCCGGGCAGGAGGAAGTTCGGGCAGATCCGCTTCGCGCGGCTCAACCCGCTCCCGAAAAATGCATACGGTGGATCCAGTTCCTGGCAGTTCCTCATTCCATCGCCGCCGTTTGCTCAAGACCAGGTGTACGAAGAACGCAGGGCGCAGTGTTACAAGGTGAACACCGAAGCCGGAGGCAACCCGGATCTCCTGCCCGGAGCACACCTGCTGTGCATCCAGGCATCGATGGGTCACCCGAATGCCGCTGGCGCGCAGGCCTATGCCGATGCGATCAAAGCCACGGCGGCGACCTGGGTGCCGGGCTGGCGCGCCGCGCGGCCCGTGACGACCGTCGCCACCGAGGACGCGATCGTCGTGCGGGCCCGGGCCATTTCCAATGACGCCAGCGGCGGCACACTGACGATCACCGCGGCGGACGCCGTCTCAGGGGCGTCTTTGGCTGGCACTGTCCAGCTCAACGGCGTCGCGGCTGGCGCACTGGGCGTGCCCCTGCGTTATACGTTCCTGCTGAACAATCCCTCCGGGATCACCGGAACTGTGCAGGTGCCCAACCGGGCGCCTCGCTATTTCAATATTCCTGCTCGATCAGTCGCCGTGTCGGTCGAGATGCGGCAAGCCGGTGATCCGCGTACTGCGGTCGTGAACGCCTCTGATTCGGTGAGTGGCCAGCTGCTGGGAGGCATCGTGGTGCTTCAGTCGATCACGGGTAGCTTGACCACGGGTTCGACGGGACAGTCGATTTCGTATCCGTCCTGCGGTCCAGCTGTCTCGAACCGGCACTTCAACCGGCCAATGGAACCCGTTCCCTGTGCTGGCACCGTGCGTGTTCCGTTCTATCCGGACACTGCCTACCAGGACATGCCAGGCGCCATCAACACCGGCCGCCTGCAGGCCATCGGACAACCCTGAAAGAGGTCGACCAGGCGCCTGGCAGAGTTTGCCAGGCGCCTGCGTATTACTTGTCAGGGAGTCCGCGTTTTCGCCGTCATTTGAACCTTGCACTCGTTCCAGACGACGCACTCGGCGACATCGACTTCCGACAGGAGATTCGCCGTGGTCACTTCAAGAAGGCATTGGATTCCCTGCATCCTCGCCGCGCTCGCGCTGGGCGCACCGACGCTCGCGATGGCGCAGTCATGGAATGGCTGGGCGCGCTGCGAGCTGCAGAACACGGGCTCCGGTTACTCGAATACTGAGACCCACACGTGGATCGTCAGGAACGTCGCCAGCAACTCACCCTCGCAGGCGGGAACGGGCGGGTGGGCGGTCGCAGGACAGGGATCGCTCTACAAGTCCGATGGTGTGACTTCGGAGCGTGCCGAATGGTCCATCGGCGGAGCTTCACCGGCCGGGCGCTTCATCGTGCAGGTATCGGGAGGGATGGCCACCATCCGGCCGGTTCACTCACAGCTCACCGCGCCGGGCGCCAGGGTGGGCTACACGCAGCAGACCATCAGCGGCTCGGCGCGCAGCCCGGTGACCTTCGCGGGGACCGCGTGGGAATGGCCGTTCCCCAACGTGCAGGGCTCGGCCAGCGGACAAACTATCAGCGGCAGTAGTTCGGCCACGTCAGCGGCTGCGTGGAGTTACCAGCAGCCTTATGGGTCGGTCACGAACGTGAATTGCCAGTGGTTGTTTGCGAACGGCTCGATCCCGCCGGATCCGCCCGCGGTCAATCCGCCACAGCCGCCGCAACCTCCGGGCACAACCACACAGCCGCCGGCTCGACCGGTCGCGGAATTGCCCTGGAGCGGATTCGTCGAATGTGAGGCGAGTGCTGCATGGCCGTCGTTCTACCAGGAGACCCAGGTCCATCGCTGGGACCTGCACGGCGCGAAGCCGACCCCTGCCGCGAATGGCACGTTCGAGCATCGGGCCGAATGGAAGCTCAAGGGTAATGGCTCATCACGCAATCGGCAGGAGACCGCCAGCTGGACCACGCAGGGCGTCGACAAGACGTCATTCGTGATGTTCATCCGCCCCTCCGACGGGATGCTCGTCATGCAGTCCGCGCAGTCGCCGAAAGTGGTTACCGGCGGCCTTAAGGGCACGCGGCAATCGACGATCGCGGGCGCGCAACCGGTGCCGATCAGCATCGACGCCTGGGAGATGCCGGCCCCGCTGATCGAGTCCAAGCCCGGATTGAAAACCGTGAGAGGGAAGAGCTCCTCGCCGCTCACCGCAAGGCTCTCGCGCCTGCAGCCGCCCAATGCCACGGGCACCAGCAATTGTCGCTGGAATCTGCGCGTTGCCCCTTAGGCCCTCGCATTCAATATCAGAAGGAAATCGCCATGGCCGCGCTTCGAAAGTTGAATACGGGAATCGCCTCGCTGACCTGCGTTCTGTGGACGATCGCCGCCAGCGCACAGGCGCCCGGGCCCCAATACCCACAGACTAACTACCCGCAGGACACGGCCCCGCAGCAGGGTTATCCGCCGGGTGCATATCCGCAGGCCGCCTATCCGCAGCCCGCAACTCCGGAGGGCGGCAAGCCTCCGAGCCCGCTGCGGCAGGTATTCGCCGGCACGCTCGCCGCGCTGCTGCAGAGCGCGACCGGTGGCATCGGCAACGCACTCGCGGAGGGCATCAACGGCAGCATCAACGGCTGGTTCGAACGCAAGCAACGCAAGAATCAGCGTGCGCAGGGCGGGTATGCAGGCGAGCCGGCATACCAGGGCCAGTCCGCGTATCCCGCTGCGCCGGCATACGACACCACGAGCGCGTATCCCGCGACGACATATCCGCCGACACAGCCGTCCAATCCCTATTCGACGGACCCCTACAACCCGGGCGCCGCGTATCCGTCGCAGAACGCGGCCGGCGCGCCTATCTACACGTCCCCGGCGCAGTCGGTGAGCTACGACTGGAGCAGCACGCAGGTCTACGATCCGCGCACCGGCCAGGCGAGCGCGGCCGGATCGGGCGGTTACGCGCTGGCGTCGCCGCCCGCTGATGCTTCGACAATCGCTGCTGGTGGCGCATACGACGTGTACGCCATGCGCGCCGACGGCAGCGAGGTGCCGGTGAACGCAGCCACGCAGGACTTCCGCACCGGAGATCGCTTCAAGGTGTATTTCCGTCCCTCGCTGCCGGGACGCCTCGATGTCTACAACATCAATCCCAACGGCCGGGAAACCAGGATTGACAGCACCGAGACCGCGGCCGGACAACTGACCACGCTGGGGCCCTACGAATTCACCGCCACCCGGGGCAACGAAGCGTTGCGCTTCGTGCTGGCTCCCTGCACCAGCCAGCAGCTCATGGTGGCGACCCGCGACATCGTCAACGTCGGTCCCAACGCGGGCAATCCCTACGCGGCGGATCCGAATTCGCAGGCTGCCTATCCCTCTACCTACCAGGCGGCGCAGCCGGCCGGGCTCTCGCTGGGAAGTTGCAGCAACGTGGCGACGCGCGGCATCAAGACCCGCGACATCACCAAGGTGGGGGTGGATGGCACGACCAGCTTTGCGCTCGATCCCGTCTCGCAGAGCGAACTGGCCTCGGGCCGGGTCGCACCGCGCGAGTTCACCGTCTACTTTCGGCACAACTGACAAATACACGGCGATTCGCGTACGAGTCGGCCCACGAGTCGGTAATGCTCGATAGCAGCTGCAGCGCAGGGACTACCGGAGGTGACGAGCTCGTGCTCGTCGACGCGGTTGCTTCCGGGGACGCCGACGCCTTCGAGCGTCTCTATCGCATCTACGAGAAACGCGTGTTCCGCTACATCCTCGGTTTCGTGCGCGACAGTGCGCTGGCGGAGGAGGTGGCCGCGGACACATTGCTCGCCGTGTGGCATGGCGCGAAGACGTTCGGAAGATCCTCGCGCGTGTCGACCTGGATTCTCGGCATTGCCCGGCACAAGGCGATCGACGCGGTGCGGCGCGCGGCGCGCGGCGCGCGCTCGACGGCGCTGGACGAGGCGGCCGAACTCGTGGAGAGCACGCCCGGCCCGCTCGATGATGCCGATGCGCGTTCGGTTGAACGCCTGACGCATCGCGCCCTCGAACTGTTGTCGGAGGAACACCGCGAGGTGCTCTACCTGGCCTTCTACGAAGACGTCCCTTATGAAGAAATCGCATCCTTGCTCGACGTGCCGCAGAACACCGTGAAGACGCGCGTCTATTACGCCAAGCGCAAGCTGCGTGAACAGCTCGAGCACTTCGCGCGCGCGGGAGCCATCGCATGAACGCTCCAGGCACTCAACCTCCAAAGCCTCACGAGACGGTGTTGCTGCTGCCGTGGTACCTGAACCGCACCCTCGCGGAGGAGGAGCGGCGCAGCGTCGAGGAACACCTGCTGGTCTGCGGAGGATGCCGCGCGGAGCTGGAGTCGACCGTCGCCTCGCGCGGGCAGTTGAGGGCGGCCTGGGACCAGCTGCCAGTTCCCGCTGCCAGCCTGCGGGATCGCGTGATGTCGCAGGTGCGCCAGGAGGGCGTTGCCTCGGCCGGCAAGACCCGTCGCGCGCCTTCGCCGATGCAGACGCTGAGCGAATTCCTGCAACGGCTCATGCAACCCACCTGGGTGCCCACCGCGGCGCTGGCGGTCATCTTGCTGCAGGCGGGAGCCATCACGTGGTTGGTGCAGCCGCAGGCGCCGGAAATCAACACGAGGGGTGTCGGGCCGGTGGCCGCCGCGCGTATTCGTGTCGTTTTCAATCCGCACGCCACGATGGGGGAAATCCGCGAGGGCCTGGTCGCGCTGGGTGGCTTCATCGTCGACGGTCCGGGCCTGGACGGCGCCTACGTCGTGCAGCTGCCCCCGGAGTCTCCCGCAGAGATCTCGCGCAGGCTGCGCGAATTGCGCGAGCGTCCCGGGCTGGTCGAGCGCATCGAAAATGTTCCGTGAATCCGGATTGACGGTGCGTGCACTGCTGCTGCTGGCCTGCGCGGCTTGCGCAGCCGGTGTGACCGCGCCCGTTGGGGCGCAGGCGCCCGCGGCACCCTCGACCCGGCGCGCCCTGCTGATTGGCGTGAACAGCTACCAGGCCGTGCCCGGTCTCAGCGGTTCGCTCAACGACGTCGCCGCCATGCGCGAGGTGCTGGTCACCCGCTGGGGCTTCGACGCGCGCAACATCCGCACGCTCACCGAACGCGCCGCGACGCGTGCCGGCATGCTGACTGCACTTCAACAACTGGTGAGTGCGGCGGGCCCCAATGACGTGGTGTACGTGCACTACTCGGGTCACGGCTCGCAGGTGCAGGACCTGAACGGTGACGAGGACGATGGCCTCGACGAGACGCTGGTGCCGCAGGATGGCAGGACGGGCGGCGTTGCCGACATCACCGACGATGAGCTCGATGCGATCTTCTCGAAGCTGCGTGCCGCTTCCACGCTGATCGTGCTGGATTCCTGTCACTCCGGCACCGCGACCCGCGCGCTGGAGATCCGCACGCGTTCACTGCCGGCGGATACGCGCATCGACCTGTACCGCGCGCCTGAGACACGCACTCGTGCCATCGTGCCGCGCATGCAGTCACGCTACGTGGTGATGAGTGGTGCGGCCGCCAACCAGGAGGCCCTGGATGGTCCCGTGGACGGGCAGGATCGCGGCTTCTTCTCCTATTCGTTGTCGCGCTCGCTCGCGGTGTCGAAGTCCAATGCCTCGCCACGCGCCGTGTTCGCGGGCGTCGAGCAGGAATTGCGGCGCATGCAGGCTCAGTTCGGACGCAGATCGATGCCCGAGCCGCAACTCGAAGGGCCGCCAGCGCTGCTCGATCAACCGCTGCTGGCGATCCGGGGTACTCCGCCCACGGCGCCGCGGCTGGCATCGATCGAAGCACGGTCGCGCGGGCCGGGCAGGGTGACACTGGTCAACGGAATGTTGTTAGGGGCGGCGCCGGGATCGACCTGGTCCTTGTATCCACCCGGGGAGTCGGCCTTCACGCGGGCCGCGACGCTGGCCGTGGCGACGGTCGTGCAATCACCCACCGGGTCGCTGGACGCCGAAGCCGTGGTGAATCCGGGCGGCAAATCCATTCCGCCGGGCGCGCGCGCGGTGATGAACACACCGGCCTCACTCGCGCGCGTGATCCCGATCCGGATCGCGGATGTGCCGCCGGTGCAGCGCGCGGATCTGGAAGCGATGCTGAGGCGAACCATTGGCAACGTGCAGATCGTTGGACCCGGACAGCCGGCGCGTTTTCTCATCGACATGTCCGGCGGAACGCTGCGCGTGTTGTCCGCGGACGGAATGCAGGTGGTGGCCGTACTGGACACCCGCACCGAACAATGGAGCGCGGCATTGAATCGCGTGATCTCACGATCGGCCAACGCCTCGGAACTGCTGGCGCTCGACAATCCCGCCTCGCGAATGCAGGTGACCGCCCAGATCATCGGCAAGCAGCCGCAGTCGCGCGACATCGTCCTGGCCGACACGCGCCCGGCGCCGTTGCGCATGCGCCGCCCCGGTGAGCCACGCGGCGCGCAGAACAGTCTGCAGCTCGCGGTGACCGTGAACGCCGATGCGTATCTCACCATCGTCGACGTGGACTCCGAGGGCAACAGCAACCTGCTGTTTCCCAATCCGGCGCAACGTCCCGACTTCCTGCCCGAGGGGCGGGTCTTCGCGAACGTGCCGGTGCTGTTGCCGGACTCGCTCGCATCCGGCAATCGTGCCGGTTTCTTCTGGGACTATGGACCGCCGGTCGGTCTCGACACCATTCGCATCTTCGCGAGCACGGATGCCGAAACCGCGCGGCTGATCCGCGAACGCGTCCGTGCCCTGCAACCCGGAACGGCTTCGATGGGAGCCATTCCCGCGAGCTCCGGTGCGGGCGAGGGGCTCGAGGCGTTGCGGCTCGATCTCGGCGGGCTCGCGACGCGCGGTATCGCCACGGTGACGGACACGGCAACTCCCGCGCCGTCGGCTGAAACCACGCAGGCTCCGGACTGGGCGGCCGCCACGGTATCCGTGCTGGTCACTGAATGATGTTTCCGCCACTCGCGGTGGTCGACGTGCCCGCGGTGGTTGGCGCAGTACGCGATCGATGGCTCAACCTGACCTTGTGCAGAGTCAACGAGTCGGTGCTGCGACTCGGTGTCATGCAGGGTGGATATCACCATCGCACCCGCGCGTCGGAGCGCGCGGTGATCCTCATGATGGAGACCGCGAACATCGTTCCGGCCGGCGGCGCCTGATTCGCCCATAGCCCAAATCTATGGAAATGCCGACCAGCGCGCTGCAACCGGGCGCGTGGCCGTGTCAGTATTGCCGCCCATGAATTCCACTCTCGCGGCGAAGATCGCCGCCAAGCAGTTCGTCGTCACCGGCGAGCTGACTCCCCCGAAGGGAACCGACCTCTCCAGGCTTTTCGCCACCGCCGAGCTGCTGCGCGGTACGGTGGACGCGCTCAACATCACCGAATCACCGCGCGCCCGCATGGCCATGGATCCGCGCGCCGTGGGCAAGCTGCTGCAGGATCGCGGCATCGAGGTCATCGTCCAGGTCACCAGCCGCGACCGCAATCGCATCGCCGTGCAATCCGACCTGTTAGGCGCGGCGGCGCTGGGGCTGAAGAATTTCGTGTTCATGGGTGGCGACTCGCCCGCGGGCGGCGATCATCCGGATGCCAAGCCGGTGTTCGACCTGACGGCGTCGGGGCTGCTGCAGGCGGCCGAAGCGCTGCGCAATGGCAAGGACTTCGCCGGTAACGCCCTGCACGGCACGCCCGAACTGTTCCTCGGCGCCACGGCCAATCCCGGCGCGCCCAAGTTCGAGGCCGAGGTCGAGAACACGCGCCGCAAGATCGACGCCGGCGCGAAGATGCTGCAGACCCAGGCCATCTACCACGTCGACCAGCTGAAACGGTTCATCGACGCGGTGAAGCCGGATGGCGTGGCGGTACTCGCCGGCATCATCCCGCTGAAGTCGGAGAAGAGCGGCCCGTGGCTCAATGCGAACCTGCCCGGCGTGGTCGTGCCGGGCGACATGCTCGAGGACATGGAGCGGGCCGCGAAGGATGGACGCGCACGGGAACGCGGTGTCGAGCTCGCCGCGCGCGTGATCCGCGAATTGACGGGCATCGCCCAGGGCGTGCACATCATGGCCATCGGTGGTGAAGCCGAAGTGCCCGAGATCCTCCGGCAGTCGGGTGTGCGTAGTTAGAGCACGTCGTCTTCGCCGGGAACGCCGCCTTCGTCCTCCCAGCGGTTCACTTCCCAGACTTCGGCACGGCTGAATTTCAGGCGCACGCCCGCGCCGCCGCCGTTCTCCGCGATGAACACCACGCCCGCGGCCTCGAGCGTCGCGCGCAGGCGCCGGCGAGTCGTCTCGTCCGCGGAGCGGAAGCGCTTCTCGAAGTCGGAGATGGTCTGCGCGTCGATGCCCGCCGACTGCGAGAGCTGCGCCTGCGACCACTCGATGAGCGCGCGACCGGCGCGGCATTGCGCGGCGGTGAGCGCGGTGGGCGGAGGCGTGGCGACCGACATGGCGCGAATCCTAGCGCGTTTTCATGCGTCGCTAGTCCCGCTCGAGCGGCCGGGGGATCATGCGATGGGGTGCCCGCCCACTCGACTGCCGGTGCGGTCGAGGCTACCGTCCATGCACACTGGAGGTGTCACATGCCCGTTCCCTGGCTGGCCGTCGGAAGCCTGGTTCTCGGAAACCTCGACAAGATCATGTCGGTGGTGAGGCCCGGGTTCACTCGCAAGTCGATCGAGGCGGTGGACGCCCAGACCGGTCTGCTCAACCAGCAGATCTCCGAGTTGCAGTCGGCAGCCGCGGCCAACGCCGAGCAGATCATGGTGCGGGCCGCGCAACTCAAGGAGGTGGTGTCGGCGCTGTAGCCGGCCGCGGCGTCGGCCGCCGCGGAGCGCGCCGCGGAGCGCGCCGCGGCGCGCCGCCTCGCCATGATCGCTCTGGCGCTGGCGGCGGTGGCACTGGCGCTCGGTGTCGCGTTGATCGTGCGCTAGCCGTACGGGCCGGCTTCCACCTGGGGCGGAGGGATTTCGAGCGCGGTGGTCGAGGACACTTCCGGCCCGTACTCGTTGATGGTCGCGCGGCGCATGTCGCGCTTGTGCCTGAACACCTCGTAGGGTGTCGCGCGATGCAGCGTGCAACGGTTGTCCCAGACCAGCAAGTCGCCTTCGCGCCACGTGTGCACGTAGCGGAAAGCGGGGTTGGCGATGTGTGTGTTGATCGAGGCGATGAAGCGGTCGCTGTCTTCCTTCGGCCAGCCCACGATGTGCGTGACATGCGCGCCTAGGTAGAGCGCGGTACGGCCCGAATCCTTCACGGTGCGCACCACGGCGTGTTGCGCGGGCGGCATGGCGCGGCGCATCTCCTCGCTGATCTGCATCTTCCCGGCGTCGGCGCGCGTCTTCCACAACCAGTGTTCGGCGATGGCATCCCTCGCGCGCACGCGGAGGTCTTCGGGCAGGCAGTCCCAGGCCGCCCGGGCATCGCAGAATTCCGTGTCACCGCCGGCCGGCGGCACCACGCGGGCCGACAACATCGACCACTTGGTGGGCAGCGTGTTGAACGAACTGTCGGTGTGAAAGTTCTCGTTGCCCTTGTTGAAGATGAGCCGCAGGGAATCCTCGGGCAGGAAATTGCCGTCGGCGTCGAGATTGGAAATGTCGTAGAGACCGTAGCCGACGCGCACTTTCATGGCCGCGGGCCGCATGCCCATGTGCGGCGGCAGCTCGAGCGGGCCGAAGGCGCGTGCGAAGCGGACCTGCTCCGCGTCGTCGATGTGCTGGTCGCGCAGCACCACCACGGCGTATTTCGCCATCGCCTCCTCGAAGGCGTCGACCAGTTCGTCCGTGGGTGGCTCGTGAAGATTGGCGCCGAGCAGTTCCGCGCCGAATGCCCCGTCGGCGAACTGCGGCCCGAGACGATTGACCTTGAAACCCATCGAGAACCCGGCCCCCTCCAAATCGCGTCCCGGCCCATGCTCGCGCGCACCGGGAACGAGCGCAATTCAGCACCGGTGGAATCGCATTTCCCCGACGGTTGAACCGGTGGGGTGGGCGCAACGAGAATCCGTCGATGGATGCGCGCATTGGGGGGTTGGTCGACGCTCCGGCCTCGACTACGGAGGCCTGGCCAAGCCCGACGCGTGCCTGGTATGCGCTGGTGATTCTGACCGTGGCGCTGATGGTCGCGACCATCGATCGCGGCATCCTCACGCTGCTGGTGGCGCCCATCAAAACCCGCCTCGGGCTCTCCGACACGCAGTTCACCGTGCTGCATGGCTGGGCCTTCGTGAGTGTGTACGCGCTGCTGGGGCTGCCCATCGCCCGGTACGCCGACCACCACAGCCGTCGACTCATCATCGGCATCGGCATCGCGTTCTGGTCGCTGGCCACGGCGCTGTGTGGTTTCGCCACGTCCTTCCTGGGCTTCTTCGCGGCGCGAGCCGCCGTGGGCGCGGGTGAATCCGCTTTTGCGCCGGCGACCTATTCGATCCTGCAGGACTCGTTTCCCCCGGCGAAGCTGCCCCGCGTGTTCGCCATCCTGTCGATCGGATTTTCCTACGGCGCCAGTTTCGGGGTGATCCTGGGCGCCGGATTGCTGGTGCTGGCCACGGATGTGTCGACCTGGCTCGAGCCGATATTCGGCCTGCTGAAACCCTGGCAGGTGGTGCTCATCCTGTGCGCCTTGCCAGGCTTCCTGCTGGCCGTGGTGATGGCCACCGTGCACGAGCCGCGGCGGCGCGGGTTTCCGCCCGGCGCGGTGCAGGGGCGGGCGGTGCCCATCCGCGAGGTGATGGCTT
>Ga0315910_10000824_pt1 | contig 29577 bp, 20 predicted proteins | sample EdamamesoilMG_FD_204470 | JGI IMG/M metagenome (GOLD analysis project Ga0315910, IMG submission 204470) | Garden soil microbial communities collected in Santa Monica, California, United States - Edamame soil | ecosystem: Environmental > Terrestrial > Soil > Garden | place: USA: California... | reverse complement strand
CATCGCGATCAGCATGTTCAAACGCTTCTTCGCGCCGCGCCGTCAGCAGCTGGCGATCTCGCTGCAGATGGGCGATGAGCGCGTGGTGGCGCACATGGATTGAGCGCGCGCGGGCGCGGCGTTGGGCCGCGATGGCTAGGGAGCGAGCCGACGCCGCGCCAATTCGGCTTGGTAGCCGCGGCGCAGGATCGTGGCTTCGGCCGCATCGTCCAGCGACGCCAGGAACGCCTCGGCCCGGGTCGGATCGAGCAGCCATGCAACTCGCGCGCTTTCCAGGAATGCTCCTTCCTGCGGCGGAATCGTCCAGGCGTCGACGATGCGTTCACCCAGGCCTTCGAGCACCTCGGGTGGGAGCTTGCGTTCGCGCCAGCGCTCGATCTCGGCGGCGATACGCTCGGGCGTGATCACGGCGCCGGGCATGTCGCGGCCGATCGCCAGCAGGAGCGCGCGGCGTTCGTCGGCTTCGAAGCGTTCGGTTTGCTCGGCGCGTTCGGCGATCGCAGGGCCGTGCACGAGGCGCCACCAGGTTCCGGTCCCGCGCAGCAGGTGGAACTTGGTCGTCGCGTCGAACGAACGGCAGACGCGCAGCACTTCGTCCTCCGGCGTCTCGTTCCACAGGGCGCTCGCGATCGCCGGCGCGAGCGACTCGACTTCATCGGGCGCGAGTTCGAGCAGCTTGCGCGCGCGCTCGAGGTCGTCGCCCGGGATGCGCTGAGCCACGGCGCGCACGTAGGCGGTCCATGCGTGGCCGCGCGTGTGAGCGAGCAGGGCGCCGCCATCGAGCGCGAAGCCGCGCGCGCCTTGATCGACCGCGCCGACCCAGTCGCGCACGCCCAGCGCCGCCAGCAGCACGAAGGCCGCGCCGGCCAGGCCGCGTTTGGCGAGTCGCGGCGATCGCGCGGCGTCGGCGATCGCGGCGCAGGTCGCGACCGTCAGCAACAACCACAGCGGGCTCAGGCGCTTGAGATGGAACCCGTGGTTCAGACTGGGCTCGTCGAATCCGCTGAAGAGGTACGCGAGCGCGAATACCGTCGCACAGGCACCCACGAGCAGCACGTGCCTGCGCGAGGTCGAATGCAGCAGTGCGCGACAGCTCGCCAGGCACACGCAAGCGGCGCCGAGCAGGGCTACCAGCGTCAGTGCGCTGGATCCGCGCCATAGGCTGCTCAGCAGGTCGGATAGCACGGCGAAGGGACCGCTCAACGTCTGCGCTGGCAGCAGCTCCTGTCCGTGAACGTCGAAGACGTCCGCGCCGACGGCGATCATCATTCCGATCAACGGCGCGGCGCCCAGCGCGATCCCCACGGCCAAGGCCGCGATGCCGCGAAGGCGCTGTCCACGCGGCATCGAGGCCACGACCCAGACCAACGCCGTCAGGCTGATCGGCAGCGTGGCATAGGAAAAGTACGCGCCGAAGCCGATCGCGGCCCCAAGCGCGAGCCAGGTCGCGCGAGGATTCGCCTCCCGATTCGCGGCGCGCACCGCGAGCAGCAGCACGAGCGCGACGAACAGCAGCGCCTCGAAGTGGATGCCCAGGCCCAGCAGCGACATGCGCTGGAACGCGCCGGGTGCCAGCGCGAACAAGGCCGCGAAGCACCAGGCCGCCGCGCGACCGAAGGCCGCGTGCACCATCAGGATGGCCAAGCTCGCGCTGAGCAGCAGCCACAGCAGCGCGACCAGCGAGAGCGCGAGCAGGCTCGGACCCAGCAACGCGAAGCCCAGCGCTTCCAGGTGGCTGAAAACGAAACCGCCGCCTTCGTACTGCACGTAGGGCAGCATCGAACGCGGCAAATCGGTCGCGCTGGCGAGCGCGCGCGCACTGGCGCCCTTGGCCAGCGCCTCGCCATGGAAGAACACGTCCGCCAACGACAAGAGCAGCGTGAGCCGCGTCACCAAGAGCAGCGCGATCCCGACGGCGATCGGGCGCCACGCTCCGCGTGCGTTCTCGATCAGCGATCTCTGCGGCATGCAGGAGGCCTGGCCCCCGCGCGCACCCTAGCGCATCGACGCAGGAGTGCCGAGCCAGCGCCGTTTTTTCGCGCTATTCCGCTTCCCTCGCGCGCGGCCATCGAAAGCCGGCCGCGCGCGAGGGGCTCGGAAGTACGCGAAAAAAAGGCGCTGGCCCTGCGCTCGAAGAATGCGCGGGCTCGGTGCTCACTTCGCCGGCGGGACGGCGATGTCGAGCTGCGCGATGCAGTCGGAGAGCTGCTGGAACTCGGCCTCGTCGCGGCAGGAGATCACCAGGGAATTGGTGCGTGCATCGGCGACGACGCGCGAGCCGGGGATGGCGCCCTTGATGGCCTGGGCCACTTCGATCGCATTCGCGTGGCGCAGGGGCACCACGTGCAAGCTCGTCGACGGCCGCTCGGCGGGCGCCGGTGCCTTGGCAGGGGTCTGGGTGCTGCTGCAGGCGCTGCACACCAGCGCGGCGCCGAGGAACAGGGGGAGGATCTGCATGGCTGGTCCGACGCGCGCGCCGGGAGCTTCTTCCCGACGGCTCCTCCCGGACTCTACTGCCGCAACAGGGCCGCCTTCTCGCGCCAGGTCTGGGCGCCGGCCTCGTCGCCGCGCGCGAGATGCAGCGTGATCAGATTGTCCAGGATCAGCAGCTTGTTGACCGCCCACACGCGCGGGTCCTCGCCGATCGCCTTCCAGGCCGCGAGCAGCAGCGGCTCGGCCTCGTCCAGGCGCTCTTGGCCGACCAGGGCCGCGCCCAGCTGCGCGCCGGTGTAGGCGAGCAAGGGATGGCCCGCGGGCAGCTTGGCCTCGAGCTTGGGGATCAGGTTGCGCAACAGGTCCTCGGCGTCCTGCCACTCGCCGCTGTGGAGCAGCAGGGTGGCCAGCGCGTCGCGCGCCTCGCTCGCGCCGCCGCTGATCTCGCCGAAGGTCTTGACGCGCGACGCGAGCGCACCCTCGAGCAGCGCACGCGCCTCCGCGAACTTCTTGCGCTTGCCGAGCACGTCGGCCAGGTCGATCTCGATGCCCGCGATGTCGGGGTGGTCCTCGCCGAGGCTGTGCTTCCAGTTGGCCATGGCCTCGCGCAGCAGTCGCTCCGCGCGCTCGAGCTCGCCTTGATCGCGCGAGAGCTTCCCCAGCCGCCACAGGCAGTCGCCGATTCCCGGATTGTCGGACGGGAGCACCTTGCGGCGCATCGCCAGCGATTCCTCGAACTGCAGGCGAGCTTCCTCCGGCTGCTGCACGGCGATCAGGGCCGTGCCCATCGTCGCCAGGGCCGTCGCCGTGTCGCGGTGATCACCGAAGAGCTTGCGCCGCAGCTCGAGCGCACGCTGTGCATGCTCGAGCGCCGGCTCGTTCATCCCCAGCACCAGCTCGCACAAGGCCAGGTCGTGCACGATGTCGGCGACGTAGTAGTTGTCGGGGCCGAGCAGCTCCTCCCGCAGCCGCAGCGCCTCGTTCAAGTCCGCGAGCGCATCCTTCGTGTGGCGCTTGTCCATGCGGATGCTGGCGCGCTCGCGCAGCGCCGCGGTGACGACGATGTAGTCGCCCGGAGCCGGGTCCTTGAACGTGTCCAGCACGGCCTCGATTTCCACCAGCGCCTCGTCGTAGCTGCCTTTCCGGTTCAAGTAGAAGGCCAGCTTCCCGCGCAGGCGCGCCAGCGCCTGGCCGCCGGGATCCTCGTACTTGCCGCGCGTCTCGATCGCCGCGCGAATCAGCGCGATCGCCTCGTCGATGGAACCCTGGTTGTAGCGCGCGGCGGCGAGCAACGTCTGGGCGCGGGAGCGCGAACGCGGATCCTCGAGCTGCGCCGCATCGAGGATCCCCGTCGCGGCCCGAGCACGTTTCTCGGCTTCGGCGAAAGCGCCGCGCGCCAAGATGGTGTCGGCCAGGTCGAGTTCGAGCTGCACGGCGATCAGCGGATCGGAGGCCGGGAGCTTGGCCAGGATCTCGGCTGCCTGGCGCAGCTGCCGCTCGGCTTCCTCGAAGCGCCCGATGCCGCCGTAGGTGTCGCCGAGCGTGTTGCGCAGCACGAATTCGGTCTGCGGGTCGGCCGCGAACTCGCCGGCGTCGAGGCGCTTGGCCGCTTCGTCGACGACCTGGCTGACCTGCATGTCCTGCTGCAGCGAGTTCAACGGATTGGCGCTGGAGAGCATGCCCGAGAGGAAGTCGCGCACGGCCTCGGCGCGCTGCGTCGCGGCGCTGGCTTCGACGGCGCGCTGCTCCGCCAGCGTCTGGTTCCGCAGCGCCAGGTCGCCCTGGCGCGTGGCTTCGGCCGCCTTCTCCGCCGCGAGCGCCGCGTTGCGGTCGGCGATCGACTTCTGCCACAGGCTCGCGATCAATCCGCCGACCAGACAGGCGAGAGCCAGCCCCGCCGCCGCGGCCAGCGGCTTGTTGCGCGCGACCCACTTGCGCAGCTCGGCGAACGCGCCGGTCTCGTGGGCCTTGACCACGCGGCCCTCGAGGTAGGCGCGCAGGTCCTCGGCGAGCTCCAGCGTGTTGGCGTAGCGCTGCGGGATCTCGCGCGCCATCGCCTTCTCGCAGATCGCCTCCAGCTCGGGGGGCACGTCCTCGCGCAGCCTGCGCAGCGGCAGCGGCGCGCCGTGCAGCAGCGCGTGCAGCACGTCGAGGTTGCTCTTGGACTCGCCGCGCGCGACGAAGGGCATTTGACCGGACAGCAGGTGGTAGAGCATCGCCCCGATCGCGTACACGTCCGAACGTGCCGAGATCTGCTCGACGCGGCCGCGGGCCTGTTCCGGCGGCATGTAGGCCGGCGTCCCGACCACGTCGCCCTCCATGGTCACCAATGGCGAGTCGGAGCCGACCTTGCGCTCGTCGCGCCGCGCGGTCTGGATCGTGGCGCTCGCCGTCCCGTCGCGGATGCGCAGGTCGTGCGCGTCGGCGCGCCCGATCACGCGCGCCAGGCCCCAGTCCATCACGTAGACCTCGCCGTAGCTGCCGACCATCACGTTGGCGGGCTTGAGGTCGCGGTGGATCACGCCCTTGGAGTGCGCGTAGGCCATCGCCTCGCAAACGCGCAGCAGCACGCCCAGGGCGCGCGTCTGGTTCCAACCCTCCTCGCCGCTGCGCACCAGTTCGAGGATGCGGCCGAGGTCGCGGCCCTTGACCAGGCGCATCGTGAAGTACACGTGACCCTGGCCGTCGAGACCGAGTTCGTGCACCGGCACCACGCCGGGGTGATCGAGCTGCCCGGTGATCTGCGCCTCCTCGAGGAAGCGCGCGACGCGGCGTTCGTCGACGCGCGGCGTGCTGCCGCGCCCGCTGTCGCCTTCGCTGCCGAGCACGACCTTCATCGCCAGCTCGCGGCCGAGGTCCTCGTCCCACACGCGCAGGATCGCGCCCATGCCGCCGCGCGCGATCTCGCCGCGCAGGCGGTAGCGCGCGCCCTTCGAGCCTTGCGCCAGGATGCGGCGCAGCAGCTCGCCGGAGGCCGGCGAGCTCTCCGAGAGCGTCGACGAGGACGGACCGAGCGGAAAAGGAATCGCCGTCAGTCCGGCGGCGCGCATCTGGGACAGGCTTCGTTCGTGCGCGGCGTACATCTCGCGCAAGTGCGCGGTCTGCTGCGGGTGCGCGCGGCAGAAGGCCTCGAAGTCCGCGCCAGGGCCCTGGCGCAGGAACTCGACGAACAGCGGATCAGCTGAGCTCTCGGACATCGCGGTGAGCCGTGAAACCTGGGGAGCCGGATCGGGCGCGGCCGAGTCTAGCGATGCGCCGCCAACTCTGCTCGAACCGCAGCTTGCCCGAGCCGCGACGCGAACGCGCGCATGCGCGCGACGCCGCGCGTGCGCGAGCGATGCACGACCCGTGCACTGCGATTACCCCGCGGGCCGGCGCGCGAAAGCACACACGACTCCTACGTTTCCGGCGCGGATCCGCTGGTACTCCTCGCGCAGCAACCAGGCACCACGGCACACCGCTTCCGGTCGCCGCACGCCCCAACCCAGGAACGATCATGGCTCGACGTTGGATCCTCGCGACCGGCTTCTCGATCCTGTGCGCAAGCGCGGCGCCGGCCGCGGCAGCGATGCTCTCCGGCCCGCAGCCGGGCGACGGCGCGCTCGACGGCTGCTGTCCGGAAGCGGATCGCGCGCCGACGCGCCAGGCGAGCGCCGGGATCGACGACGCCGATCCGAAAGCGGGGCTCGACTTGGTGGGCAGCCGCTCCGGGCCCTCGCAAGCCGCGTCGACGCCGCACAGCTTCGATTTCTGGCAAGAGACCGAGCCGCTGAGCTTCCCGACGCGCACCGCCGACGCGATCTGCGCCGACCTCGACGGCGACGGCGCGCCCGAGCTGATCCGACTGGGCATCGCCTTCGGCGACCCCCACGCAGGCACGCTCGGCGTCAGCTTCGGCGGCGCCTATGGAATCCAGGGCGCGGAGCAGTGCCTGCAGCTCCTGCCCTCGCCGCGCAGCGTGATCGCGGTCGACGTCAACGCCGACGGCCGCCTCGATCTCGTCGCTGCGCACCTCAAGCCCGTGCCGCACACCGTCAACCAGTTCCTGCGCAGCGCCACGTTTTTCATCCAGACCGCCGCGCCGGCTGGCCGCGGCATCGAGTTCCTGAACCCCGCGCCCAGCGTCACCTTGGCTCCCGGCGGCGAAATCGTGCTGCTCGCCGACGTCGATCGCGACCAGCAGGCCGACCTGGTCAGCGTCGGCTCCGGCCACCAACTCTATTACCAGCGCGGTCTGGGGCTCGCGCCGGGTTCGCCCGCGGTGCCGCTGTTCGACGCGCAGTTCGTCAGCGTCTCGCAGCTGGCGGCGCAGACCGCGGGACTGCCCGCGGGCTCGAGTTTCAGCTTCGGATTCGCCAACGACCTCGCCAGCGGCGACTTCGACGGCGACGGCAGCATCGACCTCGCCGTGGCGGCGGGCAGCCTGCTGGGCGGCGGGACGCACCTCTACTACCAGCGCAGCGAGGGCTGGGTGTACCAGGGATTCACGACGCCGGTGGTGGGCAGCGCGGGCACGCATTCGATCACGAGCCTCGCGGTCGGCGACTTCAACGGCGACGGGCTGGAGGACCTGGTGGCGACCTCGCCGCTGCTCGATCTCGCCACGCTCCTGAACAGCGGATCGAGCTCGGGCTTCACCACGCCAGCCGGGATGACGCCCGTGACCTCGCCGGGCGTCGGCCGCAACTGTACGTTCGCGGTCAGCGCGGACTTCGACGGCGATTCGCACGCGGACGTCGGCTTCTTCGACGTCATGCAGCAGAAGCTCGCCGTGGCCTACAACCCGTCGACCAGCTCGACCCCGGGCGTGTTCCTGGACCAGCCCGCGTTCCTGGGCGCTTTCGATCTGCAAGGCAGCGCGCCCTGCGCGATCGAAGCCGCGGACGTCGATGGCGACGGCGACGTCGACCTGGTCGGTTCCTTCGTCCTGAGCCAGTCGACCGCGGTGCTCCACTGCCAGCGTCTGGCCAACGCGCGCAAGCCCTGCTCGGTGGCGCGCTTGCGCGGCGGCGAAGCGGCAGCCGCGCTCGCCGACGCTTTCGTCCCCGATGGGCTGGAGTACACGCAGGTGCCCGGCGCAGGCACGCCCTCCCACGTTGCCGCGGACGCCTTCAGCTTCCAGGCCAGCGCCGCGCCCGGCGACAGCCTGCGCTTGCGGATTCACATGCGCGCCGCGGCGCCGGGGGTCGAGGCGCGACTGGGGCTGCTCGAGCGGTCGACGAACCACGTGCACTGGGTGCAGGATCTGGCGCTGACGCCGCTGGCGCAGGAATTCGTGGTGCTCGTGCCCGATGCCGAGCGCTTCATCTCGGCCGCGCAGCGCCTGCAGCTGTGCGTGATGTCCAGCGGCCGGGAGCGCAGCTTCCGCGCCGCCATCGACCAGCTGAGCGCCGAGGTGCTGCGCTAGGGCGCGCCGCGGAACCTCGCGCATGCCGAGGTAGAATCCCGCGCGAGGCTCATCGCGCATGCAAGACTTCGAACAGCTCGGCTCGTTCTACCTGGGCCGGGAGTACGACCTCGCCGCCAGGCGCGGGGATTCGCAGGCCCTGGTCCTGTACGACTCGAAGGACCTGCTGACGCACGCCGTGTGCGTGGGCATGACCGGCTCGGGCAAGACCGGGCTGTGCATCACGCTGCTGGAGGAGGCCGCGATCGACGGCGTGCCCGCGATCGTGATCGACCCCAAGGGCGATCTGTCGAACTTGCTGCTGAGCTTCCCCGAACTCTCGCCGGCGGACTTCGAGGCCTGGGTCAACCCGCAGGACGCGGAGAAGAAAGGACTGACGGTCGCGCAGTTCGCGCAGCAGCAGGCGGAGGTATGGCGCGCAGGGCTCGCGGCCTGGGGCCAGGACGGCGCGCGCATCCGGCGCCTGCGCGAGAGCGCCGACTTTCGCGTCTATACGCCGGGCTCGAACGCCGGCACGCCGGTTTCGATCCTCGATTCGTTGCGCGCGCCGCCCGCGGCCCTGCGCGAGGACGCGGAACTCTTCCGCGAGCGCATCGCCTCGACGGCGACGAGCCTGCTGTGCCTGCTGGGCGTGGACGCGGATCCGATCCAGAGCCGCGAGCACATCCTGCTCTCGACCCTGTTCGCGCGCGCCTGGACCGAGGGCCAGGACCTCGAGCTGGGCGCGCTGATTCACCAGATCCAGGAGCCGCCGGTGGCGCGCATCGGCGTGCTCGAGCTCGATTCCTTCTACCCGGCGAAGGAGCGCTTCGGCTTGTCGATGCGGCTCAACAACCTGCTGGCCGCGCCCGGATTCGCGGCCTGGATGGAGGGCGAGCCGCTGGACATCGACGCCCTGCTCTACACGCCAGCCGGCAAGCCGCGCATCGCGATCTTCTCGATCGCGCATCTGGCCGACAGCGAGCGCATGTTCTTCGTCTCGCTGCTGCTGGCCCAGATGCTGGGCTGGACGCGCGCGCAATCGGGCACGACCAGCTTGCGCGCCATCCTGTACATGGACGAGATCGCCGGCTTCTGCCCGCCGACCGCGGAGCCGCCCTCGAAGCGGCCGCTGCTCTTGTTGATGAAGCAGGCGCGCGCCTACGGCGTCGGCGTGGTGCTGGCGACGCAGAATCCGGTCGACCTCGACTACAAGGGCCTGTCCAACGCGGGCACGTGGTTCATCGGCCGCCTGCAGACCGAGCGCGACAAGGCGCGCGTGCTCGACGGCCTCGAGGGCGCGGCCGCGAACACGCCGGGAGGCTTCGACCGCGCGCGCGTCGATGCGTTGCTTTCGCAGCTCTCCAACCGCGTTTTCCTGCTGCACAACGTGCATGCCCAGGGTCCGCGGATCCTCGAGGTGCGCTGGGCGATGTCCTACCTGCGCGGGCCGATGACGCGCGCGCAGCTCAAGCAGCTCTGCGAAGGCAAGCGTGCCCCGCCGCCGCCCGCCCCGCCGCCTCCCGCGGCCGCGAGCGTGCGCACGCCGCCGCCGAGCGTCCCGCAGGGCGCGCCGACGCTCGCTACGCGTCCGGTGCTCGCGCAGGGGATCCAGCAGGTGTTCCTGCCCGTGCGCGGCGGCGACACGCCCGGATCGAGACTGGTCTACACGCCGATGCTGTTCGCGGTCGCCAGGTTGTACTTCGTCGACAAGAAGCTGGGCGTCGAGTCGGAGTTGGACCGGCACACGCTGACGCCGATCACGACCGGCCTGGTGTGCGTGGACTTCGAGGCCCGGCAGGAGCTCGACCTGGACCTGGAGGACCTCGATGCGGAGCCCGCCGCCGGCGCGGGTTTCGATCCGCTGGCCGCCGAGGCGGGCAAGCCGAAGTCCTACGACGCCTGGCGCAAGCAGTTCGTCGACACGCTGTTCCGCAATTCGAAGCTGGAGCTGCTGCGCAGCCCCGGCCTCGACGTGGTCTCGCGGCCGGACGAGAGCGAGCGCGAGTTCAGGCTGCGCCTGGTGCAGTCTGCGCGCGAGGCTCGCGACGCGCTGGCGGTCCGCTTGCGTTCGAAGTACAGCTCGAGGCTCACGACGCTCGAGGAGCGCATCCGGCGCGCCGAGCAGGCGGTCGACGTGCAGCAGGAGCAGGCGCGCGACGCCAAACTGTCGACCGCGCTGTCCTTCGGCGGCGCGCTGCTCTCGGCGCTGTTCAGCAGCAAGCGCTCGACCGTCGGCAAGGCCTCGACGGCCGCGCGCGGAGCAGGCCGCAGCGCACGCGAGGCCAGCGACGTCCAGCGCGCCGTCGAGACGCTCGCGGCGCTGCGGCAGCAGCGCGCGGAGCTCGAGGCGCAGATCCAGGCCGATCTGGCCGCCCACGAGACGCGCTGCGATCCGCGCAGCGAGTTCCTCGAGCCGCTCGTGGTCTCGCTCAAGCGCACCAATGTCGGCGTGCGCGCCTTCGCCTTGGCCTGGGTGCCGCACTGGGTCGACGCGGGCGGCGCACGCACGCCGGCCTGGAAGTAGGCGCCGCGGGATTTTTCCCCTTGCACGGCTAGGGGAGCCGGTTACCTTGAGCCCTAGACCGCCTAGGGGAGAAAGCATGGCCGACGATCGCTTCCAACTGCTGCCCGGGACCCTGGAGCTGCTGGTGCTGCGCGTGCTGCAGCGTGGCGCGCAGCACGGCTACGGCATCGCGCGCGCGATCCAGGAGCGCTCCAAGGATGTGCTGCAGGTCGAGGAGGGCTCGCTCTACCCCGCGCTGCACCGCATGGAGAAACGCGGCTGGATCGAGGCCAGCTGGGGCGCCTCCGAGAGCAACCGGCGCGCGAAGTTCTACGCGCTGACGCGCGACGGCCGGCGCGAGTACGCGGCCCAGAACGAGAATTGGCAACGCGTCAGCGGCGCGATCGAACGCGTGCTGCGGGCGCAGACCCTGGGAGGCGCCGGCGCCGGCCGGTGATCGCGAGCATGGGCATCGCGCAACGGCTCTGGCGCCAGGTGCTGCACCCCGGGGATCCGCGCGATCCGCGCGAGATCCAGGGCGAGATCGACGACGAGCTCGCTTTCCACCTCGAGCAGCGTGAGCGCGAACTCGTCGCCGGCGGCCTTGCGCCGCAGGAAGCGCGGGCCGAAGCCTTGCGCCGCTTCGGCGACGTCGAGCACATCCGCGCCGCATGCAGGCGCGTGCAAACCGGAGGAATGATCATGTTGCAGCGTGTCACCCTGGCGTTGGTGGTCGTGCTCCTGGGCGTCGTGGCGTGGCTGGCCCGGGCCAGCGTGCTCGCGCAGCGCGCCGCTCGAGACGAGATGCACGCGATGCGCGCGAACGTGGAGCGGATGACGGTCGAGCTGCAGAAGCAGCGCGCGCAATCGCTCGGATTCACTCCCGGCCTGCTGGACCTGCAGACGCGCGCCCTCCAGTTCCCGTCCACTCCCCACCGCGAGGAAGAGACCGCCGCGGCGGTGTGGCTGGAGCGCATGCGCCAACCGCGCGACGCGGCCTCGGACGAACCCGATCCCTACCGGTGGTTGATCACCGGATGCACGCCACAGCGCCGCGGCGCCTTGCTGCACGAACTCTGGCCCGCCCTGGACAGCGCCCAGCGCGGCGCGCTGGCCCAGGCGCTGCTGGCCGCGGGCGTCCACTCGCAGATGTTCGAGATCGCGCAGCTGCTGGTGCAGGCCCCCGAGGACGCGCTCGCCGCCCAGGGGCTCGAGTTCCTGCGCAAGTTCGCCCTGGTGGACTTCCGCCTCGAGCAGCGCCAGGACTGCCTCACGTGGCTGGAGCGCAACCGCTCCCGCGACCTGTCCGAGATCCTGGCCGAGACCGCGCCGGCCCTGGTGGCCAGGTTGAAGCTCGCGCAGCACTTCGACACCGATTGCGAACGATTCGCCGAACTCTCGGTGCGAAGCGCGGGCGGCGCGGTGGTCTACTTCGATTCGGCCGGCGCGCTGCGCGAGGCCGGCGGACTCGACCTGATCGAGCGCTGGGCCGCGGCTCCAGAACCCAGGGCTCGCGTGGCCGCGCTGAACTGGATGCGGGGCCTGGAACTCGACGACGTGACCCTGCGCAAGCTGGTGGTCTCGATGGTTCGGGATGCGACGCCGCGCGATCCGCGCTTCCTGCCCGAGCTGTGCACGCTGCTCGCCGAGCAGGGCGACGCCTGGGGCGCAGAACTCCTGCAGCGCGAGCTGGAGCTGGCGATCGCCGCCTCCCCGCGCAACCTGGCGGACGTCGAGGCGCTGCTGCTGGCCCTGGCCCCCGGCAACCGCGAGGACGTCATGCCCCACGCCCTGGCATTGATGCTCCAGGCCAACTCGGACGATCTCACCGCGCTCTTCGATCGAGCCCTGCTCTGCGAGCTCGGCGGCGAGCAGCCTGATCCCCGGCACGACCTGGAATGGTGGAGGAACTGGTGGCTGGTTCACCGCGACGAGTACCCGGCCACGCTCAGCGATCCGACAACCGGCCTGCCCCTCGTGCGCTGAGCGGGGCGGGCGTCGCACCGGGCCGCGGGCGAGCTCGAACTGCCCGGGCGGGTCGCCGCGACCGGCCCCGCCGATGGCGAGATTTCGGCCTGCGGGTCCGGTCCGGCAGGGAATTCGGCGCCGCCAAGGCGCGACCCCGAGCAGCCCTCCCAGGGCACATCCAAGGCGCCCAGCAGGGGTCGCCCAGCGGGGGCGCCATGGGGGCAAACCTGGGGGGATGGTACGCCCGACAGGATTCGAACCTGAGACCTTCCGCTTCGGAGGCGGACGCTCTATCCAACTGAGCTACGGGCGCGCTGAGGACTCAGAAGCGCCGGAGTATAGCCGGACCCTCAGGCCGACGGATTCTGAGATCTCGGTTACCTTCCCCGTTTCTGGCGGCTAGGTCTACCATTGACCCCCGGTTCCATCGGATCCGTGGGTCGCAGTCCACGGAGGAGGTTGGTACGCCATGCAGCAATCCCGAATCCAGGGAAGTTGTGACTCCAAGCAGCAACGCACGCGCAAGGTTCGTGCCTTCGCTGTGTATCGCTGGATCATGCCCCTCGGCTTGGCGGGCGTCGCGCTCCTCGCGAGCCTCGGCGGCCCTCAGGAGGTTTTGCGCGCGGATGGCGAGGGCGCCAACGACTCCGACGGCGACGGCTTGAGCAACACGCTGGAAGTGGGGCTGACGACTTCCCCGGACTTCGTCGACTCGGATGCCGACGGCTGGAACGACGCCGAGGAACTGGCGCGCAACAGCCTGCCGCACGTGCTCGGCTCGGTCCCGGCTGACTCGGACGTGTCGGTCGGCATGCAGGCGTGCATGCTCGGGCCCAAGCTCAACGTCACCGCGGCGGTCTACCTGCACACCGCGCCGCTCTCCGAGGCCGCGCTGGAATTCGGGATCTACGCCGGGGGGCGTTGGATGCAATTGCCCTTGTCCAGCTATGCCGCGAGCCTGAGCTTCACGACGGTGCCCACGCATGAGCCCGGGCACTCCCTGGTCGTGGTCAGCGCGATCCTGCCGGTCCAGCCGCTGAACCGCACCGGCGCGATGTCGGTGTACGCCAAGCTGCGCGTCGCGGGCACGGTCGAGTCGGCTTCCGTGATCAATCTCGTCCTGCGCCAGCTCGTTCCTACGCAAGTCATGACCCCGGCCGAGGTGAGCCCGATCGCCGCGGAACTCCTGGGCACGGGACTTCTGTACAGGCCGCTGGGCGGCACCCAGGTGCCGGCGAACTGGACTGCGGGCGAAATCTGCTTCCAACAGCTCGACTCAGTCGGCACCCACGGCGCGGTGGTCACGCAGGAAGTCACCTCGGCCAGCTGCATCTCGGGCTGGGATGGCTATTGCGACAGCGCCTCCTGCCCGGCCTCGGTCGGCAGCACCGTCGATCTGGTCGATCCCGCCGCCCTGGTCGGCGGCTGACGGCGCGCCTTCGAGGCCCGAACGCTCGGGCCGGAGGGCGCGGCCCTCGCGCATTGCCCCCGGATGGGGTGTGCCTCGGATGGCGTTCGATGGGGCCTGTGAGCCGCGGGCCTCGCGCCGGATTCGACGCAGTGGGATTGAGTTCCCGGGCCTCCAGCTTCGTCTCTGCCCCCTGGCCGCCCACGGCGATTCGTGGCAACCTTTTTGAAGGCCTCCCTACGCGCGCCGTGGAACCCCCGCGCCCGGCGATGCGTCCAAAGGCCTCTGGGTCTGGTCTCTAGGCCCCGGTGCAGCCCACCACACCATGATTCCCGATCCCGACGCGATCCTGGTCCAGACGTGCCAGGAGGCCCTTCATCGAACGGGCAAGCTGGGTTTCGAAGGGCCCTTCCGCGAGCTTTACGAGCAATACAAGGATCGGGTCTTCAACGTTTGCTTTCGGATTTGCGGAAACGCTTCCGATGCCCTGGATGCGAGCCAGGAGACCTTTGGAATCCTCTTCCGCAAGCTGCCGGATTTCCGTTTCCAATCGAAGTTCTCGAGCTGGGTCTATCGCATAGCGGTCAACGCCAGCATCGACCTGCGCCGGCGCTCCAAGCGCATGGCGTCGCTGGAAGGACTCGACGACAGCGAATTCCCCGACATGGGCGGCCAAGGAAATGCGCGCGACATCTGTGACGAGCGCGTCGAGACGCCGGTCAACACGATGACGCGCCGCGAGCTGGAGTCGCAGATCCAAGCGACGATCGGCCGGCTCTCGCCCAAGCTGCGCGCGATCATCGTGCTGCGCTACATCGAAGGCCTTTCGTACGAGGAGATCTCCGAGACCTTGCAGGTCTCGCTGGGCACGGTCAAGTCGCGCCTCGCGCGCGCGCACGACGCGCTGGATCGCGAGCTCACGCCGATCCTCGATCGCTACCACGTCGGCGAAGGCGAATGGAGGCCGCGGTGAAGGCTCCCGACGATCCCCTGGCTGCCTGCGCCGCCGCGCGCGAAGCGCTGCTGGATCTGCTGCATCGCTCGCGCGGCCAGGCCGAAGCTCGCGAGGTCGAATTCCATTGCGTCCACTGCCGCTCCTGGTTTGGACGCGCGCGGCTCTTGGGCCAGGCGCTCGCCGCTCTGCCGCGGGTCCCGACGGCGCCCGAGACGCAGGCCGCCTGGACCGAACTGGACGGGCGTGTGGTGGCGGAACTGCAGGCCGGCCGCCGCCAGGAACGCGCCGCGGCTTCGCTGAGCTCGCTGAAACGCGCCAGCGCGCCCGCTGAACTCGAGGCCTTGGTCGTGGCCGCCATGGATTCCGGCGCGGTGCTGCGCCACCCGGCTCCCGGCGAGCTCGACACGCGCGTGGCCTCGGAGATCGCCTCCAGCGGGCAGGCGCGCATCGCCCGCCAGGTCGCGGCCTTGGAGCGGGTCGCGCCGCCCTTCGAATTGCAGGGCCGCGTGCAAGCGGTGATTTCCCGCGTTCCGCGCTCGGACAGCCTGCCGATCCAGCGCTGGCTCGCGGTCGCGGCCACCCTGCTCGTGGTCTTCGGCGCCGCCTCGATGGTCGAGCGCTCGGTGCGCGACCCCGCGCCCGAATATCCCTTCCGCGTCGTGCACGTCGAATCGGCTGCCAGCCTCGACCCCTTCGTGCGCGGCCTGCTGGCCGCCTCTTCCGGCGGAGTTCTCGACCTTCCCGCCTCCTCGGCCCGTGCCTCAGGGGAGCAGCGCCGATGATCCTGCGCTGCGTCCTGCTGCTGCTGGCCCTTTCGACCGCCGCGTGCGAGCGCGTCGAGGTGGACAGCAACAACAAGTCGACCGATCCGGAGGCGAGTCCGGGCTCCTCGCCGCTCGCCGGCACGCAGCCGGGTCTGGTCCAGCGCATGGCCGCCGCGCGCCAGAGCCTGGCCTTCCAGGGTGTGCGGCGCGTGGAACTGGTGGCCTTCGAGGGGACGCAGGAGCGCCGCCTGGTGCTGCGCGAGCGCGTGTCCGCCGACGGCGAAGGCGGCTTCGCGATCGAAGCGCTCGAGGTGATCGAGCCGCCGCTGAGCGGCAGCGAACGCGATGTGTTCTTGTCGCTGCAGTCGCTGCGCCAGGGCATGCACTGGCGCTACCGCGACTTCACGATCCACGACGCCGGGCTCTTCGCCCAGAACTACCGGCTGATCGACACCGGCGCGACCACGACGGTGGCCGGCATCGGCGGGTTGCTCCAGCTCACGGTCGAGCGCCAGGACCTGTCGGGGACGAGCTACAACCTGGCGGTCGATCCTTCGACCGGTCTGGTGCTCGCATCGCGCGAGGCCACGCAGGAAGGCCAGCTGGTCTGCGACATGAGCTTCGAGTCGCTCCAGTGGAGCTTCGACGAGGGCGCCGTGCCCTGGCACCAGCCTCGGAACAACGAATCGGCGCTGCCGACCACCGGCAGCCTGGAGCCTTGGGTGGGCTTCGCCGACCGCGCGCCGCGCACCCTGCCGGCCGGCTACCAGCTGCTGGAGCGCGCCAGTTTGATGCATCCCCAGGACAGCGGGTTGTGGACCAAGAGCACGTACAGCGACGGCGTGGAGGCCCTGTTCTTCCTTCACGGCGGGCCGATTCAGAACGGCAATGGGATCCGCTCCGGCGTGCCTGAGATCCAGGCCGACCTGGTCGAGGTCGCCCTCGCCGCACCCTGGACGGTCGCAACAGGGAATTTGCACGGACAGCGCGTGATGGCCCTGGGCAAGGTTTCCGAGCCGGATCTGCTGCGCCTGCTCAGCTCCGCGATGGAGTGAATCCGGGGGCGGCCACACGCCGCTCAGGCCCGGGGTAGGCTTCCTTGTCGCCCCGGGGCCCATCCCCTGGGCGCCGCTCAGGAGCCCTCATGCAGCACGAGTCCGACGGACAGCCTTTTTCCGAGTCCCACCTCAATTCGCCCGCCTACCGGGAGCGGTTGATGCGCAAGCTCAACACCCTGATCGCCGTGCTCGAGGTGGCGACGGCCAAAGTTCGGCGCAGCATGGACGCGCCTGGCGCCGACCTGAAGAAGCTGGGACGCATCCGCACCAACTTGCAGGCCACGCTCGAGGTCTGCTCGCGAGCGCGCACGGCCCTGGAGAACCGCGGGCGGCTCACGCCCGGCCTGGCCGAGGACCTCTCGAAGGTCAGCCCCGAGCTGGCGCATTCGGCGCGTGCGCTGCACGACCCCGGCCCGCGGGTCGCCCCGCAAAGCGCCGAGCGGCCCGGGGAGTGGTCCTCGACCGCCGAGGCCAAGCGCCTCGCGGGCCTGCCGCGGATCCAGCCCGAGGAGGTCTGGACCTGCGACATCGACATGCTGGCCAAGCTGCTGCAAAAGTAGCCGCGCGCGGGCGCTATCCTCGCGGGCCCCGCCGGGCTCCGCACGCGCCGCCGCGCGCCGTGGTCGCATCGGCCCAGCCTCGATCGGTCGATGCCTCAACTCCCGCTGCGCGCTTGGCTCCTGCTGCTCGTCCTCGCCTTCGGAACGCTGCCCGCCGCCGCCCAGAGCCCGCTGCGCGTGTTCCTGCGCGGGGGACCGAAGACCCACGGGCCCGGGGAGCATGACCACCCGGCCTTCGTCGCCGAGTGGACGCCGCTGCTCGCGGCCCGCGGCGCCCTGGTCGAAGGCGCGCTGAGCTTCCCGACGCAGGAGCAGCTCGCGCGAACCGACGTGCTGGTGCTCTACGCCGCCGAGGGCGGCTCGATCCATGGCGCCGATCGCGACAACCTGCTGGCCTACCTGGGGCGCGGCGGCGGCATCGTCGCGATCCACGACGCGGTCTGCGGCGACGACCCTGACTGGTTCAAGACGATCGTCGGCGGAGCCTGGCAGCACGGACGCGCCAAGTGGGCGATGGGCACGACCGACCTGTACGTGCGCGACTTCGCGCACCCGATCACCGCGGGCGTCGCGAACTGGCGCTTCGAGGACGAGCTCTACACCGAGCTCAACATGCAGCCGGATGCGCGCGTGCTCATGGCGGGATTCCAGGACGTGTTCTCGATCTCGCCGCAGATGTGGACGTACGAGAAAGCGAACTACCGCGCCTTCGTCTCGATCCAAGGCCACTACAGGAAGTCCTTCGAGCACGATGCGTGGCGCACGCTCTTGCTGCGCGGCATCGCCTGGGCTGGCAAGCGCGATGTCGACCTGCTGACCAGCGAGAAGGACCGCGAGTGCCTTGCCTACCCGAGCGGCGGACCAATCCGGCCCGAGGCCGCCGTGAACGCGTTGGTGCTGCACGAGGGCTTCCGCGCCTCGCTGGTCGCCGCCGAGCCCTTGATCGTCAATCCGATCTCGATCGACTGGGACGCCGCCGGCCGCATGTGGGTCGCCGAGACGCCCGGTTATCCGATGAAGCAGGAGTTCAGCGGGGTTCCGGCGCGCGACACGATCAGCGTGATGGTGGACGAGGACGGCGACGGCCTCATGGAAGGCAAGCGCGTGTTCGCGCAGGGACTGGATCTCGTGACCAGCTTCGTGCACCACCAGGACGGCGTGATCGCGCTCGCGGCGCCGAACATCTTCCGTCTGCGCGACACGGACGGCGACGGGGCCTGCGACGCGCACGAGGTGCTTTACACCGGCTTCGGCTATGGCGACACGCACGCGGTCATGTCCAACGCGCGCTGGGGCGCCGACGGGTGGATCTACGCGACGCAGGGCTACTCCGGCGGCGCATCGAACGACGTGCGCAACGTCGGGCCCAAGGGCGAGCGCCACTTCGGCCGCATCGGAAACGGGATCTTCCGCTTCAAGCCCGACGGCAGCGCGATCGAGCTCGTGTCGAGCTATGGCTCGAACACCTGGGGCCTGGATTTCACCCCGGACAACGAGCTGTTCTTCACCATGGCCAACGGCGCGCACCTGCGACACGTGGTCGTGCCCGAACGCGCGCTCGCCCGCGCGCGCTTGCCGCGCACGGAGAGCTGGGCCGACGTGCCCGATCACGATCGCGTGTTTCCGCTGGTCGTGCACGACGAAGAGGCCTATCGACAGATCGATTTCATCGGCGGCTTCACCGCGGCCTCGGGTTGCACGATCTACGACGGCGGCGCGTGGCCCGATGAGTACAGCGGCGAGCACTTCGTCGCCGAGCCGACGGTCAACCTGGTGCACGCCGATCGCCTGGCGCGCAAGGGCGCGACGTTCACGGCTTCGAAGACGCAGGAACAGGAATTCCTGGCCAGCGAGGACCTGTGGTTCAGGCCGGTGCACCTGCGCGTCGGCCCCGACGGGGCGCTGTACGTGCTCGACTTCTACAACCAGGCGGTGGTGCACAACGACACGCGCGGGCCCGAGCACGGCCCGACCAATGCCGCGGTGCGGCCCGACCGCGACCAGACGCACGGGCGCATCTGGCGCGTGACGCACGCGGCGGCGAAAGAGGTCGCAGGCGCTTCGCTCGCGTCGTCGACGGTCGCCCAACGTGTCGCGGCGCTGGAATCGCCCAACGGTTGGAGGCGCGCGAGCGCGCTGCGAATGTTGTGCGAGAGCAAGAGTCCCGAGGCCGCCGCTGCGCTGCGCGTCTTGGCGGACAAGAGCCCGTCGAGCAGCGCGCGAATCGCGGCGCTGTGGGCTCTGGCGCGCCGCGGCGAATTGGAGGCCGCGCAACTTTCGCTCGCCCTGCTGGACGTCGACGCGGGCGTGCGCAGGAACGCCGCGCTGATCGCCGGCGAAGTCGGCCAAGCGCAGCCGCAGCGTGAGCGGCTGCTCGCACGACTGATCGACGAGGATCCGCGCGTGCGACTCGCGGCGCTGCAGGCCCTCGACGGCGCCGTGCTCGAGCCCGCGCACCGCGCCGCGGTCGCGCGCGCGTTCGAGGCCAGCGACGAGCGCTGGACGCGCTCGCTGGCGCTCTCGGTGGCCGCGGCCGATCCCTTGGCGTCGATCCGAGCCGCGCGCGAGGTGCACGGTTCCGCGTCCGTGAGCGAGTTTCAGGTCGAGCTCGCGGGCGTGATCGCGCGTGGCAACGAGACGCAGCAGGCGGGGGACCTGGTCATCCTGCTGGCCGACAGCCCAAGTTCGCCGAGCACACGCGCCTCGCTCGATCGCTTGTCGCGCGACCGCAAATCCGAGAGCGTGCCGAGCTCCTCGCCGCAGCTGCGCGGGGCGCTGGCGCGCTTGATCGGCTCGGCCGATCTCGAGGTCGCTGGCCTCGCGCTGAAATTCGCCTCGCGCTGGGACGCCAGCGGCGAATTGCGTGCCGAAGTCGCGGCGCTCGGCGATCGACTCGAACGCGAAGCCGCCGACAGCGCCGCGAGCCCGGAGCGACGCGTCAGCTGCCTGCGCTCGATGTTCGCCATGCCCGATCGACGCGCGAGCGCGCTGGCGATCTCGGCGACGTTGCTCACGCCGGCCTGCAGTCCGCAAACGCAGCTGGCGGTGATCGACGAACTCGGCCGCAGCGGCGACGACGCGGCGGCGGCGGTGCTGGCCGCGAGTTTCAAGGCGCTCTCGCCTCCCGCGCGAGAACAGGCCTTCCTGCAGATCGTGCGCAGGCCGAAATGGGTCGAGCCGCTGCTGCTCGAAGTCGAGACCGGCCGCATCGTGCCCAACGATCTGGGCCCCTTGCGTCTCTCGCAGCTCGAGAATCACGGCGACGCCGCCGTGGCGACGCGCGCGCGCGCAGTCCTCGAAAAGATCCAGGGCCCGCAAAACCAGAAGACCGAAGAGCTGATCGCGCAGATCCTGCCGATCGTCGAAGCGCCGGGCGACGCGGCCAAGGGCAAGCTCTTGTTCGCGCAGAATTGCGGCACTTGCCACATCTACAAGGGCGAAGGCGCGCACATCGGGCCCGATCTGACCGGCATGGGTGCGCACGGCGTGCGCGCGCTGCTGCCCGTGATCCTCGATCCGAACGCGGCGGTCGAAGCGGCCTATCTGGAGTATCTCTGCGAGACCACCGACGATCGTTTGATCTCGGGCATCCTCGTGCGCGACACGCCGCAAGGCATCGTGCTGCGCGCGACCACCGGCGACACCGAAGTTCCGCGCGACGAAATCGCTTCGCTGAAATCGACCGGCCGCTCGCCGATGCCGGTCGGGCTCGAATCGATCGGGCCCGAGGGCTTGCGCGACGTGCTCGCGTACCTGACCAACGAATACGAGGGCTTCCGCGTGCTCGACCTGCGCGAGCTGGCCAACATGTCGTCGATCAAGGGCATGTACGATCCGGAAAAAGCCCCGGATCGCATGGACCTGTTGCGCTACGGCGTCTTCGAGATCGACGGCGTGCCCTTCGAGGTGCGCGACCCTTCGAAGATCGAAGGCGGCCGCAACGTGATCTGCCTGCGCGGCGGCTTGCAGAAGAACTGGTTCTCGAACACCGGCCTGCCCAGGAAGGTCGAAGTGCCCGTGGGCTTCGCGCTGGAGCGCATGCACGTGCTCGGCGGCATCGCGGCCTGGGGTTTTCCGATCCGCGACGACCAGCAGCCCTGCGTGAAGTGGACCTGGGTCTACGCGGACGGCGAGCGCGAGGAAGTCGTCTTGCGCGACGGCGTCGAGTTCGCCGACTGGATCGGCCGGCGCGACGTGCCCGGATCCAAGTACGTCGAGAACCTGGTCAAGCCGGGCAGCTGGGGGCAGATTCGCAGCTTCGAGCTCGCGCCCGCGCGCAAGGCCGTGATCGAGAAGATCGAACTGGAGAGTTTTGACAACCACCTCTCGCCGACCTTCGTCGGTCTGACGGCGGAACTCGCCGGCGCGGTGCGGCGCAAGCCCGGCAAGGAAGTCGAGTCGAACAGCGTGAGCACAGGAAATCCGACCTCCGTCCTTCCACTCGACGTCTTGGTCGTCGGCGGCGGATCGAGCCACGACTTCGGCACCTGGTTCGATGCCTGCGACATGGCCACGCTGAAGTCCGCCGGCATTGCGAAAGCGCGCTACACCGAAAGCACCGACACGATCCTGGCGCAGCTCGATCAACTGAAGGTGCTGTGCTTGACCAACAACCAGCCGCTCGCGGGCAAGGAGCTGCGCGCGGGGCTCGACAAGTTCCTGGCCGGCGGCGGGGGAGTCGTGCTCGTGCACCCCTCGACGTGGTTCAACTGGAGCGACTGGCCCGAGTACAACGCGCGCTGGGTCGGCGGCGGCGCGCGCGGGCACGAGGCCTACGCCGAATTCGAAGTGCGCATCGTCGACGCGGCGCATCCGCTCGCGAAAGGCGTGCCGGCGACGTTCAAGATCAAGGACGAGCTGTACCAGACCACGCTCGATCCCGCGGGCGCGAAATCGCACGTGATCGCCGTCGGACGCTCGCTTTCGACCGGCAAGGAGTACCCGCTCTTGTGGACCGTCGAGCGCGCGAAGGGCCGCAGCGCATGCCTGACGCTCGGCCACGACGGCGCGGCGCACGAGAGCGCGGAATACAAGACGATCTACACCAACGCGATCCGTTGGGCGATGGGGGACTGACGCATGTGCTCCGAACGCTGCCTGCGCTTCATCGCCTCCGGCGACGTCGAGGTCGAGACGATGCCGTGGGGACCGCACGAGTGGTTCTCACGCCCCGGTTTGACTTCCGCGAGCAATCTGCAACTCGTGCGCGTGAGCATGCCGCCGGGCAAGGCGCACGAGTTTCACCGCCATCCCTGCTTCGAGGAGCTGCTCTACTACCTCGAAGGCGAGGCCGAGCAGTGGGTCGGCCGCGAGAAGCGCATCATGCGTCCCGGCGAAGTCGTGCACGTGCCGCGCGACGAGGTGCACGGCACCTACAACGTGTCGTCGAAGCCCTTGAAGTTCCTCGCCGTGCTCTCCGAGGCGCGCTTCGACGGCCCGGCGCTGATCGACATGAGCCAGCAGGAGCCGTGGAAGTCGCTGCGGCGCGCGGCTCGCTGACGTGCGCACTCGCTTGCACATCGTCCCGCAGCCTCGGCGCATCAGCGCACGCGACTCGCGAGTGTTCCTGCGTCCGCCGGCGCGCGAAGACCAGCGCGAGTACCTTGCGCTGCGCCGCGCCAGCAGGAAATTCCACGCGCCCTTCGAGGTGCGTCCGGCGCGCGGCCAAAGGCCCCTCGACGCGCGCGCCTTCCGCAGCTTCCTGATCCAGGGGCCCGGCACCGGCCGCGAGCGTTGGCTGGTGTGCGACAAGCACAGCGGCGCGATGCTCGGCTCGATCACGATCGGCACGATCCGCGGCGAACCCTGGCACAGCGCGGTGCTCGGCTACTGGATCGGCGCGGAACACGCGCGCCAAGGCTTCATGAGCGAGGCGCTGCCGCTGGCGCTGCGCCGCGTCTTCGTGCAGTTGCGCATCCACCGCGTCGAAGCCGACGTGTTGCCGGAGAACCGCGCCTCGAAGCGCCTGCTGCGCAAGTGCGGCTTCGTGCGCGAAGGCCTGGCGCGCGAATTCGCGCACGTCGCCGGCCGCTGGCGCGACCATGAACGCTGGGCGCTGCTAGCCAAGGATTTTCGCGCGGTTCAGCGCCCCCAGTCGCGCAAGTAGCGGATACGGAGTCAGGACAACTTGCCCACGATTGCCCTCAACTGCGGCGGCTCGGCGCAGGTTTCCCTCGCGACCGATGGTGGGGTCAGATGCCTCGACGACCCTAAGGCCGCGAACCGTGCTCGTGGCATCGAGCGATGAACCAGGCCAACGCGAGGACCATGGCCTTCGAATTGCGTGTCGCGACAGAGGCGACGGCAATCGTGGACAAGTTGTCCTGACTCCGTCATCAGTCGCGCATTCACCGCGTCGAAGCCGAACTCCGTCAGGGCAGGACCTCGAACATCACTCCCTCGGTCAGGCCGACATTATTCGGCGTGGGGTATCCGGGATCGCGACTCCACCACTGTGCATGGACGCGATCCCCGGGCTGCAGGCCCTTGCTCGCCATGTAGGCCTGAGTGAAAGGCTGGGCGTAGCCTCCATCGCAGAGTCCGCTGCCGGTCGACATCTGGGCGCCGAGGCGGATGATCGGGAGTTTCACGCACAGCGCTCCGCCACCAAAAATCACTTGTTGAGGCGTCAAGCTCCAGATCAGCAGGCCTGGCTTCTGCGGAAGCACGTTCGAAGCGCTGAACCTCAGCGTGTCCGGACCCGACAGACTGCTGCTGCCGTGCACGCGGATTGCGGGACGACAGCCGGCGGAATTGCGCTTGGGCTGGCAATACGCTGTCGGCGGGGTGAAGCTGAACGGTTCCAGTCCGCGGATGCCGCCGAAGGCCAGCGGTCCTCCCAGCAGCGTCGCCACGCCTGTCGCGGGGTCGATGCGGTAGAGGTACTGGTAGCCGCCGTAGAGGAATCCGTCCGAAGCCCAGGTCAGTCCGCTCATCTGCTCGGTGTTCGTCGACAGGGGATCGACATCGATCGCTTGAGCGGTCAGCGGGTCGATCGTGATCAGGCCGCGGCTCGTTTCCCAGCCGTATAGCGTGCCGTCGGGGGCAAACGTCAAGCCGTAGACACTGGTGAACAGACTGCCGAGCTTGATCTCGCCGATCAGGATGCCGGGCTGCGACGGCATCAGGGTCAGGTCCAGCAGGTACAACCGGCTCCTCGTCCCGACTATGTCCACGGTGTACAAGGCGTTCGAAGGCGAGAGCGCCAGTGCCGTCGTCGAGTTCAGGTAGGTGAATCCGATGCTGAATGCAGTTCCGAGCAGCGTGTCGACCTCCACGAGTTGAGGCCCGGTCGCGCCGGCCCTCTGGATGCACCAGATTCGCCCGTGCGGCGAAATCGTCATGCCCTGCAGTCCGTCGAACCCGGTCGACATTTCCAGGCTCGCAGTCGCCGTCGCCGCGTCGACGCGCACGATGTCGCCTGTGAAAGTGACGCCGACGAACTGTGCGGCGGTCGGAGCGACAAGCCCGGCGCACGCGAGGCAGCGACCGAGAAATGACTGGAGCATAGGGGCCATCAGGAAGTCGATCGATTGACGAGGCCAATGGGGACCGCGGACAAGACCGTCGGGCCTTCGAGCGGCCAGCCAAGCTACCAGCTTCAAGGCAGATGGGGGGATCCGGAAAATTGTAGGCGTCGCAGCAGCGATCGAGGATCGCGAGGATTTCGTCGGCGGTGGTGCTCATCGTCGGTGGGAGGCGCGCTCGCGGCGGGTACCGAGGATGCTAGCGTTTGAGCTGGACACCACAGAACCACAGCGCGGCGCCTGCTTCCGTCATCGACAGTGTCACGCGCTGCATGACCCGAGGGCCGAAGATCAAGTCGGGCACCGCGCTGGTGGCGGACTCTGGCACGAGGCGCACACGCGACTCGTAGGGAGGCGCGAGGTCCAGGGAGCTCACACTGCCCTGAATCCACGTGGAGCCCTGCCCTTCGCGCGTCCATCCAAGCTCCAAGATCTCCGAGCCGCGTTCGAAGTCGAGCGCGAGCGTGATCTTGACGTCGCGGTCCACCCGGTTGTCCTCACCGACCACGGTTGCGCGAGTCGGGCGGCCGTGGTGCAGGAGGAGGCTCTGCCACAGGAGTTCGACTTCGGAGGACCACTGCGCCGAGTTTCCTGCCGCACGCAAGGGGCCGAGGTTGTCCCGCGCAAGGCCGGAGGCGATCTCGCGGCTGCGCTCGACGAGATCGACGTTTTCCCGAAAGCGCCCGCTCTTGGCGTCCAGAAGCTTTGACGCTCTCCAGCTCAGCGCCTCGAACATGAGTTCCGAGCCTGCGGCTCGAACTCGGAAACGAACTTCTTCCGACGAACGCGCATCGATCCCCGTGAACTCACCGCACCAGGCCTGCAGCTCCACAGCGCTCAGCCTGATCGTCGGTGGCGGCATCTCGACGGCGTGGTTCAGGATCATTCTTTCGATGGAATCGCTGACGATTCTCGACGTTCCCGCCGCGTTGCCGAGCACTGCAATGAAGAGGTGCTGGTCCGGCCGGCGAATGAAGACCGCGTCGAAACCATTGGCGGTCCGATTGCCGTGATCGATGCACCCGCTGCCGCGCGCGCGAGGCGCCTCGTACCAGGCGTACGCATGCTCGCCCGCGACCGGCGTGAACAGACGCTTGCGTGATGCCGCGTCGAGGATCGAGTCGCCGCGCAGCGCACGCTCCCACTTCCACAGATCACGCGCCGTCGTGAGCACGCCACCCGCGCCGCGTAGGCCCCAGGAGTACCAGCCGTCGATGGCGAGCAGCTTCTCGTCTCCGCGGCCTTCGAAGCGCGCAGGGTCGCCCTCGAGGATCGAACCGGGCGGCGGTGTGTCATCGAGCTGCGGCACTCCGCGCGCCGCGAGCGATGCGTTCAAGCGACGATTCCTCCGAACGCCCGTGTTCTCGAGGCCGGCCGGTGCAAACACCAGATCCTGCATCAGCTCGTCGAACGGCTGCTTCGCCGCGATCTCCGCGATCGCGGCCAGCAGCTCGTAGCCGATGTTGCTGGGCTCGAACTTCTCGCCCGGCTCGGATTGCAGGGGCGTGTCCAGCACGGCGCGCACCAGCGCCTCGCGCTCGCCGATGTCCAGCGGGGCGAGCGGCAGGTCCTTCCCTGTCCAGCGATCGGACTCGTCCCATTGCGTCGTCGCGAGCTCGCGCGGAAGCCCGGAAGTGTGTGCGAGCAAGTGCTGGATCTGGATCCTGCGCCTGCCGACCGGCACCTCGCCGAGGAAGCGATCGATCGTGTCGGTGACCTTCAAGTCGCCGCGCCGTTCGAGCGCCAGCAGCAGGCTCGCCGTGAACTGCTGCGACAGCGATCCGATGTCGAACAGCGTGTCCGCGGTGGCGGCCGCGCCGCTCTTGCGGTCCGCGATGCCGTAGCCCCGGCACAGCAGGATCTTCGCGTTCTTGCCGACCAACACGGATCCCGAGAAGCCGAAGGGCACGCAGCGCGTCAGGTACTCGTCGATGCGCGATGCGAGGGGGCCCTCGACGACCTCAGGAGCCGGCGCTTGCGCGGCGTAGCTCACGCTCGCCAACAGCGCGGCTGCGATCGAGTGTCCGAGGCGCAACGACATCTTCGAAGGCTAGGTGCGATGGTCGGTCACGTCACGGAGTCAGGACAACTTTTCCCCGATTCCATGCCACCGCGGCGACACAGCCCAGGTCATCTCCTCGCCCCATACGAGGAGACCCCATGCCGCGACGACCCCGATGCGATGAACCGTACTCCTGGCATCACGTGATGAACCGAGGTCTCGCGCGCAGAACGGTCTTCGAGTCTCGTGAGGACATCCGCTACTTCCTCTCGCGCCTTGCCCATGCCGTCCGCCGCGGACAGATCGAGGTCCACGCCTTTTGCGTGATGACCACGCACTTCCACCTTCTGGTGCGCAGCCCTGATTGCAAGCTCTCGGAGGCGATGCGTCGCGTCCAGAACGAGTACGTGAGGCGCTTCAACCGAACGCGACACCGAGACGGTCCGCTGTTCCGGGGCCGCTTCCGGTCCAAGCCCGTTGACTCCCTGGCCTATCGGTACGTCCTGGTGAGGTACATCGACTCCAATCCGGTGTCGGCCGGTCTGGCGCAGGCGCCACAGCTGTACCCGTACGCCAGCGCGTGGTCCTACGCGATGCCCGCCGGCCCTCCTTGGCTCGAGCGTTCGTGGGTCGAGCAACTCGTGCGGACTGCGAGCGCTGCCGACTCCTATGGCCCGCGCGAATACGTGGCTGCATTTGGCGCGCACCTAGCCTCAGGGTTGTCGAATCTGGTCGAGCAACGGATCAACGGTTGTCCAGACCGTGACGATCCGCTCGACGCGCTCGTTCGCGGCGCCCCACAGGACGTGCTGGCCTGGATGCGGAGCAAGGCCCGGCTCGCCGACGGAACGCGAGCGGGTCTTGCGATCTGCGATCCAGCGAGTATCGGCGAAGCGGTGGGGCGCGCGCGGGCCGAGACTGGTGAGTGGCTGATTCGGTCCGGCCACAAGCACCTCGATGCCTGGCCGCACGCCCACGCGGGCCTGCTGCGCGACCTGGCAGGGCTCCGCACGTCAGAGATGAGCCAGCGCCTGTCGTTCAGCACGAGCGCAGTCAGCAACCTGATTCGCCGTCACCGCGCCGCGCTGTCAGCGGACGAGCGTTACTCAGAACGCGTTCAACGCCTCGCCGTCGAGGCGCTCCGTCTGTGCGGCGTAACCGAAGCGGCGGGAATCGTGGACAAGTTGTCCTGACTCCGTTATCGCCCCCAGTCGCGCAAGTAGCGAAAGTCCTGGTTCACCGTGCGCTGCGAGAGCTTGGCGATGATGGGCGGGACGCGCTTGAACTGCGTGCCGGCGATGCGCGCGACGATCTGCTTCACGAAGGCGCGGTCGAAGCCGGCTTGGACCAGGTCGTCTTCGCTGTAGCGTTCGTCGACCATCAGATACAGCAGGCGATCGGCCTGCTCGTAGGTGAAGCCCAATTCGGCTTCGTCGGTCTGGCCCGCGAAGAGGTCGGCGGACGGCGCTTTCGTGCACAACACATCGGGGATCTGCAGTGCGCGAGCCAGTTGATACACCTGCCGCTTGTACAAGTCGCCGATCGGATTGAGCGCGCTGGCGCTGTCGCCGAATTGCGTTGTGTAGCCCAGCAGCAACTCGGTCTTGTTGCTCGTGCCGACCACCAGCGCGCGCTCGGCCGCGGCTCGATCGTAGAGCACGATCATGCGGCAGCGCGCGAGCACGTTGCCGCGGCGCAGCCGATCCATCTGTGGTTGTGCGGCGATGTAGCCGTCGGCCATCGGGCTGATGTCGACGCGCACCGAGGGGATGCCGATCGCCTCGCACAACAGGCGACCGTGCGCTTCGCTCTGCGGATCGGACTCGCGGTAGGGGAGCAGGACGCCCAGCACGTTCGCCGGGCCCAAGGCGCGCGCGGCAAGCGCCGCGACCACCGCGGAATCGATGCCGCCCGAAACACCGAGCACCGCCTTGGAGAAACCTGCGCTGGTGATTTCTTCGCGCAGGAATTGCACCAGCAAGCGCTGGACCAGCGCGGTGTCGACCTCCAAGCCCTGCAGCGCGCGTTCCATCAGGCCTGCGACTTGAAGCGCACCAGGCTCTGCTCCAGCAGCCAGGGTTTTGCGTCGCGGCGCAGCGGCGTCGAGAGCCGCGCGCGCTCGAGCTCGCGCGAAGTGAGCTGAACCTCCAGGCGGCCGGTCTCGATGCCCTCGATGGTCGCCAGCGTGCGACCGAAGGGATCGACCACGCGCGAGCCGCCGGAGAAGAAGATGCCGTCCTCCCAGCCCACGCGGTTGGTCCACGCCACCCAGGTCTGCGTGGTCAGGGCCTGGGCGCTGAGCAGGGTCGACCAGGTGCGCATCGAGGTCAGCTCGCCGTCGTCCGCGCCCACGCCGCGGCCGGGAGCGCACGAGTGCACCAGCAGCGCGTCGACGTCGGCCAGGAAATACGGGTAGGCGCTGGAGACGTGCCACAGGTCCTCGCAGATCAGGATCCCGAAGCGGCCGTGCTTGGACGCGAAGGCGACGAAGCGATCGCCGGCGGCAAACTCGCGCTGCTCGTCGAACATGCCGTAGGTCACCAGGTGCACTTTGCGATGCACGTGCAGCAGCTTGCCGTCCTCGAAGAAGCCCAACGAGTTGTACAAGCGGCCCTCGGGCGAGCGCTCGACGAAACCCGCGGCGATGGATATGCCGCGCGAGGCTTCCGCGAGCTTGGCCAGCAGCGGCGCTTCGAGCCGCAGCGCGATCTCCGAGGTCTGGTCCTTGAGGAAATAGCCCGAGAGCGAGAGTTCGGGGAACAGGATCAGGCCGCAGCCCGCCTTGCGCGCGGCTTCGATCTCCGAAAAGTGCAGTTCGAGGTTCCGTTGCAGGTCGCCCAGCACGGGATTGATCTGCGAGAGCATGACGCGGCAGTCCATGGCGCGCGATTGTAGTGCGCTGCGCGGCCCGGCACCAAATCGCCCAGGCGCCGTGAACGTACGGAACGTACGGTACCAGGCTCGACTTCATCAGCTGCGCCCCGCGGCGCGCGCCAAGCGCGCGCCGCGGG
>Ga0315910_10000823_pt1 | contig 29582 bp, 24 predicted proteins | sample EdamamesoilMG_FD_204470 | JGI IMG/M metagenome (GOLD analysis project Ga0315910, IMG submission 204470) | Garden soil microbial communities collected in Santa Monica, California, United States - Edamame soil | ecosystem: Environmental > Terrestrial > Soil > Garden | place: USA: California... | reverse complement strand
GCCGCACCACCGATCCCGTGCGCATGTACATGCGCGAGATGGGCTCCGTCGAACTGCTCACGCGCGAGGGCGAAATCGAGATCGCCAAGCGCATCGAGGACGGCCTCAAGCACATGATCCAGGCGATCTCCGCCTGCCCGACCACCATTGCCGAAATCCTCGCGCTCGCGGACAAGATCGAGCGCGACGAGATGCGCATCGACGAGGTCGTCGACGGCCTCGTGGATCCCAACGCGCCCGAAGGCGCGGAACTGGCCGAGGAAGTGTCCGAGGAGGACATGGAGGAAGACCTCGAGGAGGAGGAAGAGGAAGACGAGGAGGGCGCGGCCGCGGCGCTCACCGCCAGCATGCTGCAGCTCAAGGCGGATTCGCTGGAGCGCTTCGCGAAGATCCGCGTGCTCTACACCAAGATGATGAAGTCGCTGGCCAAGAACGGCTCGCGCAGCCGGCCCTACCTGAAGTCGCAGGAAGAGATCTCGGCCGAGCTCATGCTGATCCGCTTTTCCGCCAAGCAGGTCGAGGCGCTGTGCGACGGCCTGCGCCGCCTGGTCGAGGAAGTGCGTTCCTACGAGCGGGCCGTGATGGAGTTGTGCGTCGAGCGCTCCGGCATGCCGCGCGCTTACTTCATCAAGAATTTCCCCGGCAACGAGGAAGACCTGAACTGGGTGGGCCGCGAGGTTTCGGGCCGCAAGGCGTACAGCGACGTGCTCAGCCGCTTCGCCCCGGCCATCGTCGAGCAGCAGCAATCGCTGATCGACCTGCAGAAGCGCGTCGGCATCCCGGTGAAGGACCTCAAGGAAATCAACCGCCAGATGTCCACGGGCGAAGCCAAGGCGCGCCGCGCCAAGCGCGAGATGACCGAGGCGAACCTGCGCCTGGTGATCTCCATCGCCAAGAAGTACACCAACCGCGGCCTGCAGTTCCTCGACCTGATCCAGGAAGGCAACATCGGCCTGATGAAGGCGGTGGACAAGTTCGAATACCGGCGCGGCTACAAATTCTCGACGTACGCGACGTGGTGGATCCGCCAGGCCATCACGCGCTCGATCGCCGACCAGGCGCGCACCATCCGCATCCCGGTGCACATGATCGAAACCATCAACAAGATGAACCGCATCTCGCGCCAGATCCTGCAGGAAACCGGCAACGAGCCGGATCCGGCGACCCTGGCCGTGAAGATGGAAATGCCCGAGGAGAAGATCCGCAAGATCCTGAAGATCTCCAAGGAGCCGATCTCCATGGAAACGCCGATCGGGGACGACGACGATTCCCACCTCGGCGATTTCATCGAGGACCAGGCCACCATGGCGCCCTCCGACGCGGCCGTCTACACCAGCCTGCGCGATGCGACCAAGGAAGTGCTGGATACGCTGACCCCGCGCGAAGCCAAGGTGCTGCGCATGCGTTTCGGCATCGAGATGAACACGGACCACACGCTGGAGGAAGTCGGCAAGCAGTTCGACGTCACCCGCGAGCGAATACGGCAGATCGAGGCGAAAGCCCTGCGCAAGCTGCGCCACCCGTCCCGGTCCGAGCGCCTGCGCAGTTTCCTCGATAACAACTAGTCGTACGAAGCAGGGAAACAACAGAATGGCCGGGTAATCCCCGGCCATTTTCTTGTGTTTGGTTGTCGTTGCACGGGCGGGCCTGTAGCTCAGCCGGTTAGAGCAGAGGACTCATAATCCTTTGGTCCTGGGTTCGAGTCCCAGCGGGCCCACCAATGACCCGGCATTCGAGGAGAGAAGAAACACCATGGCAAAAGCCATCGTGATGCGCGCGATCGGCGGTCCGGAAGTCCTCAAAGTCGAGAACGTCGACGTCGGTGCGCCGGGACCCGGACAGGTGCGACTGCGCCAGACGGCGATCGGCGTGAACTTCCACGACATCTACGTCCGCACGGGCCTGTACAAGACGCTGCCGCTGCCCGGCATCCCGGGCCTCGAGGCGGTGGGCGTGGTCGAAGCGATCGGTCCCGGCGTCACGCAAGTGAAGGCCGGCGATCGCGTCGGGCTGCTCTCGCTTGCCTATGGAGGGTATGCGGAGGCGCGCCTCGCCGATGCCGACCAGCTCATCAAGCTGCCGGCGTCGATCGACGACCGCACGGCGGCCGCGACGCTGATCCGCGGCCTCACCGCCCTGGTGCTGGTGCGGTACGTGCACAAGATCGGGCCGGGCCTGACGATCCTCGTGCATGCGGCCTCCGGCGGCGTGGGCAGCATGGTCTGCCAGTGGGCGCACCACCTGGGCGCAACGGTCATCGGCACGGTGGGCAGCGAAGAAAAGGCGCGGGCCGCGAAAAAGTCCGGCTGCGACCACGTGATCCTCTACCGCACCGAGAATTTCGTGGAGCGGGTGCAGGCGATCACGGCGGGACGGGGCGTGGACGTCGCGTACGACGCCGTGGGCAAGGACACCTTCATGGGCTCGATGACCTGCCTGGCGCGCCGCGGCCACCTGGTCAACTTCGGCCAGGCGTCCGGACCGGTCGAGCCGATCCCCATGACCCTGCTGTTCCAGAAATCGAACACCGTGACGCGCCCGAACCTGTTCCACTACATCGACGAGCGGGAACGCCGCGCGCAGATGGCGACCGAGTTGTTCGAAACCCTGGCCAGCGGCGTCGTCACCCCTGGCGGCGTGCATGAATACCCGTTCGAGGAAATCGGGCGCGCCCAGCGCGACATGGAAGATCGCAAGACCGCCGGGGCCGTGATCCTCCGGGTCTAGGCGCGCGGGCGCTGGAAGGGCAATCCGTGCACATCGACAGCCGCCGGCGCGCCTGCCCGACTTTCGGGCCCACAGGAGCGCGCGGACGGGATAAAGTAGCCCGATGAACGGCACCCGGCGATGGGCATTCGTGGCGGACATGACCGGCAACGGCACGGTCACCGTGTCCGATTTCTGGCTGTGGATCGAATGGCTGTACTTCTGGCCGGGCGACTACCTGATCTACCTCACCATCCGCTACCTGCCCGCCGTGGCCTCGTTCCTGGAACTCACCCCGGGCAAGTACAGCGGACCGTTGTCGCTGTTCATCTCCTTCGGGATCTGGATCGTGTTCCTGGTGCTGGTCGTGGTGACCTGGCAGCTGATGGACAAGACCGGCGCCCGCGCCGCCGAGGCCCTCATGCGGCCGTTCCGCAAGCGCGAACAGCTCGATCCCGACTACCGCCGTTCCAGCCGCAAGTAGCCGGCGCGGCTAGCCTTCGCTTTCCATCACGGGCGCCAGCCCGCGCGCGTAACGCTCGTTCCACTGCGCGTGCCCGCGCGCGAAATCGTTCTTGCCGCTGCGATCCGTCCCGTTCACCAGCCAGAGCGGCTGCTCGTAGATGTTGAACGGGCTGTTGTCGCGGCGCTTGTCCACCAGCGAACGGTCGTAGTGCGAGCCGGCCGGCATGTAGCGCATGATCAGCGCCGCCCGCCGCTGACCGGACGTATTCGCCAGCGAGCCGTGGATCAGGCGCACATCGTGCAGCGACATCTGCCCCGGCTCCAGTTCCACGTTCACGGCATCCGCCTCGTCGAACTGGTCCTGGTCGAGCTCGAGGTTGAGCACGATGTTCTCGCGGTTGCTGACGTGGTGGCGATACGGTTCCTGCTTCTTGTGCGAGCCGGGGATGAAGCGCATGCAGCCGTTGGCGGTGGAGACCGGATCCAGCGCGATCCAGACCGAGCACGTCGACAGCGGCCGCATCGGCCAGTATTCGCCGTCCTGGTGCCAGGGCACTTCCCGGCCCTTCGCGGCAGGCTTGCACAGCACGCGCGTGATCCAGAGCACCAGGTCGGGGCCGAGGACCTGGCCGAGCATCGCAAGGATCTCCGGCTGGCGCGCCGCGCGCATGAACGGGTTCATGTCCGGTCCCGCGGTGGGCGGCAGCATGTGGGGGTTGGCTAGGTCTTCCTGCTTCACGTCCGTGTAGCCGGCCAGCAGGCCGTCCAGCGCGGAACGCACCTCGGCCAGCAGCGACGCCGGCAGGCGGTACTTCGGAAATACATAGCCATGCTCGCGGTAATGATCGAGTTCGGCTTGCGTCAGGACCGGCGGGTGCATGGGCTCCTCCCCGTGATTGTCGGGCCGGCGATATGCCAGGAACGAAGACGCTCAGTACTCGTCTTCCTCTTCCTCGCTGTCGGCCTTGTCTTCTTCTTCGTAGAACTCGTCTTCCTCGTCCTGCCACGCCGCATCCTCGACCACGGCGCTGACGATGTCCTCGACGCGGTCGCGCACGTCCTGTTCGGCCTGGCCGCTGATGCCGTCGAGGTCGAGGAAACTTTCCTCGTCATCGTCGATGGTCACGGTGGCATCGGGCCATTCCTCCTGGAAGGCCTCGAGCAGCTGGTCCTTGAAGCGCTGGTACTCCTCCTCGGAAACCATGCCCAGCAGGTCGCGCGAGGTGGAGTAGGTGATGGAAAGTTTTGCGGCCATGGTCGGAAAACTCAGGATCGAATCGCGTGAAGGATACCCAAAATCGCGGCGCCATGACCAATGCAAACAGGAGGTAAGGCCCGCGCCGTGCTCAGGCCGTCGCTTGCAATTTCCTTGCCATCGTAGGCACAGCAAATCCCATGCCGATTGCCCGGGCGCTCAGGCGACGCGCTCGATCGCGCTGCGATCGACGTCCGCGAGGCTCGGCCTGCCCAGCAGCGTCAAGGCAACGTCGATCTCGTTGCGCAGGATTTCCAGGGCCCGTTCGACCCCCGACTGCCCGCCGGCGGACAGGCCGTACAGCCACGCGCGGCCGATCATGCAGGCCTTGGCGCCCAGCGCGCGGGCGCGCACCACGTCGGCGCCGCGCCGGATGCCACCGTCCAGGACGACCTCCATGCGGCTCCCGACGGCGTCGGCAATCGCCGGCAATGCATGGACGGCCGAAACTGCGCCGTCCAGTTGGCGTCCGCCATGATTGGAGACGATCACGCCGTCCACCCCGTGCTCCAGCGCGAGTTTCGCGTCTTCCACCGTCAGGATGCCCTTGAGCATCACCGGCCCGCCCCACTGCGCCTTGAACCATTCGACGTCGCGCCAGCTGACGGACAGGTCGTACTGCCCGGCGATGAACCGGGTGATCGGCACCGCTTTGGAGGAATTGACGGCAGTGCCGATGAAGTTCTTGAAGGTCACCCTGGGTCCGAGGCCGACATCGAACAGCCAGCCGGGGTGGCGCGCGAAATCCAGCAGCGTGGCGGCCGAAAAACGCGGCGGCACGGTGAAGCCGTTGCGCATGTCGCGCTCGCGGGGTCCCTGGACCTTGGTATCCACCGTCAGGACCAGCGCCGTGCAATGCGCCGCCTTTGCGCGGTCGATGAAGGCCTTGGTCAATCCGCGGTCCCGCAGCACATAGAGCTGGAACCACTTGGGCGGCGCCGTCTCGCTGGTGATCTCCTCGATGGTGCAGGTCGCCATGGTGGACAGGCAGTAGGGCACGCCGTACTTTTCGGCCGCGCGCGCGCCGGCCAGTTCGCCGCGCCGCGCAAAGATGCCAGCCAGCCCGGTGGGCGCCAGGATCAGCGGCGATTCGCAACGCTGGCCGAACAGGGTGACGGACTGGTCGCGGGCCGACACGTCCGTCAGCATCCGCGGCAGGAATTTCCATTTCTGGAAGTCCTCGCGATTGGCGCGCAGCGAGGTCTCATCCTGGGCGCCGCCGTCCAGGAACTCGAACATCACCTTCGGCAGGCGCCGTCGCGCGGCTTCGCGCAGGTCGTCGATATTGAAGGCTTGCATGGTTATTGTTTTGTCCCGCGAATTACGAACGGCATGATCGCGGCGATTCTACGCGATGCTTGCGGGCCGGGGCCGGAATGGGCTCCCGCTCCGGCAGCCGACCCGTCAGGGTCGAACGGGATTCTCCCCCAGGAACATCGGCGTCGGGTGGCGCCGCGGCTTCTGGATGTCATCGAGATAAAGCGCCGGCGCCATCTCCCACGCCAGCTCGTTGAAGCGCGCCAGCATCTCCTGCATCCGCTGGGGTTCGCGATCGGCGCGGTTGTCCTCTTCCGACGGATCGTCCTGGATGTTGTAGAGCTCGTAGCGCACCGGCAGGCGGGCGTAGACGATGAGCTTCCAGTTGTCGCGGATCAGCGCCCCGCGCGAATCCTCGATGTTCAGCACCATCTCCTTGCGCGGGCTGATCTTGCCGGCGGCGATGGTGTCCCACTGGTCGATGCCGTCCAGCGGCCGGCTTTGGTCCGGTTTCACGCCGGCGATGCGGGCCAGCGTCGGATACATGTCGGTGACGTGGATGCGCTCGGCGACGATGCCCGCGGGGATCTTGTCAGGCCAGGTGGCGAACGCGGCCACGCGCACCGAGCCCTCGTGCAGCCCGCCCTTGCCGCCGGCATAGGGCCCGTTGTCCGCCGCCGCTTTCCTGACATCGCCATCGCCGGTGGCGAACTTGTTCGGCAGCGCACCGCCGTTGTCGCTGTGGAACACGATCAGGGTTTCCGCGGACAGGCCCTTTTTTTCCAGGGCCGAAACGATCTCGCCCACGGCGTCGTCGAGCGCGCTGATCATGGCGTAGTAGGTGCGCCGCCCCTCGTCGGCCACGTCCTTGTAGGCGTCGAGGAATTCCTTCGGCGCCTGCCAGGGCGCCTGCGGCGCCTGGAACGAAACGCAAAGGAACAGCGGGCGCGCGGCGTCCTGTGCGTGGATGATCCGCGCGGCCTCGCGGCCCAGCAGCGTGGTCGCATAGCCCGGCTCCGCGACCTTGCGATCGTTGCGGCGCCAGTCGAGTTCGCCCGAAATCGAGATCTTGCGGAAATAGTCGACTTCGGCGAAGTTGCCGTAGAAGTGGTCGAAGCCCCGCTGCGTCGGCCAGTATTCGCGGGAAAAATGCCCGAGTTGCCACTTGCCGAGGAACGCCGTGCGATAGCCTGCTTCCCTCAGCGCCTGCGCGAGGGTCTTTTCCTCGAGGGGCAGGCCGTACTGGCTCCAGGGCAGGATGGATTGCGTCTGCATGCCGTAGCGCATCGGATAGCGTCCCGTCATGAGGGCCGCGCGCGTCGGCGTGGAGTAGGGCAGCGTGTAGAACTTTTCCAGGCGCGCCCCCTGCGCGGCAAGGCGGTCGAGGTTCGGCGTTTTCGCCTTGCCGCCGTGGAAGCCCACATCCTTCCAGCCGAGGTCGTCGGCGAGCAGGTACACGATGTTCGGCGCTTGCGCCTGGACGGCGCCGGCCGCCAGGCACAGGAATGCTGCTGCGGCGATACGGCTTGTGAACATGGTCTGGTTGTTCCGCCCCCCGGATGTTTGGGCCATGTTACCGAGATTTTTTGGCCCCCGGCCCGCCGCTTTTGCCGAGGCGGCTGCGCTACAATCGGCCGGGTCATGAAGGATCGCGAAATCATTCTCGGAGTGCTGCACGGGATCGGGCGTCGGTTGTGGGTGGGGCGGGCGGTGCGGGAAGCCCTCTTCGGTCTGTGTGTCCTGTTGTACTGCCTCATTGCATTGCGGATGGCCGGTGCGCTGCACCCGGCGGGCATTCCGACGTCTGGAATTCCGGCCTGGGTGCCGATGGCGGCCGGCATCGGTTTGTTCGCGGCCTACCTCGGGTGGCGCATCTCGCGCAAAGTCAGCCTGGACCAGGCCGCCGCCCACGCGGATTCGGGCGCTGCGCTGCACGATGAACTGAAAAGCGCCTGGTGGTTCCTGTCCCACGACGAGCAGTCGCCGTTCATCGAGGCGCAGGTGGCCCGGGCCGCGGCGACCGCCGATCGCCTCGATGCGCGCCGGCTGGTGCCGGGCCGTCCGCCGCGGAGCCTCTACGCCGCCATCGGTCTGGGCGCGGTGCTCGCGCTGGTGACCTGGCTCGGGCCCCAGCTCTCGCCGTTCTGGGATGCGAACGCGGCGGTGTCGCCGACCGGCGCCCAGGAGCAGGACCTGCGCGCCTTGCTGCGGGACGCGCCCCGCGACGCGCGCGTGGAGAAGCTGGACCAGGCGCTGGAAACCCTGGAACGGGACGACGCCACCGCCGAGCAGAAGCGCGAGGCGCTGGAAGCGATGCGCGAAGTCTCCGAGCAGTCGAACATGGAAGCCGTGGCCGCGCGCGACGGACTCGCCCGGCTCGCCGAGACACTGGCCACCAATCCGCAGCTGACCGAAGTGGCCGAAGCCCTCAAGGCCGGCAACAACGCCGCGGCAGTCGCGTTCCTGAAGGAAATCCGCGAGGGCTTGCCGCCCCCCGAAAAGAAGGACGAGCAGTTCGCGGATGCCGGCGCGGGCGGGCAGTCGCAGGGCAGCATGACGGAACAGGTGGACCCGTCCGGCCAGCAACTGGCGGGCAACACGCCTGGGCTGAATGCCGACGCGGTGAGCCAGGCCATCCGCAAGATCGAGGAGGTCACCCGCGAGACGGAAATCCAGAACCGCGTCGAGCAGGTGCGGCGCGGCGCCAAGGAACGCATGTCGACGTCGGCCCAGCGCAGCGCGGGCAGGGCCAATGCCATGAGCAGTTCCAACAACCTCGAAGCCGGCAATCCCACCCCCGCGCCGGAGAACGGCAATACGGACATGGCGGGCGGCGCCATGTTCAACCGGGGCAAGGCGAACCGCGAGGAAGACGCGGACGGGGCGCAGGAAGGCACGCGCACCGGCAGCGCGGCGGGAGAATCCGACGCGATGCCCGTGCAGGGACGCGCCACGCAGCGCCTGGACGCCCAGCTCAAGCTCGAAGCGGTGCAGCGGGGCGAAAACGACAAGGCCGAAGACGAGGACGACGACGACAAGAACTGGATCTACACCGGCAGCCAGCAGCAGGCGTCGGCACTGCAGTACCAGCAGGTCCGCGCCCGCGGCGGTTTCGACCGCGAGGCGGCGGGACAGCACGACCGCATCCCGGTGCGGCAAAAACAGATGGTCAAGAACTATTTCCTGAATCTGCACGAAAGCGAGAAAAAATGAACACCGTGGCCATGAACAGCGCGGTCGACCGCCAGATCCAGGCGTTCCGCGACCAATTCCAGTCGGTGCGCGAGGAGATATCGCGCATCATCGTCGGCAACGAGGAGATCGTCACCGGCGTGATGACGTGCCTGCTGGCGCGCGGCCACGTGCTGCTCGAGGGCATTCCCGGCGTGGGCAAGACCAAGCTGGTGCAGACCATGGCCGACGTGCTGCACCTGAAGTTCTCGCGCATCCAGTTCACGCCGGACCTGATGCCCGGCGACATCATCGGCACGAACATCGTGCGCGAGGACGAGTCGGGACGGAAGAACTTCGAGTTCCAGCACGGTCCGATTTTCGCCAACATGGTGCTGGCCGACGAAATCAACCGCGCCACGCCGAAGACGCAGTCGGCGCTGCTCGAAGCCATGCAGGAGAACAGCGTCTCGGCGGCGGGGCGCACGCATGCGCTCGACCAGCCCTTCTTCGTGCTGGCGACGCAGAACCCGATCGAGATGGAAGGCACCTACCCGCTGCCCGAGGCGCAGATGGACCGCTTCTTCTTCAAGCTCAGGCTCGACTTCCCGGGCGTCGAGCAGCTGCACCTGATCATCGACCGCACCACGCGCGAGAAGGAACCGGCGGTGAAGCGCGTGCTGGAGCAGGGGCAGATCCTGGAAATGCGCGAGACCGCCCGGGCGATCCCCGTGGCGCGCCCGGTGCAGGAATACGCCATCAAGATCACGCTCGCCACGCATCCCGAATCCGACCAGGCGCACGAGATGACGCGCCGCTACGTGCGTTTCGGCTCCAGCCCGCGCGGTTCGCAGGCGCTGATCCTCGGCGCCAAGGTGCACGCGCTGATGAACGATCGCGTCCATGTTTCCTGCGAGGACGTGCGGGCCGTGGCGCTGCCGGCGCTGCGCCACCGCGTGCTGCTGAATTTCGAGGCGGAGGCGCAACGCGTCGACGCCGATGCCATCCTGCGCGCCATCCTCGACTGGGTGCCCGAGCCCGGAAAGTAGTCGCGGCCCCGCGCGACCGACCTCCCCACGGCTTCGGAAACTCCCGTGAACCCGGACAGCCTGCTGTTCAGCGAAGACTTCCTTCGCCACCTCGAGCATTTGACGATGCTGACGCGGGGGCCGGTCGCGGGCCACCTCCGCGGCCACCACCGCTCGCGCCGCACCGGCACGGGCATGATCTTCACCGACTACCGCCCGTATTCCATCGGCGACGACACGCGCAACCTCGACTGGGGCACCTACCTGCGCCTCGACCGCCTGATCCTGCGCCTGTTCGAGGAGGAAGCGGACCTTCCCGTCTACATTTTCCTCGACGTGAGCCGGTCGATGGATTTCGGCTCGCCGTCCAAGTTCAACTTTGCGCGACAGTTCGCCGCGGCGCTGGCCTACATCGGCCTCATCAACCACGATCGCGTGAGCATCGTCGCCTTCGCGGACGGCGTGGTGCAGGAAATGCCGGCGCGGCGCGGCAAGAACCAGGTGTGGCGTTCGCTGCATTTCCTCGAGCGCGTGCAGCCGCAGGGCGGCACCAGCCTGCAGGCGGCGTTTCGCGCGTTCTTCGGCGGCCGCCGCACGCGCGGCCTGGTGGTGGTGATCTCCGATTTCCTCGACCGTGAGGGCTACGAGCAGAGCTTCCAGGTGATCCGCCAGTTCCGCCACGACGTGTTTGCTCTGCACATCACCAGCCCCGAGGAGACGGATCCGGAGCCCGGCGACGAGGTGCTGCTGGTCGATGCCGAAATCGGCGGATCGTCGCAGATGCGCGTGACGCCCGAGCTGATCCGCACCTACCGCGACACGTTCCGCGAGTATTGCGACGAGATCGAGGCGTTCTGCCGCGCCCACGGCTGGGGCTATCTTCGGACGCGCACCGACGCGCCCTTCGAGCCCCTGATGCTGAAGGCACTGCGCGAGCAGGGCCTGCTCCGATGAATCCGCTGGCGCTGGGACCGGGCGGCGCGGCGATCGCGCTGCTTGCAGGCGTGGCCGCGATGGTCGCGCTCTACCTCCTGAAACCCCCGCTGCGCCGCTTTGTCGTGCCGTCGAGCCTGATCTGGGAGCGCGTGTTGCGGCAGACGCACGCCGGACGCGACCGCCTGCGCTGGTGGCTGTCCCTGCTGCTGGGCGCGCTGATCGTGACCGCCATCCTCCTTGCAGTCGTGCGGCCGCAACTGGTCGCCACCGGCGGCGCCGGCGGACGCCTCGTGCTCGTGATCGACAACTCGCCGACGATGGCCACGCGCACGCCCGACGGCTCGAGCCGGTGGGACCGCGCCACTGCGCGCGCCCGCGAGATCCTGCGACAGCGCGCGGCAGGAGACCAGGTCTGGCTTGCGGACAGCATGCGGCGCATCGCCACGCCGGGATACGAAAGCCGCGACGCCGCGCTGCAGCGCCTGCAGGCGATCCAGGTGGCGCATGGCGGCACGCCGCGCGTGCCCCTGCCGCCTGCCGATCCGGGTCCGGCGGCGCTTGCCCCGGACGTGGTCGTCATCAGCGACGGCGTGCTGATCACCGAAGTGCCTCCCGCGGCGCGCATCGAATCCGTGTTCGAGCCGGTGGAGAACACCGGCATCACGGCATTCGAGTTGCGTCCGGTGCCCGCCGATCCGCGCCGCGTGCAAGCCTTCGTCGAAGTCACCAACGGCGGCGGCACCGCCAAGCAGGTCGCGCTGAGCGTGGGCGGGCTGGGCGGGCGCAAGGTCGAGCGCAGCTTCGAAGTGCCCGCCGGCGCTGCGCGCGCCGAGCTGGTGGACATCTCCGATTTCGAAAGCGGGCCGGTGCGTGCCTCGGTTGCCATGCCGGGCGACGGCCTTGCGGCCGACGACAATGCCTACGCCTGGCTGCCGCTGCGGCGGGTGCTGCGGATCAACCTCGTGAGCGACGGCAATCCCTGGCTCGAAAAGGCGCTGCGCTCGCAACCGCGCGTCCTGCTCACCGTCATGCCGCCTGCCCGCTATGCGGACCGGCGCGACGCCGATGCCTGGATTTTCGACCGCTACACCCCGCGCACGCCGCCGGTCGCGCCGGCGTTGCTGTTCCATCCCGGCAAGGCCGACTGGCTGCCGCCGCAATCCGGCGAACTGGTGAATCCGGTGGTGACCGCTTGGGACACGGCCCATCCCGTGTTCGAGAATATTTCGCTGGGCGACCTGTACATCGATCGCGCGCAAAAGACGCAGGCCCGCGGAGGCGCCGCCGACACCGTCCTGATCGCCGCGGGGGGCAATGCGCCGCTGGCCTGGGCGAGCGGGCAGGGCACGCGCCGCGTATCGCTGGGATTCGCGCTCGAGCAATCCAATTTCGCGCTGCACGCGGCGTTTCCGGTGTTCCTGAACAATGTCCTGAACTGGATGACGGCCGAGCCGACGCTGCTCAAGGCCGGGGTTGGCGTGCTGGAACTGCCGCTCGAAGGCGCGCGCGTGATCGGCGCGGATGGCGGCGAGATCGAGGCGCGCCCGATCCCCGGCGGCAGCCTGGTTGAAATGGCCCAGCCGGGCTTCTACACCGCGGTGACCGCGCACGAGCGCCTGCGCATCGCCGTCAATGTGCTCGACCGCAGGACCACCGAAGTCAACCGCTCGGGGATGCAGCCTGCCGCCGCGCCGGAAGCGAAGACAGTTGCGCAGGTGGCATCGGTGGATCCCTGGCTCGTTCTTCTGCTCGGCGCCGTGCTGTTGCTCGCCTTCGAGTGGTGGAGCTGGAACCGGCGCTTGACCCTATGAACCTGCCGCTCTCCTTCCAGAGTCCGTGGCTGCTGCTCCTGTTGCTGCTGGTGCCGCTGCTCATCTGGGCGAGCGCGCGCACCCACGCCCACCTGAGCCGCCGCCATCTTGTGATCGCCACGCTGGCGCGGTGCCTGGCGGTCGCGCTGCTGGCGCTGGCCCTGGCGCGGCCGCAGTGGAATACCGGGGCCGAGGACGTCTCGGTGGTGTATGCGCTGGACGTGTCGCGCAGCATCGCGCCGCAATACATCGAATCGGCGCTGAAATGGATCGGCGACGCCGACCGCGAAGGACGGCCCGCGCAGGCGCGCTACCTTGCGTTCGCCGACCACGCGCTTCCCGCGCAGTCCGTGGACGGGCTGGCGCAAGTGCCGGTGGCGCAGGACAGGGCGGGGCCCGACGTTCTCGACCAGACCCAGACCAACCTCGAGCGGGCGCTCGACGAAGCCTTGCTCGGGCTCGATCGCGATCGCGTCAAGCGCCTGGTGCTGATGACCGACGGCAACCAGACCGCGGGCGATGCCTGGCGCATGCTGCCGCGCCTGAAAGCGGCCGGCGTGCGGGTCTATCCGGTGCCGGCAAAAGTGCGCGACGACGGCGATGCGTGGGTGGACGGCATCGAACTTCCCGGAGGATTGCGCGCGCGCGAGCCCATGAAAGTCGCGGTGCGCGTCTTCGCGCCGCGCGCGATGCGGGCGCGCATCCTGCTGAAAAACGGCCGCGCGTCCGTGGGCAGTCGCGCCGTGAACCTGAACCCCGGGCTCAACCGCATTGCCTTCGAGGCGCGCCTGGATCGCGCGGGGCTGGCGACCCTGAGCGCCGAGCTGCAGGCCGCGGGCGACGGCAGCGTCGAGAACAACGTCGTGCGCCAGTCGGCCTGGGTCGGGACGCGGGCGCGGGTGTTGTACGTGGAAGGCCAGGGGGGAGGCGCCAGCTACCTGCGCGATGCGCTGGCGTTGCAGGGCATCGATGTCCGTGTCGCGGCGCCCTCGGACCTGTCCGAAACGCCGGCGGGCCTGGGCGCCTACGACGCGCTGATCCTCAGCGACGTGCCCGCCAAATCGTTGTCGGCTGCGCAGATGCAGGCGATCGAGGTCTATGTGCGCGACCAGGGCGGCGGACTGGTGTTTGCATCCGGGGAGAACGTGTTCGGCGAAAAGGGCTACAACGACACCGCCGTGGAGCACGTGCTGCCGGTGCAGTTCCGCGCCCAGGAAAAGCGCAAGGACCTGGCGCTGGTGATCGTGCTCGACCGTTCCTATTCCATGAAGGGACGCAAGATGGAACTCGCCAAGGAGGCCACGCGCGCGGCGCTCGACCTGCTGGAAGAGCAGCACCAGTTCGCGGTGGTCACGTTCGATTCCCAGACCTATGTCTCGGTGCCGATGCAGCCGGTGCGCTCCAAGAGGAAGGCGGAAGACCAGATCAGCCGCATCCAGGCGAGCGGCCAGACCAACATCTATCCCGCGCTGGGCGTGGTCTACCGCCTGTTGCAGAAAACCGAGGCCAAGACCAAGCATGTCATCCTGCTGTCCGACGGCGACACCCATCCCGCGGATTTCGAGGGCCTGCTCAAGCGCATGACGGGGGAAAAGATCGTGGTGTCCACCGTCGCCATCGGCGAGGCCGCGGACCGCGACCTGATGACCAACATCGCGAAATGGGGCAACGGCCGCACGTATGCCACCGTCAGCGCCGAAGCGATCCCGCAGATCTTCATCGAGGAAACGCAGCGGGCGGTGCGCTCCAACCTCGGGGAAGAGCCGTTCCGCGCCGTGCTCAAGCGGCGCATGGCCGCGTTCGACGGTGTCGCCATCGAAGAGGCGCCGGAACTGAATGGCTTCGTCGCTTCCAAGGCCCGCGAGAACGCCGAAGTGCTGCTGGCGACGCCCTCGGACTCGCCGGTGCTGGCGCGCTGGCAGTACGGGCTGGGCAAGACGGTCGCCTTCACCTCCGACGTCAAGAACCGCTGGGCCTCGAAATGGCTGGAATGGCCCGGGTACGGCAAGCTGTGGGCGCAGGTCACGCGCGACGTCATGCGCCGGGAATCCGGCGAGCAGCTCGATTTCCGCGTCGACCGCGAAGGCGGCGAAGCGATCGTCAGCCTGTCCGCGCTGACGCCGGACGGACGCTTTCGCGGCGACCTGGCGCCGCGCGTGCGGATGAGCGTTGGAGACACCACGACCACGCTGCAACTCCCGCGCACGGGCGCGGGCGTCTACCAGGTTCGCGTGCCGTTGCGCGCCGGCGCCGTCCCCGCCCGCTTCGAATTGCTGGATTCGCCGGGCCTCACGCGCGGCGCGGTGGCGCAAGCCGGGCCGCGCGAGGTCTATTACACGCGTTCCGACGAATACCGTTCGTTTCCGCCCAACATGGACCTGCTGCGGACGATCGCAGAGCAGACGGGCGGCAAGGTCGCGCCGTCGGTGCAGGAGCTGTTCGCGCGGGAGGGCGATGCAAGCCGCCAGTCGCACGCGCTGTGGCCGTGGCTCGCGCTCGCGGGCCTGCTGGCCTACCTGCTGGATGTATTCCTGCGGCGCTCGCCATGGGCGTGGCGCCGGTTCGGTTCCTGAGTCAAGGGGTCAAGGGCGAAGGGTCAAGGGGGAAGGGTCAAAAGGGGAAGGGTCAAAAGGGGAAGGGTCAAAAGGGGAAGGGGAAGGGTCAAGGGCGAAGGGGGAAGGGCGTAAAGCATTTACCCTCCTCGCATTCCCCCTTCCCCCTTCCCGCATTCCCCCTTCTCGCAATCCCGCTCGCGTCCCTCAGGGTTTGTGCAGCAGGTAAGTCATGTCGACGCGGTTGCGGCCGTCGACAAAGTCGTACGTCGCATCCTGCGTGAGCCCCAGCGCGATGGCCACGCCCAGCCCGCCCACCTGGCGCAGGTTCACGGTGGCATCGATGTCGGTGCGCAGGCCGGCGGCGATGGGATCGTGCCGTGGCGCGGAATCCTCATAGGTCAGGCGCACGCCCGGGCCGGTGCTTTCCAGCGTCACCTGCACCGGGGAATCGCTGTCCCCGCGGAAGCCGTGGGTGACGGTATTGGTGAACAATTCCTCGACAATTAACGTCAGTTTGTGGCGATCCTCGCGCCCGATGGCGGCCATCTCGCCGAAGGCTTCGATCAGCGCCCGGACCTGCTCAAACTCGCGCAAACGCGCAGGAAAGCTGCGACTCAACCGGCTCACGTTTTTTCTTGGCTCGACAGGGAGTTGTCTATCATTGCAAGGTGCGGGCCCGCTGCTATGATAGCAACGTGCATGGAACTTGCTGCATAAGCTCCCGAGCCGGCACCTGCCGGTCCCGATACCAAAAAGGGGCAGAAAATGGTCAAAGCACTGACATTCCAGCGGGATATCCTGATTTTCGCGTTCCTGACGCTGCTGTGCGCCTTCCTGGCGATGCCGCGTGCCATGGCCGCGGATGAGGAAGCCGGCCGGGTCAAGGTTTCCAAGGGCGAGGTGTTCATCGAGCGCGGCGGCAAGCGCATCGCGGCGCCCGTGGGGACTTCCGTACAGGCCAGCGATACCGTCCTCACCGGCGCCGACGGCTCGGTGGGCATCACGTTCCATGACAACAGCCTGCTTTCGGCCGGCCCGAACAGCGAGCTCGTGATCGACAAGTTCGTGTTCGACAGCACCACCCACAAGGGCGAATTCGACACGTCGCTCAAGAAGGGCACGCTGGCCGTGGTGTCCGGCAAGATCGTCAAGCAGTCGCCCGAATCCATGCGCATCCGCACCCCGGCCGCGATCATGGGCGTGCGCGGCACCGAGTTCGTGGTCAAGGTGGACGACCCCGCGACGAACTGAACCCCACTGGCGGCGATTACAATAAGAAGATGCGACCGATCATCCATGCACCCGCGATAATTGCCGCCCTGTTTTTCCTCGGAGCCTGCAGCCAGTCCACGGTGAGGGACTCCGAGGTGCTCTCCCGGTCCGAACCGGTCCAGTTCAACAATGCGCCGCAGCCGATCGAGCCGGAAGCGGTGCAGCCGGCAGCGCCGGCGCGCCGCGACATGGTGGTGCTGCTGCCCAAACCCAACGGCTACATCGGCGGGGTCGTGGTGCGCAGCGAAGGCAGCGAGCCGCTCCTGCTGAACACCGCCTACGCCGGCGCCCGCATCGACGGTCCCGGCCAGGTCCATGCCCTGGCGTACGACGCCGACCGGGCGCGCGACGAGTTCGGCAGCGTCATCCAGTCCCTGCCCAGCCGGCCGGCGAACTTCGTGCTGTACTTCCTGGAAGGCAAGGACGAGCTCACGCCCGAGTCGGACGGCGAGGTCACCCGCATTTTCAGCGAGCTCAAGTCGAGGCCCGATCCCGAGATCTGGGTGATCGGCCACACCGACGCGGTCGGCACCATGCAGTACAACGACCAGCTGTCCCTGCAGCGGGCGGAGCGCGTGCGCGACGACCTGGTGAGCCGCGGCATTCCCGCCGAGAGCATCGAGGTTTCCGGGCGCGGCAAGCGCGAGCCCCTCGTGCCTACGTCGGAAGGCATTTCCGAACCCAAGAACCGGCGGGTCGAGATCAACGTCCGCTAGTCCGCGCCCCACGGCTGCGGCTGTCTTCACCCGACGCAAGGGCGCACAGGTCTTCAAGCGCCGCTCCCGTTCCAGCGCAGCGACAGGATCGTCAGGTCGTCCGAGCTCTCGATCCCTCCCACGAACGCCCGCACGTCGTCGCGCACCGCGTTGACCGCCTCGGCGGCCTCGCGCATTTCCCGCATCGGCTTGAGCGCCGTGAACAGGCGTTGCCGTCCATAGAGATCGGCAGCCTCGTTCATCGCTTCGGTGACGCCGTCGGTGAACACGAAGAGGGTTTCGCCGGGTTTCATCGCGTAGCGTTCCGACACATAGGCAAAATCGTCGATCACGCACAGCGGCGGCCCGGCTTCGCCTTCCAGGCGCTCCGGCGCGCGGCGGTCGGCATGCAGCAGGTAGGGCGCATCGTGCCCGGCATTGCAGTAGTGCAGCTGGCCCGTCCTCAGGTCGAGGATGCCGGCGAACACGGTCACGAACAGCGCTTCCGGGTTGTCGCGCGCGATTTCCCGGTTGGCCGACTGCATCACTTCCGAAATCACGTTGTCCTGCTGCTGCTGGCTGCGCAGGGCGGCGCTCTTGTAGAGCGCCTTGCTCACCGCCATGAAAATGCTCGCGGGCAGCCCCTTGCCGGCCACGTCGCCGACCATGAAGAACAGGCGGTGCTCGTCGAGCTTGAAAAAATCATAGAGGTCGCCGCCCACCGACTTCGCCGTCTCGATGAGCGCTTCCAGGGAGAAGCGGCCGTCCTCGTAGAAGCGGGCCGACGACGGCGGCAGCATGCCCATCTGGATGCGGCGCGCGGCTTCCAGTTCGCCGGCAGCGCGGGCCGCCGCCTCGCGCTCCGCGTCCAGCGCGAGGCGCAGCGCCCTGCGCTGCTTGTCGGCTTCGGCCAGCGTGCCCGCCAGCATCACGCCGAACACCAGCGCGCAGGTGAGCGCGGGCCAGGCGATGTCCATCAGGCGCTGCAGCCAGAAATAGAGCCCGAAGCCCAGCAGCACCAGGCCCGCCATCACGGCGACGAACAGGATCGTGGCCCGCCGCGGCCGCATGACCGGCACGGCAAGCACAAGCAGGGCGCCCAGGGCGAGGATCAGCACGCCTTCCGCATAGCGCAATGCATCGGGGCGGCGCAGCAGGTTGTCGTCGAACAGGCCCTCGAGGATCTGCGCATGGATCTCGATGCCGGGGATGCGTTCGCCGAGCGGCGTGGGCTGGTAGTCCAGCAGTCCGAGGCCGGTGGCGCCGATCAGCGCGATCTTGCCGCGGATCAGCTCGGGATCGACCTCGCCGCGGATGACGTCCACGGCGGGCACGAAGCGGTCTTCGTCGTGGGGGCCGAAGTGCACCCAGATCGCGCCGTCGCGGTCCGTCGGCACGAACAGGTCGCCCACGCCCATGCCTTTGACGCCCTTGCGGTCCGCCTCGATCGTGAACGCGGCATTGCCGCTTGCGAGGCGCAGGGTTTCCATCGAAAGCGCGGGCGTCAGCACGCCGTTCACGGTGGCGGCGAGGGGAACGCGCCGCACCACGCCGCCACGGGGGTCCACGCTCAACAGGCCGTGGCCGCGTGCGGCCGCATCGAGCTGGTCGAGGCTGCGCAGGCCGCCGGCAAACTGCCGCAGGAACGGAGCCGGGTCTTCGCCTTTCACCCGGAAGGGCGCCGCGCGCCCGGCCTGGCGGGCATCCGCATCGTGCTGCTCCACGCCGGCAACGCCCAGCGCCAGCGGATAGCGGCGAAACGCATCGGCGAGAATGGAATCGTTGCTGGGGAGCTGCGAGAGGCGCGCCGCGAGCTTCGGATCCATGCGTTCGATGAGGCGTGCGATGCTGGCGGGCGACATGCGGTCCGCTTCCGGCATCAGCACGTCCACGCCGATCGCCGCCGGTCCGGCTTCCGCGATCGCGCGCACCAGGTCGGCGGTGATGGTCCGGGGCCACGGCCATTGCCCGAGCTGCTGCAGGCTCTTCTCGTCGATGGCGACGATGACCGCGGGGGCCGACTGGCGAACGCGCGGCGCCAGCTTCTGGTAACCGTCGAACACCGCCATGCGCAGGTCGGTAACGGCGTCGACACCCGGGATCACGAACAGGGCGAGCATCGCGGCGGCGACTGCGCCGCCCAGGGGGCGTCCGTGGCCGCCGGTCAGCAGGCGCAGCCAGAGGCGCTCGTTGCGGTGGCCGGCCGGGAGCGGCGGAACGGCGCTCACACGTCCAGTTCCATGCCGTCGTAGGCGGCCGTGATCCGGAGCGCGCGCTCGCCGCGAGTCAGTTCCTCGAAGCGGATGGTTTCGTTGAGGACGGACTGGATGCGCTCGTCGTTGAACGCCGGCTCATGGTGGAACATGCACAGGTGCCTGACGCCGGCCATCTGCGCCAGCTCGACGCCGACGATGTTGCTGGAATGTCCCCAGTCTTCCTTGACGGAGACGGCGTCCAGCAGCGAGTACATCGCATCGAAGATCACCAGGTCGGCGTCGCGGAAGAATTCCACGAATTCGGCGGTCTCGGCCGGGTCCTCGAGCTTGTGCTCGGAATCGGTCGAGTAGACCAGCGACTTGCCGTCGCGCTCGAAGCGGTAGCCGTAGGAGTCGCCCGTGTGCCGCTGCAGCTTCGGCGTGACGCGGTAGCCCGCGATTTCCGTCGCCTTGCCCGGTTCGAGGCGGACGAATTCGATGTTTGCGCCGAGCCGGGCGAAATCCACCGGGAAGCACGGCGCCGACTGCTGCAGCCGGAACGCCTGCTCGATCACCTCGTGGCAGCCGTGGATGCGCAGCCGCGCGCCGGGCACATAGGCAGGCGCGAAAAACGGGAAGCCCATGATGTGGTCCCAGTGCACGTGGGACATGACGATGTTCACCACCGGCGCCGTGCCGGGCCAGGTGTGGCCCATGATGTGGGCGCCCAGCGCGCGTGCGCCGCTGCCCATGTCGCACGCCAGGAACTCGCCGGTTCCCGTTTCGATCTCCACGCAGGGCGAATGGCCGCCGTAGGTCTGCAGGATGGAGAAATCGAGGTCGTTGTCGATGAAGGACTGCAGCTTTTCCGGCGTGTTGACGCCCTTATCCAGCGCCAGCACCAGCGCCCGCTCGATCTTGCGACGAATGTCGGCGGAAGTGAGCGCGACCGGAATGGACCCGCGTGTTCCCCAGAAACGCACCCGCATGGCTGGTCTCCGGCCCGGTCAGGCGCCGGCGTCGAGGGCCTTGAGCGCCGCGGGCGAAAGCTTGGCGACGGCTTCGCGCACCGTGCCGAATGTCGCGAACACCAGCGTGAAGCGGCTGATCTCGAAGATTTCCTTCACCACCGGCTGCATCGCGGCCACCACGATGGTGCCGCCCTGCGACTTGGCCTGCTTTTCCGCCAGCATGAAGCAGCGCAACCCGGCGCTGCTGATGTAGTCGACGCTGGTCAGGTCGAGCACCAGCTTCTTGCCGCCGGAGTTGCATTTCTCCACGAAGGGCGCGAGGCCGTTGCGGAAATTCTCGCTGTTGGCGTGGTCGATGCGGCCCGCGGGCATGAGCACGAGCACATCGCCGTAGTCCTTGTTGCTGATGTCCATATTGTTATCCGGTTGCGACGGGACGAGGCCGGCGCCTGCCTGCGGAAGGCAGCGCGCGGCTGCGCGAACAAGGGCGGTTCGCCAGTGGCCGCGCTCCCTGTTCGCGGCCAGCCGGGCTGAGCAGCCGCTATATTAAACCGGAATCGGCGCCGGACGGGCGCCGCGGGCCCCGCTCAGGCGAAGACGGGGAAGGTTTCGAAGCGCTGGGAGAACAGCTTGTCGCTCTGGCCGTACTTGAGCCAGCCTTCGATGACGCTGGCGTAGACCCGGCGGAAATCCGTCGTGTAGACCAGGTTGTCGCCTTCGTCGAGCCTGGTGAGGTCGGAGGGCGTGCCGTAGTGGCCGCCGCGGACGTTCTTGCCGATCAGGTACATGTGGTTCGCGGTCCCGTGGTCGGTGCCCAGGCTGGTGTTTTCCGGGACGCGGCGGCCGAATTCCGAGAACACCATGACCACGACGTCGTCGGCGCGGCCGATGCGCTCCAGGTCGGCCATGAAGCCGGCAACCGCGTCCGATGCGTAGCTGATCAGGCGCTGGTGCTGGTCCTGCTGCGCGACGTGGGTGTCGAAGGCGTTGTGGCGGTAGGCCACGTAATACAGGCGGGTCGGCATGCCGGCGGCGATGAGCGACGCCACCTTGGGCAGGTCCACGCCGTAGATGCCGTAGTCGACGGGTGTCTTGTACTTGGTCCACGCGTCCTTCACCAGCACCGAGGCCTCGCGCGCGCTTTTCGCGATGTCGGTGAGGTAGCGCTGCGAGGCGTTGCCCTCCACCGGTTCGCCGACATGGTCCAGCAGCGGACGGGTCTGGTAGAGGCCCTTGCGGCCGAAGGTGTTGGGGTCGTCGAACACGACCGGCACGTGGTCCTTCGCGCGCACCGCCAGCGATTGGGTCTCGTCGATGTTGATGATGAAATTGGGCGTGAGCTTGGGATCGATCGCGTCCGCGAGCCGGCCCACCCAGCCATATTCCTCGCCGCTGTTCGGCGCGCCCGTGTGCCAGTAGGCCATGGACGTGAAATGCGAGAACGAAGGCTGGGCGTAGCCGCACCCATGCACCACGGCCATCTTGCCGTCCTTGTAGAGCTTCTGGAAACCGGTCATGCCGGGGCTGAAGCCGAAGCGGTCGTCGATCTTGCGCAACTTGTCCGCCTTGATGCCGATGTGCGGGCGTAGGCGGTAGTAGGCGTCGTCGGTATAGGGCACCAGGGTGTTCAGGCCGTCGTTGCCGCCGGAAAGCTCCATCACGACGAGGATGCGGTTGCCATTGGCGGCGTCGGCCGTCGCGGCGGCGGCGCGGGAGAACACCATCGGCATCCCGCCGGCGCACATGCCGGCCAGTCCCGCGCGCAGGATCTCGCGGCGGCTCCAGGATTTGAGGTTCGGGGTCGTCTTCATGGCGTGGCCTTTATCCGAGCTGGTATTCGGGCAGAGAGAGGATGAGGTGCAGGGCGAGGCGCAGCGGCTCTTCGGCGAAGGTCTCGCTGCCGGTGAGGTCGCTGGTGCCCAATTCCTTGGTCAGGAAGCCGACGATGCCGTCGCGCGTCTGCGCGTCGACCGGCACCGACAGGAAGCGCGAAATCAGGTAATCGACCGCCTCCTGCGTCGTGCGGGCACCGGACTGCTTCACCATCGCAGTGAGGTCGAGCTGCGCGGTATCGCGCGGGATCGGCTTGACCTTCTGCAGCGCCTGCTGCCAGCCGCGGTAGCTCGCGAGACGCGTATTGAATTCCTCGTCGCGATCCGCCTGCATGGACATCGAGGTCAGTTCCTTCGCATCCGGCTTGGTCGCGCTCGTCACGTCGAAGCCTTGCGCGAGCTTGTCGTTGACCTGGGCGATCTGGTAGTCGCCCCCGGGGTTGCGGTCCGGCGGCAGGAAGTTGATGTCCGGGAACAGGATGTCGTAGCCGAAGTTGCCGCGCGTGAGCAGCAGGCCCGGCGTGATCCAGCTCTTGCCGTTCGCCCAGCCTGCGACCGTCGGCGGGTAGAACAGCTTCTGGCCCAGCGCCTCGGTGACGTCGTTGAAATCGGGGACGCCCGGCACTTCCTTGAGGCCCATCTTGCGATAGGTGCTCACGACGAGTTCGACGGGCGGCTTGATGCGCGTGCCGGTGCTTTGCGCGCTGTAGAAGTCCTGCGAGAGGAAAATCGTCTGGAGCAGCGGCGCGATCTCGTAGTTGTTGTCGCGCAGCACATTGCCGAGCTGCTTGCGCAATTCCGGCGAGACTTCCTGGCGCACGAAATACTTGTAGATCTTGGTGGCGAGGTAATCGGCGGTGACCGGTTGCGCGAGGATGACGTCGATCACCTGCACGCCGTCGTACTGGCCGCTCTGCCCGAGCACGTGTTTCACGGAATCGTCATGGCGATCCGGGTTCACCACGAAGGTGAGGTCCTTGTAATTCCAGCCGGTGAAGGCGCGCGCGGCCTCGCGGATGTCGGTCTCGGTGTAGTTGCCCACGCCCATGGTGAACAGCTCCATGATCTCGCGGGCGAAGTTCTCGTTGGGCGCGCCCTTCACGTTCACCGCGGCATCGAGGTAGGCGAGCATCGCCGGGTCCTGCGCGACGCTGATCATCAGGTCGCGGAAGTTGCCCGTGCCCTTGGCCTCGAACAATTGCAGCTGCAGGTACAGCTTGCGGTAGTCGCGGATCTTTTCCTCGCTGTTGGCGAAATGGCCGTGCCAGAACAGGGCCATCTTCTCTTCCAGCGGGCGCTGGGTGACGAGCATGCGGTTGGCCCACCAGTAGGACATGCGGTGGGTTTCCAGGCGGCTCGCGCGCAGCCAGTAGAAGAACTTGTTGGCGACCGGCTGCAGGCGGCGGTTGCCGGTGGGCTTCACCTTGACGCCCATCGATTCGCCGGTCTGCTTGGCGAGGTCGGTGGCGGCGGGGCGCGAGACGGGGAAGGGGTCGAGGCCCGGCTCGTGGATGTCGGACTCGTCGAACGCCGGCAGGTCGTTCGGGATGTCCTTCATGTAGACGAGGCGTTTGACGGCGGCTTCGGGCGTCATCGCGGCGTACGCGGCGACTTCCTCGGGCGTGCCGCCGAATCCCGCGCGCTCCAGCAGGTGCGCGGCGTGCGCGGCGTTCCATTCTTCCGGGGCGATGGGGCCGAGGTCGCCGGCGGTGGCGGCCATGGCGGGGCTGGCGGCAAGCAGCAGGGAAAGGATCAGGAGGCGCGGATTGTTGGTCATCTTCTTCACCGGCAAACTGGGGAAACGGGAGGCCATTCTGAGTGAAATCCATCGCGCACGCCTGCGCAAAAACCGGAAATCGTTTTCATGATTTTCATGACGCGCCTTGACGCAGGCAGGGGCGGGGAGTAGCGTTTCGCCGCACAAAACCGTACACGAACCCACTGGGCGCGGAATTACAGGTCTTCCTTCCACTCCGGCTTCACCGATCACCCCGGTTTCACCGAGCAACCTTTGGTTACGACGTTCTCCCTCCTCGCGGTCGGTTTTTTCCTCGGCATGCGCCATGCCACGGATGCCGACCACGTCATCGCCATCTCCACCATCGTCAGCCGCCAGCGCTCGCTGAAGAGCGCGGCATGGATCGGCGTGATCTGGGGCATCGGCCATACGCTCACGGTGGCGCTGGTCGGGGGCGCGATCCTGTTGTTCGCCGTCGTCATCCCGCCGCGCCTGGGCCTGGCCATGGAATTCGCGGTCGGCGTGATGCTCGTGCTGCTCGGCTTCATGACCCTCACCGGCATGTCCCTCTGGCTCCGCGACAACGTCAACATCGCACCCGGCGGGCATACCCACGATCCGAACCAGCCGCACGGCCATGCCCATGCCCACGGCGACTACGCCCATACCCACGTGCACGGGCATGGCCAGGCGCAGCACGGACACCCCGAGGAGCGCACGCCGCAGGCCTGGCTCGACCGCAAGCTGGGCGGACTCGGCGTCTACCAGGCCCTGCGGCCGCTCATCATCGGCATCGTGCACGGCCTTGCCGGTTCGGCCGCCGTCGCGTTGCTGGTGCTGACCGCCGTCAGCGACCCATTATGGGGGATGGTGTACCTGCTGCTGTTCGGCGTCGGCACCATCGCCGGGATGATGCTCATCACTCTGGTCATCGCCGCGCCCTTTGCCTATTCGATGGACCGGTTTCCGCGCTTCAGCGGTTACCTGCGGGTTGCGTCGGGCCTGATCTCGGTGGTATTCGGCCTGTTCCTGATTTATTACATCGGTTACGTCGACGGGCTTTTCGCAGACAATCCAAACTGGACGCCAGCGGTAACGAACGAGTCCGCTTCGTAACAGAGTCAACGTAAGAATAAACCCCTGAATCGTAATAATTAACTAATGCGCCGCAGCATTGACGACCCCCCGCATCAACCGGTAGATTTCGCGCGATGTTTCGGGATGTAAACGGACCGCAGCGTACGGTCCAGGCGACGCTGAAGATTGCAGGGATCGGCGTCTTGGTGGTCGTGCTGATCGCATTGGTGGCCGTCGCGGCCTACAGGGAGTTCGCCGCGCCGAAGCCGCAGCCGAAAATGGTGGCCGATTCGGGGTATGCAAATTCCGAGCGGCCGGCGATCAGCGCGGAGGAGGAGGCCTATGCGCATTCGCTGTGGCCGATCCATGCCCAGGTGAAGCAGGACGCGGTGAAGATGACCTTCGCCGGCCTCGCTTACAAGATGGGCGACATCAAACGCGCGGCCATGAAGGACAGGGTCGCGCCGCTCACCCCGAGGTTCGAACAGGCGCTCGCGGCGATGGCCAAGCTGAAGCCGCCGCGGGCGGTGCAGGCGCTGCACGACGAATATTCGCAGGCGATCCGCTTGTACCGGGATGCGTCCGTGGTGATGGTGAAGATGGCGGCGGACGGAGACGACCGCCACCTCATGGAAGCGCAGGAAAAAACGGACGAAGCCTCGGGCCTGACGCTGAAGGTCGGTGAAACGCTCTGGCCCGGCGAATTCAAGCCGAACTGAGGAGAGCTTCGCGAGCAAGGGTTTTTCCAGGCCGGTATGGGAGTGCGGGCCTGAAAAAAAGCTGTAATAAGGAAGTCCAACGTCACGGAGGGTAAAAATGAAAAGCAGCATGAAAAAAGCACTTGTCGCCGCCGGCCTCGCCGCCGCCGCGACGCTGGCCGCGCCCCTGGCGCAGGCCCAGCAATGTTCGGTGTGGCTGGTCGAAAACAGCCGCTTCATGGGTGTTCCGTTCGGCGCCTTCATGCCGGACCGCGCATTCGTGCCGGGCGCGACCGCGAAGTCCAACAACATCAATACCGTTGACCTGCCGGTGAACGTCGGCGTGATCAAGTGCGGCAACGAACTGATGCTGTACGACAACGGCTGGAACCAGGTCGAATACCACAAGATGACCGGCACCGCCCATTGGTCGCCCCTGTCCAAGCAGATCGCACAGCTTGGATTCGACGCCAAGGACGTGAGCAAGATCATCCTCGGCCACGGCCACTGGGACCACGCCGGCTCGCTGGATGAGTTCCCGAACGCCGTGATCTACATCCAGAAGGAAGAGCTGCGCGGCATCGAATGGGCGCTGAACTATCCCGGCCACGAGCGCATCCGTGCCGTGAACGACTCGCCCGGCGGCTGCGCCCGTACCCCGGCCTGCGGCTACACGCCCAAGACCGTCGACGGCATCTACTCCAAGGTCCTGCGCGGCAAGGCTGTGATCGTGGACGGCGAACACGAAGTGATCCCCGGCGTGCGGATCCACCCCGCGTTCCGTGCCCACACCGCCGGTTCGCAGCTGCTGGAAGTCCCGACCTCCATCGGCAAGCTGGTGTTCGGTTCCGATGCCTACTCGTCGTGGGAAGCCATCCGCGACTGGAACATCGCCAACCCGCAACAGACCGACACGGTGCAGCAGTTCCTGGCCTACGAGAAGTGCTACAAGATCACCGGTGGCTACCAGAACTGCGTGACCGGCCATGAGCCGCTCTCGTACAGCGATGGCTACCCGATCACCAAGAACGCCTGGGTCGGCATCGGCGGCGCCCGCCTCGCGGAAATCGCGCTGGCCCCGGGAGAAAAGTCGCGCAAGAAGTAATTGCCCGACCGTAAGTAGTAAACTCCGGTGCGAGGAGCCGACTGTTCGGCTCCTCGCATTTTTTTGCACATCCAAACTTCCCACCGCCCAATCGTGCCCGCGCGCGCCGTAGCACTTTTCATGCTGGTCCTTGCGTCCTGGCCGGCCGCCGCCCACGATCCCAGCGCCTGGGGCGGCATGTTCCGCTCGCGCGACTTCGGCGAAACCTGGTTTCCGTCCGATGCCGGCCTGTTCATCGGCGCCGCGCTCGCGGTCGCCGTGCATCCGGACGATCCCCACCAGCTCCTGTACGGCACGGACACCCGGCTGTTGCGCTCCAGGAACGGCGGCCGCGACTGGACCCCGATCGTGCCCGCGGGCCTGCAGGGCGCCGTGTTCGCCGTCGCGTTCGACGCGGACGGCGGGGGCGCGCTCGCCTCGACCGGGTCGAAGATCGTGCGCACCGATGATGGCGCGACGTGGCAGGACGTGATGGCGCCCGCGGGCGCGGCGCCGGCGCGCGCGTTTGCGCGCGGCGCGGCAAAGGATCGCGTCTACCTTGCGGGCGCGCACGGACTTTTCGCCAGCGATGACCGCGGCCGCGCGTGGACGCGCGCCGGCGAAGGCGTGCTGCCCGAATCCGCCGTGCGTGCGCTGGTCGTGGTGCCCGGCAACCCCGATCGCCTGTTCGCGGTGATGGAGGGACGCCTCTGGAGCGGCGGCGACGGCGCCTCATGGCGCGCGCTGCCCGGCCTGCCCGAGGGCCAGGTGGAACATGTGTCGCGGGACGCGGCCAATGAAAAAGGCTTGTGGTCCTTCGCGGCTGACCAGGTCTTCCGCAGCGACGACCTCGGCGCCAGCTGGAAGCCGCATGGGAAACCGCTGCCCGACCGGGGCACTTCGGTGCGCGGCCTTGCCGCGACTGCCGACGGAGCCCTCATCGTGCTCGGCACGCACCGCGGCGCGTGGCGCAGCAAGGACGGCGGCGCGACCTGGTACCAGGTCGAGAGCAACCTGCCGGTGCACCTGGAAGCGGGCATGGTCGTTCGCGATCCGCACGAACCGATGACGCTGTATGCGGGATTCTCGCTCACGCCCTACGGCGAGATGTACCGCGTCGCCGAGCAGGGCGGCTCGGCGTTGTCGCAAATCGACCCGGTGAGCCTCGCCGGCGCCGCGGCGTTCCTCATATTGCTGATCGTCAGCGGCGGCCTCGGCGCGCGCTGGCTTGCGCGTGCCCGCGCCTGAACAACTCTCGGAAAACACCATGACAAGAACACTGAAATTCGGCGCCCTTGCAATCGTCGCGATCGCCGTGCTGTCGGTCGGCGCGATCGTCAAGTACCGCGGCGGCTCGGGCGGCGACTTCGTCGAATACAAGATGCCGGTGGAAACGGACATCCCGACCGCGGTGGCGGTGGGCGCGGACGGCACCGCCTGGTTCACGGTCGATTTTTCCGACGCAGTGGGCATGATCCGGGACGGCAAGTTGCAGCGCCTGCAGAAGCCGAAAAAAAGCGTCGAGCCCGTCGGCATCGGCGTGGATGCGCAAGGCGTGGCATGGTTCACCGATCCCACCGAGGTGGTGGTCTCGAGCATCCGTGCCGACGGCACCATCAAGTCGTATCCGCTGGGCACGCCCATCGCGCGGCTGGCCCGGCTTGCCGTCGCGCCCGACGGCGCGGTCTGGTTCGCCGAAAGCACGTCGTTCAGTTTTACCCGGCTCAAGGACGGCGAACTCAGGCGCCACGTGCCGAAAGCCTCGAGCGGCCAGCCGTACGGCATGGCGGTCGATTCGAAGGGCAATGCCTGGGGCACCCTGCAGAGCGCCAACCAGATCGTGAAAATCACCCCGGCGGGGGAGATCTCCGACTACGAAATCCCGTCGCGCGGGTCGGCGCCGAGCGACATCGCCGTGGACGCCGCGGGCAGGGTCTGGTTCGTGGAGTTCCGCACCAACAAGATCGGCAGTTTCGCCGACGGCAAATTCACCGAATACGATGTGCCGGGCGATTGGGCGGGCCTGACGGGCCTTGCCGTGACTCCGGATGGCGCGGTGTGGTTCGCCATGTTGCGCAAGAACAGCCTGGGACGGCTGCACAACGGCGAGTTCAGGGTCTTTCCGATGCCGCGCCCGAATGCGCGGCCCTATTCGATCGCGGCGGATGCAAAGGGCAACGTCTGGTACGCGGACATCAGCGGCTACGTGGGAATGCTGAAAGCGAAAGCGGCTGCAAGATGAACCGGGGCGTGAATGAGTGAAGGAGTGAATGAGTGAATGAGTGAAGGATCCTGACCCCTCACTCCTCACCGCTCTCGCCTCTCGGCTTCCTCGTGCTATCCTCGCCGCGCAAATTCAACCCCACGCCCACCTGACCCGTTCCGGAACGTCCTGATGGAAGCCCTGTTCATCCTCGCCAGCAGTTTCGTCATCGGCGCCATGCATGCCGCGACGCCCGGGCACGGCAAGACGATTGCCGCCGCTTATATCGTCGGCGCGCGCGGCAAGCCGATCGATGCGGTGATCCTGGGCGTGTTCGTCACCCTTTCGCACACCAGCGGCATCGTGCTGGTGGGCGTGCTCGCCTCGCTCGGGTTGCCGGGCATGGTGCCGCAACGCATCGAGGCCTGGCTGGCCGTTGCCACCGGCATCCTCGTCATCGCCATCGGCCTGTGGACCCTCTGGACGCAACGCGACATGCTGCTGCAATTGCAGGGCGTGGCGCCCGCGGCGGGCCGCGCGGACGGCCAAGCGGGCGACGCGCAATCCCGGTATCGGGCCGTGGATGCTTCGCACGGCCACGATCACCTGCATGCACATGACCATGCCCATGGC
>Ga0315910_10000822_pt1 | contig 29594 bp, 22 predicted proteins | sample EdamamesoilMG_FD_204470 | JGI IMG/M metagenome (GOLD analysis project Ga0315910, IMG submission 204470) | Garden soil microbial communities collected in Santa Monica, California, United States - Edamame soil | ecosystem: Environmental > Terrestrial > Soil > Garden | place: USA: California... | reverse complement strand
GCCGCGGCTACGCGGCGCGGCCCCGCGGCGCACAGGGTGAAGAAGTGCCTGGCACCGTACTCGCGTCAGCCCGCGCGCTGGCGGTCGAGTTCCTCGCGCGGGCTGCGGATGCGCGGCCAGAGGTGGGCGAAGAACAAGATGATGCCGACGGCCTCGAGCGAAGCGGCGGTGAAGATCGCGATGCCGAGCGGTTGCGAGGGCCAATAGGCCGACACGATCTCGCCGCTGGTGCGCACCACGACCCCGACGGTCAGCGCCCACCAGGCGAACACGGCCAGCCCCTCGCGCGCCGGCCGGCCGGCGGCGGGCCGCGGGAACATCCAGGCCGCGACGCCCATGATCAGCATCAGCAGGAAGCCGATCAGGATCACGTGCGTGTGCGCCACGATGTACGGCTGCCGCACCAGGCCCCAACCGCAGTACTCCGCCGCGCCCAGGTGCAGCCCGAGCAGCACGCCGAAGATCAGGAACACGATCGCGGTCTTGACGAAGCGGCGGGCGAGCGGCGGCACGGGTCCTCCTGGGCCGGGACCCTAGGCGCTGAGACGGCGGCGGTCCAGATCGCGACCGACGGCATCCGGGACCCCGGGTTCAGCCCACTTCCGGCGCCGGCTCGGACGGCGGCTCGGAGGACGGCAGCCCCGCCACGCCCGGCTCGCGCAGCACCGCGGCCAGGACCAGGAGCGCGTCAGTGGTCGTGAACAGGCCGACCAGCCGCTCGTTGTGCGTCACCAGGGCCGAGCCGATCTTGCGCTGGGCCATCACGCGCACGACGCGCTCCAGCGGCTCGTCGGGCTCGACGGTGTAGAGCTCGCGCACCATCGCCTCGCGCACGCGCACGAGCGCGGGATCGACGCCGGGCAGGCTCTCGATCAGGTGCACGTCGCGCTGGCTCAACATCCCGACCACGCGGCCCTCCTCGAGCACCGGCAAGTGCCGGACCTGGTGGGCGCGCATCAGGCGCACGGCTTCCTGCAGCGTCTGGTCGGCCTGGATCACCACCAGCACCGAGGACATGCACCTCTCGATCGGAGCTTTCTCGCTGATCATGGGGATCCTCCCGCCCTCTTCTATTCTGGAGTCCGGCGCCGCGCCTCCGCAATCGTGCGCATTCGTCGCGGGCGATGTGCCCGCGCCCCGGCGACCAGTAGACTCCCCGACCATGAAGCAGCTGACACGGGTCCTCTCGGGCGCTCTGGCGCTGGTCCTGTGCCTGGCGAGCGGCTGCTCGTCCTCCGGCGACGCGCGACCCGCCGCCGGGCCGGCCCACCGCTTCGAGATCGGCCCCGACGAGTTCCTGCTCGACGGCCGGCCCTTCGTGATCCGTTCGGGCGAGATGCACGCCGCGCGCGTGCCGCGCGAGGCCTGGCAGCAGCGCCTGCGCATGATCCGCGCCCTGGGTTGCAACACGGTCTGCGCCTACTTGTTCTGGAACCAGCACGAGCCGCGCAAGGGCGAGTTCGACTTCGCGGGCGCCGCCGACGTCGCCGAGTACTGCCGCCTGGCGCAGGCCGAGGGCTTGTGGGTGATCCTGCGCCCCGGCCCCTACTCCTGCGCCGAGTGGGACCTGGGCGGCTTCCCGTCCTGGCTGCTGGCCGAACCCAACCTGCAACTGCGCTCGCGCGACGCGCGCTACCTGGCGGCCGTCGAGCGCTACCTGAAGCGCGTCGGCGCCGAGCTCGCGCCGCTGCAAGTCACGCGCGGCGGCCCGATCCTGATGGTGCAGGTCGAGAACGAGTACGGCAGCTACGGCCAGGACAAGGAGTACATCGGCGCGCTGCGCGACATGCTCGTGCGCGCCGGCTTCCAGGTGCCGCTGTTCACCTGCGACGGGCCCGCGCAGCTGGTCCACGGCGCGCGCGACGACCTGTTCAGCGTGGTCAACTTCGGCTCCAACCCCGACGCGGCCTTCGCGGCCCTGCGCAAGGTGCGCCCGAGCGGCCCGCTGATGTGCGGCGAGTACTACCCGGGCTGGTTCGACTCGTGGGGCAAGCCGCACCACCGCGGCGAGGTCGACAGCGCGCTGAAGGACCTGGAGTCGATGCTGCAGAAGCGCCAGTCCTTCTCGCTCTACATGGCGCACGGCGGCACCAGCTTCGGCTTCAGCGCCGGCGCCAACAGCCCGCCCTTCTCGCCGCAGTCGACCAGCTACGACTACGACGCGCCGATCAGCGAGTCGGGCCACGCCACGCCCAAGTTCCACGCGCTGCGCGCGCTGTTCGCGCGCCACCTGAACCCCGGCGAGACGCTGCCGCCGATCCCGCCCGCGCCGCCGAGCACCGGCTTCGCGCGCGTGACGCTGGGCGAGGGCGTGCCGCTGCTGGCCGACCTCGGCGAGCGGCGCCACTTCGGCGACGTGCTGACCATGGAGCAGCTCGGCGTGCCGCACGGAGCCCTGCTCTACCGCGGCAAGCTGCCGCCGGGCGGACCGGCGACGCTGCGGCTGGTCGACGTCCACGACATCGCCTACGTCTACCTCGACGGCCAGCGCATCGAGGTACTCGACCGGCGCGCGCGCCAGGGCGCGGTCAAGCTCGGCGCGCGCGAGAAGGAGGGCGTGCTCGACATCCTGGTCGAGGCGCTCGGGCGCGTGAACTACGGACCCGACCTGCACGACCGCAAGGGCATCACGCAGCGCGTCGTGCTCGCCGACGAACGCGGCGAGCGCGAGCTCGGCTCGTGGGAGGTGTTCGGGCTGCCCTTCGACGCGCAGCACCTCGCGCGCCTCGCCTACCGGCCGGTCCCGGCGCCCCTGGGCGTGCCCGCGTTCTACCGCGGGCGCTTCGAGCTCCAGGCGCCGGCCGACACGCACCTCGACACGCGCGGCTGGAGCAAGGGCTTCGTGTGGGTCAACGGCCGCAACCTCGGCCGCTACTGGAAGATCGGCCCGCAGCAGACGCTGTACGTGCCCGGTGCGTGGCTGCGCAAGGGCCGCAACGAGGTCGTGGTGCTCGACCTCGACGGCGAGACGGGCTCGCTCGCGCTGCAAGGCCTGGCGGAACCGCTGCTCGACCAGCTCGGCGAGGATGCGCTCGCCCGGCGCGCGCTGCGGCGTCCGGGACAGGAGCTGACGCTCGCCGGCTTGGTACCGGTGGTGACCGAGACCTTCGCCGACGGCCCGGCGATGCAGAGCGCGCACTTCGAGCCGCGCAAGGCGCGCTACGTCGCGCTGGTGGCCCACAGCGCGCAGCGCGACGAGGCGTTCACCAGCCTGGCCGAGCTCGAGCTGATCGGCCTGGGCGGCGTCGCCCTGCCGCGCTCGAACTGGCGCGTGCTCTACGCCGACAGCGAGGAGCTCGCCAGCGAGGACGGTTCGGCGCTCAACGTGCTCGACGGCGACCCGCAGACCCTGTGGCACACGCAGTGGAGCGCCAGCCAGCCGGCGCACCCCCACGCGCTGGTGCTCGACCTGGGCGAGGAGCAGGCGCTGACCGGCGTGCGCTGCCTGCCGCGCCAGGCCAACGCCAACGGCCGCATCAAGCGCTGCGAGGTCTTCTTGTCAAACACCCCCTTCGCCGGCTTGTGAGCCCTGGTTTTCGCCGCGGACGGGGAAGGCCCGTGCGCGGCGGCCGTCAGAGCCGCTCCATCCACCGCGCGCGGCGGGACCCGGGCCCCGCGCGGCTCCCCCACGGTGTCGTGCAGGTGTCCCATGCTGTCGATGGCGCTGTTCGCGCTCAGCCTCCCGCTCCTCCCGGGCCTCCCCCAACGCATCCCCGACGACGAAGCGGCGGCGCGCCTCTTGGCGGGGCTGCGCACCAGCGCGTCGCGCGTCGAGTTCGTCGACGCCGCCGAGGCGGCGACCAAAAAGGTGCACCTGGTGCGGCAGTGGCAGGGGCCCTACTGCACCTTCGAGCTCAACAACCGCGGCGAGACGCCGGTGCGGGTGCGCGAGGTGGTGCTGTTCGAGCTGGCGCACGGCCTCGCGCCGCAGAGCGCCTTCCACGGCGAGGGCTTCCGGATGGCGAGCCAGACGGCGGGCACGCTGGCCGAGCCGCAGGACGTCACGCGCTTCACCGACCGCGCGAGCTCCGGCCGGGCGGAGCCCGCGGGGATGCGCAGCGTCTACGGCTGTGCCTGGTTCGGCCCGCCGGACTCGCGCCAGGTGCTGGTCGGCTTCACCAGCTCGCAGCGCTTCGTCGGCCGCTTCGACGTCTCGGCGACCACGCTGCGCGCGGTGGTCGAGCTCGAGGGCCTGGCGCTCGAGCCGGGCTCGACCTGGAAGCTCGAGGAGCTGTGGGTCGAGGCCGGCAGCGAGCGCGAGGCGCTCTACGCGCGCCTGGCGACCGCGATCGCCAAGCAGCACCCGCGGCGCGCGGTCGACGAGGCGCCGCGCGGCTGGCGCTCGTCCCGAGCCTGCGGCGCGGAGCTCACGAGCGCGAAGCTGCGCGAGCAGCTCGAGCTCCTGGCGCGCGAAGTGCCCGGGCTGCACACCTTCCAGGTCGACGCGGGCTACGCGGCGCACGTCGGCGACTGGTTGACGACGCGCGCCGGCTTCGGCGGCGAGCTGCGCGAGGTGCTCGGCGAGATCAAGGCCCGCGGACGCGTGCCGGGCCTGTGGTTGGCGCCCTTGCTGGCCGAGGAGTCGTCGGAGCTCTTCCGCGCGCACCCCGACTGGTTCGTGCGCGGCGCGGACGACAAGCCGCTGCGCGCGGACGCGCCGGGATCGGGTGCGGGACAAGCGGGCGACTGGTACGCGCTCGACGGCACGCACCCTGCGGTCCAGGCGCACCTCGAGCAGCTCTTCCGCACGCTGCGCGAGGGCTGGGGCGTCGCGCACTTCGAGCTCGACGCGCTGGGCTGGGGTGCCGTGCGCGCCGGCCGCTTCCACGACCGCACCGCGACGTCCGTCGAGGCCTGGCGCCGCGCGCTGCAGGCGATCCGGCGCGGCGCGGGCGACGCGTTCCTGCTCGGTTCGAACCACCCGCTGTGGCCCTCGCTGGGGCTGATCGACGGCTCGCGCAGCGCCCCGAGTGCCTCGGCCGCCGCGGACGACTTCGCGTCGATCGTGATCGGCACGCGCCTGAGCCTCGCGCGGCGCTGGCAGGACGGCGTGCTGTGGTGGAACGACGCCGGCGACCTGCTGATCGGCGGTCCGCGTCCGGAGGGCGAGACGCAGTTCCACATCGCCAGCGTGGTCGCCGCCGGGGGCAGCTTGTTCTCGGGCGACGACCTGCGGCGGCTCGACGAGGCGCAGAAGGCGCTGCTCGCGCGCGTGACGCAGATCCCGCCCCAGGCGCGGCGCAGCGTCGACCCCGACGGCCGCCACGTCGCGATCGACATCGCGCCGCACACGCTGCACGTCTTCTTCAACCCGACCGACGAGCCGCTGCCGGCGGTGCTCGAGCTCTCGCCCGCGCGCGTGGTGCTGATCCGCGACGGCTGGACGCGCGCGGAGCTCGCGACGCAGCGCGGACGCTACACTCTGCCGCCCCTCGCCCCGCGCTCGGCGCGCGTCCTCGAGGTGCGGCCGGCGCCGGCCGCCTCGCGGGAGCGACCGAAGAGCGCGAGCCCGAGCGGCTCGCGATGATCCCGCGCCGCACCGTCCTGACCCTGCTGGCCCTCGCCCCCTGCCTGCTGGTCGCGTGCGCGCCCGGCGAACCGGCAGGCGGCGCGAGCACTCCCGGCGGCCGGCTCAAGCTCGGCTTCCTGGTCAAGCAGCCCGAGGAACCCTGGTTCCAGCTCGAATGGCAGTTCGCCGAGGAGGCGGCGCGCGAGCTCGACTTCGAACTGTTGAAGATCGGCATCCCCGACGGCGAGCGCACGCTGGCGGCGATCGACAGTCTGGCGGCGCAGGGTGCCGCGGGCTTCGTGATCTGCACGCCCGACGTGCGCCTCGGCCCGGCGATCGTCGCGCGCGCGCGGCAGCACCGGCTCAAGTTGATCGCGGTCGACGACCAGTTCCTCGGCGCCGACGGCCAGCCGATGCGCGACGTGCACTACCTCGGCATCTCGGCGCGCGCCATCGGCCAGACCGTCGGCCGCCTCCTGCTCGAGGAGGGCTCGCCGCGCGCCTTCGACCACCCGGGTGTCGGCATCCTCGCGGTGACCTACGACGAACTCGAGACCGCCCGCGAGCGCACCGAGGGCGCGCTCGAGGTGCTGGCGAAGGCACCAGGCATCCACCCGCTCGACATCGTGCGTGTCCCCGTGCGGAAGCCGGAGATCGCCGCAGCCATGGACGCCGTCGACATCGTCCTCACGCAGCGCGCCGACATCCAATCGTGGCTGGTCTGCGGCATGAACGACAACTGCGTGCTCGGCGCCGTGCGCGCGCTCGAGGGCCGCGGGTTCAGCGCCACCGACGTGATCGCCATCGGCATCAACGGCACCGACTGCCTCGACGAGCTCGAGAAGCCGACGCCGACCGGCTTCCTCGGCTCGATCCTGCTCTCCGCGCGCCAGCACGGCCGCGACACGATCACGATGCTGCAGCGCTGGTGCCGCGAGGGCGTCGAGCCTCCGCTCGACACGCGCACGACCGGCGTCCTGATCACGCGCGCGAACTTCCGGCAGGTGCTGAAGGAGCAGGGTCTCTCCCGCTGAACCGCCCGCCCGCGACGCTGGTCTCCGGCCCCGGGTTGACCGACCTGGCGAGCCTTCACAACTGGCTCTGCGTCGCAGCCCGCGTAGACTGCGCGCGTGTCGGCGCCCCACCCGGCTCTCGCCTTCGACCGGCTCTCGAAGTCCTTCGGCGCCGTGCAGGCGTTGGCCGGGGTGTCGTTCGAGGTGCGCGCCGGCAGCGTGCACGCGCTGCTCGGCGAGAACGGCGCGGGGAAATCGACGCTGCTGCGCGTCCTGAGCGGCGCCCACGCCGCCGACGCGGGCGCGCTGCGGCTGGCCGGAGCGGCGACGAGCTTCGCCTCCCCCGCCGCAGCCTTCGCCGCGGGCGTGGCGGTGATCTACCAGGAGCTGCACCTGGTCCCCGAGCTGACGGTCGCGGAGAACCTGTTCCTCGGCCACCTGCCCGCGCGCTGCGGGATCGTGAAGCGCGCGGTGCTGCGCGAGCGCGCGCGTACCCTGCTCGCGCGCGTCGCGCCCGAGGTCGACCCCGACGCGCGCGTCGCGTCGCTGGCGCTCGGTCCGCGCCAGGGCGTCGAGATCGCCAAGGCGCTGTCGCGCGGCGCGCGCGTGCTGGCCTTCGACGAGCCGACCTCCAGCCTGTCCGCGCGCGAGGCGGACCGGCTCTTCGCCGTGATCCGCGAGCTGCGCGACGCCGGGGCTGCGATCCTGTACGTGACGCACCGTCTCGACGAGGTCTTCGAGCTGTGCGACGCCGCGACGGTGCTGCGCGACGGCCGCCACGTGCGCAGCTGGGACACGCTGGCGGGCGTCGAGCGCGGCGAGCTGGTGCGCGCGATGGTCGGGCGCGAGCTCGGGGACGCCTACGGCTGGAGTGCGCGGCCGCGCGGCGCGGTGCGCCTGCAGGTCGAGGGGCTGAGCGGGCCGGGCCTGCGGGCCCCGGCCTCGCTCGCAATCGCGGCCGGCGAGATCACCGGGCTCTTCGGCCTCGTCGGCGCGGGGCGCAGCGAACTGCTGCGCCTCCTGTGCGGCGCCGAGCGCGCGAGCGGCGGCTCCCTGCGCCTCGACGGACGCCCGCTGGCCCTGCGCTCGGTGCGCGACGCGCTCGCGGCCGGCGTCGCGCTGTGCCCCGAGGACCGCCGCAAGGAGGGCCTGTTCCTGGAACTCTCGGTGCGCGAGAACCTGAATCTCGGCGCGCGCGACCTGGGCGCGCGCGCCGGCCTGCTCGTCAGCCGCTGGGAGCGCGACAACGCCGCGCGCCAGATCGAGCGCCTCGGGATCCGCTGCGCCTCGGCCCTGAGCCCGGTGCGCACGCTCTCGGGCGGCAACCAGCAGAAGGTCGTGCTCGGCCGCTGGCTGGCGCGCGAGCTCCGCGTGCTGCTGCTCGACGAGCCGACGCGCGGCGTCGACGTCGGCGCGCGCCGCGAGCTGTACGCGCTGCTCTACGAGCTCGCCGCCGCGGGCCTGGCGATCCTGCTGGTCTCCAGCGACCTGCCGGAGGTGCTCGGCGTCAGCGACCGCGTGCTGGTGATGCGCGAAGGTGCCCTCGCCGCCGAGTTCACCCGCCAGGACGCGACGGCCGAGCGTGTGCTGGCCGCGGCACTCCCCGTCGGCTCGGCAAGCTCCGACGCCCGGAGGGCCAGCGCGTGAAGCCCTTCCTCGACCGTGCCGGCATGCTGCTGGTGCTCGCCGCGCTGCTCGCCGGCTGCGCGCTGTGGGTCCCGAACTTCGCCAGCGCGGTCAACGCCGAGAGCCTCCTGCTCTCCGTCAGCACGGTCGGCCTGGTCGCCTGCGCGATGCTCTTCTGCCTCGCCTCGGGCAACTTCGACCTCTCCGTCGGCTCGACCGTCGCCGCCAGCGGCGTCGTCGCCGCGGTCGTGCTGCGCGACACGCACAGCATCGCCCTGGCCGTCGCGGCCGCCCTCTCGTCCGGCGCGCTGGTCGGCCTCTTCAACGGCCTGATCGTCGCGCGCGGCCGCATCGACCCGCTGATCACCACGCTGGCGACGATGCAGATCGTGCGCGGCGGCGCCTACCTCGCGACCGACGGCAAGACCGTCGGCATCGCGCACGAGCCCTTCTTCGCGCTCGGCAGCGCCCGCTGGCTCGGCCTGCCGCTCCCGGTCTGGCTGTGCGCCGCCTGCATGCTGCTCTTCGGCCTGCTGCTCGCGCGCACCACCTTCGGCCGCGCCACGCTGGCGGTCGGCGGCAACGCGGACGCCGCGCGCCTCGCGGGCCTGCCGGTCGTGCGCACCCAGGTGCTGGTCTTCGTGCTCCAAGGCCTGATGTGCGCCGTCGCCGGCCTGGTGCTCGCCGCGCGCCTGACCAGCGGCCAGCCGATGAGCGCCCAGGGGCTCGAGCTCGAGGTGATCAGCGCCTGCGTCCTCGGCGGCGTCTCGCTGCAAGGCGGCATCGGCACGATGGGCGCCGTCGTCGCCGGCGTCCTGATCATGGGCACGGTCCAGAACGCGATGACGCTGCTCAACGTCGACACCTTCTGGCAGTACATCGCCCGCGGCTCGATCCTGCTCGCCGCCGTGCTCTTCGACCGCTGGCGGAGGTGAGCGTGGCTCGACGCCGCCGGCGTCCAGTGCGGCGCGCCAGCGCGTGCGAACCTCCCTGCGCCTCCCAGATGTGGGCAGGCTTCGCGCCCACGCCACGCCGCCCGGCGCCGGAGCGCGTCCTGCCCCGGGGAACCCAATTGCGCGATCCTGAAGCGCCGCGAAGAAGCTCGGGCGGGCGCGCCGTTCCGCGCGCGATCTCGAGCTCGGACGCGCCGCCCGCCGCAGCCGCACTTGAGCACTTTCGGTCGCCGCCGCCCAGCTTCCCACCGCGCGACCCGCACGAATAACGGGGCCGTCATCAGAACTGCGCGTCGAGTACTCCGATCATCTCCAGTGTCGAGCCCCTGCCGGGCTGCGACGCGCCGCTTGCCTCCACTCTCTCGCGCAGCGCTGCCCCCCAGCACGGTGACCCCCTTGCTCTCCCGCTCCAGCGAATACGCCATCCGCGCCCTGACCTGGCTCGCCCAGCAGCACGACGACCGCTTCCACCTCGCACGGGACATGGCGGTGCTCTTGAACATCCCGGCTCCCTTCCTGGGCAAGGTGCTCCAACCGCTGGTGTCCGGAGGCATCCTGCTCAGCCAACGCGGGCGCAGCGGCGGCTTCCGGCTCGCCCGCCCGCCGGGCGAGATCACGCTGCGCCAGGTGGTCGAGACGCAGGAACGACTGGACCGCGCGCGCCACTGCATCCTCGGCCAGGGCGCCTGCCACGAGCACGACGTCTGCCCGCTGCACGACTGGTGGAGCAAGACCACCGAGGGCTTCTTCGGCATGCTCGAGCACACCACGCTGTCCGATCTCGCCAAGTACGCGCTGCAGCACCCGGGCTGCACCTACCCGCTGCCGACGGTGATCGACGCTTCGAGCGCGGCGCTGCTGCGCGTCGGGAACCCGCTGGCCGCCGCGAGCTAGCCGCGGCGCGACTTCGGGCCCTGAGACCCAGCCTGACCCAGCGGCCCCTGGGGCGGCGTCGGCAACTCGTGCACGAACTCGCGCTCGGGATGCCGCAGCGCGACCACCGGCAGACGCGCGTGGCGCAGCACGCTCCAGGCCACGCCGCCCAAGAGCGCCGCCGCCACCGCCCCGCGGCCGTGCGTGCCCATCACGATCAGGTCAGCCCGGCGCTGCGCGTCGAGGATCGCGCGCGCCGGCTCGCCCTCGTCGAACTCGATCTCGTGCTCGACGCCGTCCCAGTCGAAGCCCGCCATCGCCGTCTCGAAGTCCTTGCGCTGCGCGCTGCGGATCTCGTCGATCGCCACGAAGGCGCCGAAGTCCGGGTAGTCGGGCCAGGTCGAGACCACGTAGCGCGCCGAGCTGAAGGCGTGCAGCGCCAGCACGCGCGCGCCGAACATGCGCGCCAGCGACACCGCTGCGCGCAGCGCGCGCAAGCTGTCGGGCGACAGGTCGATCGGCACCAGGATGCGCCGGATCTCGGTCGGCGCGTGCTTCTGCACCCAGACCGCCTTGGGCGCGCCGGCGACCACCGCGCGCACCGTGCTGCCGAAGTCGAGCCGCGGCCGGTCGAGGTCGTAGCCCAGCACGATCAAGTCGGCGTCCTGCTCGCGCGCCACGCGCAGCACGACCGTCGACGGCCGCCCGGCCAGCGTGCGCACCGCCTCCGCCTGCGGGCGACCGGAGCGGTCGGTCGCACCCAGCACCGATTCGACGTGGCGCACCGCCGCGCGCGAGGCCTGCGCGACGAGGCCCGCGTCGCAGGCCACCTCGCGCGGGTCGTCGAGCGGCGTCCACTCCGCCGACGAGGTGCCGACCGCGTGCACGATCGTCAGCTGCGCCGCTCCGGCGTCCGCCAGCTGGCGCGCCGCGCGCAGCGCGTGGTCGCCGTGTCCTGAAGCATCCAGCCCGACGACGATGCGGGCGAAGAAGGGCTGGGCAGGGGCGTGGCGGGAACTCATGGCGAACCTCGGCTGCGGCGGGGAGTGGGGTGAGGGCTTGGCTCCGGCGGCGATCCGACTCGGATCTTCCAGGCTGTCGGCCGCGGACGCGCGCCGGAGCCGCTTCGTCGAGCCAGGCCTCAGGTGCCCTTGATCGGGATGCGCGCCGTCGGCGTGGGCTCGACCTTCGGAATCGTGATCTCGAGGATACCGCGCTTGTAGGTCGCCAGCACGGCGTCCGGGTCGGTGCGCACGTTCTGCGGCAGCAGGATGGCCCGCTGGAAGCTCCCGTACTGCGCTTCGACGCGGTGGAACTCCTTGTTCTTCTTCTCGGACTCCCACTTGCGCTCGCCCGAGACGACGAGCTGGTTGCCCATCAGCTGGACTTGGATGTCCTTCTCGTCCAGGCCGGGCAGATCGAGCGTGACCGACCAGTTCTTCTCGCTCTCGGCCACGTTGATCGGCGGGCTGACGCCGCGGCGAAACGTGGCCGGCAGGTTCGAGACGGCGTCGTCCTCGAAGAAACGCTGGAACAGGCCGTCGAGTTCGTTGCGGAAGGATCCGAGTTCGTTTTTCGGCCGCCACGGGATCAGGTTCATGATGGTCTCCTTGCGCGGCGACCGGTGCCTGCCGGCCGCGGCGCACTCCAACCTACGAATTCGAGTCGGCCGGCGAGGTCGGTTGGAGTCCGCACGCTCCCCCGCGACGAGTTCGTAGCCCGCTCAGGTCTCGAGCAGGCCCTCGCGGATCGCCAGCAGCGCCAGCTCCGCTGCCGAATGGCAGTCGAGCTTGCGCTGCAGGTTCTCGCGGTGCTTCTTGGCCGTGCCCAGGCTCATCGCCAAGGCCTTGGCGACCTCCTTGTTGCTCTTCCCGAGCGCCAGGAGCTGGAACACTTCGCGCTCGCGCGCGGTCAGCACGTCGAGGCGACACTTGGGCGCTTCGGTCGCGGTCTGTGGCCGCTGACCGCGGTGCACGAGCCAGGCGGCGATGCGCGGGGAGACGTAGAGGTTGCCGCGGTGCACCGACTCGATCGCCAGCGCGAGTTCGCCCGGCTCGGAGTCCTTCGACAGGTAGCCGTCGGCCCCCGCGCGCATGGCTTGCTCGACGAAGGACTCGCCCTCGTGGTGCGTCAGCATCACGATCCGGGCGCGCGGGTGGTTCCTGCGGATCTGCGGGATGGCGTCGATGCCCGACAGACCCGGCATCGAGATGTCGAGCAGCACGACGTCGGGTCGCACCGACATGATCGCGCCGATGGCCTTGCGCGGGTCGCCGCTGTCCCCGACGACCTCGAAGCGTGGATCCTTCGACAACAGGCTCTTGAAGCCCGCCCGGATCATGGTCTGGTCGTCGACGAGGTAGATGCGGATGGCACTCTGGGCTTCCATGGTCGTGGTCGTGGTCGTGGTCATGACGTCACCGGAAGGCGGATCTCGAAACGCGCGCCGCCGAGGGCGGACGGGCCGGCCTGGATCGTGCCGCCGTGCTCCTCGACGACCTTGCGGCTCAGGGCCAGGCCGAAGCCGTTGCCCTGGGGCTTGCTGGTCACGAAGGGCCTGAACAGCGTGGCTCGCACCGAATCGGGGATGCCCGGGCCGTCGTCGTCGACCGCCAGCACCAGCTCGCGGCCGGCGGCGGCCAGCGAGACCACCACGCTCGCCGCGCCCTCCTGGGCCTCGAGCGCGTTGGTCACCAGGTTGGCGAGCACCTCCTCGAGCAGCTGTTCGTCGGCCAACAGCGGCGGCAGCTCGTGCGGCGCGCGCAGCTCGACGCGCGCGCCGCGGCGCGCCACCTGCGAGGCCAGGCGCGCCAGGCAGGCCTCGACGAACGCGCGCGGCTCCAGCCGGACGCGCTTGAGCTCCAGCGGCCGGGCGAAGGACAGCGTGCGGCGCAGCATCTGCTCCATGCGTTGCATGCGCGTCGCCAGCTCGCCCAGCACCTCCTGCTGGTCCTCGCCCAGCTGGTCGGCCACGGCGCGCAGCGCCAGGTTGACGGCCGTGATCGGGTTCTTGATCTCGTGCGCCAGGAGCGCGGCCGACTCGCCCACCGTCGCCAGCGCGCGCAAGACACCGGTCTCGGCCCGCTGGGCGCGCTTGATCTCGCCGATGTCGCGGCCCTCCGGCAGCAGCATCAGGACCCGGCCCTGCTCGTCGCGCAGCGGCTTGAGCGAGAAGTCGATCTCGAGCACGCGGCCGCCGCGTCCCGCCAGGCGCGCCTCGAAGCGCACGAACTCGCCGCGCGCCGCGGTGGCGACGGCCGACTTGACGCGCTCGCGCAGCTCGGGGTCGCTCGACCACCATTTCGTGTCCCAGAAGTACAGGCCGATCACGTCCTCGCGCACCAGCCCGGCACCCTCGAGCGCCGTGCGGTTGGCTTCGAGCACGCGGCCGTCGGGCGTCAACAGGCCCAGGTACTCGTAGGAGTTCTCGAACAGACCGCGGAAGCGCAGCTCGCTATCGCGCAACTCGCGCTCGGCTCGGCGCTTCTCGGTGACGTCGCGGAAGGTGCCGGTGAAGACCGGCTGGCCGTCGGAGAGCTCGGCGCGCGAGACCGACAGCGAGCACAGGATCAGCTCGCCGTCCTTGCGCCGCACTTCGAAGTCGCGCGTCTGGCCCAGGATCCAGGTGCGCCCGGTCGCGCGGTAGTGGGCCAGGTAGCCGTCGTGCGCCGTGTGGTGCGGCTCGGGCATCAACACGTTGATATTGCGACCGATCAGCTCGGCGGGCGGCCAGCCCAGCACGCGCTCGACCGAGGGGTTGGCGGCCTGCACGGTGCCGTGATCGTCGATCGAGATCAGCGGATCGAGCATGGCCTCGACCACCGCCTGCAACCGGTTCTGGCTGCGCACGAGCTGCGCCTCGACGTCCCGCCGGTCGGCCAGGTCGCGCGCGCTGACCGCGAAGCCCTGGACGGCGCCCTGCGGGCCGAACAGCGGGTGCAGACACCACTCGACGTCGAGCTCGCGACCTTGCTCGTTGCGCAGCAGGCCGCCGAGGGCCAGGCCGGTCGGCGCGTGCGGGTCGAGCGCCAGCTGCACGCCGCGCTCGGCCTCGCGCCGCACCTGCTCCGGCAACCACAGGCACACGCTGCGGCCGATGCAGGCTGCGGGTGCGCGCCCCAGGAAGCGCGCGGCGGCCGGGTTGAGCCAGAGGACGACCAGATCGCGGTCGGTGATCCACAGGAGCTGCTCCGGCCCCTCGACGTGGCGCTGGGCCGGGCGATCGGGGTGCGGGCGGGGGGGAGCGCTGTCCTCGGCTTGGCTCACGTTGGGCGGCCTTCCTCGGGCCTCGGCGGGTGCGTACGAACGCGCACTGCGCTTTTCGGTGGCCAGCGGCCGGGCAGCGCAGGCCGGAGGGTCGACGGGGGGGAGACTCATGCTGCGCCGGAGCTGCACGCTCGGTCAAGCCGGACTCTACGATGTACGTCGGCCCGCGCCCGTCAGACCGAGTGCGTAGCGCGGCGGCGCGCAGGGCGTAGCTTTCCCTCACCCTCCCTCCACCACCACGATGCCCGACCTGTCCTTCCTCGCCGCGCACGACCTGGCGGTCTACTCCGAAGCCAGCTGCCCGGACTGCGTGCGCCTCAAGCGCTGGGTGACACAGCATGACGTGCGCGTGAAGGAGATCCTGCTCGAGCAGCACCCCGAGGCCGCCGAGAAGCTGGAGCGCGAGACGGGGAAGATGGCCGTGCCCTTCATCCTGGTCGACGGCCGGACGTGGGTGCGCGGCTACCACCGCGAACACCCGACGCGTTTCAGCGAGGAGCTCCTGCTCAGCGAACTGCGCGCGGCGATCGGCAGCTGAGCTGGTCGCGCCGCGCTACAGCGTGGCCCAGATCGGCAGGTTGCTCTCGTGGACCAGGCGGTCGAGCCACAGGTTCGCGAGCTTCTCCTGCACGGAGTTGGCGCGCAGGCGCTGGTTCAGGTTCTCGAAGTCGACCAGGTCGAGCGCCTGGTCCTGGTTGAAGCACGAGAAGACCGGCGTCAGCTCCGCCCCCGTCTCGGGGTCGCGGTGCTTGCACAGGCACTGCGCGCAGATCTCCTTCATCATGCACTGCATCGGCGAGTTGATCGAACCGATCGCCACGTGCCTCGGCGAGAGGAACGGCCGCAGGATGCCTTTCCGGCTCTCGCGCACGGCGTTCATCATGCGGTCCGAGCCGATGACGATCATGCGCTCGCAGTCGGCGAACTCGATCTTGCGCTCGTACAGCTCGCCGCGCGCGTAGGCCGCCATGGCCTGCACCACGTTGCCGCGGAAATGGCGGTCATAGGGCCGGCGCGGGTCGGGGACGATCTCCGCACCGTTGTCGGTCGACCAGATCACGACGTCGGCCGCCGACTCGATCTCCTCGCGCTTGAACAGGTCCTCGCCGCGCCGGAAGGCGGCGAAGTAGATCACCTCGTTCTTCTTCCGGCGCAGCGCGCGCCCGATCGAGAACAGCACCGCATTGCCCAGGCCGCCGCCGCACAGGATCACGCGCTCGCCCTCGGGGATCTCGGTCGGCGTGCCCGTCGGGCCCATCACCACCACGCGCTGGCCGGGCTTCAAGAGCGCGCACAGCCGCGAGCTGACGCCCATCTCCAGCACGATCAGCGACAGGAGCCCCTTGGCCGGGTCGGTCCAGGCGCCGGTCAGCGCGATGCCCTCCATCGCCAGGCGCGTGCCCTCGACCAGCTCGGCCGAGCTCTCGTAGTTCTGCAGGCGGTAGAACTGCCCGGGCTCGAAGTTGCGCGCCGCCGCGGGCGCGTGCACGACCACCTCGGTGATCGTCGGCGTCAGGCGGTTGACCTGGTGCACGCGCGCCTGCCATTCGAACTCGAGCTGGCGCACGAGCTTCTTCCAGGCCGCGCGGCGCTCGGCCAGCGCGCGCGCGTCGCCGGCGACGCCGGCCAGGCGCTCGCGGAAGGTCTCGACCACCTGGCGGTGGCCGTCGCGCGCCGAGGCCATGGCCTTGACCACGTTGCCGGCGTAGGCCGCGTGGTTGTCGCCGTACACGCTGACCGTGTGGCGGCCGTCGTGGTACGAGGTCAGGAAGGCCTCGCCGTGCTTGGCCTGGCTGCGCGGCGCGCGCTGGATCCCGCCCGCCGCCGCCGGCTGGTGCAGCTCGAAGTAGCCGCGCTTGGGATCGAGCGCGAACGTGCCGGGCTTCTCCTTCTCGTACATCGTGTTGGGCGCGGTGCCCGCCGCGACCAGCACCGAGCCGGCCGGCATCTCGACCACTTCGCCGCTGGCGTGCCAGCTGCCGTCGGCGTGCTTCGTCTGGCGCTCGAAGGCGATGCCGCACACCGCGCCGTGCTTGTCGAGCAGCACCTCCTTGGGCGCCATGTGCTCGACGAAGGTGATGCCCTCCTCGAGCGCCTTCTCGACCTCCTCGTGGTTGAGCCGGTAGGCCGGCGCGTCGACCAGGCCTTTTCGATACACAAGGCGCACGCCGCCCCAGGCGCGCACCAGCGTGACGAAGTCCGGCGCCTCGCCCGCGCGCGTGGCGCGCTCGCGCTCGGCGGCGCAGGCGCGGCCGTGCGCCACGAACTCGTCGAGCTGCTGCTGCTCCTCGTCGCTGAAGAAGCGCCGCACGCGGTCCTCGCCGAACTCCTGGGCCAGGACGTCGTAGCGCCCGGCGATCTTCTCGACCTGCACCGGGTAGTAGGCCAGCGCTTCGGTCGCGGTGTCGATGCCGGTCAGGCCGCCGCCGATCACCACCACCGGCATGCGCAGCTGCAGGCTGGCCAGGCTGTCCTTCTTGAACGCGCCCGTGAGCTGCAGCGCCATCAGGAAGTCGCTGGCCTTGCGCACGCCGCGCGCCAGGTTGTTCTTCATGTCGACCACCGTCGGCTTGCCCGCGCCCGAGGCGATCGCGACGTGGTCGAAGCCCAGCTTCCAGGCCGTCTCGAGGTCGAGCGTGCCGCCGAAGCGCACGCCGCCGTGCAGCTCGAAGTTCTCGCGCCGCAGCAGCGACAGGTAGGGCAGCGTCAGGAAGTTCTTGTCCCAGCGCACGGTGATGCCGTACTCCGAGACGCCGCCGAAGCCGAGCAGCACGCGCTCGTCGAGCTCCTGCTTGATCGTCGCGTAGCGCTCCAGCGCGACCGCCGGCGTCGCCGCCTCTGCGGCTGCACCCGGGGTTCCGGGGCGCACGAAGCCGCTCCAGCCGCCGGGCAGGGGCTCGATCTTGAGCCCGTCGACGCCGACCACGCCGAAGCCCTCCTGGCACAGGTAGTTCGCCAGCGTGTAGCCGGCCGGGCCCATGCCGACCACCAGGACGTTGATGCCGTTGTAGGGCAGCGCGTGCGGGCGCGCGACGCGCAGCGGGTTCCAGCGCGTCAGGAACAGGTAGATCTCCGGGCCCCAGTCGAGCTCGAGCACCTGCGTCAGCACGGTGGTCTCGATGTGCGGGATGTTGACCGGCTCCTGATCCTGGTAGATGCAGGCCTTCATGCAGTCGTTGCAGATGCGGTGGCCGGTGCCCGGGCACATCGGGTTGTCGACCATCACCATCGCCAGCGCGGCCAGCGTGTCGCCCTCGGCGAACAGCTGGTGCATCTCGCTGATGCGCTCGTCGAGCGGGCAGCCCTGCAGCTCGATGCCCAGCGGGTTCCTGCCCAACGCGCCGGTCTTCTTGTCGTGCAGGCCGTGCGAGCAGGAGTCCTTCGAGCGCTCGTGGCAGAAGACGCACTGGTCGACGTGGTTCAGGACCTGCGCCACCGTGCCGCGATCGTCGGTCAGCTTGAAGCCGTCGCGGCGCCGGAAGTGCGACGGTGCGCCCTCGATCGCCTCGGGCAGGCCGGCGATCGGCCGTTCGACGTGCACCAGTCCGTGCTGCCAGTCGAGCTTGCGCGGCGTGTGCAGCATGCGCCAGCCCTGCAGGGCCGGGTCGTGGGCGTCGCGACGCAGCTTGAAGTCGAGCGCCAGGATCTCGAGCACCTGGGTCACGGTCTCGGCGCGCCCCGCCAGCGCGCGCTCCTCGGCGGGCCGGCCGAGCAGGAGCAGCACGCGCCCGGCCCAGCGCTCCTCGGCGTCGCGGTCGACGGCCGGCATCCCGGGCAGCCCGGCCAGCAGCTCCGCCGCGGCGGCATGCACGTCGGCCGGGCTCTGGCCCTCGGCCAGCGCCGCGCGCCGCACGTTCTTCTTCACGAAGCGGTCGCGCACCTGGTAGACCACCTGGCGCGCCGTGATGAAGGCGCGCTCGTCGGCGGCGCCGCGCTCGATGCGGAACAGGCGCGCGACGAACAGCGAGACGTGGCGCGCGACGTCGATCGACAGCGCCGACTCCTCCGGCCCGCGCGGCAGCGCGCTGGCCGCGTGCGCCTGCCAGCGCGCGGCGAGCTCGGCATCGTCGCGCTCGAGCTGGGCCAGGAACGCGCGCTGCAGGTCCGCCAGGCGCTCGGGCCGGTGCAGATCGAGGAAGTCGAAGCCCTCGATGCCGAGTTGGAGCTTGCGCTCGGGACGCTGGGTGTCGCCCTTCGTGGTGGCGCTGGGTTCCATCTCAGGTGCGGGGGGTGTCGCGGGCTTCGGTCGGCCGGAGAAAAGGCCGGCCAGTGTAGTCGGCCGGCACGCTCGACGGGAAGGGCAGCGCCGCGGCGGGCTGGAGCGCGGCCAGCGGGGCCGATACCGTTGCCGCATGCGCCGCCGCGCCCCGACTGCCGTGGTCCTGGCCCTGGTCTGCGCGCCGTCGGCACGGGCCCAGGAGCCCGCCGCCCGGACCGGCTACGACGAGGGCTTCTTCCTGCGCTCGGCCGACGGCCGGCACGAGCTGACCCTCGGCGGCCTGTTCCAGATCGACGCCTTGTACTACGGCGCCGAGCGCGACCCGGAGACCGACTTCGTGCTGCGCAAGATGCGCCTCGAGCTCGGCTTCCGCGTCGAGGAGCGCCTGATCGGCACGCTGGAGACCAACTTCCAGGCCGACGGCGTCGAGCTCGACGAGGCCTGGGTCGGCTTCGAGGGCGACGCGGGCCGGCAGCGCTGGATGTTCGGGCGCATGAAGGCGCCCTTCGGGCTCGAGGAGCTGCGCGGGCGCAAGCGCGTCGAGCTGCCGCGCTATTCGCTGCTCAACCAGTTCTCGCCGGCCGAGGACCACGGCGTGTTCGTCGACGGCCGGAGCGCGTCGGGCGCGTGGGAGTACGGCGCCGCGCTCTACAACGGCAGCGGCGACGCGGACTCGAACTCGAGCAAGGACGTCGCGCTGCGCGCGATGTGGCACCCCTTCGCCGGCCGGAGCGACAGCGCCTGGGAGCACCTGCAGCTCGGTCTGGCCGGCACGGCCGGTTCGCAGCAAGGCGACGCGGCGCAGCACCCGGTCGAGAACGAGCTCGGTCGCGAGGCCGTGCGCTTCGCGCCGGGCACCAGCCTGGAGGACAGCCGCACGCGCCTGGGCTTCGAGCTGGCCTGGTTCCGCGGGCCGTGGTTCGTGCAGGCCGAGGCGCTGTGGCTCGAGCAGGAGCTCGAACAGGGTGCCAGCGCGGAACGCGGCTCGATCCAGGGCGCCTATGTGTCGGTGACGCACGTGCTGACCGGCGAGGACAAGACCTACGCCGGGATCGCGCCGCGCGAACCCTACGACATCGCCAGCAGCACCGGCGGCGGCGCCTGGGCGGTGGTGGCGCGCTGCGCGCAACTCGACCTCGACGACGACTTCGCGACCTTCGCGCTGCCGGGCTCGTTCACCGACCGCATCCAGTGCTTCGCGTTGGGCCTCGACTGGATCGCCAACCGCCACCTCCTGGTGCGCAACGCCTGGTTCCACACGCGCTACGCGGACGAGCTGGCCCTCGACGACGGCAGCTCCGACCACGAGGACTCGCTCGTGGTGGAGCTGCAGGTGTCGTTCTGAGCGCGCGCTACCAGTCGATCAGCCAGCCGTTGGTCACGTTGGCCGTCGCCGGCGGGCAGAAGGTCGTCGACGCGTTGCGGTACCAGGCGGCGTAGTAGCGCCGCAGGCCGCTGCCGACCGCGACCTGGCCGCGCTGCGAGAGCGTCTGGGTGTCGTTGGCGAAGTTCGTGTTGGGGAAGATCGCCTGCCCAGGGCCGGGCTGGCCGGCGATGCCCGCCTGGCGGCCGCGGATGCGGATCAGCGTGCCGCCCGCGCACAGCGTGCCGTCGTGGAACACGTTGTCGGCCGGTGCGTCGTGCTGGATGAACAGCGTGAACGCGGTCGAGGGCATCAGCGCCGCCTGCAGCTGCACGTCGTCGGCCGCGGCGGTGCCCGTGGCGGCCAGGTTCGCGCCACCCGGGTCGAAGCTGTGGCCGCAGCCGTTGCCCAGGGTCGTGGCGTCGTTGCCGCACGGGCAGGGCGTGGTGTGGTCGCTCAGCGTGCCGTCGCCAGCGCAGAAAGCGGTGAAGCCCGGCGGGTTGCCGACGGTGAACGTCGCCCACACGATCTCGTAGAGGCCGCCGCTCAGCGCGCTGACCGGCGTGGTCGTGATGCCGTCCGAGACGATGAAGTCGAGGTCCAGGCCCGAGGCGCCGTTGTTGTTGCACACCATCGCACCCGGGAGCGCGGTGACGATCGCGCTGACGAAGTCCTCGTCGGGGTTCTGGTCCGAGGTGCCGTTCGAGAACTCGTAGCGCTGGATCCCGACGTAGTAGACGCCCGGCGTCAACGTGCGCACCAGGTTCGACTGCGGCGTCGGGCCGGCGGGGCCCTCGTCGTCGTTGTGGCCGCCCGGAACCTGGTCGAAGTTGCCGTCGTAGAGATAGATCTCCGTGTCCGTCGTGGTCTGGCCGACGGACGAGACCTGGATCGATCCGGCCTGGAAGGCGCCCGGGATCACGATCGGCGCGACCGGCGTGGTCGCCAGCGTCAGGTTGTAGGCGGAGAAGGTGCTGACCGTGCCGGTGATGCGGTAGCGGATCTCCTCCAGCTTGCCGAAGCCGTCCCAGCCGACCATGCGCGGCGTCGGGCCGGTGGTCAGCCCGGTGATGAAGGCGATGTCGCTGGTCGTGTCGATCACGAACGTGTTCTGGTTGAACCCGCGCAGGCTGGTCGTGTGCGCCGCGATCGTCGAGCTGTAGAGCAGCTGGTGGCGGTAGATGCCCGCCGGCGCCGCGCAGGTCTGCACGCGGAAGTTGTCGGCCGTGCTCGGTCCCCCACCCGACACCGCCGCACCGGTCGAGGTGCCGGCGATGATGTCGCCGGAGACCATGCAGATGATCGCGTCGGCGGTGGCGTTGTTGTCGTTGGGTTCGGACTCGTTGAAGGTGGTCTGGGCTGCGGCCGTGTCGACGACGACGAACGCGAGGCCCGCGGCAAGGAACGCGGGAAACTGCATGGCATGAAGCTCCTGATCAGCACGCCGTTCTGCGGCCGCACGCTGGAGTGCGCGCGGCCGGGCCCTGCCCGCCCAGGCGAAGGGGGCGGCGAGCGAGGCCGGACCCTCAATCTACCAGCCCCGTCGCCGGAGCGGGTGGAGCCAGTCCGCTACCAGTCGATCAGGAAGCCGTTGGTCACGTTGGCTGTCGCCGGCGGGCAGAAACTGGTCGACGCATTGCGGTACCAGGCCGCGTAGTAACGCCGCAGACCGCTGCCGACCAGCACCTGGCCGCGCTGCGAGAGGGTCATGGTGTCGTTGGCGAAGTTCGTGTTCGGGAAGGTGGCCTCGCCCGGCCCGGGCTGGCCGGGGACGCCGGCCTGACGGCCGCGCAGGCGGATCAGCGTGCCGCCCGCGCACAGCGTGCCGTCGTGGAACACGGCGTCGGCCGGCGCATCGTGCTGCATGAACAGCGTGAACGAGGTCGAGGGCATCAGCGCGGCATGCAGCTGCACGTTGTCGGCCGCGGCCGTGCCCGTGGCGCTCAGGTTCGCGCCGCCCGGATCGAAGCTGTGGCCGCAGCCGTTGCCGAGCGTGGTCGCGTCGTTGCCGCACGGGCAGAGCGTGGTGTGGTCGCTCAGCGTGCCGTCGCCGGCGCAGAAGGCCGTGAAGCCCGGCGGCGTGCCGACGGTGAAGGTCGCGAACACGATCCCGTACGGGTCGGTCTTCATGGCGGCGATCGGCGTGGTGGTCGTGCCGTCGCTGATCGAGAAGGCCACATTGATGCTGACACCGGTCGAGGAGTTGGCCAGGGCGTCGGGGAAGTCGATCACCGAGTCGCTGCGCGCCGCGTCGTCGGCGGGCGCGGGCAGGTTGTTCGCCAGGTTGAAGTTCGAGATCGCCAGCGTGTAGACGCCCGGGCCCAGCGTGCGCACCAGCGTCGCGGGTCGGGCCGTGATCGGCGGCGCGCCCGGCTCGTCGTTGCCGGCGTCGAAGATCGCGTTGTGCGCGCCGTCGTAGAGCCACAAGTCGGTGTCGGAGGTGTGGCCCTGGCCGGCGGAGTCGATCGTGATCGGGCCGGCGAGGAAGGCGCCCGGGACGACGATCACCGGCTCCGCGGTGGTCGTCAGCGTCGCGGTGTAGGGCGAGGTCGTCGAGACCGTGCCCGTGACGCGGTAGTAGAACTCCTCGGCATTGCCGAAGCCGTACCAGCGGTTCATGCGCGCGGGCGTGGTCGTCGTCACGCTGGTCTGGAAGGCCGCGTCCGAAGCGGGGTTGATCACGCTGGTGGTCTGCGTCAGCCCGCGCAGCGTCCCGGTGTGGCCGGGCGTCGAGCTGGAGAGCACCAGGTCGTGGCGGTAGATCCCGAACGGCGCCGCACAGGTGCTGACGCGAAAGGTGTCGGCCGAGGCCGCGCCCGCCACGGTGGTCGACGTGCCGGTGGTCGTGCCCGTCAGCGCGTCGCCCGAGAACAAGCAGGGCGTCAGGTTGGCGAGCGCCTTGGTCTCGTTGGGCTCGACCTCGGGGTGGGTGGTCTGGGCCGTCGCCGCGACGGACAGGGCGAGGATGGAAACGACGCTGACGACGCTGCGCTGAAGCATGGAACGAGCTCCTGATCTCTCGTTGACCCGGGCCGGTCCGATGCGTCCAGCCTCTCCTTACGAGGATACCCGGGACGCACCCGGCCGGGCAGGTCGAGATCCCGCCGGCGCGCGCCGGAAGGGAAGCTTTTTCCGGGCGCAGGGGCGGCTCCGACGCAGGTCTGGCAGCGCCTGCGCGCGCGCGGCACACTCGGCGCGGAGATCGGATGATGCTCGCACCGTGGACGCTCGCGCTCGTCGCCTGCCTGCAGTCGCCGGCCGCGCCGCAGTTGAAGCCCGGCGCCCCGGCGCCGGCCTTCCAGGCGACGAGCTGGCTGCAGGGCGAGCCGGTCTTCGCGCTCGAGCCCGGGCGCGCGCACCTGGTCGTGTTCTGGGCGCCGTGGAGCGGAGCCTCGACGCAGGTCTTCGCGCGCCTCTCGGAGATGGCGCAGCGCCAGGCCGCGCGCGGGCTGAGCGTGACGCTGGTCAGCGGACCGGACGAGCGCGCCCCGACCTCGCAGTCCTCGCGCGCGCGCCTGGTGGAGCTGGCGTCCTTCGCGCGCTTCCGCTGCGCCTGGGACGGCGAGGGCGCGCTGCGCCGCGCCTGGCTCGACGCCGCCGGTCTGCGCACGCTGCCGGCCGCGTTCCTGGTCGACCGCGAAGGCCGCCTGGTCGCCTGCGGCGCGCCGCAGCGCGTCGAGACGCTGGTGCAGACCGTGCTCGACCGCCGCCACGACCTGGCCGCGCTCGAGCGGCAGGCCGGCGAGCGGGTGGCGCGCGAGCTGCGCGCGGCGCGCGCGCGCGCGGAGCTGCAGGTCGCGTTCCGCCAGCGCGCGTGGGACAAGGCGCTCGGGTTGTGCGACGAGCTGCTGGCCTTCGACGCTGCGGCGCACAAGCGGCTGGTGATCACGCGCTTCCAGCTCCTGCTGCGCGAGCTCGGGCGCGTCGAGGAAGCCTACGCCTACGGGGAGAGCCTGCTGACCGGCCCGCTGGCGGACGACGTCGGGATCCTGACCATCCTGGCTTGGACCGTGGTCGACCCGGCGCAGTCGCCCGCGCGCCGCGACCTGGCCTTCGCCGGCCGCTGCGCGCAGCGCGCGGTCGACCTGACCGCGCGGCGCAACGCGACCTTGCTCGACACGCTGGCGCGCGTCCACGCGGCGCAGGGCGAACTCGCGCAGGCGATCGCGCTCGAGACCGAAGCCGCGCGCCTGGACCCGTTCTTCGAGCGCGTCCTGTCCGAGTACCAGGCCGCGCGCTGACGCGTCCGGTGCCAGGCACTTCTTCACCCTGTCGCGGGGGCGCCGGGGGGGGGGCCCGGGGCGGCCGGGGGGGGGAGTGGGGGGGGCCGCGGCCCGCCGGGGGGGGGGGGGGGGGGGGGGGGGGGTGGCGCCCCCCCCCCCCGCGCGGCCCCGGGCTCGGGGCGGGCGCGCTCCACTTGTCCCCGGGCCGCCCCCCGGCGTGGCCGCCGCCCGGCCCGCGACAGGGTGAAGAAGTGCCTGGCACCGTACGCAGCGGGCGCCGGGCGTCGAGGGGCCTACGTTCCGCTCCCGCCGCCGAAGAGGAAGTCGCTCTCGGTCGACCAGGCGCTGAAGCGGTAGAGCGGGAGCAGGGCTTCCAGCTCCTGCACGATGCGCTCGGGGACCTCGGGCGCCAGCACGGCGGCGCGCGCGCCGGGCGGGGCGGGCAGGCGGCGCTCGATGGCCAGCGCGTGCTCGGCCGGCTGGTAGTACTTCAGGAACTCCTCCAGCTTCTCGCGGGTGAGCTTGCCGCAGATCCACTCGCCCTTCCAATCGGCCAGGCGCAGGCGCGGGCCGTCGAGGGCGTTGAGCAGCGCCAGCCACACCGCGAGCCCCTCCTTCTTCGTGCGGTTGACCAGGTTCTGGCCGTCGAACCAGGCGTCGGCGTGGATGCGCAGCGAGATCTCCAGCGCGTCGTGCTCGAGCGCGACGCACAAGTAGGCGTTGCGGTACGACGCGTCGAGGTCCTTCGCCAGGTCCGCGCCGAGCGTGCGCTTCAAGCGCCCCTTCTCCTGCTTGTCGCGCGTCACGTACAGCCACATGCGCTTGACCTGGTTGTGGTTGAAGGCGTGCGGCTGGTGCAGGCTGCTGCGCACGTCGAGCGTCACCCCGGCCGCCCTGGCGCGCTCCTGGAAGACCTTCCCGAGCGCCAGGAGCTTGCGGCGCAACTCCAGGCGCCGGTCGTTGTATTGAGGATCGCGGGCCAGCGCCGGGGACAACACGTGGAAGTCGCCGTCGACGAAGGGCGCCAGCCCGGCCGCGACGCGCGGCTCGGCGTCGGAAGCGGCCGACGGTCGCGGGCTCGTGCTCATCGCAGCAGTCTGCGCACCCGGGGCCGCCCCCGCCAGCCGCCGCTCCCCGGGCTGGGACGCGGCGCGCACACGCTCCAGGCCGTTCCTTCGCCCGCCGATCCTCTCCATAATGAAATGGCCGGTCTCCAGCCCCGCCGCGTCCATGCAGTTCTCGCACTTCCAGTTCGACCCCGACGCCGACCGCCTCGGCGAGGGGCCGTTGTCGGAGGTCTACCGCGCCACCGACCTGCAACTGGGCCGCACCGTCGCGCTCAAGATCCTGCGCGCGCACGCCGAGATCGATCCGCAGGCCGACCACCGCTTCCTGCGCGAGGCCAAGCACACCTCGAACCTCCAGCACCCGAACATCGCCACGATCTACGAGTACGGCAAGGCCGAGGGCACCTCGTACATCGCGATGGAGTACCTCCAGGGCCGCACCCTGGACCGCATCCTCAAGGACCAGCAGCTGGGCTTCGAGGAGTGCGTGCGCATCCTGCTTCAGGTCACGTCGGCGCTCGATCTCGTGCACCGCTCGGGCCTGGTGCACCGCGACCTCAAGCCCGGCAACATCATGGTGCTCGACGACGGCAGCGTGAAGCTGCTCGACTTCGGCATCGCGCGCGCCGCCAGCGAGGCCAGCATCACGCAGCACGGGATGCTGGTCGGCACCGTGCTCTACATGTCGCCCGAGCAGGTGCGCGGCGACGAGCTCGACGTGCGCTCGGACGTCTTCGCGCTGGGTGCGGTCGCCTACCACGTGACCACCGGCCAGCTGCCCTTCCCGGGCAAGAGCTTCCCCGAGGTCTGCATGGCGATCCTCGACGGCCAGATCAAGCGGCCCGCGCAGGTGCGCCTGGGTTTCCCGCCCAACCTGGAGCAGCTGATCCTGCGCTGCCTGGAGCCCGATCCCGCCGCGCGCTTCCCCAACGCCGGCCTCGTGCACGGCACGCTGCTGGCGCTCGAGAGCGGCAACGCCTCGAACAACGGCACCGCCGCGCACTCGATCGCGGGCACGATCCTGGTGCCGCCGGTCAGCTGCGGCGGCGAGCGGCCCGAGAGCTGCAGCGTGATCGCCGGCTCGCTGCGCAAGGACCTGGCCGGCGAGCTGCTGCGCATCCGCGGCCTGTCGGTCACGCTGCTCGACGACCCCAAGCTGCCCGACGAGGTCGAGTTCGACTGGGTGCTGCGCACCGAGCTGGCCGTCGACGAGGGCGCCGGCAAGCTGGCGATGGCGCTCGAGTGCTACGACCGCGGCCGCGGCGAGCGCGCGCCGCGCGAGACGCTCTCCGACAGCGTCGAGTTCAAGGACAAGGACGACTGGGGCCTGCAAGACGGCCTGGTGCGCGGCGCGGTGCGCGTGATGCGCAAGCGCCTGACCGAGCTCGCCACGCGGCCGTCGACGTCGCGGCCGCGGCGCGTCGACGAGGCGCTGGCGCAGGCGCGCCTGGCACGCGATGTCCTGCACCGCGGCACGACCAAGCACCTCTTGGCCTCGATCAGCTCGTTCCGCCGCGCGCTGGAGCTCGACCCCTACTGCGCCCTGGCGCACGCCGGGCTGGCCGAGGCGATGGTGCGCAAGTTCTTGTACTGGGACGGCGACAGCACCTTCCTCGAGGAGGCGCGCCAGGCGGCCGCGCGCGCGCTGGCGCTCGACGCCAACTGCGCCGAGGCGCACACGGCGCTGGGTTTCGCTTTCCATCTCTCGGGCCACACCACCGACGCGCAGCGCGAGTACCGGCGCGCGATGCAACTCGACAACGACGAGTGGCTGGCGCACCGCCTGCTGGGCGCGGTGCTGGCGCGCGCCGGCAACTTCAAGGGCGCCTCGCCGCTCCTGCAGCGCGCCATCGCGCTCGCCCCGACGCACATCGGCAGCTACGACCACCTGTTCACCGTGCTGCAGCGCATGGACCGCTACGAAGAGGCGCTGCAGGTCGCCGACCAGGGCATCGCGGCCGCGCGCGCGCACCTGGCCAAGACCCCCGACAGCCAGGAGGCGCGCCTGCACATGGCCATGCTCCTGGCGCGCATGGGCCTGGGCGACGAGGCGCGCGCCACGGCGCACAAGGCGCGCGAGCTCTCGGCCAAGGACGGCTACACCGCCTACCACGCGGCCTGCGTGCTGGCGATCCTGGGCGACGTGGCCGAGGCGCTCGAGGCGCTCTCCGCCGCCCAGGCGCGCGGCTACCACATCCACACCGAAGCGCAGCGCAACACGGACCTCGACGTGCTGCGCGGGCTGCCCGAATTCCAGTCGCTGGTGGGTTGATCCGCACTCGGCCGTTGCCGGTTCCGCGGGCGCCCCCTATCCTCTTACCCCCTCGTTCGCGCCCGGAGCCCTCTTCGGGCTGCCCAGCCGAGGCCGATCGCCCCATGCCCAAGACCAAGAAACCGATCCGCAACATCGCCATCGTGGCGCACGTCGACCACGGCAAGACCACGCTGGTCGACGCGATGTTCCGCTTCGCCGGCACCTTCCGCGCCAACCAGCAGGTCCAGGAACGCGCCATGGACTCCGACGCCCAGGAGCGCGAGCGCGGCATCACGATCCTGGCCAAGAACACGGCCATCGACTACCACGGCACGCGCATCAACATCGTCGACACCCCCGGCCACGCCGACTTCGGCGGCCAGGTCGAGCGCACGCTGCGCATGGCCGACGCGGTGCTGCTCTTGGTCGACGCGGCCGAGGGGCCGATGCCCCAGACGCGCTTCGTGCTCAAGAAGGCCTTCGAGCACGGCCTCAAGGCGCTGGTGATGATCAACAAGATCGACCGGCCCGACGCGCGCTCCTCCGACGTGCTGAACATGGTCTTCGACCTGTTCGTGGAGCTGGGCGCCAAGAACGACCAGCTCGACTTCCCCGTCGTCTACGGCTCGGGCCGCGACGGCTACGCGATGGACGAGCTCGACGACGAGCCCACCGATCTCGAGCCCCTGTTCCGCATGATCCTCGACCGCGTGCCGCACCCCGCACTCGACAACGACGCCCCGGTGCAGTTCCAGGCCGCGACGCTCGACCACGACGACTTCCTGGGCCGCATCGCCATCGGACGCGTGGCGCGCGGCACGATCAAGAACGGCGTGCGCTACGCGCTGTGCCAGCCCGGCCGCGACAAGCCGCCGGTCGCGGCGATCAAGGGCCTGTTCCGCTACGAGGGCCTGAGCCGCGTGGCGGCCGACGAGGTGCGCGCCGGCGACATCGCCGTCGTGGCCGGCATCGACGAGATCACCATCGGCGACACGCTCTGCCCGGTCGACGCGCAGGAGCCGCTGCGCACGATCAAGCTCGACGAGCCGACGATCTCGATGGAGTTCTTCGTCTCCAACTCGCCCTTCGCCGGCAAGGAAGGCCAGTTCGTCACCAGCCGCCAGATCCTGGCGCGCCTGGAGCGCGCGGCGCTGCGCGACGTGGCGCTGGTACTCGCCAACCCCGAGGCCTCGGACGGCTTCGAGGTCAAGGGCCGCGGCGTCATGCACCTCGGCGTGCTGATCGAGAACATGCGGCGCGAAGGCTTCGAGTTCTGCGTCGGCAAGCCGCGCGTGATCCTCAAGGACATCGACGGCGTGCGCTGCGAGCCTTTCGAACGCACCGTGGTCGACGTCCCGACCGAGCACGCCGGCCGCGTGATCGAGTACCTCGGCCGCCGCCGCAGCGAGATGACCCACATGGAGCCGATCCGCAACACCACGCGGCTCGAGTTCCTCGCGCCCTCGCGCGGCCTGATCGGCGCGCGCACGGCCTTGATGACCCTGACGCAGGGCATGGCGATCCTGAGCCACGTCTTCGAGGAATGGCGCCCCGACGGCGGCGCCATCCCGACGCGCGTCAACGGCGTCCTGGTCTCCGACCGCGCGGGCGACACCGTGCCCTACGCGATGTTCGGCCTCGACGACCGCGGCGAGTGGTTCGTGCCGCCCGGCGTGCCGGTCTACGAAGGCATGATCGTCGGCGAGAACAACAAGGACGCGGACCTGTGGGTCAACGTCTGCCGCGAGAAGAAGCTGACGAACATCCGCTCGGCCGGCAAGGACGAGAACGTGCGCCTGGCCCCGCCGCACAACATGTCGCTCGAGGAGAACCTCGAGTACATCGAGGACGACGAGTTGCTGGAGGTGACGCCCAAGTCGCTCAGGCTGCGGAAGCGCATCTTGTCGCAGGTGGAGGCGAAGAAGCAGAATCGGAAGGAAGCGAAGCTGGCGCAGAGCAACTGAGCGAAACTGGCCCCCTGAATTGGCCGGAATCGAAAACGGCGCGCCCAATTTTTTTCGGTTCACCTGTCACCGCGGCGAGTTCGCGACGTCTTCCGCTCGAGGGGACGTCGGTCCCCGAACCACCGCCATGACCTTCCGTCCTCCGCGCTGCCCCAACCGGCAGTGCACGTCCTTTCGCCTCGGCGCTCCGTTCCAGTACCAGCGCCGTGGCTACTTCACCCGCCGCTGCGACGGCCGCCGGATCCCCCGGTTCTCGTGCCGCGC
>Ga0315910_10000821_pt1 | contig 29611 bp, 21 predicted proteins | sample EdamamesoilMG_FD_204470 | JGI IMG/M metagenome (GOLD analysis project Ga0315910, IMG submission 204470) | Garden soil microbial communities collected in Santa Monica, California, United States - Edamame soil | ecosystem: Environmental > Terrestrial > Soil > Garden | place: USA: California... | reverse complement strand
AGGTTGATGTCTGCGGCGCGGACCTCTTTCGACGTCATCACCCCCCACCCCCTCGAACAGCACCAGCGTTTGCGCATCGAGATGCGTCTGTAACGCGCGGTAATACTCCGCGTCGCCCAAGTGCGAGGCGCCGGTAAGCCAGATGCTTGGTCCATTTCCCCGACGAGGCGCGAACCGGCGGGCGGCGATCTCCAACTTCACCACCCCGGGCAACGGTTCGCTGACGCGCACGTAAGGCTCGGGCGCCTTGTCAATCGAGCCGGAGCGTTCCGTTGCACATCCACCGACTAACAGGCCGATCACGCCAAGGACTGAAATACTGCGCCACATGCGCGCGACAATGACGGGCGGAAACGGGAAAGTAAAGTGAAGCTGCGCAGTCACCAGTGGCGGGGGCTGGCTTTGAATCCGTCGCGCTTGTGATTCGAGGCATGGCTGGTCGGTTTGAAGCCATCCGGCTTGCCACGGATCCACGCGACGAACCTCGTCACTTCTGGGTGCGCCGCGAGCAACGCCAGCGTGTTGAACTCGCGCTCAAGCGTCTTCTCCGTGAAGAGCGCATGGACGTGGTTGTGGCAGGGGCGGCAGAACCACGCAAGGCGGTGCTTCACTTCAGTGCGATCAAACTCGCGCTTGTTCCGTTTGTTGGCGTGCCGGGCCTTGGGGATCAGATGATGCTTCGTCAGCGCCGCGACAACGCGCCCGCACAGTTCGCAGATACCGCTCATGGGCGGCAGCCTAGCAAAGGCGGTGGCTATTGAAATATTGAAGCGTCACAAAACAAAACCGTGACGGCGCTTTCGCACCGTCACGGCTGGATTCCAAACCAAATGGTTTACTTGTCCGAAGCTTTGTCGGCGGACTTTTTCTGACCTTCCGTCAGCCACCAGACAACCATCGCCGGACCAAAACACAGCGCAACGCCAATCGGCATCGCAAAAATACTCCAGAACGCATCCATAATGCACAGGAGTCTGCCGGATCGCGACCAAAAGTAAAGTCCGAGGAATGACTTGTGAAATCCGCAGCGCCCTGTAATTCCAGAGCCGCATGACGAACTATGAAGCGCGCTTTGGCGGCATCCAACGGCTGTTCGGAACGGACGGCCAGGAACGGCTCCACCGCGCTCATGTCTGCATCATCGGCATCGGTGGCGTCGGCTCATGGGCGGTCGAAGCTCTCGCACGCACCGGCGTGGGCCAGTTGACGCTGGTGGATCTGGACGACGTCTGCATCAGTAACGTCAACCGCCAACTCCACGCCGTCACCGGCGAGTTCGGCAAACCCAAAGTCGAGGCCATGGCCGAACGCGTGCGATTGATCAATCCGGATTGTGTCATCCACGCCGATCAAAAATTGTTCACCACCGGCACGGCTGATGAGATTCTTGCGGCCAAGTTCGACGCTGTCCTGGACGCCATTGACAGCACCACGATGAAGGCGCTGCTCATCGCAAAGTGTCATGCGCTGAAAACGCCGGTCGTCACCACCGGCGGCGCGGGCGGGCGACGCGACCCCGCGCTCATCAAGGTGGACGATCTCGCGCGCAGCACACACGATGGTTTGCTCTCGAACGTACGGAAGCTTTTGCGCACGGAATATCACTTCCCGCGCGATCCGAAAAAGAAGTTCAGTGTGCCGTGCGTGTATTCGCCCGAGCCGCAAGTGTTCCCGGCCAAAGATGGTTCAGTATGTGCGACGCCCGAGCCCGGCGAGAATCTGCGGCTTGATTGCCAGAGCGGGTACGGCACGGCGACGTTTGTGACCGGCGCGTTTGGTTTTGTTGCGGCGGCAGAAATTGTAAAGCTACTCACGGACAACCGGATTCCCAAAGAGCCGTAGAAAATTTTCCTCCACCCGAACAACCAACGACGCGACGGGTTCTTCGAACAATTCCGCTGCGAATTCATAGACGCCGCGCAGATTCGCCGGATGATTCAATGGCTTGCCGGTGGCATCCGCGAATGGAAAGCGATTGCGCGCATCAGGCAGACTTTGGTCCGGCGCGTCGGTTTCGATCAGCAACCGTTCGCGCGGAATGTGCCTGAAGGTTTCGCGCTGTCGCTCTTTGCGCTCGTGCGCATAGTAACCAGGCAAGGAGAAATACGCACCCAGATCGGCTAATGGCTTCACCATTTCCTTCGGCCCGCCGTAACTGTGCAGCAAAAATCCGCGCGTGGGTCGCGGCTCGGTGCGCAGGATCTCAAACATCCGTCCCCACGCCTGCAAGCAATGAATGCTCACGGGCAGATTTCGCTCCGCCGCGAGCCGCAGTTGCGCGATGAACACTTCCTCCTGCCCGTTGTACGACAAGCCCGGTTTCCAACGATCCAACCCGACTTCACCTACCGCCACGCCCGAGATGGCAGCGAGGAGGAGCGCGAGCTTTTCCAGCCAGTCCTCAGTCCGCTCGTGAATGTACCAGGGATGATAGCCGAAGCTGGGGATGATCCTGATCGCGGCAGGCTCGATTGCCCGCCCAGCCAGCGCCAGGACATGAGGCCAATCCGCTTCGCATGAACCGTTCACCACCATCGCCGCGACACCTGCGGTTGCACAATCGCGCAACAGGTCGGACTGTCGCCCGTTAAAACGATCGTCCTGCAAGTGATTGTGCGCGTCGTAAAACTTCATCTGGTAAGTCAAGCGATGCCCAGCGCGGCAATCTCCGCGGAATAACCTTCGCGAAAGGTCGGATATTTTAGTTCACAACCCAGTTCAGTACGCAGCTTGTGATTGGAGATGCGTTTATTAGTGGGTCTGCGGCGCCGGACGATTTCCGGAGCGGCCCACGCCGCTGGCGGTGGCAGCCGGCGAAGTTTTTCGGAAAGCCAGATAATGCATTTCAACTGACTGACCGGTTCGTCGTCCACCGCGTTGTAAACCTCCCCCGACTTTCCGCGTTCCAAAGCTGCAATGATCGCGCGGATCAGGTCGTCGCGGTGAATCATGTTCAGGATACGTCCTCCATCGTCCTCGATGCGCGCCTCGCCATTCAGGAATTGTCGCAGCAGATAGCCACGATCTGGCCCATAAATCCCCGCTGCGCGGAGAATCATTGCTGGAAATCCTGTTGTGCGCCTAGCCACCAGCAGCGCCTGCTCGGTCTCCACCAAGACCTTCGCCGTTTCGCTGACAGGTTCAGTGGGGCTCGATTCGTCCACCAGCGAGCCGTCGTTCTGGCCATAAACACCCGTGCTGCTGGTGTAAAGGAATCTCGCCGTCGGCCGATCCGCCAAAGCCGGCGCCAGCCACGCGATCAAGTTTTGCGCCCCCAAAAGATAGAGCTGGCGGTAATCTTCCACGCTGCCGCCACCCGTTGCGGCGCAGTTGATCACCCAATCGAAGTCATCCGGTAGCGACGCGAGCGTATCCGCGCGAGAAATGTCGGCGTGCAGCGGTAGCATTCCTGCTTGCCGCATAGCCTCGTCCGCGGCAGCGGAGCGACGGAGCCCATGAACTTCGTGCCCTCGCCGCACCAATTCCACCCCGAGCGGCAAGCCCAGGTAGCCGACGCCAACGATCAACACACGCATGATGGGAGTTAAGCGGATTGTGCGGCTGAATCAATCCCAAGTCCGGAACGGCAGCGCGCTTGATTCCAGAAACCAGTCGCACTTCGGACACTTGCCCGGCGTCTTCCACTGCTCGACGCGATGTTTGGGCGACACCGGACAGGCCAGCGGAAATTTGAGCCAGCGATAACTCTTCGCCCCCGCTGGTGGCAGCCGGTTGATGGCCGCTTGAAACGTAGGTGGACTCTTCAATCCAATCAAACGACGGAGTTGAAGACTGTAGCGCAAACCTGGTTTCAGCTTGGGCTCGCTGAGCGGGGGAACAGGGACTTTCATCTCCACCACTGCGTCGTGCAATTCTTTGCACTGATGGCAACGCACGGTTTTCACCACGAACCATGCGCCGTCGCTCAAACCGCCGGCCACGCGGGCGCGGTAACCGCAGCGTGGACATTCGCAGAGATAGTTACGGCCCATGCCCTGATTGAACAGCACAGAAACAGACGAGCGAAGTGAAATCTACCCTCAGATTGTTTCAACAGGAACCAACACTGGACAAATCACGGCCCTGTGATTCAGTTGCCGCCTCTCTGAGAAATCAGTTCCTGCATGGGAACCCAAAAGATTCCAAATAGGGGCTCGGCGCTTTACGTCCAAGAATCACTGCGCCTGATCGTGTGCGTCGTGCCCCTGTCGCCGCACACAGGCACAGAGCGGATACTAATTTTCCAGCCGTAGCCCTGTCTTCCTGATTTCAAGCTTCCGTCCCACTGATATGTCGCCTATTGGTTTGGCGTGAGCGACGTGACGCAAATCCTCAGCGCCATCGGTGCCGGTGACCGACACGCCGCGGCGGAGCTGTTGCCACTCGTGTATGACGAACTGCGTCGGCTTGCAGCCAATAAGATGGCGCAGGAACAGCCGGGGCAGACGTTACAGGCAACGGCGCTGGTTCACGAAGCGTGGCTGCGGCTGGTCGGTGACACCAATCCGCGCTTCGACGGACGCGGACACTTCTTCGCCGCCGCGGCCGAAGCGATGCGCCGGATTCTCATTGATCGAGCCCGGGAGAAACTGGCGCTCAAACGCGGCGCGCGCGCCGAGCACATCCAGCTGGAAAACCTGGAGATCGCCGCCGAGGCCAACGATGACACGTTGCTGGCCGTGGACGAAGCGCTCACGAAACTGACCAAGGAGGACCCAAATTCAGCGGAGTTTATCAAACTGCGATTCTACGTGGGACTTACCAACGATGAAGCGGCGCAGGCTCTGGGGATTCCCGAGCGCACGGCGCGCCGACATTGGAGCTTTGCGCGGGCGTGGCTGCTCCGCGAACTGCGCCGACAAGCCGCCACATGAAAACTTTCTGGCCGGATGCCACCTCAATTTCCGCATGAATGATCATGGGTGATGCCCGCAAATCTCTCCGCGCTCTGTTCGACGAAGTGTCGGAAATCCAGTCTGCTGAAGGACGCCGCGCTTTTCTCGACCAAACGTGTGGCGATGCCACAGCCCTGCGGGCGGAGGTGGAGGAGCTGTTGCGGGCGGATGAAACAGCCGGTGGATTTCTGGCCGATCCAAAACGTGATGCCTCACTGGATTCGGTGCCAGTGACCTTGAAAGAAGGCGATCAGGTCGGGCGCTACCGGTTGGTTGAGAAAATCGGCGAGGGCGGTTGTGGCGTGGTTTATCTGGCGGAACAAACCGAGCCAGTGCGCCGGCGGGTGGCGCTCAAGGTCATCAAGCTCGGCATGGACACGCGCTCGGTGATTGCGCGATTCGAAGCGGAGCGGCAGGCGCTGGCGATGATGGATCATCCGAACATCGCGCGCGTTCTGGACGCAGGGGCGACCGAGACTGGCCGACCATTCTTCGTGATGGAATTGGTAAGCGGCATCAAGATAACCGATTACTGCGCGCAGAAGCAGCTTTCCATCGCCGAACGTCTCCGACTGTTCATCCAGGTCTGTCACGCGGTGCAACACGCGCATCAGAAAGGGATCATTCACCGCGATCTCAAACCGTCGAACGTTCTGGTGGCGTCAAATGATGGGGTGCCGCTGCCTAAGGTGATCGATTTTGGTGTGGCGAAAGCCACCGCCGGTGTGCAGCTCACGGACCAGACGCTTTCCACGAGGTTCGGCCTTTTAGTAGGCACGCCGGCCTACATGAGTCCGGAGCAGGCGGAGTTGGGTAGCACGGATGTGGATACGAGGACGGACATCTATTCGCTCGGCGTTTTGCTTTACGAGCTGCTGACCGGCCATCCGCCATTCAATACCGATACATGGCTCAAATCAGGCGTTGATACATTGCGCAAAGCCATCCGGGAAACCCCGCCGAAACGACCGAGCACGCGGCTGGCGCTGGAACTGTCCGAACAATCTGCGAACGAGAATCAACCTTCAGCTCGCCGCAATCCACAGGAAGTTCAACGCACAATCCAATCGGTGCGCGGTGACCTCGACTGGATTGTGCTCAAAGCTTTGGAAAAAGATCGGGCGCGGCGCTACGAAACAGCCAATGCCTTCGCGATGGACATCCAGCGCCATCTCGACAACGAACCAGTGGTCGCGCGCCCACCGAACCCACTTTACCTGTTTCGCAAACTGGTGCGCCGCCATCGCCCGGCGTTCGCGGCTGCGGCCGCCGTCGCCATGTTGCTGATGGCCGGCATAGTGTTCAGCCTGCGGGACGCGGCGCGCACGCGTGACTCGGAGAAGATTCAGCGCGGCATGCGGGAACGGGCAGAGTTAGCCCGCAGCGAGGCGGATGCCGCAAACACGCGCCTGCGCCGGACGCTGTATCACCGGGAGTGGCAGGATGCGGAAGCAGCGTTGGAACAGGGCAAGACTGGCGTGGCGCTGGCCTGGTTTGCGCGCGCAGTTCGTGAGCATCCGGATGACGTGGCCGTTCGCACGCGGCTGCTTTCCATGCTTACCGAGAATTCCTTTGCGCGACCGCTGAGCCAGCCGGTCGAACACGGCTCGCCGGTGCGGGCAGTTTCCTTCTCCAGCGACGGGCAACGGATCGTGAGTGCGGCCGCCGATGGACAAGTTCGCCTTTGGACGGTCGGCGGCGAAATACCACCGCTGGTTTTGCCTGAGCGATTTTCAGCTCCGTCGGCGACTTTTGTAACGGGTGACCGCGTGCTGGTGGACGAAGAGAAATCCATTTCGCTTTGGCACTCCAACGGCACGCTCATCAAACGCATCGAACTACCGCATCCGGTCAGCGATCAGGTGCCGGTGACGCCGGATGGGCGGTTTGTGGCGTTGCGCGCCGGTAACGGCGGACCGCAGGTCTGGGACGCGGCAACGTTGACACCGGTGGGCCGCCCATTTGAAGACGCGAGTCCGGATTTTGCCCTGGGCGCGATCAATGCCGATGGCGGTATGGTCTTTGGCTACGACACCATGAAACGCACCGGGGCGTGGGAGGTCTCCAGTGGACGTCGCGTCTGGCGGGCAGAATGGAAGTTCAGCAGTGGGTGGGACTTGGTGGCTGAATTGGCGGTGCATCCGAATAATCACACGTTGGCGGTCGGACGGATAACCGGCCCGGTCACTGGCGATCTTGAATTCTGGGACGCACCACCGGACGGTACGGGTCAGGGGCTGCGGACAAATTCCGATCCGGCGTGGGTGTTGCCGACGCAAATCCGGTTGACCGCATTGGCTTATTCGCGCGATGGCAAAAAGCTGTTCACTGGAAACCTGGAGGGGGGCTATGGCGTGCTGCGTGAGGGTGAAAAATCTTTTCAAGCATTCAACGGCGAACACAAAGGCCGGGTAGAGTGTCTGGCGGTTTCGCCCGATGGCCGGCGATTGGCGACCGGTTCAGTGGATGGCACGGTGTGCGTATGGGATGTCAGTATGAGATCGCCTTCGCCGCTCGTGGTCAGCAACGGACCGGCGATGTGGGACGCAAAGTTCAGCCCGGACTCGACGTGGTTTGTGATGGCGGGCACGAACGCGGTGGAAATCCGGGACACCACCACCGGCGTCTTGCGCCACCGGATGCCGATCAATGGATTCATTTCCCGCGTCAACGTTTCGCCGGATGGTCGTCGCGTGATTGCGTGCACCCACAGTGGCGCGGTGGGCGTTTGGGATTCAGCAACAGGCCAGCCGGTGTTTCCGTTGCTTACCTTTGAATCCGCACACTATGTGGAATTCTCACCAGATGGCCGCTGGATTGCCGTTACATTCGAGTCCAAAACCATCCGCGTGCTCGATGCGGAAAGCGGCCGCGCGATCACGCCGGTATTGACCAATGCCGCGCTCCTAATTGCCGCACGGTTCACTCCCGATTCCCGAATGCTGGTGGCGATGACCGAGTGGGGTGGCTTGGACTTTTACTCTTTGCCGGACGGTCGCCGGCTGGATCGTCCGGCCCGGCACAAAGATGTCATCTGGGCGCTGCGGTTCAGCAGTGATGGCAAACGAATGCTCACCGCTTCACGCGATCATACGGCGGCGATCTGGAATATTGAGACCGGCGAATTGATCCGCTCATTTCCGCAGAATCAGCCCCTGCTGAGTTGCGCATTTAGTCCGGATGACGAACGCATCATCACCAGCGACGCGGGCCGCATGGCGCACGTGTGGGATGTGGCCAACGGGTCGCGCCTGTTCTTGACGCTGCCACACCCCGGTGCGGTGTGGTACTGCCTGTTCAGTCCTGACGGCCGCACCTTGCTGACCGGTGATGACGCCGGCAACGCCCGGCATTGGGACGCAGAAACGGGACTGCCTTTGAGTGGTTGGATCCGTAATGGCCGGTGTCTAAAACGCACGTTGTACAGTCCCAACGGAAAATACGCGTTGAGCTGTGCGGAAGACGGTGGCGTCAAGGTTTGGCCGATTGTCATCGCCACGCAGCCCGCGCCCGCCTGGCTGCCAGATCTGGCCGAGGCCATTGCGGGTCGGCGGTTGCGGGATGATGGCTCGGTGGAGACGGTGTCAGCCGAGCGTTGGACTGCCACCGTGCGCGAACTTGGCGGGCTGACCGGTAATGATTTCTACGGGCGGTGGGCGCGCTGGTTTCTGGTGGAACGGATGCAGGACGAGCCCGCCGTATTCGCACCCTGAACCGCCGTCCCGTTTGGCAGAAACTTTTTCAAACTTTTTTGGCCACCTTCATCCCGGTTTTCCGCCTTGGAGGATGTGAGCACCCAACGAACCATCGCAGCCTGCGCCGCAATGCTGCTTGCAATCTTCAACTTCCATCCCACCACCTTCGCCCAAGGCACGGCATTTACCTATCAGGGCCGCTTGGATGACAGCGGCAACCCGGTAAATGGCATCTATGATTTGAGATTCGATCTATTTGACGACATCACACCAGGCGGGCCGAGCACCGGTATGGCGATCACAAAAAGCGCGATCAACGTAAGTAATGGGTTGTTCACGGTTAACCTGGATTTCGGCGGTTGGATTGAGCTTGGGTATATTCACCTGGAAATCAGCGTCCGCACCAACGGCGGGGGAGCATTTGCGATCCTGAACCCACGCCAAACGATCACTGCCGCGCCGCTTGCAGTGTTTGCCACCTCGGCGGGAACCGCGTACAGCGCCGATTTCGCGGACTTCACGTTCAACGCCGGTTTCGCGGACTTCGCGCTCAGCGCCAGTTCCGTGGAGGCGATAAATATCAGCGGCACGATGGCGGATGCACAGTTGTCCAGCAACGTGGCGCTGCGCTCGGGCGGCAACACTTTCAGCGGAACTCAGGTTGTCACGAACGGCAACGTGGGCATCGGCACCACGACCCCAAGCCGGTTGTTGGAAGTCGGCGGTCCGCCCGGAACGGAGGGCCTGATTCGGCTTCAGTCTAGAAGCACCAACGGGGGAGCTTTTCGGATCTGGGAGGTGGGCGTGCCCAAAGACGACGTCAGTGTGGACGGCAAATTCTATTCCTTCGTCATTGACGATGTTCTGCTCGGCAACAAACCCGAACTGCTCATTCAATACAATACCGGGAATGTCGGCATCGGTACCACTAATCCGTCCGTGCCCCTGCAAGTAGAGGGGGAAGCCACCTGGTCCGGCGGACCAAATGTTCGGGGCGTGATCACCGGTATTCAGACTTCTGGCGATGCTTCCTCTGCCGGGGTTGTCGGAATAGCGCGCGTGCCTGGAGCATATGGTGTTGTTGGCCAATCGGACATCAACCTGGACGGCCCGATCGGTCCTGCGGCTGCCAACATTGGCGTGGCTGGCACCACTTCGACCACCAATGGCACGGGGGTTTACGGAGTAGCGGGCGCGAGCAGCGGGGTGACCTTTGCCGTGGCCGGCATAGCTCCCAGTCCCCAAGGTTTCGCCGGCTTTTTCTACGGCCGTGGGTATTTCTCCGGCAATGTCGGAATCGGCACCACGGCGCCAGACACGGCTTTGCACGTCAATGGCACTGTGACGGCCACAGCCTTCGCCGGTGATCTGGCGGGCAACGTCACTGGCAATGGTGCGGGTCTGACTAATGTCAACGCTTCGCAATTGAGCAGCGGCACCGTAGCCGACGCACGATTATCCAGCAACGTGGCGTTGCGTTCAGGCGGCAACGCTTTCACTGGCAATCAGGTGGTGACCAACGGAAGCGTGGGCATCGGCACGGCTTCACCCGGCAAGAAGTTGGAGGTAGCCGGAAGCGTCGGGCCGGTCGCCGTCAGCAACTCGGTAGAAGCTTCGGTGCTTGCCCGGCTGGTCAACACCGCTTCCGACGGAACCTTCACTATTCCCAACGCCGTTGGCCTCGGATTCGGGCGCGATTCAACGCGGCAAGCCATTGTCGGCTCCACGTTTGGCAACGACTACCTGGATTTTTACACTTCAGGCGTCCTGACGTGGCCCAAGATGAGAATTGATGCCAACGGCAACGTCGGCATCGCCACCACGACCCCAAGCCGGTTGTTGGAGGTCGGCGGTTCGCTCGGAACGGAAGGCCTGATTCGACTTCAGTCCAAAAGCACGAACGGAATCGCTCAACGCATCTGGGATGTTGGCGTGCCCAAAAACGACACCAACGCGGCGGGCAAGTTCTTCTCCTTTGTCATTGACGATACTCAACTCGGCTCCGAACCGGAACTGCTCGTTCAATATGCGAGCGGAAACGTCGGCATTGGCACCACCAACCCACTGGCCAGGCTGGATGTGAATGGCGCCGTTCGCGCAACCTCCTTCGACGGGAATGGCGGAAATCTTACCGGGCTTAGCGCTTCGCAGTTGACGGGCGGCACCGTGGCGGACGCGCGGTTATCCAGCAACGTGGCGCTGCGTACGGGCGGCAACACTTTCAGCGGGTCGCAGACATTTTCCGGCCCAGTGAGCGTCAGCAGCGGCATCAGTTCCACGGCCGGCAACAGCCAGTTCAATTTCAATGGCAGCTATGGTGACGTCACGATGACCCTGCGCCAGCGCGTCGCTGACAACATCATTCTGGCGGTGCAGGACACGGCGACGTTCAATCGCTTCCAAGTCACGCCTGCTGGGGTTTCAGTGATTGGTGCCATCGACGCCAGTGGGACGAATACGGCGGCAGCGTTCATGGGTAACGGCGCTGGATTGACAAGCTTGAATGGAACGAATCTGCAGAATGGGAGTGTCACAGCGGTGAAGATTGGCGGCACCTTGAACACGGCCCAGATTCCGAACCTCGATGCGAGCAAGATCACCGGCGGCATCATCGCTGACGCACTTCTATCAACCAACGTAGCCATGCGTACCGGGAGCAACATTTTCCAGGGTAATCAATATTTACCGGGCAGTCGCATCGTTATGGGGTCAGGGAACAATCCCTTCGGTCGGATCAACATCAAGGGGGATGGTCGCATGTTGGTGATCCAGTCGACGACGAACATCGGCCCGGGTGTCGGTGCCTATGCCGAGTTTATGGATGCCACGGGTGCCGTGGAGGGGCTCATCGGGGCGGATGGTTTAAATATCTTCGGTGGCACGAATCGATTCGTGGTCGGAACCTGGACAACCAATGCCATGGTATTCGGAACCGCTGGTTTGATTCGAATGACCATCGATGCCGCCGGCCGGGTCGGGATTGGCAATAACAATCCCACCAATCTGCTGATGGTGGGCAATGCCCGTTGCGACGGCAGCACTTGGATCGCTGCATCGGACCGTAACCTGAAGCAGGATTTTGCCGCAGTGGACCCGCAAGCGGTGTTGGATAAAGTGGCTTCCTTGCCGATCCAAAGCTGGAGCTACAAAGCCCAACCGGACCAGAAGCACGTCGGCCCGGTGGCCCAAGATTTCCGGGCGGCCTTCGGCCTCGGTCAGGATGACACCAGCATCGCCACGGTGGATGCCGACGGCGTGGCCCTGGCGGCGATTCAGGGGTTGAACCAGAAGGTGGAGAAAGAGAACGCCATTCTCCGTTCCGAAAACGTCGAGTTGAAAGCCCGGCTTGAGAAGATCGAACAACTCTTGGAACGCCGGATGAACGGAGGTTCCAAGTGAAGCGCCTGATTTGCGGACTGATTGTTTTCTCCATGACCGCGGCAGGCTTGGCCCAGCACGCCATTGATTGGCACAAGATCGCTGGGGGCGGTGGCACCAGCACCGGCAGCGTGTATTCCGTCAGCGGCACGATTGGTCAACCCGATGCGGGTGGACCAATGACCAACGGCCAGCATTCCGTCACGGGCGGTTTCTGGGCCTTGCCGCAGGCGGTGCAAGTGGCAGGGGCGCCGATGTTGTTGATTACTTCTGCGACCCCGGGCAATGCATCCATCTCGTGGTCACCTCACTCACCCGGCTTTGTCCTGCAAGAGACCTGGAGTCTATCATCGGCCAACTGGACCAACTCCCCGAGCGGCGCGACCAATCCCATTTCGGTAGCCACTTCTTCACCTGCAAAATTCTACCGGCTCAACAAGCAGTGAAACGCAGCAGCGACCTTACGCCGGCACTGCTCGATAGTAATCCACGACCCGGTAACGTTTGGCGACCAGCCCAAAAGCGAGGGCAGCAGCAAAAGCGAACCCAGCAAAGAAAAACATCTGAAAGGCCGTGACGCCGAAGCCGGTCGATCTGATGAATTCTGTGACCGCGGCATTCTTCACCCCGCTGTTTACAACCAGCACCCACAAGTTGCCGATGGTCACCGAGAGATTCCAGAAGGCCATGAGTGCTCCCTTCATCGCCGGCGGCGCCTGGCTGTAGGCGAACTCCAGTCCGGTGGCCGACACCAGAACTTCGCCCAACGTCAGCAGCGCATATGGCAAGATCTGCCATGTGATGGAGAAAGCATGACCGCCATCGAGCACCACTTGCATGCCCCCGACGACAATCCACGCGAGGCCAGAAAAAGCGATGCCCGCCGTCATGCGTCGCAGCGCAGTCATCTCAAGGCCAAAGCGCTTCAACGCCGGGTACAGCACGAGGTTGTTGAACGGGATGAGAAGCATCACAAGCAGCGGATTCAGTGCCTGCATCTGCGAGGACTGAAACCAGGATGGCTTGGTCATGGCGTCAGCCTGCAAGACCCACGTTGATGCCTTCTGGTCGAAGAGCGACCAGAACGGTGTGACGAGGAAAAACAGCACCAGCACCCGCAAGACAGCGCGCACGCCCTCCACGGCTTCGTCCGGATGATGACCGCGGGCATTTTCGAGTTGCAGCCAAACTCCGGCACCGCCGAAAGCAATCAGCGCGACCAGGGCACTGCAAAACGAAACGACGAAACCAAACGCCGGCACAAGCGCGAACGCCCCGAGCGCAACGATCACACCAACGATGGCTAGCCCGAGACCGGGGCGACCCGACACCAGCGCAGTTCGCGCAACGCGCAGGAACGAGTCTGGATTCGGCGGCGCCGGCGGAACGAACACGTAGCGCTTTCGCCCCAGCCAAAGAATCAGGGTCGCGATGAACATCAACGCGCCTGGAATCCCGAAGGCGATCGCAGCCCCAAGCTCCTTGAGAAAGATCGGCATCAGCAGCGAGGCGAAGAACGAACCGAAGTTGATGATCCAGTAGAACGCGTCGAAAACCAGCTTCGCCCGGTGCTTGTTGGTCTGATCGAATTGATCACCCACGAACGCCGCGACGCAGGGTTTGATGCCGCCGGAGCCAAGCGCAATCAGGCAGAGGCCGGTGTAAAAGCCGGTTCGATTCGACTCGAAGAGCGCGAGACAAAGATGGCCGGCACAATAGATCAGACTGAGCCAGAAGATGGTGTTGTATTTACCGAGGAAGCGATCGGCCAGCCAGCCGCCGAGCAGTGGAAAAAAGTAAACGCCGATGACAAAGGTATGGAACACGTGCTTCGCCGCGCCCGCACGGTCTGCCTCCGGCAGATACTGCAGCAACGACGTGACCAGGAACACGGTCAGGATGTTGCGCATGCCATAGAAGCTGAAGCGCTCGCACCCTTCGTTGCCGATGATGTAACGGATCTGGCGCGGGATGGGCGTTTTACCCGCCGGGGTCGCGCTTGCGATGGTGTTGCTCATGGTTGCTGGCCGCCGAAACTGCCGCAACGGATTTGGAAATCAAGGAATCAGTGCGGCGGTCGCGGTCAATTGCTGCTCCCGCTTCGCTGTCAACAAGGCTTTACCTACAATCAAGCCGTGGCCCCGCGTTCCTGATTTCAAGCTTCCGTCCCGCTGATATGTCGCCTATTGGTTTGGCGTGAGCGACGTGACGCAAATCCTCAGTGCCATCGGGGCGGGCGACCGTCAGGCCGCGGAAGAGTTGTTGCCGCTGGTGTATGACGAACTGCGTCGGCTCGCGGCTCGGCGAATGGCGCGGGAGCGACCCGGCCAAACGTTGCAGGCCACAGCACTGGTCCATGAGGCGTGGTTGCGCTTGGTGGGTGATAGGAACCCGACATTTGCGGGCCGGGCACATTTCTTTGCCGCAGCAGCAGAGGCAATGCGACGGATTCTGATTGATCGAGCCCGGCAAAAAAACGCGCTCAAACGTGGAGATGGTGCCGTGCGGGTCAACTTGGACAGCCTGGAAAATCTCGAGCTCGCTGCCGAGGCGGGCGATGACACCTTGATCGCGTTGGACGAGGCACTGACCAAGCTGGCCAAGGAAGACCCGGACACAGCTGAGTTTATCAAGCTGCGATTTTACGTAGGGTTGACCAATGACGAGGCGGCCCAAACTCTGGGAATCCCCGAACGCACCGCGCGGCGGCACTGGAGCTTCGCGCGGGCGTGGCTGTATCGGGAATTGGAGAGGAGTCTGGGAGCATGAAATTTTTTGGCCGGGCGGCGCCATGATTTGCGCATGAATGAACATGGGTGATACCCGCAAATCCGTCCGCGCCCTATTTGATGAAGCGGCGGAGGTCGAATCGACCGTCGCTCGCCGCACTTTCCTGGATCGGGAATGCGACGGCGATGCTGCATTGCGCGCCGAGGTCGAAGAACTGTTGCGCGCCCATGAAAGGGCTGGCGGCTTCCTCGCCGACCCAACCAGGGAAACCAGTGGCGACGTGGCCGCGGTATCGCTGAAGGAAGGTGATCGCGTCGGCCGTTATCAGTTGCTCGAGAAAATCGGCGAGGGTGGTTGTGGTGTGGTTTACCTGGCCGAACAGACCGAACCGGTGCGTCGTCGCGTGGCACTCAAAGTCATCAAGTTGGGCATGGACACGCGGTCGGTGATCACACGGTTTGAAGCAGAGCGACAGGCGCTGGCATTGATGGATCATCCGAACATCGCCCGTGTGCTGGACGCTGGAGCGACAGAAACGGGCCGGCCGTTCTTCGTGATGGAACTGGTGTGCGGCATCAAGATCACGGACTACTGCGCGCAGCATCGGCTTTCCACCTCCACCCGGTTACGGCTGTTCACCCAAGTTTGCCAGGCGGTGCAACACGCACACCAAAAAGGCATTATTCACCGCGATCTCAAACCCTCGAATGTTCTGGTCACTTCGAGCGATGGAACGCCGTTGCCCAAGGTGATTGATTTTGGTGTGGCCAAAGCCACTGCCGGCGTGCAACTCACGGACGAGGCGTTGCTCACGCGCGTCGGGCTGCTCGTTGGCACTCCTGCCTATATGAGTCCGGAGCAGGCAGAGCTTGGCGGCGCGGACGTGGATACGAGGACGGACATCTATTCGCTCGGCGTGTTGCTGTATGAACTGCTGACGGGGCATCCGCCCTTCGACACCGATACCTGGCTCAAGTCGGGCATTGATGCGTTGCGCAAAGCCATCCGGGAAACTCCACCCAAACGACCGAGCACGCGACTCGCATTGGAACTGGCGGATTCTCGCGACCATCAACCCGGGCCGCGCAATCCCCAAGAAATTCAACGCGCCATCCAATCGGTGCGTGGTGACCTCGACTGGATCGTCCTCAAAGCATTGGAGAAGGATCGCGCGCGCCGCTACGAAACAGCCAATGCCTTCGCGATGGACATCCAGCGCCATCTCAATAATGAACCGGTCGTAGCGCGGCCGCCCAGCCCGGCGTACTTGTTGCAAAAATCCTTCCGCCGGCATCGTCCTGCATTTCTGGCCGCGGCGGCGGTTGCGTTACTGCTTGTGGCGGGCGTGGTCTTTGCCACGCGTGACGCTGCGCGAACCCATCGCGCGGAGAAGGTCCAGCGGGAACTGCGGGAAAAAGCCGAAGCGAACCAGAAGCAGGCGGAGCTGGCCCGCAATGAAGCGGATGCGGCAAACCGCATTCTGAAGCGAAACCTGTTCATTCGGGAGTGGCTCGAGGCCGAGACTCTGGTGGATGAAGGAAAGACTACTTCGGCCCTCGCCTGGTTCGCCCGCGCTGCGCGCCAACATCCCGACGATGCGGCCGTGCAGACCCGGCTGCTCTCGCTGTTAACCGAAGCCACTTTTGTGGGGCCGGTGGAGCGGACGGTGGTTCATGGCGCGCCGGTGAACAACTTCGCCTTCCTGTCGGACGAGCGGCTCCTGGCGACCGCCGGAGATGACAGGATGGTGCGGCTGTGGAAGCTGGATTCGGGCTCCAGTTCACTCGTGTTCTCAAACCGGTTTGAGAGTCCGGAGGTTGCGGTCGCCGCGGGCCCAGATGCTCTGGTCGTGGACGACACTGGCTCGGTGTCACTTTGGAATTCGAACCGGCAGGTCAGAGTTGTGCCGGTCTCGCACAGAATAAATCGTCGGTTGCCCATCTCCGCCGACGGAAGGCTTGCGGTGATCCACGACGAACCCGGGAACGCAGCCCGCGTGTGGGATATCGCGGAACTGAAGCCAGGGGAGCGCGCGTTCCCGGATTGCAAACCCTTGAGTGTTTTCAGCCCCGATGGCAAGTATTTGGTGGGGGGCGGCTTCGCGCAACTGCTGGCGTGGGAAATCTCCAGCGGCCGTTTGGTTTGGCAGACTCCGCCCACGTTTCGCGGTCAAGGCGTGGTGGAAGCGGAAGTGCAGCCTGATGGCAAAAGCGTGATCGCTAGCTGCTGGCTTGGCTCGGAGGGCGGTGAACTCTCGGGTTGGACATTCGAGCCGGTAATGTCATCTGCCGGCGGCCCGGCGACAGCCTCCTCGGAAGGGTGGCTCGTGCGGACCCGGAGTCCAATCGGCGCGTGGTGTTTCTCGAAGGACGGGGGCGAACTTTATGTGAGCGACGCCGAGGGGCGCTTGGGCATTGTCAATCTCACGACGCACGAGCTTCAGATGCTCAATGGCCAACACGATGGCCGCGTCACCTGGATGCGTTTGTCCCGCGACGGGCAATGGCTTGCGACCGCGTCCGTGGATGGCACCGTTCGATTCTGGGACGCGCGCATGAAATCACCGAGCCCTTTGCTTGTCACCAACACCGTTGGCATCCGCATAGTGAAATGGAGCCCTGATTCGAAATGGTTTGCCTGCAACGGCGCGGACGGTCTGGAACTGCGGGATGCACAATCCGGTGCATTGCTGAAGCGGTTGCCGCTTGACCAGCCCATGGGATACTTGGACCTCTCTCGAGATGGCCGGCGGATTGTTGCGATTGGCTCGAAGGGGCGAACCCAGGTCTGGGATGCGCAATCCGGCGCTCCGTTGTTCCCACCCATCCAATATGATGCCGACGGGTACGTCATGTTCGCGCGTGATGTCAGCCGATTCTTGATCGTCTCGGGAAGCAGAACACTCCGGGTCTGTGAAACCGAAACTGGCCGCCAGATTGGGCCCACCCTGACGAATAGCACTCGAGCAGTCTCTGTCACTTTCGGCCCCGACGACCGTTCCCTCGTAGTCATGGGCGATATGGGCACAATTGAGATCTGGTCCTGGCCGGCCGGCCAACTGCTGCAGAAAATTGGCCGCCACAAGGATATTGTCTGGGGAGCGCGCCCCAGTCCGGACGGCAAGTTTGTGTTGAGCGCGTCGCGGGATCGCACTGCCGCCCTGTGGGAAGCAGACACTGGCAGGCTGGTTCGTGAGTTTCGCCACGAGCAGCAGGTCTATCGCGCCATGTTCAGCCCCGATGGCACCCGCATTGTGACGGGGGATTCCAGCCACAAGGCGCATGTGTGGGACGCTCGAAGCGGCCAGCGATTATTCTCTTTGCCGGCTCATGCAGGCAATGTCTGGTTCTGTCAATTCAGTTCCGACGGTCAGATGCTGCTGACCGGAGACGACGCCGGCAATTCGCGGCTCTGGGACGCCTCGAGCGGACTGCCTTTGAGTGGCTGGATCCGCCACGGACGAAGTCTCAAGGGCAACGGGCTCACCGCGGATGGTCGAATGGCGATGAGCCTGGCTGAAGACGCAAGCGTGCGGCTTTGGCCCGTGGTGCGCGCGCCATTACCCGCGCCGAACTGGCTGCCCGAGCTGGCCGAGACCCTGGCCGGCCGGCGGCTACGGGACGACGCTGCGCCCGAACTAGTGCCGGCAGAACAATGGCCGGCTTTGGAAAGCTCGCTTCGTTCGCTCAAAGGCGATGATTTCTACACTCGCTGGGCGCGCTGGTTTTTCGTCGAACGTTTCAAGGAACACCCGACGCCGTTTGTGCCATAACCTGTCGGTTTGACCGGGTGTCTGCCTGGTCCGGTTCCCTCTTCAAATAATATTCCGAAATTTTTGGCCGCCCTCGCCGGTCGTTCGCGCCTTGAGGAATTGTAAGCGCTGATTCCAACAAAAAACTGATACGTCATGAAAACAGAAATAGCCCGATTCAAACCAACGCCCTCGCTTGGAGTGCTGAAGAAAGTCTTCACCCTTTTCCTTGCCGTCTTCGCGGCGCTGGAAATGAACGCGCAATCCACCGCTTTCACGTATCAAGGCCGTTTGAACGATGGCGCGAATCTGGCCAACGGCAGCTATGATTTTACGTTCACATTATTCGATGCGGCGAGCGCTGGAAGTCAGGTTGGTAGTGTTGTCACGAACGCCGCTAGCGCTGTGAGCAACGGCCTGTTCACTGTGACGCTGGATTTCGGCGGAGTCGCATTTACCGGCGCGGATCGGTGGCTGGAAATTGCGGTCGCCACCAACGGCGTCAGTCTGTTTTCAACGCTCAGCCCCCGGCAGCAAATCACCTCCGCGCCTTACGCCATCCGGGCAGGAAGCGCTGCCAGCGCCAACTCTGTCGCTGCCGCGAATATCTCCGGCGTGCTGGCCACGTCGCAGTTGCCCTCTTCAATCGTAACGAATGGCGCCAGCGGGGTGATGCTCGCCGGCAACTTCAGTGGTAATGGCAGCGGCCTGATCAATCTCAATGGCGGCAGCGTGACGGGACTGCTCAACTCCGCCGTCATTCCAAACCTGGACGCCGCAAAGATCGCCAGCGGCACGCTGTCCGACGCGCGACTCTCGGCCAACGTACCATTGCTGAACGGCGCAAACGTGTTCAGCGGCACGAACCGATTTTCCGGCACGGCCATCCTGACCAATGCCAACAATCAGATCGCGGGCAGCTTCAGCGGCAACGGCAGCGGACTGACCGCACTCAACGCGGGCAGCCTCACCGGCGTCGTTTCCCTGGCATCACTTCCGGCGGCCGTGGTGACCAACGGCGAGAGCGGCTTGAGCTTGGGCGGAATTTTCACCGGCAACGGCGCGGCATTGACAAATCTGGCGGCCACCAATCTCGCGGGCACACTGCCCGATGCGCGGCTCTCGACCAACGTAGCACTCCGCACCGGTGGTAATATCTTTTCCGGCGTTCAACAAGTGACGGACACGATCATCTCCGGTCCCCAGATTGTGGATCAGCAGCAGTTGATCAAAGCGGGTAGCGGCGGTAGCACCGATAACTGGCAGTCGTTCACCGCGGGCACGAACGGGTTTCTGGTCGTCGTTGCCCTGCAGGTTGGCTCGCCCACTCCAAGCCCCTCTCCCGGCACGGTTCGCATCTATGCCGGCGAAGGGACGGGCGGCGCTCTGTTGGCGACCGAAGCGGTCACCTGGCAGCCGGTCATTAACACGTTTCAAACCTGCACTCTCACTGCGCAGCCGCTCTTGCAAGCCGGCAGTCAATACACGATCCGCTTCAGCGCGCCTTCGATTTTCAGTGCGTGGGTGTATCACAATACCACCGATCCTTATCCCGGTGGCCGTGCCGACTGGTCAACTTCCGTGGATTATAGCTTCAAGACTTTCATGATTCCCATCGCGACCAATGCCACCGTCCTTATGATCAACCCCGGACTCTCCGGCAACGTCGGCATCGGCACCAACGCGCCCCAGGCTCGGCTGCATGTTGTCGGCGATATCTTCGCCAGTGGGAGCCTCAACATCGGTGATTTGACGACGACCGGGACCTTTACGGGAAATGGAGCGACGGTGACGAACTTGAATGCGGCGAACCTGACCGCGGGGACGGTGGCGGACGCCCGGCTCTCGGTCAACGTACCATTGCTGAATGGGGCAAACGTGTTCAGCGGCACCAACCGATTCTCCGGCCCGACCATTCTGACGAACGTCAACAATCAGATCACTGGCAGCTTCAGCGGCAACGGCGGCGGATTGACCGTACTCAACGCGGGCAGCCTCACGGGCGTCGTTTCCCTGGCATCGCTCCCGGCGGCGGTGGTCACTGACGGCGAGGGCGGCCTGACCTTGAGCGGAGCTTTCACTGGCAGCGGCGCCGGGCTGACGAACCTCGGCGCGGGCAACATCAGCTCCGGTACGCTGGCCGATGCGCGACTCTCGGTCAACGTAACATTTCTAAATGGCACGAACGTATTCAGCGGCACCAACCGATTTTCTGGGCCGGCCATCCTGACCAACGCCAACAACCAGATCACGGGCAGCTTCAGCGGCAACGGCGGCGGACTCACCTCACTCAACGCGGGCAGCCTGACGGGCGTCGTTTCCCTGGCATCGCTCCCAGCGGTGGTGGTAACCAACGGCGGGAACTGGATCGGCACTTTCATCGGCAACGGCGCGACGCTGACGAATCTGGCGGCCACCAACATTGCCGGCACGCTGTCCGATGCGCGCCTCTCAGCCAATGTGGCGCTCCGCACTGGCGGCAATACCTTTTCGGGAGTTCAGCAAGTGGCGGACACAGTCATCACCGGCCCCCAGGTTCTGGATCAGCAGCAATTGGATGCGACTGGTAGCGCGGGTAGCACCGATCACTGGCAGTCATTTACCGCCGGCACGAACGGGTTCCTGAACGCCGTCGCCTTGCTGGTCGGCTCGCCGATCTATCCAAATGGTTCCGCGGGCACGATTCGCATCTATGCCGGAGAAGGGACGGGCGGCACTTTGTTGGCGACGGAATCGGTCACCTGGCAGCCGTACGTTTCCACGTTTCAAACCTATACAATCTTCGCGTCCCCGCTCTTGCAAGCCGGCAGCCTATACACGATCCGTTTCAGTGCGCCTTCGGCTTCCATTGCGTGGGTGTCTCACAATGCCGGCAACCCTTACGCCGGGGGCCGGACTGAAACTATTTCGACCCGGGATTACGGCTTCAAGACGTTTATGACTCCTGTTGCGATCAATGCCACCATTCTGACGGTTAACCCCGAACTCTCCGGCAACGTCGGCATCGGCACTAACTCACCCCAGGCTCGACTGCATGTCGCTGGCGATATTCTCGCCAGTGGGATGGTCATCGGCAACGGTGCCGGCCTGACGGACTTGAGTACAACCAATCTCACGGGCACCGTGACCGACGCCCAGCTCTCGGGCAACGTCGCGTTGCTCAACGGCACCAATGCTTTCAGCGGCAGCAACACATTTGCCGGCACCAACACGTTCACCGGCACGCTGCTTGGCTCGCCGCCGTATTTGATGTTTATGGAGACCACCGCCAATGTTTCAGCTGGTGCGTCCGTTGCCGGCGGGAACAATTTTCGCGAGTTCAATGTGGAAGTCACCGATACTCACAGCCTCGGTGCGACCAACGGCACCGGAAACATCATTCTGCCTGCGGGAACCTATCAGTGCCGCATCAGCGCACCTGCGTTTCGCGTTGAGACGCATCAGATCCGGCTGCGCACCAGTGGCGGCAGCAACCTCCTCTTTGGTACCGTTGGCTATAGCGACAGCAGCTCAGGAGGCTCGGCGGACCGCTCGCAAATCGAGGGCCAATTCACCCTCAACGCCACCACTACCCTGCGCGTGCAGCACTATTGCACGCTGGCGCAAGCGAGTGGCCTAGGTTTTTTGCAAAGCTTCAGCTGGGGCGATAATGTCAACCAGTACAATTTTGCGGTCGCTGAATTTTGGAAGATCAAGTGAGCCACCGAAGCCAAAAGAACAAGCGAGCTACAAAATGAAAATTGCCGTTGGACTCCTCTCCCTTGTCGCAGTTGTCAGTTCGGGAAGTGCGCAGAGCTATTCGATTGACTGGCACACGACAGCCGGTGGCGGCGGATCGAGTACCGGCGGGGTGTATTCTGTCAGTGGGACGATTGGTCAGCCGGACGCGAGCGGGCCAATGACCAACAGCCAGTATTCTGTCACCGGCGGTTTCTGGGCCTTGCCGCAGGCGGTGCAAGTGGCAAGCGCGCCGATGTTGTTGATTACTTCCGCAACCCCGGGCAATGCATCCATCTCGTGGTCACCGAACCCACCCGGCTTTGTCTTGCAAGAGACCTGGAGTCTATCACCGGCCAACTGGACCAACTCCCCAAGCGGCCCGACCAATCCCGTGACGGTGGTCGCTTCTTCGCCCGCAAAATTCTACCGGCTCAACAAGCTGTAAAATCGCCGCAACCCGATTGAGCGACCTCGATCACGCACCGATCTGCTGCTTGAGCGAACCGCAGATTTTTGCGCTCCATTTTTCCAGCACCGCTTGCTCGCGACCCTCGATAAGCAGACGGACTTTCGGTTCCGTGCCGGAGTAACGCAGCAGAACCCGGCCCCCGGTTGGCTTCACTTCGGATTCAGCTTGGGCAACGAAATCCAGAACGTCCTTCAGCTTCTCAAACGGGATCTTCTCACGCACTCTCACGTTGGTCACCAGTTGAGGAAAACGCGTCCAACACTTGGCGAGCTTGCTCAGCGGCTGACCAGCGGTCTTCATCGCACTGAGGATCTGCAACGCGGCGACCAAACCGTCGCCCGTGGTGCTGTGGTCGCGAAAGATCATATGTCCGCTCTGTTCGCCACCGAGGTTGAATCCGCCGCGCAGCATCTCGTCGATCACCAGCTTGTCGCCGACGCCCGTGCGGATGGTCTTGCCGCCCGCCGCTTTGATGACGGCGTCAAGACCGGCATTGCTCATGACCGTGGTCACAAGCGTTTTCCCCGCGAGCGTGCCGTGCTTGAGCATGTCGAGCGACGCGATGGCCATGATGTCGTCGCCGTCGATCAAAGTGCCGGTTTCGTCGCAGAGCAGGACGCGGTCGGCGTCACCGTCGTGCGCGACGCCAAGTTGCGCGCCGTGTTCGACAACTTTCCGGCACATGGTCTCGGGATGCATCGAACCGCAATCGCGATTGATGTTCGTGCCGTCGGGTTGGTTGCCGTACACGATGACCTCGGCGCCGAGTTCGCGCAGCACACACGGCGTCGCCTTGTAAGCCGCGCCGTGGGCGCAATCCACCACCACCCGCACGCCCTCCAGCGTGTAGCCGCGCGGAAAACTGGCCTTGGCGAATTCGATGTAGCGTCCCAGCGCGTCGTCGATGCGCACCGCTTTGCCGACCGCCTCGGCGGTGGGGCGGATGCTCTCGATGCGCCCGCTGAACACGAGGTCTTCGATCTCGCCTTCGATCTGGTCATCGAGCTTGTAACCGTCGGGCCGGAAGAACTTGATGCCGTTGTCAGCGTACGGATTGTGTGAGGCGGTGATGACGATGCCGGCATCCGCCCGCAAACTGCGCGTGACGTAAGCCACGCCCGGGGTAGGCAGCGGGCCGATGAAGAGCACGTCCACACCCATCGAGAGGATGCCGGAACTCAACGCGTTCTCCAACATGTAGCCCGAGAGCCGCGTGTCCTTGCCGATGACGATCTTGTGCCGGCCCCGACCTCGCGCTTCGCTCTCCAGATTCTTGAATACGTGTGCGGCCGCCCGGCCAAGCTTCAGGGCGGTTTCAGCGGTGACCGGCTCGACATTGGCCACGCCACGGACTCCGTCTGTCCCGAAAATCTTTTTGGGCTGACTCATTTGCCGTCTTTTTTTTCCGGGATGACAACTTTGACTTCCGGCGGATCGACGCTGAGAAACGTCACCCCCGGTGGCGTGGAAACGATCACCCGCTTGCGCAGATCGCGCGCGGACTCGATATCCGTGAGGTCCACGCGCACTTCGATCTCGCGCTCGGTCACTTGCGTCATGATCTCCGGCGCGCCACGGATCGTGACGGAGACGTTCTCGGGCTGGACCTTGCATTCACGCACATCGGCGGCGGACGAGACCACCAGCACCGGCAGCCGGGTAAAGGTGCGCTCCACCCGCGGGCTGAGCGGATTCTCGACCACCACCGGCTTGGTCGTGGTGACGTTGTTCACCACGCCCCAGATCACCGCCGCCAACGCCAGCGAAAGCAGCTTCCAGAGCCAGTCCTTGGTGAAGATTTGTGGTGCGCTCATGTCATTTGCCGGATGGCGGTGCGGCAGAAGTGCGCGAACGTAGCCACTCGATGAGTCCCCGGCTCCGGGTGGGATTCAGCAGCACCGAAGTGAGGAACGCACGCAACACCTCCAAGGAAACCCCTTTGGTGAACTGACCCTTGTAGGCATAGGAGATCGCTCCCGTTTCCTCAGAGATGACCACGATCACCGCATCGGTTTCCTCGCTCAAACCGATGGCGGCGCGATGGCGGGTGCCCAACGATTTGTTCAAATCCTGCCGCTGGGTGAGCGGGAAGATGCACGCCGCATAAGTGATACGATCGCCTTTGATGAGGACGCCGCCGTCGTGGATGGCGTTGTTCGGAAAAAAAATGGTTTCTAACATTTCCGGCGTGGCCTCGCAATCCACCGGCACCCCGGATTCGACCGCCTCCTGCAACTGGATGGACTGCTCGATGGCGATGAGCGCGCCGATCTTCACTTCGGCCAGGCGTTCACAGGTCTGGATGATGACCTCGATGTTTTCGCGTTGCTCGTGGGCCGAGGAGAACAACGGCAGGTTGCCCACTTCGCCCAGCATGCGGCGCAGTTCCGGCTGAAAGATCACGACCGCACCGAGCGCGATGAAGACGGATGCGTTGCCAAGGATCCATTGCAACACGGTCAGGTCGAGCAACGTGGCGACGAGCGCCAGCGCGGCCAGCAGGACGACAAACCCCACCACCACCGGCCAGCCGCGCGTGCCGCGCACGAAGCGCGAGGCATAATAGATCCCCACCGCGAGGATGAGTATCTCCAGCGCGGGTCGCCAAACTTCCTTAACAACTTCCCACATCAGCATTTTTTCTGGGCAAGAACAGCCTCGATCGTGCGCACCGCTTGCACTGTTTCCGCGACATCATGAACGCGGAGGATTTGCACCCCGGCAGCCACTGCCAGACTCGCACAGGCGAGCGAGCCGGGCAATCGATCCGTCTCCGGTGTCCCAGCCAGTTTTCCGAGGAACGACTTGCGCGAAACGCCCAACAGCAGCGGTCGCCCCAGCTTTGTAAAAGTCCGCAAGCCGGCGAGCAACTGTAAACTATGTTCGAGCGTCTTCCCGAAGCCGATACCCGGGTCAAACACCACCTGGTCCGCGACCACACCGGCAACGTTCAACCGCGACATCCGATCACTGAAAAAATCCTCCACGTCGCGCACCACCTCGGTGTAAGCCGGATTCGTCTGCATCGTCTGCGGCGTGCCTTGCATGTGCATGCAGACGTAACCGGCGTTGAACTCAGCCACCACGCGCCACATTGCGTCGTCCAGGCGATTGGCCGCGATGTCATTCACGATGCTCGCGCCTGCCTTCAAAGCCGCGCGGGCCACGGCGGGCTTCATCGTGTCAATCGAGAGCGGGACGGGACCTCGCCTGGCCAATTGCTCGATGACCGGCAGAACCCGACTTAGCTCCTCCGCTTCGCTAACCGGCGTTGCGCCCGGTCGAGTAGATTCGCCACCGATGTCCAGGATGTCTGCCCCCTGCTCCACCAGCTTGAGCCCGCGTGTAACAGCTGAATCAGGATTCAGGAACTGTCCACCGTCGGAGAAGGAATCCGGCGTGACGTTCACAATCCCCATGATCAGCGTCGGACGCGGGAACTGGAAAGTAAACTGGCGGGCACGAAACAACATTCAATCTAAGTTGCCGGCTCTCAGTAACCCGCCCCCGGCTTCGCCATCTGGATGAGTTCGATTTCGTATCCCTCCGGCGCGTCAACGAACGCGATACCGCCGCCCTCCGGTTTCATGTGTGGACCGTCCGAGAATTTTATGCCGAGTTTCTCGATGTGTTTGCCAAAGGCTTCCATGCTTTCCACCTCGAAGGCCAGGTGCGTGAGGTCCGCTTGCACCTGCACTGGACCGCTGGCAGGGAAGCTGCAAAGCTCGATGAGTTCCTCGCTACCGGGCGTCTGGAGAAAGACCAGTTCCGAGCCGCGGGGTGACTTGTGCCGGCGGACTTCCTTGAGACCCAGAACGTCCACGTAGAACTTGACCGTGCACTCCAGATCGTTGACGCGATAGCGCGTGTGCAGAAGTTTTTTGACCATGAGCCGATTCTAGCCTTGATTCCGCGCCGGGCGAGCTTTCTATTTGTCGTCGTTGGTGATTGAAACGCGCGCGGCCTTCCCCTAGCCTCCCGCCATTACCAGATTGGTGAAACACCCAAGCAAATCAACATACGGATGAAAACATTTTGCCCTGCCAAAACGCTTTTGATTTTCTGCGCCGCTGCGCTCACCCTTGTCGGTTGCAAACCTGCCGATGGCGGAGGGAGCGGTGGCGGCACTAGCGACGCGCCCATCAAGGTCGGTGAGTACGCATCGCTCACCGGCAAAGAGGCCACGTTCGGCATCTCTTCGCACGAAGGCACCCTCATGGCCATCGAGGAGATCAATGCCGCCGGGGGCGTGCTCGGCCGCAAGCTGGAATTGCTGACCGAGGACACCCAGTCCAAGGCCGGCGAATCGCAGACCGTCGTGAACAAACTCATCGCTCGCGATGGCGCCATCGCCATCCTGGGCGAAGTCGCGTCCTCCCGGTCGCTGGAAGCGGCCAAAGTCTGTCAGGACAGCAAGACTCCGATGATCTCCCCGTCTTCGACCAACCCGAAGGTCACTGAAAGTGGCGATTACATCTTCCGCGTCTGTTTCATCGATCCCTTCCAGGGCACGGTGATGGCGAATTTTGCCACCCAGACGCTAAAGGCCAAAAAGGTCGCCGTGTTCACGGATGTGAAGAGCGATTACAGCAAGGGCCTGGCTAAGTTCTTCAAGGAACGCTTCGTTGCCAACGGCGGCACCATCGCCGTAGAACTGGACTACAACGGCGGTGACAAGGACTTCAAGGCCCAGCTCACCGCGATCAAAGCCGCCAACCCGGATGGCGTGTTCGTCCCCGGCTATTACACGGATGCCGCCCTGATCTGTGTGCAGGCCAAGCAACTCGGATTGAACGTCCCGTTGTTTGGCGGCGACGGCTGGGAATCGGAGAAGCTGACCGAGATCGGTTCGGACGCGGTGGAGGGTCATTACTTCTCCACGCATTACCATCCGGATGTGGGCAGCGAACTCAGCAAGAAGTTCGTGGAGAATTACCGCAAACGCTGGAACGGCAAGACACCCGACGCGCTCGCGGCGTGCGGCTATGACTCGGCCATCGTGCTGGTGGACGGCATCAAACGCGCCGGCACCACCGACGGCGCAAAGCTGCGCGAAGCCATCGCTGCCACCAAGGATTTTCAAGCCGTCACCGGCACCATCACCATCAACCCCCAACGTGACGCCACCAAGGCGGCGGTCATCCTCCAGGTCAAGGACGGCAAGTTCAAATACCTTGAAACCGTCGCGCCGTAACGCTTACGCTCGCCCCCGTTCCGTAACCGGGTGAATGAGCGAAGTCCTGCAACAACTGATCAATGGCCTGGCGTTGGGCGCGATTTACGCGCTGATCGCTCTGGGCTACACGATGGTTTACGGCGTCCTGCGCTTCATCAATTTTGCGCACGGAGATGTCTTCATGCTCGGCGCGTTCGCCGGCTACTTCCTCTCGCCTGGCATCAATAAGATCCTCCCACCGCAATCCTACGTCGGCGGAGCGTTGGTGCTGATCCTCTCGATGATCATCTGTGCGGGCCTCGGTATGTTGATCGAGTACCTTGCTTATCGTCCGCTGCGGCGCCGCCCCAAACTCACCGTGCTCATCACCGCCATCGGCGTGTCGCTGTTCATCGAATACACCTGCCAGCACAAGGCGGTGTTCGGCGCCGCGCCGCGCAAGTTTCCCGAACTCATCCCCGACACCACATGGCATTTCGCCGGACTGGTGCTCAGCATGAATCAGGTCATCGTCATCATCACCACGCTCGTGTTGCTGGCGGGTCTGCGTTATGTGGTCAATCACACAAAGGTCGGCACCGCGATGCGCGCCGTGTCGTTCAACGAACAGGCGGCGGCGCTGATGGGTGTCAACATCAACTCGGTCATCTCCTTCACCTTCGGTCTCGGTTCGGCCTTGGCGGCGGCGGGCGGCATCCTCTTCGCCATGAATTACCAGAGCATCGAGCCGCTCATGGGTGTGCAGACCGGTCTGAAGGCATTCATCGCCGCCGTGTTTGGGGGCATCGGCAATCTGCCGGGCGCGGCGCTGGGCGGCATCGTGCTCGGCGTGGTGGAAACGTTTGCCGGCGGCATCCCCGGCCTCTCGAATTACCGCGACGGCATCGCCTTCGCGATCCTGATCCTCGTGTTGTTGTTCCGGCCCGCGGGACTGCTTGGCAAACTGCAAACGGAAAAGGTCTGATGCAATCTGGCGCCAAGAGAACCTGTGCAGTCGCGGTCGCCGCGGCCATCGGGATCTCTTTGTGCTCGCACTGGTTCAACCGCTATTACCTCGGTGTCTCGATCGACATCGCGATCAATGTCATCCTCGCCGTCAGTCTGAACCTGATCAACGGTCACACTGGGCAGTTCTCGCTGGGCCACGCCGGGTTCATGGCCGTGGGCGGTTACTCGGCGGCCAAGTTCGCGTTGCTCGTCCAACCCACCCTGCCACCGTGGGCGCAACCCATCATCTTCATCATCGGCTTGGTGCTCGGCGGCCTCACGGCGGCGCTGGCAGGACTTGCCGTTGGTGTACCTTCACTCCGGTTGCGCGGAGATTATCTCGCAATCGTCACGCTCGGTTTCGGGGAGATTATCCGCGTGATCTACCAGAACATTGAATTCTTCGGCGCCGCGACCGGCCTCACCAGCATCCCAAACTGGACGAACTTTGGCTGGGCGTGGGGTCTCGCCGCGATCACGGCCTTCGTCATCGCCAGTCTGGTCTGCTCGACTTACGGGCGCGGCTTCATCGCCGTTCACGACGACGAAGTCGCCGCCGGTGCCAGCGGCATCAACCCAGTCCGTTACAAAGTCACCGCGTTTGTCATCGGTGCGTTCTTCGCCGGCATCGCGGGCGGGCTTTATGCGCATCACAAGTCGTTCCTTTCGCCGACCGGCTTCGACTTCATGAAGAGCATGGACATCGTGGTGATGGTCATCCTCGGCGGCATGGGGCGGACGGCGGGGGTGATCATCGCGGCGGTGCTGCTGACGATCCTGCCCGAAGTGCTGCGCGGGTTCGCGGAATAC